>Ga0075154_10000025_pt1 | contig 104339 bp, 82 predicted proteins | sample JI71714BDNA_FD_70965 | JGI IMG/M metagenome (GOLD analysis project Ga0075154, IMG submission 70965) | Wastewater effluent complex algal communities from Wisconsin, to seasonally profile nutrient transformation and Carbon sequestration -... | ecosystem: Engineered > WWTP > Effluent > Algae... | reverse complement strand
CAACCCTTTTCATTCATGGATTGGGAGGTAATTCGTCGCATTGGTCTCAGAATCAATTGCCTGGGATTCGAGTTGACTTGTTGGGCTATGGGTATTCGTCTGCGTTACCCGATTCTATTTCAACCGAACAAACCTTGACATTTCTAGCCGACCAGTTGGCGATCTTTTTGGAACACCTTTCGATTCCCAGATGTGATGTGGTGGGTCATTCGATGGGTGGGCAAATCGCGATGTGGTTATCCCTTCGGCACCCGGAAAAAGTCAGACGTTTGGTTTTACTGGCTCCTGCCGGACTTGAAACCTTTACAGCGCCTGAGCGTACATTCTTGAAAAACTTCGCTTCGCCCGAGTTTTATGCAAACCAAACCGAAGAACAAATTCGTCAAGGATTCCGCATGAACTTCGTTCAACTTCCTGAAACAATTGAGCCGTTGATTCAAGACCGACTGCACCTAATGGCCTGTCAAACGGGCTACTTCCAAGGTGTAAGCCGTGGGGTGGCGGGTATGTTGGCGCAGCCTGTAGTTTCCCAACTAAGCCAAATTAAGCAACCTACCTTGATCTTATTTGGAAAGCAGGATCAACTCATTCCTAATCGGTATTTGCATCCAAAATTAACCCTAGAAGACATAGTTCAAACGGCTAAAGCCATCCCGACGAATCAAATTCGGCTTTTGGATGAAATGGGCCACATGCTCATGTTTGAAAAACCAATGCACATTGATACCTACATAAAAACCTATTTAACAAAACGTAAACTATGAAACCAATTTGTACACTTCTCTTGGCTTGGGCGGTCACCTGTACTGCCTGGGCACAAACAGGACGATTAACTGGAACCGTCAAAGATGCTGAAACCGGCGAGCCACTACTTGGTGCCTCGGTTCAAGTTGCTGGAACTAAATTAGGCGCACTTACCAATGGGCAAGGCCAGTATAGTTTAGAAAATATTCCGGTAGGCACACAAAAAATCTCGGTTTCATTTGTCGGCTACACCGCCCAAACACGTTCGATGAATATCCAAACCGGAGCCCAATCTTGGGATGTTTCCTTGGCACTTGCCAGTTATTTGGCGGATGAAATCGTAGTTTCAGCCAGCCGACGACCCGAAAAACTTACCGAGGCACCCGCATCTATATCGGTCATCACCAGCCGAGATTTGGATCAATTGGCGAGTTTCAATGTAGGTGAATTGGCGGCTAAAATTCAGGGTGTTGAGTTCGTTCGCACGGGAGTGAATGGTGTTGGGATAAATGCTCGGGGCTTCAATAACGCCTTCAATGCTAAAATTTTAGCCATGACCGATGGCCGAAACTCCATGATGGCTGGAGGCTCTGGACTTCCTGCGGGCATTATGAACACCGTTATAAAAGAGGATATCGAGCGTGTCGAGGTCGTTCTAGGGCCCAATTCGGCTTTGTATGGACCCAATGCGCACAATGGGGTGGTGAATACCATCACCAAGGATCCTCGTCGTCACCAAGGGACAACCGTGGCTTTGGGGGCCGGAAATCAAAGCGTGTTTTCAGGTCGGCTACGCCACGCGCAAAAATTATCCGAAAAGTGGGCGTATAAAATTACGGGGGAATGGACGCAAGGGAATGATTTTACATTCTATGATTCTGTATATGTCGGAAACGGCAGTTTTTATGGACCCGTTCGAGCTGTGCCTGAGCGCGTCAAGACGTTTCAGTTTAGCCACAAACGCGCCGAGGCAGCCGTGTATTACAACATCAAAAAAAATACAGACTTTATCGTATCGTATGGAGGAAGTATCAATGACTTTTTGGGGGTAAACAATGTTGGGAGAAATCAGATCGATGATTGGAAATTTTCCTACCTCCAAGGACGTTATGTTTCACCCAAATTATTTGCTCAAGTGTATTTCACGTGGACCAATGTAGGAAACTCTTTCGGTTTAACGCCCTATACCCGTGATTATACCAACCGGGTGAGTAGCACCATTCCGGCCAACACCCCAGGATTGGGGCCCATTGTTGGGCGATTGGAACCAGCTCAAGCTGAGGCTTTTGGATTGCGTTTAGGAAATAAATTCAAGGAACAATCCGGCCGTATCAATGCGGAGGCTCAATACAATGACCAGTGGGAAGCTGCGGGAGTGAATCTGGTCGCCTCATTTAACTACCAAAAAGATTTCCCCAACACGTTCGGAACGTCGTTGGCGGACTCCAATGTCCCTGGTGAACTTGGCGAGTCGCTGATTACAATCGAGCAAATTGGCGGGGCTGTTCAGGTCGAAAAAACATTACCTGCCAAATTCAAACTTTTTGGGGCAGCCCGGTACGACCACCACAGCGTATTTGGAAACCTTGTGGCTCCTAAATTAGGTTTAACCAAAACAGTAAAAGACGGTACATTCCGTGTCACCTACGGACAAGCCTACGCGGCGCCCATCATTTTATTCCAATATGCTAGTATTTTCGGTGTCGTATTTGGCAACGGTGACGGTGTGAGCTACATCCCCAATGGGGCCAACCCGACGGATCCTGCGGCTGTACGTGTAACGGACAAATTAGTACCTGAGCGTATCGGAACGTGGGAAATTGGCTATAAAGGAACGATAAATAAGAAATTATTTATTGATGTCAACGGCTATTATGGAAGAACACAAAACTTTTTGAGTCCGGCGATTTCAGTTGGAGGAAGAGCATTAAAAGTTGGAGATATATCCATTCCCACGGCCAATTTACTAGCACCAGGTACCGTCACAAACAATGCGCTCTCGGGAGCCCTTTTCAGTACCTATTTCAACTACGGCCAAGTCGATGCATGGGGCGCTGATTTCGGGGTGAATTACTATGCCAATGACCACCTATCCCTAGGGGTTAAGTATTCGTACTTTAATTCCGACATTACCGAGAATAACATCAAGAATGATGCAAACCGAGATGGGGCTGTTTCGGCGGAGGAAAGATCCTTGAATGCACCTAAAAATCGCTTGGCCGCGAATATTAGCTTACAAAACTTAGCGAACAAGAAACTGTTCATCAATCTGTCGATGCGGGCGGTACAACAATATGATTTTTACTCTGGCAATCAGATTGGCACCGAGGCTGGGGCGGGACGACGGGGTGTAGTAACGGCTACTTTACCGAATGGAACGACGGTCAATTACCTCAAAAACTTCAATCACGGTGCTTTGGGTGGATTCACCACCTTTGATTTTAGTGCAGGGTATGCATTGACCAAGAATCTTCAAGCCGGTATCGCTGTCAGCAATATCTTCAATGTAACCCAACGCGAATTTGTTGGATCGCCTAGCATTGGCCGATTGTTCTCTGCCGAACTAAAGTATCACGTACCCTACAGGAAATAACGACTACCCGAGGGGCTAACATGCCTACATGTAGCCCCTCAATTTTTCATTAAACGCATGGCTACAATCCAATTCCTACTTGCCCATCACGCACAGTACCGCCCTCAACACACCGCCTTGATTTTTCAAGATCAACGGTGGACGTACAGGGAGGTCAGCCACGAGGTAAATCGGTATATTCATGCCTTTCAGGCATTGGGGGTTCAATCTGGCAGTCGCATCGCCACACTTTTACCCAATTGTCCTGCGCTTTATTTTACCTATTTGGCCTGTGCGCAAATGGGAGCCGTTTGTGTTCCAAATTCTCCCATGTTGCGCGGGACTGGTTTAGTGAATTTACTAAACGATGCCCAACCTCAGGTTTTACTTTCCACGTTAGGTTTATGTCCGCATGTGGACGAAGTACGCCATGTCCTCTCTTGCCCTCACTACTGGCTTGTGGATGGTGCTGCCAAAGGGTGGCTTAAGGGTGAGAATGTTTTGGATGAACAAATGACCCTGACACCTAAATGCATAGAAGTGCAAGGCTCAGATCCGTACAACATCATGTATTCCTCCGGAACTACTGGATTACCAAAAGGAATCGTCATCAGCCACGAAGTCCGTTTTTTATATGGCAGTTTATTTGCAAATTTCTTTCGTATGACACCCGAAAGCGTGGTGATGCATTCTGGATCCATCGTATTCAATGGGGCCTTTTTGACCTTAATGCCTGCCTTATTTTTAGGATGTACCTATGTATTGATGGATCATTTTGATCCTGAGGAGGTCATAGCAACCATTCAAACACAGCAAGTCACCCATACGATACTCGTCCCGTCCCAATTAATTCATTGCCTTGAAAAATCGACTTTCGAGCGGACTCACTTGCCCAGCTTACAATATGTCCTTTCCGTAGGAGCACCCTTATTAATCGAACAAAAAAATGATTTACAGAACCGAATCCCTGGTATCTTCTATGAATTGTATGGTTTGACGGAAGGATTTATGACGGTTTTGGACAAATTTGATTTTGCACGCAAACCCAATTCCGTCGGTACACCACCGGTGGGGATGGAATTAAAGATTGTTGATGAGGCCGGCGGGGAAGTTCCTCCAGGCACCGTTGGAGAGATCATCGGACGTGGGCCCCTTTTAATGTCAGGCTACCACCAACAACCTGAAAAAACGCGAGAAGCTTTACGAGATGGTTGGCTATATACAGGCGACTTGGGTTATGTGGATGCTGATGGATTTCTATTCCTGTCGGGACGAAAAAAGGATCTGATTATTTCGGGTGGAGTGAATGTCTACCCGATAGATCTGGAGGAGGTCATTATTCAGCATCCAGAAGTACGGGAAGTCGCTGTTTTTGGTGTTCCGCATCCCACGTGGGGGGAGTCGCCTATTGCGGCCGTAGTTCTCCATTTTTCGGCTGCCATCACCTCAGAGGAAATCCAACATTTTGCCAATACGCGACTTGAAGCACGTTATCAGAAAATTCAAAACGTGTGGATTGTCCCAGAGTTGCCCAGAAATGTGGCTGGAAAAATCATGAAACATATTTTAGTAACTCAATATACGACAACCCATGAAATCTAAAATAAAAAAAATCAATTCGCTTCATCTTCACTATGTAGATTCCCAAACCGACGGCCCAACGCTCGTTTTGATGCCCGGTTTAACGGCCAACTGCCAGGCTTTTCATGGCCTGGTAGCGGCGGGAATTACAAAATTTTGTCGGTTAATCGCCATCGATCTGCGAGGTAGAGGGCTAAGCGATAAACCCGATACAGGCTACGATATGCCCAGTCATGCCGCAGATGTTTGGGAACTATTGGATTCAGAAAACATTCGACAGCCGATTCTGGGTGGACATTCGTTTGGGGGATTACTATCGATCTACATGTCCGTTCAAAAACCGGACTTTCAGCAGGGAGTTGTTTTGCTCGACGCCGCAGCCCAACTTCACCCCTTGACGAAAGACATGTTAATTCCAGCTCTAGCCCGGATTGGCCAAACGTTTTCCAGTTGGACATCCTACTTGGAACAAATTAAAAAATCGCCTTATTTGACATTTTGGGATGCTGCCATGGAAAGTTATTACCGCGCCGATCTCGAGTTTTTGTGGGATGGCCAAGTCCGACAGCGCTCCAACCCAAAACATATTATTGAGGCTATTCAGAAAGGATCGTTTGGAGAAGATTGGCCAACGCTAATTCCTCAAATTCAAGTACCTACGTTGTTGGTGAATGGCGTGGATGAGTATGCCCTAGGCGCTCCCCTACTCCCCCCCGACCTGGCCAAAGAAACCGTACACAAATTGCCTTTAGGAACGTATGTGGGCGTTTCTGGAAATCACCAAACCATGTTGTATGGAAAAGGTGCTGATGAAACCGTGGTTGCTTTGCAGTCGTTTTTCCATCAAAACGGTTGGTATTGATTTTGTCTATACTTTAATTTTTTCATGGTGGACGGCGTTAAAAAAATAAAAACGTATGTCAATAATTCGTCTTGCCTTAGATTGGACATGGAACACCAATCATTCAGGATTTTGGGTTGCTCACCAATTAGGCTATTTTAAAGAAGAAGGGATTGAGGTAGAATTTCTCACCCCAGAAGCGGACCATTACGTAGAAACTCCAGCTAAAAAAGTAGAGTTGGGGAAAGCCGATGTTGCCTTATGTCCACTCGAATCCATCCTTAGTTACCGAACTAAATCCAATCCTTTTCCTTTACGTGCAATTGCTGCGATTTATAAGGATGATACCAGTGCCTTGGTCACTTTACCCAGCATTTCATCACCCAAAGAACTCGATGGAAAAGTGTATGCCTCCTACCAAGCCAAATATGAGGATCACATCATCAAGAAAATGATTCAGCAGGATGGGGGCCAAGGTGATATCCAGGTCTATTACCCGCCCAAATTAGGCATTTGGAATACCCTGTTGGAAAAAAACGCCGATGCTACTTGGATCTTTATGCCTTGGGAGGGAGTCATGGCACAACAACAAGGGATTGACTTACATTATTTTAAGTTGAAGGCCTATGGAATTCCTTACAGTTACTCCCCTGTAGTAGCGGCTTCGGACACCTTGATCGAATCCTCTCCTGAACGTTTAACTGCCTTTCTTCGCGCCAGTGGGAAAGGGTTTCGTTGGGCCAAAGCCCATCCAGAGAAAACAGCCGAATATTTAATGGAGGTCGTACCCGAGTCGGATCGTAATCTGGATTTCTTAATCGAAAGTCAAAAACAAGCCAGTGAGGCCTACTTGGATCCTTGGGGAAAAATGGAAGTTGAGTCAATCCAAGCCTTTTTGGATTGGCTTCATCAAGAAAATTTAGAAAAATCATTTTTAGCCTCGGAGGTCTGTACTCATGAGTTGATTGCCTAAAATGATTCGGGAGGAAGCACACCCTTCCTCCCTATCCTTCTTCTAAACTAAATAATTCCTCCACCGACTTACCTACCTCTTTCGCCATTTTCCATCAAACCGGACCAAATAAATTTAGTATCTTGGTATCCAAGACAAACAGCATAGTTGCATGAATATCGTAGAATCGGTCCGGAAATTTATTGATTTGCACCAAGGAGAAGATGCAAAAGAAAAGGTTCTAGACAACGTCATCAGCCAAGTTTCTTTTCGCGGGGCTAACTTGTGGATTTTGGCCTGTGCTATCGTGGTGGCCTCGGTGGGATTGAATGTCAACTCGACAGCCGTTATCATTGGAGCCATGTTAATTTCCCCTTTAATGGGACCCATCGTGGGCGCTGGTTTTGCCTTGGGTACGTATAATTTTGAATTACTAAAAAAATCGATCAAGAATTTGCTCATCGCGACAGTGGTGAGCTTGGTTGTCTCAACCCTTTATTTTTGGGTAAGCCCTTTTAAGGAAGCACAGTCCGAATTATTAGCCCGAACGTCCCCAAACTTCTACGATATTCTCATTGCTTTTTTTGGGGGATTGGTTGGGGTAATTGCGATAACGCGTGTCGAGAAAGGAAATCCAATTCCTGGGGTGGCCATTGCCACGGCCTTAATGCCGCCCCTGTGTACGGCGGGGTATGGGATCGCAACGGGCCACTGGACCTATTTTTTAGGGGCCTTTTATCTCTATACGATCAATTGTTTTTTCATTTGCATCGCCACATTTATCATCGTCAAGTACCTAAAATACCCGGCGTTAGAATCCAAGAATACGCGATTTGACCGTCAAATACGCAATATCATCACAGCTTTAGTCTTGATCATGACACTCCCAAGCTTTTATTTCGCCTATTCTTTATGGACGGAAAAAAGGTTTACCTACAATGTGGAGAATTTTATTTCACAGGAATTCACTCAAAAAGGCTATACTGTCATTCACAAAAATATTCGGTTTCACCAACAAGAACCTCAAATCCAATTGGCGTTTTTGAATAAAACCTTTTCACCTGACGAACTGAATCAAGTACAAGATCAACTTCGGTTTTATGGCCTGGATAAAGCTAAATTGGCCATCACACAGGATTTATCTGACTTAAAAAATGAGATTATCCGTGAATTACAAGGCAATCCCAATGCTCTTTCGGAAAAAGATGTTGCCATCAACAATCTGCAAAAAGAGCTGCGGCGATTCCGTTGGGAAGATCCGGCTATACTGACCGAAACCTCCCTTCTCTTCCCGCAAATTCAACAACTTTCCATCGGAAAACAATACACCCGTCGGCAAGATTCGACGTACTTGGAAACGGTACTCCTGTATTCAGGCCCCAAATTGGCGCCAAGCGATGAAAAGAAATTGAGTGAGTGGATTGCGCTCAAAAATCAAGGAAACCCCATTCGCATTGTACGAAGTATGGACTCCCAATAAAAAATGAAGTGAACCCCATGCTTTACATCATCAGAAAAGTTACTCTTTTTCGTTATACAGGTAAGTCAACCCAAAAACAAGCATGAAACGTCAAACCCCACCCATTCTCATCGCCCTGTCGTTATTGATTTGGACAAGTTGCACACCAAATGAAGAGGAGAAAATAGATACGTTGGAACCAGACAAGGCTGTAAACAATGCACCCGTCGAGACGAATCCGGCCAATACCTCCTACCGGGCGGCATTTGTTGGTCAAACGCGAATCCAAGCCGTAAAAACAGAATCACCAGCTCAATTTTCCATCATCTCGACCGCCCTTTCCTCGCCTTGGGGAATTGTTGGCTTGCCTGATGGCCGATTGCTCATTACCCAAAAAGCAGGCACTTTTCGCATCGTAACGCCAACCGGCACGGTAAGTGCACCGATTACAGGCATTCCGCCGGTCAATGCTGCCGGTCAGGGGGGATTATTAGGGCTTTGCCTTTCTCCGACGTTTACAACAGATCGACTAGTATATTGGGTATTTGCGGAAAATGTGCCCAATGGCTCGGTGACCTCAGTGGGAAAAGGAACCCTTGCGGTTGATGAACGGACGATCGAAAATCCCACCCTTATTTACCGGGCATTTCCTGCGTCAACTGATGCCGCTCATTATGGTGGACGTATCGTATTTGATGCCAACGGCTATTTGGTACTCAGTACCGGAGATCGAAACGGGCTATCCACACGGCAACTCGCGCAGTCTGCCTCCACAGGACTGGGAAAAATCATCCGCATCACCACCACCGGCCAACCCGCACCCAATAATCCCGCGTTTCAATCGGCAGGGGCTTTGCCAGAACTCTACAGTATGGGCCACCGCAACCCCCAAGGATTGGCACTTCATCCCGAAACTCAGGAAATTTGGCAGAGCGAACATGGACCTAGAGGTGGTGACGAAATCAATCGCGTGCGCGGGGGAGCGAATTATGGTTGGCCTACGATAACGTATGGCATTGAGTACGGTGGACAAGCCATTGGAGGTGGCTTGACCCAGCAAACTGGCATGGAACAGCCCGTCTATTACTGGGATCCGGTGATATCACCGAGTGGTATGACCTTCTATCGGGGCAATCGGATTCCAGAATGGCAAAACAATTTGTTCGTCTGTGCATTAAGTGGCCGCCACATCGCTCGGTTGGTCATCGAAAATAACCGGGTCATGGGTGAGGAAAGGCTATTGGTAGGCGAAAGTCAACGCTTCCGGGATATTACCCAAGGGCAAGATGGGGCATTGTATGCGATTACAGATTCGGGCAGATTGTACAAAGTAGATAGGCGATGAAATACGAATATTTTGGATCCTAATTTTCATGATCTCTTCCCTTTGATACAGTGGATTGCTACGGAACACAATCCATTAACCGAGCTTTTGCCGAATTAACCGCACCAGTTTTTTAGAATCCGTGGGCCGAACACCCTGAACATCAAAGTCATAGCATCCTCCATCTTTTTTGGTAATAGTCAATACATCTTGGTCGAGCTCCACATTTTCGATATCTCGAAACCGAAAAGATTGGAGCCCAAAGGATTTCGACCGGATCATCATACCTCTCTTATTCCACTGAATATAGTGTTGAAACCAGAAAGATCGGGAAAAAACGAAAAATTGGGTGAGAAACCCAACGCTCTGAAGTAGTACATACAGATCAGGGTTCTTAAACTCAACCAACTCGAAGCCACCAATGATCATACAAGACACAGAAAAAACTTGTAATGATACTAAATAGGTATTATTAAAGTTATCAAATTGAAATTTTTTCATCATTTACACTATTAACCTAATGACTATCCTGCAACCATTTTCAAAATAACATTCCCGACTTTTTGTCCCGTTTCAACGTATTTGTATGCTTCAACGATTTCATCAACCTTAAAATATCGGTCGATTACAGGCTTAAATATACCATTTTCAGCTAAATTTTTCAAAAATTCAACATCATTTTTCGAAATGGTCGGAAGCGGAAATAGGAGTCGTTTACCCCGAAACAGCGGAGTTAGTAGCGCTAGGAAGATATTCTCCCCGTTTTTTCCTAATTCGGTTGAAATATAGATACCTTTTGGCTTAAGCAAGGGTTTACATTGTCCAAACGAGCTTTTGCCTACTGCATCAAAAATAAAATCATATCGATCTTTAGTTTGGGTAAAATCTTGCGCTTGGTAATCCACAACAATATCCGCACCGAGGGACCTGACAAGATCCACGTTTTGGGTACCACAAACCGCTGTGACGATGGCGCCAAAATGCTTCAACAATTGTACAGCCGCTGACCCGATGGCACCGGTGGCCCCATTGACCAAGACGTGTTGTCCAGGCTTGACTTTCGCTGCCCGAATATCCACCAAGGCATAATGCGCCCCCTCGGTTAAGGCGGCGGATTCAGCGAAATCAAGATTTTGAGGTATGTGCGTTATGGCATCTTCTGCAGCAATAGTCAGATACTCCCCATGGCCACCACATGTCTGATCATTAAAGCCGAATACGGAATCGCCTACCTGAAAGGTGGTGACTCGTTCGCCAACTTCTTCTACCATTCCGGCAAATTCTGAACCTAGAATTGGGTATTTGGGCCGAAACAACCCAGTCCAAAACCGAGATATCACATATTCCGCACTACGAAAACCGGAATCCGTTCGGTTTACTGTCGATGCGTAAACTTTAACCAAAATTTCATCGGCCTTAGGCACAGGTTTAGCAACTTCCCTCAGTTGCGCCACCTCCGGTGGACCATAACGGGAATAGACGACTGCTTTCATTGGGTATAGGTACATTTGTATCTAGTTAAATAAAAAAAATCATAATTCATAATTAAATTCACCTTGACCCACTCATCTCTCAGCACTAAAGACATAATTCATAAATATTATTTATACATATCATCAAAACAATTAAGCTTTATTAATCAAACATCTCAAGGAACCAAACCGTTTCTTATTCATATTAGAATTTCATTAGAGAATTTTAATCTATTTCTGTCTACTTACACTATAATACAATGCGAACAGTCAAACAAATCATGTGTCTTGCTGGAATTTTACTGGCAAGTTATGCCCAAGCCCAATCGCCTACCTTAGCCACCAAAGAAAAGTACAAAGATGCTGAGTGGCGCAAGAAGAATTACATCATTAACCGCGATTCAGCGTATGCGAATCCGTATTATGCCCTTCAAAAATTGCGTTGGGGAAATCAAAGGTTTACCGAAGGACGCTCCATTCATCCTCGACAAGACCGCGAGGTAATCAATGAACTATCCAAGGGCCAATCTCCTTTCGCGACCATCGTGGGGTGCAGTGACTCGCGGGTTTCGGCTGAAATCCTTTTCGATCAAGGATTTGGCGATTTATTTGTGACCCGTACGGCAGGACAAGTCATGGCGCAAGCCAGCTATGGGACCATCGAGTACGCCTCTGCCGTTTTGAATACAAAACTAATTGTCGTCTTAGGCCATACGTATTGTGGAGCAGTTGACGCGGCGATTAAGCTGCCTGAAAACCCACCCGGCCACGTGGTAACACTCATCAATCGGATCAAACCTGCCACTATGGGGTATTTTGGTCAAGGTCCACACCGACTCAATTACGCGGTACGTCAAAATGTAATCAATCAAGTAAAAGAGTTACGCGAACTCGAGCCTTTACTTTCCCGGATGTACTATAAAGGGGAAATTCTGATTGTCGGTGGCGTATATGATCTTGAAACAGGCAAAGTCGAATTTTTACCTGAAACACTCGTCGATTTACCCGCCACGAAGTTTTCAAACCGCGATATGGTGGGAAAATAACCCGACTTTCTAAATCTACACAACTAAAAATCCTCCCTGATTTCGCCAATCGGGAGGATTTTTAATTACCTACCTTCACAATCCCCTTCAACTCAGTCCCAACAAAAAAATTAAACCCAAAAACTAGTATTCAATGTAAAATTCATCCAACTTAGATCCCAGCAAGCAAAGGCTTTACTTGCTGCCCGATAATTTCCATTGATTTCCGTAATCGGGTATCATCCAATTCGGCGACATCCATTTGGAAAGTAAATCGGTCAATTCCGCCTAAAGCTTCGCTGTGCCGTAGAATTTTCTCGGCCACTTCTTTTGGGCCACCGACCACCAAGGCGCCGAGTGGACCGTTTTGAGCATCAAAGTGTGGCCGGGTGGTCGGTGCCCATCCCCGTTCCTTTCCTATGCGCGTCATGGCAGCAGCATACCCCGGAAAAAATTCACGGACGGCTGTTTCGGTATCCTGCGCCACATAACCTAAGGAGTGAATGCCCACTTTTAAATCCTCAAGAGAAAAACCGGCTTGACGACCCGCCTGGCGATACAAATCCACCAAAGGGCGAAAACGATGAGTTTCACCACCAATAATGGCAACCATCAACGGTAAACCCAATTGTCCTGCCCGAACAAAAGACTGGGGCGTACCTCCTACCCCCAACCAAACAGGTAACTTCGTTTGCGCAGGACGCGGATAAACCGGTTGATTTTGCATAGCAGGCCGAAATCGACCCCGCCAAGTAACCAACTCGTGATCGCGAATTTTCAGAAATAAATCCAATTTCTCCGCAAATAAGTCATCGTAATCCGACAATTTATACCCAAACAACGGAAATGCATCTGTAAACGAACCCCGGCCGGCCACTACTTCAACCCGACCCTCCGAAAGTAAATCCACCGTAGCAAAATTTTGAAACACCCGAACCGGATCAGCAGCACTCAATACCGTAACCGCACTGGTGAGTTTAATCCGCTGCGTGCGCATGGCTGCCGCCGCCAAAATATGACTGGGAGCCGCATCCAAAAAGTCTTTTCGATGATGCTCCCCGATACCAAACACATCCAAACCAACTTCCTCCGCCCAAACAATGCGGTCTACCAATTGGCGAATCGCTTGACTGTCGGATAACGACCGGTCTTTATTGCCACTCATGACCGCTGCAAAACTATCAATTCCTATCTCCATTGAATAAAAGTTTATGTACTATATGTATCAACATATATTTAAATCAGAAAGTTGCCTACCGATGAACATACAACTTCATGAGCCGATCCACCTCCAAAGCAGGTTGATCGGCATAGCCCGGGTGGACTTTGGAAAATTGCAATAGCGTACTTTTGGTAGCGGTCAGCCAGCGGAAACGGGAAACGGTAGATAAATCCCCGAGTGGGCCCTGCCCTTGGCAATGGTTGGACATAGCCACCAGGTAAGGGGTTACCCATTCAGGATCGAAATCAGGGGCTAATGCGCACAATGCCTCATTCGGTATATGGTACCGGAATGTAAGCTGCCGATCCGCATGACCGTATAGAATCACGCCGATATTCAAGAATTCTTCCCGTTCTACACGAGGAACAAGCCGCAAAATGGCATACTCATAGAGGGTAGATGGCATGGGGATTTTCAAGTAAAAAGGTACGACGTTGAACTAAAAAAGCCAAATAGCGGCTTCGCTTTTCGTCAGGGGCTACATCATCCACAGGATCAAGTAACCAATCTTCGGGTATTTCTTGGACGAGTTCTGCTAACCATTCATCGGGTAGTACCTGAGCCACCCGCGGCAGGATTCGGTTGGGTTCCCATTGCGGCGTGTACACGACATGATCTTTGCCTTGCGGGAATTTGGATTGAATGTAGCGTTCCCAATTTTCCCACTGGTGATGAAAGAAAAAAGCGGCCCCGTGGTCGATTAGCCAAGGCTGACGATACCAAATGAGTAAATTAGGGTTGCGAACCGTTCGATCAACATTTAAAATATAGGCATCTAACCACAAGACCAGGGCTTGCTCATCCAACGATAAGCGAGTAACCTGCGGATCGAGGGTCATGGCTTGGGATAAAAAAGAAAGTCCAATATTGAGTCCTATGCTGCCTTGCAAGAGATCCTGAATTTCTTCATCGGCCTCAGTTTTAGCTAAACCCTCGGGTAAATCGAGGTACACAAGTTCGGGCATACGTGCACCCAAACGACGGGCGATTTCGCCTCCCAGTAATTCGGCAATCAAGGCTTTTCGTCCTTGACCAGCCGACCTGAATTTCATCACATACAAAAATCCATCATCACCCTCCACCAATCCTGGCATCGACCCACCCTCACGAAGGGGTTGCGCATACCGACTGACTTGAACCCGCCGAATATCCAACATACACGTTTGGTTTTGTAAAAAAACAAAAATACACCCTGCACTGTCCTAAAAAAAATTTACCTTTGTCCCCAGTATAAGGTGTCGGAAGAAAAATACCTTTTTTCTCACTGACTTAATAGGGAATTGTGTGCAAAGCACAAGCTGTCCCCGCAACTGTAAGATTCTACTGCCTAGTTAGGTAGAACCGTTGGTCTGCATAGCCACTGCTGCAAAGCGGGAAGGTAACCACCGGAAGAACAAGCCAGGAGACCTGCCTCATATCATTCTTGTTTGGTATTTACGGTGGATGAAACCAAACGAGCGGTTGCCCATTTTTTATTTATTTACCTTATTTACCATGTTTTCATGCGTATCCCGGACCCTTTGGGTTGGAACGTTCGTGTGTGCGTGCTTTGTTGCGCAGGCCCAAACTCAATTGAATGAAGTGGTTGTTACCGCACACAAATTCCCACAAAAACAATCCCAAAGTGGGAAAGTTGTTACGATCCTCCCCGATTCTGTCCTTCGGGCCTATACAGGACGATCCTTATCGGATGTATTAACCCAACAAGTGGGGATTCAACTTGTTGGCGCCCATCAACCCATGGGTAGCGTACAGAGCCTTAACGTTCGGGGGGCAGGATATGGCCCAGCCCTCATCTTGCTCGATGGCGTTCCCGTGTATGACCCCAGTAATTTGGCGAATGCGTTCGATTTGAACTGGATTCCTCTGGAACAATTGGAACGAATCGAAATCTTGAAAGGCGGACAATCAACCCTTTATGGATCAGATGCCGTGGCTGGGGTGATCAACCTCATTACAAAGAAAAACGGCACGTTTCTTCGGGCCAGCCAAACCGCTGGAAATTTACGAACTTTCCGAACTGATGTTCAAGGTCAATGGACGCAAAACGCCAATCAATGGTCAAGTGGCTTTTCGCGGGTTACCTCCCAAGGTTTTTCAGCCGCATCGGGGGAAAATTTTGAGCGAGATGGATTTCAATCCATCCATGGCCACCTGGGCTGGAGCCGACAATGGTCAAAATCATTCAAAACCTTTGCTGAAGGTCGATTGAATACATTCCAAGCGGATGCTGATGAAGGCGCTTTCATCGATGATCTTGACTTCACCACCCGAAGCCGGCAAGGCATCCTACGGACAGGCGGAACTTACCAAGGTGCTAAATCAACTTGGCAGGCGACCTACCAATGGGATGCTTCCAACCGCTCATTTTTGAATGACTCTACCTTTGTGCCACAAGGCGCCTTCGCCAAATGGAGTGAATCTACGTTTCAAGCGCAATCCCAATTCGCTGAAATCACCCGGACACATGTCCTCAAGTCCGGCTGGACATGGCTTTCGGGCCTAGATTATCGCCACCACCGGATGGGACAAACCTATGCTTCGATCAGTGCTTTCGGTCGATTTGTGGATACTCCCATTCTCCCTGAAGAAACGTCCATCAACCAATGGAGTGCCTTCTCCTCGCTCGTAGCACAAGTATCTGACCAATTTGGCTTTGAAATCGGTGCGCGAGGAAATTACCATTCTTTGTACAAAACCAATACGTCCTACACCATCAACCCCTATTGGCAACCGGTTCCGGGCTTAAAAGTATTGGCGGTTTGGGCAACAAGCTTTAAAAATCCTACCTTATACCAATTGTACTCGGCATACGGTAACGTTGATCTCCAACCCGAAACGGCGAAAACCTTAGATGCAGGTCTAGACTATCAAGTAAAAAATTGGCGATTTCGAAGCATTTATTTTCAGCGGTGGGTCGATCAAGTCATTTTCTTTCAATCCTTGGCAGCTGCCCCTTTTGGACAATACATTAACTTATTGGGGCAACAGGACCGTGGAATTGAAACCGAGCTACACGGTCGGGCCGGTTCTTTCTCTTGGGAGTTGAATTATACCCACACCCAAGGTGAACGCGTAGAACAAAATACGCAAGGACAAGAAATTCGGACAGGCAACCTCCTTCGCCGTGCCAAGCATGTGGCCAACGCCCACGTAAGCTGGCAGGCCAATGCAAAGTGGCAGGTTATGATCCAAAGCCAATACGTTGGCTCACGCACAGATCGGTTTTTTAATACCAATACTTTTGCCAGTGAAGACGTGACGTTGGACCCTTACATGATGATCCATGCCCATATCGGTTATCAAGCAAATCCGTCTTGGCGTGTCCAAGCGGGAGTACAAAATGCTGCGAATACCCGTTTCCAAGAAGTCTATGGATTTACCTCTCGACCTCGCCAGTGGCAAGTTGGCTTACACTACAGTTTTGCCCCTGCTAAAAAATAAGAGGCTCCCTTCCGATCATCCTCAAATTTGAGTTCTTGATCTAATTTATTCTCTCGAAAAGGCAGACCCTTTGTAGCTTTGTGAAATTTTCAATCCATGCGACAAACGTTCTGCCTTTTCCTTGTTTTCATCACACTTCATGTAAAAGCCCAAAACCCGATAACATTCACAATCAAAGAGGCTTCAGGTGAAAGTTTACCGGGCACAACCCTAAAAATCGCCGTAGGCACCAAACTTTTATTTTCAGGCATTACGGATGTTGCAGGAAAATACAGTTGGACACCAGATCCCAGACAAAGTTATACCCTATCGATTAGCTCAATCGGGTACCAAACCCAAACACTTTCTTGGAAATTAGGTGATGCCACAACCTTTACATTAAAAGAAGATACGCAAACGTTGCAGGAAGTTCAAGTTGTCGGCCAAAAACCCTTGACCAGACAAGTAGATGACAAAACCATCGTCGATCCTGAACCTCTTGTCCCATCGTCAACCAATGCCCTGGAAATCCTCGAAAAAACCCCAGGACTTTTTGTCGATGCAGATGGCAATGTCTATGCGTCATCCACCTCGCCCGCGACAATTCTGATCAACGGACGTGAACAACGCTTGGGAGGAGGTGACCTTGCCTCCGTGTTACGATCCTTACCCCCCAACAGCATTGAATCCATCGAAATTCTTCGAACACCATCAGCCAAATACGATGCCAGTGGCGGTGGGGGCGTCATCAATATTATCCTCAAAAAAGGGGTACGATTGGGTTTGAATGGTACGATAACAAGCAGTGCAAACCAAGGCCGGACAGGAACCCAACAAATGGGTCTTCAACTCAACCATGGCGCCGGGAAGTGGAATCAGTACCTGAACCTCAACCATACCTTCCGAAATAATCAGGAAGAGGTGACCACCGATCGATTTTTGGGTGAAACCCTAATCCGGCAACGCTCACAATCTACTTTCCCCGGACAAACTACTTTTGCGGGTTTTGGGGTAGGTTACGAAGCAAATGACCGATTGACGTTTCAGTACGATGGCCGGTGGAATCAAAATACAAATCGGACGCTTGGACTGAATACCTCCGAAATCACCCGCTTTGGTCTTGAACGATCGTTTACGAATGAATTGAAAAATAGAAATCAAGGATCAAATTGGAATCATGGTTTATCGGGCATTTGGAAATGGGATTCAGTAGGTTCTGAAATTCGAGCTGACGTTTCCTGGAATCGCCTGCGTAATGTGGGTACACAGCAGTACAGCATTCAACCTGATCAAACCTCCGGGCAAGGTGACATTCAGAACTTTCGGAATTTCTGGGCTTTGCAATTGGATCTGCGTCGGCAACTACCCGCTCAATGGATTGTCGAGGCCGGGGTAAAATCAACCGGACAGAAATTTGATAACCAAACCATCTTTACAGTTACCCAAAGCAATCAAACCCAAAATGACCCTTTCCGGACCAGCGGGTACGTGTACGAGGATCGAATTCATGCTGCCTATGCTCAGGCCTCAAAAAAATGGGGGCCTGTTTTACTGAAAACGGGTGTCCGCATGGAAAATACCCAAATGGACGGACAGCAAGTTATCCCAACCGATACGTCTTTTCAGGTCCGTCGAACCGACTTTTTTCCGTATCTGTACTTAAGTCGAAAACTCATGACCATCGCTGGGTTTGAATTGCGCAGTTATTTAGTAGCTCGTCGAACCATCAATCGCCCGGCGTATGAACTGCTCAATCCCTTTGCACGCTTTGTGGACCCCTTGGTCTATGAACAAGGGAATCCAACCCTCCGACCCCAATTTACCCAAAACTACGAGGTCAATGTCTCGGTCGATGAACGACCCATTTTAGCATTTGGCCGAAATTATACCCAAGACCTATTCACCAATGTGGTGTATCAAGATCCTGTCAATCCCGCCATTACAGTTCGAACCTACGACAATTTAGGTCAAAATATAGAAACCTATGCCCGCATTTTGGCCGCTATTCCACCCGGAAAGGTGTACTTTTTTGTGCTGGGAGGACAATATAATCACAACCAGTACCAAGGCGTCTACGAAGGGCAACCGTTTACGTTCTCCCGCGGAAGCTGGACTTTTTTCACCTTCCATCAATTTAAATTCAAATCGCAAACAACCCTCAATATCAATGGATTTTTCCGGTATAAAGGACAATTGCAGTTGTACGAATTGGGTAACTTCGGTAATTTAAACTTAACCGTAACCCAGCCCGCATTGAAGAAAAAATTATTCTTTTCACTCAATGTAACCGATATTTTCTTCACCAACCAATACGCGTTTTCGATCAATCAAGGGAATATTCAAGCTACAGGAAAACGGGTAAACGATACTCGACGCGTAGGCTTAACCGTTCGGTATCAGTTTGGGGGAAAGAAATCAGACAACCGAGGCCGAAATCCATTCGAAATCGAGGAGCCAGCACAAAATTAATCGAGAGGAGGGGTGAATTTATCTCCCTTTTCTCCTGTTCATTTGATAGGACAGAAAAACTTCTGACGTAATTTTCGGTTGTATTTCAAATATTCATACATGCTTTATTCTTTCGATAATCCAGTCGACCGACGACAAACGGACAGCTTCAAGTGGGATCGATACCCAAAGGAGGTTTTACCCTTGTGGGTTGCCGACATGGATTTCCCTTGTTCGGTACACGTTCAACAGGCGCTTCAAAAATTAGTGGACCGAAATCTCATCGGGTATGCCCGTGTTCCCGATGCTTTGGTTGAGGTGGTCATTCAACGCCTAGCCCACCGGCATGGATGGGAAGTCGATCCCTCTTGGCTGGTTTGGTTACCCGGGATGGTTCCAGGTTTACATGCTTCCTCCATGGCTTTGGGATCCAAATTCGCGAGTATCTTGACCTCGACTCCCGTTTACCGCCCATTTTTGGAAGCGGCCCAACGTCCCAACCGACAGGCTTTGGAGATTCCCTTTTGTTGGAAAAATGAGCGGTGGGAAATGGATTTTGATGCCCTAGAGAAGGCCATTCGACCCGATACCCGAATGTACATGCTCTGCAATCCACACAATCCCAATGGCCGGATGTTTGATGAAACCGAGTTGCGGCAATTGGGGGAATTTTGTCAAAAGCATGATTTATGGATTTGTTCTGATGAAATCCACTGTGATTTAATCCTTGATCCCGAAAAAAAGCATGTTTCTATTGCCACCCTTTCGCCGGATTTAGCGAATCGGAGCATCACCTTACTGGCACCAAGCAAAACCTACAATATCGCAGGGCTGGGTTGTTCATTTGCGGTTATCCCCAATCCTGAAATTCGAAAAGCCTTTCAAGACGTTATTTATGGTATTTTACCCCATCCCAACGCATTTTCGCACCAAGCCGCGTTGGCCGCGTACCGCGATTCTCAAGACTGGCTTGACCAAGTCTTGATGTATTTACGCGCTAACCAAGCGTATCTTTTGGATGAAATCAATGCCATCCCCGGTTTATCCATGACACCTTTGGAGGCCACCTATTTAGCTTGGATCGATTACCGCGGTCTTCCGGTAAACGACTTCACGCCAATACTCGAAAAGTTTGGCGTTGGGGTTCAAGATGCGCAACATTTTGGAGGGAAAGGGTTCTTTCGACTCAATTTCGCCACCCAACGGTCAGTCCTAGAAGAGGCCATCAAGCGAATCAAAGAAGCCGTTTTATTTGTACAATCACACTAATTTATTCTGTACTATGTTGAATTTTTCATATCACAACCCAGTAAAGATCGTCTTTGGCCAAGGTACGATCGCCCAATTGACTAAATTGGTTCCAGCAGATGCCACGATCATGCTGACGTATGGCGGCGGGAGTATCTTCAAAAATGGCGTATATGACCAGACCAAAAAAGCCTTAGGCGACCGTAAAGTCATTGAGTTTGGGGGAATTGAAGCAAATCCAACCTATGAAACCTTGATGAAGGGCGTTGAAATCGCTCGAGAAGCAGGGGTCGATTTCCTACTTGCTGTAGGTGGGGGTTCTGTCTTAGATGGCACTAAATTCATGGCAGCTGCCATTCCATTCACAGGAGAAAATGCCTGGGATTTGGTGATCGGGACAGCCAAATATACAGAGGCTACTGCCATTGGAGCGGTATTGACATTACCAGCAACAGGTTCTGAAATGAATTATTATGCGGTTATCTCACGGACTGAAACCCAAGAAAAGCGGGGCATGGGTGGACCTTTATTGTATCCCAAGTTTTCAATTCTTGATCCCGAAACTACGTATTCACTACCCAAGTCGCAAATAGCCAACGGGATAGCGGATACATTCACCCACGTGATGGAACAATACATGACCTACGCTATCGATGCCAAAGTACAAGATCGCATGGCGGAGGGTATCCTGCAAACCTTGATCGAAATTGCCCCTGAGGTAATGGGGAGCGAAATCAACTACACCGCGCGAGCCAACTTCATGTGGGCCGCTACCATGGCTTTGAATGGCCTGTTGTCGGTGGGTGTCCCGACAGATTGGGCAACTCATCAGATTGGCCATGAATTAACGGCATTGCATGGAATAGACCACGCCCGGACCTTGGCCGTAGTACTCCCCCATTTAATGGCCTACAAGAAAGCGGATAAACTAAGTAAGTTGGTTCAATATGGCCAACGCGTTTGGGGTTTGACCGGAACAGCAGACGAAATCGCCGACCAAGCCATTACAAAAACTGCGGCCTTCTATGAATCTTTGGAAATTCCAAGTAAAGCCTCGGCGTATCCTATTACCGCCGATACGATTCTTGAAGTAAAAAATCGATTCGTAGAGCGTGGGATGAATTTTGGTGAACGAGGTGACATCACACCCGAGGCTGTTGAAGCAATTTTGATGGCAAGTTTAAGCTAATCAGTACAGGGCCCTATTTTGGGGCCCTTTTTTACTTGAATGGAAAAGATTATAGGATTTTCTCTTTTGAACGGCGATTGCTTGGCGCATTCGTTAAAACCCTATTTATCTAGCGACCAATATTTGGTGTTTCGGGAATGCTTCATTGAACACAATGCTATCCCATACAACCCGGAAACTTTCTGGGAGTCAAGAATGCACTTTATGGTCGATCGATACCAAATTACCCCTACTGAATACAAAGAAAAAACGATTTTAGAATTCGAAAAAATTCAAAAAATTTCACCCGAAGAACCCGTTTACTTGTGGTTTGAATTTGATTTATTCTGTCAGGTAAATTTTTGGTTTTTGGTGCATGATTTAACTTCCCGGGGATTTAAAAACTTATTTTGGGTTCAACCAACAGATCTCTCAAATTGGACAGGATTTGGGGAATCATCCTCGTTCGACTTATACCATGCCTGGAAAAACGCAGTTCCCCTAACCACAGAATGGATCCAAACAAGTTCCTCCTTGTGGACCTTTTATCAAAATCAAGATTGGATTCAATTTGAAAAAACCTGCACAAGCCATCCAACTTGGCCTAAATTAACTGAGATTGGAATGGCCCAGATGGAGCGATTGCTTGTTCCCATCGGGAAGCCCCATCAAATTTTACAATCCATTCGATCGAGCGGAATCACCGATTTTCCGACCTTATTTCAGCAATTTCAAATTCAGGCAGGCCAATACGGCTTTGGCGATACGCAAGTTTTGCATATTCTTCAAGAATTGGATAAAAAATGACTTACAGATTCGGGTTGAATCCATAAATTGCAAGAAAAAAATTCGTTCGATGCCTACTTTTGAACAAACTTGGAGATGGTTTGGACCCTCCGATCCGGTCAGTCTTGCCCATATTCGACAAACGGGCGCAACCGGTATAGTTACCGCACTCCACCACATCCCCAACGGTGAAATTTGGCCAATTGATCAGATCCTTGAACGAAAACAAGCCATAGAAGCCGCTGGATTGCGGTGGTCTGTCGTGGAAAGTATTCCAGTGCACGAATCCATCAAGCAAGGATTGGCTGACCGGGATCAATACATTGCACGATACCAAGAATCAATTCGGAATTTAGCGGCTTGTGGAATCGATACCGTCTGCTATAATTTTATGCCACTTTTGGACTGGACGCGCACCGATTTAGCGTTTCGACTGCCTGACGGTTCCACGGCCCTTCGATTTGATGCTGTGCAAGCCTGTGCTTTTGAAGTCGGGTTTCTTGGCAAATCAGGAGAATCATTTTCGCCTGAAGTTCATCAAGCTGCGCAAGAATGGTTAACCGCAGCAACAGAGGAAGAAAAAGAACAACTCACCAAAACCATCATCGCAGGTTTACCCGGAAGTGAAGAGTCGTTTACCCTAACCGAATTTAAACAGTTGCTCCGCCAATACGACGCGATCGATGCTTCACAATTAACAGCACATCTGCATTATTTTGTCGCCCAAATTGCCCCAGTAGCGCAAGAAGTTGGTGTTCGGTTGGCCATTCATCCCGACGATCCCCCCTTCCCTATTTTTGGACTTCCACGTGTAGTCAGTACCGAGCAGGATGCCGCCAACTTACTCGACAGCATTAATTTACCCGCCAATGGCCTATGTTTTTGTACAGGGAGTTATGGTGTACGACCAGATAATGACCTCGTAGGTATGGTGAAACGTCTCGGTAGCCGCATCCATTTTGTTCACTTACGATCTACACGCCGAGAAATGGATGGGAGCTTCTATGAGGCCGATCATCTCGCAGGTGATGTTGATATGGCCGGGATAATGAAGTCCTTAATTCAAGAACAAAACAAGCGAATACAAACCGGTCGAACGGATTTGGGCATGCCTTACCGGCCTGACCATGGCCATTGTATGTTGGATGACCTGACCAAACCTGAAAAAATAAATCCGGGGTACACTGCCATAGGGCGCTTGCGGGGCCTTGCTGAACTGCGCGGACTCGAATACGGGCTTCGCGCACAGCATTAATTCATAAAAATATTTATCCTATATATTTGGTAGATTAAATAGTGTTGTTTAATTTTGTCGTATCAAAACGAAACAGACAATGACAGCAACGACATTCCATTGGGACCAAGAGGTCGAGATTCGGGATCGGGCTACATTAGCCTCCGCCCGCCAGATTTCAACGCCAACGGAGGGTATGTACATGCCCTACTTTCAATGGTCTGCTGCCATGTGTTCTGCCTCAGTAGCCAAAGGAAGAACCTGTTTGACTTGGGAATCCTATGCAAAAAAACGTTCGGTAACCATTTCCTTTTTAGCCAGAGGTTGGGGAGAATATGGCCGGAAGCGGTTGCAAGAATTAGAAGAAATCAGCCAAGAAGTCCAAAAATTAGGCGGTCGATTTTTAGTCTTTATCGAAGGAACACCGGAAGAAGCGCAAGCACTTCAAACGGACTATAATCTTTCCTTCGACTGGGTTGCTGACCCTCACTTGGCCTATGTTGCGGAATTAGGGTTACATCAACCTGAGCACGACCCAGCGGATTGGATGACAGGTATAGAATCTGGTGCTTGGATCCCAGCGTGGTTTGTGGCTACGTATTATGGCAAAATTAAATTAGCCGTGACTGATCCATTATTTGAGAAAACAGTTTCTCCCGTGGCTGTAGCAGCTGCGGTTTGGCAAGCCTCGGCTTACCAAACCACAGCCGCTTAAGGCACTACTTAATCCACATGAGGCGCGGCCGACTTCTGGCAACAGTCTGGAAGTCGGTCGTGCGATTTTTGGTTCGCAACCACTTCATCGGCATCATACCCAATCATGGAGATGGCTTTTTTCAAGGCTTCTACATTGGTTTTCTTCGGGTTGTAGTCAATTACAACCACTTTATCCGTCAACCGCAACGTGGCTTTATCAACCCCTTTGGTCAAACCTAAATCGCGTTCAATACGGCTTTTGCACATCCCACACTTGGCGGATGTTTGTAAAGAAACTTGCGCTTGTGTCGGCTTTTGCGCCATGACAGCTCCAGAAATCAAAAGAAAAAACAATAAACGAATCATAGGAGTATAAATTAAAGTTGATCAATTACTTTTCGAGGCGGAAGACAACTTCGGTACTCTGAAGGTGAGCTCCCTGTTTGTTTTTTAAATTGGGCTGAAAAATGAGCCATGCTGCTGTACCCGAGTTCATCCGAAATATTGGTAAACGATAAAGTCAGATCCTCCATGAGAACTTTTGCCCGCTCAATACGCATCTTAATCAAATACTGTTCGATGGTTTGCCCTTCACTTTGTTTAAAAATGGTACGCAGGTACTTATAATCACGCCCAATTTTCTCGACCAATAAAGCAGATGTATTCCATTTGGCTTCTGGGGAGTCAGGGAAATTAACCAAATGAAGGACCCAGCGCTTCACGCTCGCTACCATGTGTTGATCGGGGCTATGAAGTACACTAAACCCTATAGATTCCAGCTTTTGCGAGAATACTTTTTGTTGCTCTACCGATGGATTTTCATGTAGTTCGATCACCCCAAGCTGCACATCTTGAACGGAAAGTCCAGACTCTGTGGCCAATTGCCTCACGGCCATGATACAGCGCTCACAAACCATGTTTTTAATATAAATTCGTGTATTTTTCATGATTATGTAGGTCTTACCCTCCTAATTTCCATCGAAAACCACTGTAAATTGTCCTACCCACGATGGGTCCCCATACGATCCCTGCATCAAAACCAGCGGCAAAAGGTCGTTGCGCTTGCACGATAGGATTCAACTGCCGAAAGTTGGTCAAATTCTCACCGCCCAAATACCATTCCCAGGTTCGAAACGTCCGGGTTACTTGGGCATTCATATTCCAAAAAGCAGGCGATCGACGTCCTTCCATTTCCCCTCCTACCATAGGCAACCGCATCGATCCATTCCAGTGAACAGTCAAATCGAATTTCCATTTATCATAAGGCAATGCATAGCCTACATTTCCCAGTACGCGATGTTTATTGACCATCATTTTCTCCAAGAAAACATCGTTTCCTTGTCGATCTTGCATGGTCTGGCGGACATCAAAAAAACGATACGCGGCTTTGAACTCCCATCGCTCCCGGTAGGGAAGTGTAGCCTCTACTTGAGCGGCTGTAGCGAAAGATGGTCCTTCCGACATGTAAAAATAAAGATGCCCGGGATGTTCGGCATCTGCGATTTGTTGCCGTTGAAAACGGGTATGGTGCACATCGGCCATCAAGGTTAATTTACCTAGGTCCTTCCCAAGAGAAGTCCCCATATTCCAAGCGATTTCAGGTTGAATCGGATTCCGAAAAACAACTTGGCGAGAGCTAACCAAAAGTCCTAAGTTTTCAGCCAATGGATTGCCTACCCGAAATCCCCGACCTACGTGAAATCGCCAATCCATATGATTAGCAAAATGCTTCTTTACATGCACCCGAGGTGTGTATTGCCAGCCAAAAAGGGAATGGTAGTCCAACCGTTGTCCTACAACAACCGTCAACTTCTCCGGTTCTGCATACGTGTATTCTCCATAAATCCCGGGTACAACTTCGGTTCGTTGCAAGGCTAACGTGCCAAAAGATTCGGCATAGTCATCTACTTGCAAAGATGCGCCAACTTTATAAGTATGCCGGGTATCCCCGATGATATTTTGATAGACTGAATTCAGGTACGCTGATTTTTGTTTACCTGTATACACACGCCGCCCAATTAATGATTCGGTGTCATGCCACACCACATTTCCCAACAGCGCCAAACCTTGGAAGGGTTTGTTCGGAAATAATCGTGCTATTTTAAAGAACCCTTCGCCCCGTTGCGTCAGGTTCGTAAATCCATACAATGCGGGAGTACTTCCTTCGGACCGAAAACCCAGTTCTCCGCCTAACCGATTTTCCCGCAAGTAGCGCCCCCCAAATTGAACCATTAAACGTTCAGAGGAGTATTTCCATCGATTCAGCACATTGATTTGATCATATCGGGTTAAATCCCGAAAATTGTCTTGATTTCGATCAATCTCATTGGCTAAAAATGACCCATGTGTCAATACGCCAACCGACCATTTTTTGGATAACTTCTCACTCGCTTGAACATTGAGCTCGGCCCGGCCCCAATGGTTCACATACCCATTGACAAACAAGGGCTCTGAATTATCTGGCTGCTTTAATTCAACATTAATTCCACCCGTCAATGATTCATACCCGGTCAGGACACTTCCTGTTCCCTTGGCAACGTCGATGGATTGAATCCAAGTACCGGGTAAATAATTAAGCCCAAACGAAGAAGCAAGCCCCCGAATTCCGGGTAAATTTTCAATTGTGGTCTGAACATACGTTCCGCCCAAACCCAGCAATTGAATTTGTTTGGCACCCGTCACCGCATCCGTATAACTTACACTGACGGCAGCATTGGTCTCAAAACTTTCGGACAAATTACAACAGGCGGCTTTAGCTAACTCTCGGGTAGTGATTACTTGCGTCTGAATAGGCGATATTCGATCGACTACAGTTCCTGTTCCCCGAACCACCACCCCCGCAAGTTCTTGACTAGCCGGTTGAAGTTGAATGGTCACATCTTGGTGTGGGCGTATCACCTCAACACTATCTGTGGCATAGCCCACGGCCGATAAACGCAGCCAGCGTGCTCCTGGCGGTTTACTAATCTCAAAATGGCCCTCAATATCCGTGATGACAATGGGCTGAGCAAAACCCGTCCACTGCACTGTCACACCGGGGATTGGCTCTAGTGTATTTTTTTCGAGTATTTTTCCATGTATTTGTGCCTGCGCAACCTGTGCGATAAAGGACACCATGAATATAAGTTTATTTTTCATTGCGTTTCGCGGGATAAGTATGATCTAGATAAACTCACGAGGGAGTAAATCAAGGCATCACAGCCGCAAATTCGCTAAACGAATAAATAAGGGTACATGGGAGAAAAAATAGTGTGTTACCCAAGGGAAGAAAGGTGAATTCAACACGTCCAATCTCGCGGTATTAGAAAAGAAAAAAGAACCATCGAGAATAGCGTCCCCAATCGACGGACTAGGCACTTGGAACTTTTCTAACGTGGGAGATGAAACTGCTTGAAGTTGAATGACCGTCAAGTGCGTATCACAACAAGCAGCCTTAGAGAAGGATTGGTCTGTAGAGGAGGAAGACCGCGGAACTGGACAGCACATGTCCGGCTTTTCAGCCGACAGTTGTACCTTCCCTGTGAAATGACATACATGCTCATACAGCGAGAATCCGGTACTGGTGCATAACACCCAGACCGCTAATCCTATGGCCATATAACGTTGCATGACATTTTTCATTCCTCAAAAGTAAACAGAAGCTGGGGTTATTCTATTACAAAATTTGTCCGATAGTTTATAAAGTTGGATTTACCTCAATTACCACCCGCCCTTGCTGCTGACCAGCTAAAATCGTTTGAATTTCATTTTCCACTTCGTCAAGACCTACATACCGGCACCAAGAGGCAAGTTGAGGTAACGACCAGTCACTGGCAAGCTTTTTCCAAAGCTTTAGACGCCAGGACACTGTAGCCTCAGCCGAATCAACACCTAAAACAGCAATACCTCGAAGAATAAAAGGAAAAACCGTCATATTCAACTGCGGCGAGGAAACCAATCCACAAAGAGCAGCGGCCCCATTGGGTCGTAAGCTTTTCAACAAGTTCACAACGATATCACCTCCGACAGTATCAATAACGGCACCTATTTCAGGCTTTAATAAGGGTTTCGTAGAAGGCGAAGCCCAATCCGATCGCTTCCAAATCAGATCAGCTCCCACGTTATACAAAAAAGCAGAAGCTGATTCTTTGCCGGTCAAGGCGATGACCTGAAACCCTGCTTTTTTAGCGAGAGCGACTGCGATTGACCCTACCCCACCGGTAGCTCCTGTCACAACGAGCGGGCCATCTGCGGGTGAAACGCCCACTTGAACGAGTCGATCCAAACACATCGCAGCCGTTAAGCCAGCCGTTCCAAATTCCATAGCGGACCGTAAGGTAAGGCCTTGGGGTAACGGAATCACCCATGCCGCAGGTACCCGAATGTACTCAGCAAAACCTCCTGAGGTATTCATTCCCAAATCATAACTGGTCACAATCACGGGATCACCCACAGCAAATTCGGCTTTGGTGCTTGCCACCACACGCCCTGACGCATCTATTCCCGGCGTATGCGGATACAAACGCGTGACCCCTCGATTACCGGTAGCCGACAGCGCATCTTTATAATTTAAAGACGAGTAAGCCACGCGAATGGTGACTTCGCCTTCGGGCAAATCTCCCCAATTTTTCTCCTCTACACCATAATTCATTTGACCTGCCGAATCCTCACGGGCGACAAAAGCGCGAAAAGTATGCATATTGCTGATGAAATGTGATTAAATTTGATTCAATATAAAAAGTTTGCGTCGGTTGAACCAGCAAATTGGCTAAAATCCTATGAATCGAGTAAAACGAGTATTATTGGTTGAAGATGAAATGAGCGTGGTTACGTTCATTAAACGAGGACTAGAAGAAGAAGGTTTTGATGTATCCGTCGCATTCAATGGCGTTACGGGCCAACAAATGGCTTTGGAGTTTGATTATGATTTACTCATATTGGATATCATGATTCCTGAAAAAAATGGATTGGATGTTTGCACCACACTGAGGTCGGCTGGTTTCAAAGCTCCCATACTTTTTTTAACCGCCTTGAGTACCTCCGAAAATATTGTGGTGGGCTTAAATTCCGGAGCAGATGATTACTTAGTAAAACCATTTAAATTCATGGAATTGCATGCCCGAATCAATGCACTGATCCGTCGTAATGAACAAATTGCAGATTCACCCAGCCAAGAAAATCGCTTTTATCTAGCAGATTTGACCGTAGATGATGACGCTAAAACCGTTACCCGAGGCACGACCCCAATATCCCTTACGGCTACGGAATATCGCTTGTTGCTCGTTTTAATCAAAAACAAAGGTAAAGTACTGTCACGTGTCGATTTACTTGAAGGAGCATGGGACATTAACTTTAATTTAGGGACCAACGTGGTAGACGTCTATATAAATTATCTTCGTAAAAAACTAGAAACAGATTTCCCCAAACGATTGATACACACGGTTGTCGGTATGGGATATGTCTTAAAAGAAGTATGAATACCCGGACTAAAATAGCGCTTCTCCTGTTTTCATTCTGCCTTCTCATTATTTTTTTATTGGGCGGGGCGGTTTATTTTTTTCTTAACCATTATTCCTTAATCGATTTCTACAAACGGCTCGAAACTCGCGCATCGATCGCCGCACAATATCAATTGGAACGTGGAACGATGCGTGCCGAAAATTTAATCGAACTGCGTAATTTATATCTTGAGAAGCTTCCAGATGAGCATGAAATCATTTTGGACATCACCCAGCAAACGAACCCGCTCGCGCTCATGCAGGCAACTGATTTGCCAGATCCATTAATCAAAAAGCTTTTTCGGCAGAATATAGCCAATCATCGGGAGGGAAATCAATTTTATGTGGGCCTTATACGATCGTACCAAGCAAAGAAATTCATGGTGGTCCTGTCAGCCCAAAATGACTACATAGGGCAGCAGCTTGTGTACGTGCGCAATATTTTGATTGTAGCGATCAGTATTGCGGTTATTTTGACATGGTACATATCCAAGTATTTTTCCCGTTATATCTTCGAACCCGTGAAGCGAATCACCGATAACGTACGCCAAATTAGTACCCACAATATGAATTTGCGGCTGGAAGAAGAAACCGACAATCGAGAAATCCAGGAATTAATTCAAACCTTCAACAACCTTCTCATCCGATTGGAAACTGCTTTTCAAACGCAAAAGAATTTCATCAGCAATGCTTCGCATGAATTGGGAACTCCCCTGACCACCATCATTGGGGAAGCTGATTTAGCCTTACGTAAAGAAAGAACAACGGTACAGTACCAAGACGCCCTGCAAAACATCGTCATTCAAGCCGACCGTTTGAATGAAATTACCAAAACCTTGCTTTTTCTCGCACAAACAGGGTACTCCGACAAAAAAATCCCAATGGGAATGTTGCGGGTAGATGAACTTTTGTGGGATATTAAAGGATTAATGAACGTGATTCGTCCAAAAAACCAGGTTGAAATCGATGTATCCAAAGCCCCGGAAGATCCTAAAAAACTTAAAATTAACGGCAATAAAGAATTACTCCGACTTGCGATTTCAAATCTGATCACGAATGCAATCAAATATTCATATAACAAGATTGTCCTCGTTTCCATTGATACATCGGAAACAGACGTCATCGTCCGCATACAGGATGAGGGCATTGGTATTCCAGTAGAGGATCAGCCCTTCATTTTTGATCCATTCTTTCGGGGGTCCAATACCAAACTGTTTGAAGGGTTTGGTATCGGTTTACCTTTGGCACGCAACATCATTTTATTACATGAGGGGACATTTATGTTGGAATCTAGGGAAGGTATCGGTACAAAAATTCAACTCTCGTTCCCTCGATTCAAATTCTAATCATAATCTAATGACATTCTTACATTGAATTAATTCCATCACCCGTCCTTTGATACAGAAACAAACGATAGATGTTGTTTCATTTTCAAAAGGCAGTAAGTAGACAGAACATAGACTATATGTCAAACCAAAAAGGGCTATTCGTATTCGTGAATAGCTCCTTTTTTTTGTGCAATGTAGGAACCTAACTGAAGTCCTTTTGCCAGCGCTTCTTCAATCGTATTTCCTTTCACGTATTCACTAATAAAGCCGGCTAAAAACGCATCCCCGCTCCCTACCGTATCAGCAACCTCCACCGGAATAGCCGGGCCGAACAACCAAGAGTCGTTTGACCAAACGTAGGCCCCATCTCCCCCACAGGTCACTATGGCCATAGTCCAGCCAAAATAATGCGCTAAAGAGGCCGTTTGAGCTTGCAAATCACCTGAAAACCCAAACATTTGGGCCAAAAGAGCCAGCTCCTCCTCATTCACTTTACATAAAAAAACATCTTGAAGTAAAAGCTCGGCCAGCTCTTTAGAAAAATAAGGTGGTCGGACATTGATATCACAGACATTGTACTGACTGCGTGACTTCAGCTGCACCAAGGCTTCCCGAGTAACTTTTTGTCGGCTTGCTAAACTCCCAAAAATGAACCAAGTCGGGTGCAAATCTGGCAATTGAGTATGGCTAATCGCATCCCAAGCCACAGGTTCGTGAATGGTGTATTGAGCCACCCCTTTTATATCCAATGAAACCGTAACCTGACTTGTAGGCAGAACCGGATGAACAAATAAATAGTCATCCGATAACCCTAAACGATGAAGCGCCTGATGAATTTCTTGCCCTTCGGGATCATCCCCAATCTGACTAACAATTTTGGCGGGAATCCCACATTGATTCAGATGAAATGCCACATTAAATGGCGCGCCCCCGATGACCTTTCCTGATGGCAAAACGTCCCAAAGAACCTCACCAAAGCAAATAAACTGATTCTCCATGGCCTATCACATGTGTAAAGTAATTGATTCTAAAGCAGTCCCTTTGGTCTCGGGCATCCAACGAACAACAAATATCCATTGCAAAACCATCATAATAGCAAAGAAAGCAAAGGTATAGCCTCCGCCAAAGTTTTCTGCAAAATAAGGGAAAGTAAAGGCGATGATAGCGGCCATAAACCAATGTGTAAAACTACCCAAGGCTTGGCCATGTGCACGAACCTCATTCGGGAAAATTTCGGATATAAATACCCAGACAACAGCCCCTTGCGAAAAGGCAAAGAAGGCGATATAAACAAACAATAAAACAGGGACGAAAAGGCCCGTTTGCCCAGTAAAAAAGACAAATGAAACCAACCCTAATGTGACAATCAATCCCCATGACCCAGCTTTCATCAACGCCCTCCGACCAAACTTATCGATCAAACTCAACCCGACTAGCGTGGAGATCAAGTTGACTAATCCTATACCAGCCGAAGAGAGCAAGGCCGATTCTTTACCCAAATTGGCCATTTCAAAAATTCGTGGAGCAAAATAAATAATGGCATTAATCCCTGAAACTTGATTGAAAACCGCAAAAAGAATAGCTAAAACCACGGGGCGACGATATTGTGCCTGAAATAAAGCCGAAACCGGCGCGGTAGCTTGGGCACTGTCTTGAATCTGGGCAATCACCGCCTCCGCCTCTTGGGCATCCACTACCTGCAAAATTGCCCGAGCCTCAGCAATCGCACCTTTTTTCAAAATCAACCAACGCGGAGACTCCGGTATAAAAAATAGGGTAATGAAAAACAGTAAAGAAGGTAGGGCTAAAATGCCTAACATCCAGCGCCAATCGTTGGGTTGACCATCATCTAGTATATAATTGGACAAATAGGCCATCAAAATGCCAAAAACTACGTTGAACTGAAACAACGCGACCAGCCGCCCCCGGTGACTTGGAGGTGCAATCTCGGATATATACAAGGGCGCTACAACCGACGAAACGCCTACGCCAATCCCACCAGCCAATCGAAAAAACAAAAATAAAGACCAATCGTTGGCTAACCCGGTACCCAAAGCCGAGACGAAATACAGGATAGCGATAAGAAAAAGCGTTGGACGACGTCCCCACTGATCGGTAGGATATCCTGCAATCAGGGCACCAATGACGGTCCCAATGAGCGCAATTGAAACCGTAAGGCCATGTTGAAACACATCCAAAGACCAAAAGGATTGCAGCGTCTGCTCAACACCGGAGATCACGGCGGTATCAAATCCAAACAAGAAACCACCCAATGCGGAAGAAAGAGCCCACCAAAATATTTTCTGATTTTTCATTCACAGGTTATTTTCAACAAAAAACTGAAAATTTATACACTATTAAAAGAAAAAGTAGAAAAAACCCGGGGAACGGCAGGTGCTGTTCCCCAAGGGGTATTAAAATGAAAACTGAATGCCTTGGGCCAAAGGCAAATCCGTTCCGTAATTGATGGTATTGGTTTGGCGACGCATATAAGCTTTCCAAGCATCCGAACCGCTTTCACGACCTCCACCCGTTTCTTTTTCACCGCCAAATGCACCTCCAATTTCAGCACCCGAGGTCCCGATATTCACATTGGCAATTCCGCAGTCAGATCCACCGACGGAAAGAAATAGCTCCGATTCACGCACATTTAAGGTAAAAATAGCCGAAGATAATCCTTGGGGTACCCCATTCTGCAAGGCAATTGCCTCCCCAAGGTCGTCGTATGCCATAATGTACAAAATTGGCGCGAACGTTTCGTGGCAGACGGTGGCCGTTTGGGCGGTTACTGAAACTAATGCGGGGGTGACATAACATCCCGATTCATAGCCTTCACCCGCTAAAACCTCACCCCCGGTGATCACTGTACCCCCTTCTTGAACAACGGATTCCAGGGCACTTTGATAAGCACTTACAGCCTCTTGATCAATCAAGGGCCCCATGTGATAGGCCGAGTCGAGGGGATTTCCTATTTTGATTTGTTGGTAAGCATGATGAAGAATGTCCTTCACCTCTTCTATTTTTGAACGGTGTACGATCAATCGCCGGGTTGTGGTACACCGCTGTCCTGCTGTGCCTACAGCCCCAAAAACGACAGCCGGAACAACCAGTTTGAGATCTGCATGTTCAGAAATGATGATGGCATTATTTCCACCCAACTCCAACAGACTTCGGCCGAGACGCCCAGCCACAGCCACCGCTACCGATTTCCCCATCCGGGTTGATCCAGTGGCCGAAACAAGAGCCACTCGGGAATCAGATGCGAGAGCCTCACCTATTTCCCTCCCCCCTACAACCAAACAAGAAACCCCCTCAGGCACTTGGTTTTCCAATAACACATGTTGAATTATCTGTTGGCAGGCAATTGCGGTCAATGGGGTTTTTTCAGAGGGTTTCCAAATACATACATCCCCACAAACCCAAGCGAGCATTGCATTCCATGACCAGACGGCCACTGGAAAGTTGAAAGCCGAGATGATACCCACGATTCCAAGAGGATGCCATTGTTCGTACATCCGGTGGTTAGGACGTTCGGAGTGCATGGTTAGGCCATAAAGTTGCCGAGACAAGCCTACTGCAAAATCACAGATATCGATAATTTCTTGAACTTCGCCTAGTCCTTCTTGCAGTGACTTTCCCATTTCATAGGATACCAATCGCCCTAGATCGTTTTTATGCATACGAAATGCCTCCCCCATTTGTCGGACAATTTCGCCTCGACGTGGAGCCGGGATCGAACGCCAAGTCAAAAAAGCGTCTTGAGCTTGTCTCACGACCTGATCATAATCCGCTAGCGTAGCCTCTTGGGTTTCTGCAATGCATTTCCCATCGACTGGGGAGTAGCTAGACAAGGCATTACCTTGCCCAGACCAATGAACTGTACCCGTGCTAATGCCGGGATTAATGGCTTGAATGCCTAAGCGACTGAGTGTATTTTGAAGTGCTTCCATGAGAAAATTTTAAAGATCAAATGTACATAAAAAAAGCCTTCACTCCTTAGAATGAAGGCTGAGTGCTACGAAAGCACGTATAGTTTAGGGGTTTGCTATATCCAAAACATCCTCTAGGGCAGTCAAAGGTAAGCCAAAGGCATCCGCTACGCCCCGGTAAACCACTTTCCCATCGACAATGTTAAGTCCTTTTCCTAATTCAGCGTTCGATTCACACGCATTTTTCCACCCCTTATTTGCAAGCTGTAACGCATACGGTAATGTTGCGTTTGTCAGCGCCAATGTGGAAGTATACGGTACTGCACCCGGCATATTCGCTACGCAATAATGTACTACGTCATCAATCACATACGTTGGGTTTTCGTGTGTTGTTGGCCGACAGGTTTCAATGCATCCACCTTGATCTACAGCCACATCAACCACAACGGTGCCTGGTTTCATTAGCTTGAGCATATCTTTTGTAATCAAATGTGGGGCTTTGGCACCGGGAATCAAAACCGCGCCAACGATTAAGTCTGCCTCTTGAATGGCCTCCCGAATATTGTAATCGTTGGACATAATGGTGGTCACATTGGCCGGCATGATATCGGACAAATACCGAAGCCGTGCTAGATTCAAGTCCATAATCACCACCCGTGCACCGAGTCCAGCAGCCATTTTCGCCGCTTGGGTACCGACGATTCCACCCCCCAAAATGAGTACTTTCCCTGATGGCACACCGGGTACACCGCCCAACAAAACCCCTTTGCCTTGTTGTGGCTTTTCAAGATATTTTGCACCTTCTTGAATGGCCATGCGTCCGGCTACCTCTGACATAGGAACAAGCAAAGGCAATGACCGATCTGTTTTTTCGACAGTTTCATAAGCCAAACAAACGGCACCCGAAGCCAACATCGCCCGGGTTAATTCTTCTGAGGAGGCGAAATGGAAATACGTAAATAAAAGCTGGTTGGGACGAATCAAGTTATACTCCGAGGCAATGGGCTCTTTCACTTTAATGATCATCTCGGCAATCCCGTAAACCTCCTCAATGGAAGGTAAAATTGTCGCTCCAGCCGCTACGTAGGTATCGTCTGAAAAACCACTGCCCTCACCAGCGGAAGACTGCACATAAAGCGTGTGGCCATGCTTTACAAATTCAGCGACGCCTGCGGGTGTCACAGCTACGCGATTTTCATTGTTTTTGATTTCTTTAGGTACTCCGATGATCATAACGTGTTTGTCGTTTAAGTAAAAACTATCCTAGCAAATAGTAGGTCACAAAGCTAGAAATAAAGAAATATTTTTGCAATTAAATTTAGAATAAAGAATTATTTAGCCATATTGAATAATTAATCAGTAATTTTTTCTGAACTTAATTTACAATGAAAACAAAGCACGAATTTTTTTCGGATATTGGAGAGATTTTCCTTGAAATACCGACCTTATGGACCAGATTGACAAACAAATTCTAGCGCTCATTCAGCATAATTCTCAATTGACCTACAAAGAAATTGCTGAAAAAATCAAACTTTCCTTGACACCCGTTCATGATCGAATTAAAAAAATGGAGGCGTCGGGTGTCATTGACCGGTATGTTGCGTTGGTCAATAAAAAGGCAGTTGGCCGAAATTTAATTGTTTACTGCCAAGTCACCTTGATTAAACAAACCAAGGAGGTAGCCGACGAGTTTAATCGGGTAATCAAAGAGTTAAATCAAGTGCAAGAATGTCACTTCGTTTCGGGCAGTTTTGATTACTTGTTGAAGATTGTGGTGCCAGATATGGAAGCATACCACGAGTTTCATCAGCAACAACTATCCATCATACCAGGAGTATCGCTGATTAATTCGTTTTTTGTAATGTCAGAGGTAAAAAGTACAACAGAATTGCCCTTAAACTAAAGGGGAAGCCGCAAACAAAAATTCGTCCCTTCCCCAGGTTTGCTTTCAACGGTCAATTCCCCACCCAATGCTTCTGCTTGATGATGTGCGATGAATAACCCAAGGCCTTGGAAGGATTCATTGCCTTGTCCAAACGATTTGTACATACTAAAAATATGGGATAACGCGCTTGGATCAATACCTACCCCATTGTCATGCACGCGCAGGTAAACCCATTTCTCATCTTGTTCAATCGTCAATTGAATAAAGAAAAGCTTGCTTTCTTCCCTAAACCGTATGGCATTGGCCACTAATTCATCCAAAATGCGCTGAATAAAGTCCGGGACTGAATGAACATAAATTTCCACAATGGGAGGCGCCCACTGCAAATGACCACCAATGGCCTGTACTCTTTTCTCAAACAAGGGCACTAGGCGGCTAATGAGGTGGCCCAATCCGAAGGTATGCCATTTTCCTTCCACATTCCGTTTGAGATTAAGCACCTGTGATAGGTGTTCAATCGTAATTAAAAGCTGATTACTTGAGCGCTGAATCCATTGAATTTCAGGCATTTGATACCTTAATGGATCGTCCAAGGCCATCAAATTCAAAATTCCATGCAACCCAGCGACTTGTGAGCGAAAGTGATGCGAAACAATATGGGCAAATTCATGCAATTGTTGATTTTGCTTTTCCTCAATGGCCAATAATTTCTCTAGCTGTCGAATCCGATTCACGTTCTCCGTAATCTCGGTAATGCTTGAAACCGTCTTATCTTGATCAAAAGCAACAATTGTTGACCGGTAATGGTGCTCCTCTCCTCCCAAAATAGCTGAGTAATGCAGGGTAACCATTTTTTTCTCCTGCAAGGCTTTTTGCGCCGAAGATCGATGCAATTCTGTTATATTACCAGGAATAAAATCTTGTAATGGCTTACCCAGAAAACTTTCGGGTGGAGCAAATAAATCCACTTGCCCCGGTTTAAAATCCAAACAAATTCCATGTTTATCCACCACAAGAAGCATGTCGGGAATAAGCTCCAGCAAAGCTTGGTGGTACATGTCACGGTCTTTGATGATTTGTTCCGCCTTCTTTAACTCGGTGATATTAATATGCACACCCAAAATCAAGGAGGTCGAGCTGCCATCTTTGTTCTTGACCTCTTGACCTCGCGAAAGTACCCAGACATCTGCCCCAGACGCATGAAGCATTCGAAACGAATTCACATACACTTCCTTCCGATCACCTTCCAGGTAGGATTTGAATACCATCGCAGCCGCATATCGATCCTCCGGATGCATCATGGAAAGCCATTGTTCATAGCCTAAGTAAGAATCACCGCTCGGATTATTGGGTGATTTGCCTAACATTGTGTAATATTCTTTACTAATCCAAAGAATCCCTGTTTTCAAATCATACTCCCAAGCACCTGTTTGTGAGGCTTGAATAATGGAATGATACCGGGCTTCATTCAAACGCGCGGTTGGAATAAAATCGGCTACTTCTTGCAATTGTTGGTCTTTTACTTCCAACTCTTTTTTCCAAGACACCACTTGGGACAAATCCTCTATAAAAAGCAAAACATGATGAATTTGCCCATGGTCGTCTGGTAACGGCCAAATTGTGATTTTCTCTGGATAGATTGAACCATCTTTTCGAATTGCCTGCAAATCGCCTTGCCAAGGTGTACCTGAAATAACTTGCGACCACGCTTCTTCAACCTCGCAAATTTCTTCTTCTTGACTATATTCCCATTTTATTTTCTTTCCGAGTACTTCGTCTCGTGTATACCCTGTCACTTTCTCAAAGGAACCGTTGACATGCAACAAAAAACCTTGTGTCGTGGCAATCATTGCTCCGGCTGGGGTAGACTCCAAAATCATTTTCCACTGCGCACTTAGAAAACCTGGGGTCAGCTGGGTTAAATCGACTGGCATCAAATAGACATACCCCGATTCCGTATCAATCCGCTGCGCTGAGTTCTGCACATCAGGAACGAACGTTGAATTGACTGCCTGGTCTTCCTCTACCATCAACGACATCCCATGAGCATCAAGAAGATCCCATTTGCTTTCCAGGAAAAAAAGGGCCAAATGCTGACTGTCGAGTACATACCCCACAACCCCTTGACTTGGGAATATAAAAAGTTGTTTGGATTGAAAAGAGGCCCAAGGGAGTCGATCCACCCAAGCGATCAGCTCATGCTTGGCTAAATGAAGGAGATGCGTGGGCCAAAAATCCCCTGGCCAGCTAAGATGAGAAGACTCCCTCGGGAATCCCGCCTGAATGCTGCCCACTCGATCGACCACCAGCCACGGAACGAAGTGCCATGGTTTAAGCAAAGCATGCCAACGTGCGTCAGATGACGTTTGCTCACTAGTGTTCATGGAGGATCAAGATTGATTTGAAATTTAATTTACCTAAGATATAAAAAATATACAACCTCTTCTAAACATATATATACAAATGGCCCTTATTGATAGAGGAAAACAAAAAAAATGGTGGAGAATCCTATTGGACTCTCCACCACAACATTAGGACAACTAATGCGACGTTGATTTACCAGCGGCGCCCACCCACCTGACGATCGCCATTGGCTTTCGCATGGGTGATCATCCGATCCAGAACAATCAAATCTTGCTTGAGCTCTTGGGCTTGCCCCGCTGATAATCGTCCATTTCTCATGTACCGATTTTCTTTCCATTCGATCCGATCAGCGAATTCAAGCAATCGTTTAGACTCCCGGCCCGTGATTAAACCACGTGATATACCCCAAGCAATTCGCTCGCGTGCTTGTTGCTGAAACGAATTGATCATTCGACTTGCATTTCGGCTTCGATTAACCCGATTAAATTGAGCATCGTAGCCCCATTCGTAATTGCGACTTAAATCTGTTCCCCGATTATCGCGGCGATCAAAATCTCGCGTAGTATTATCCCGGCGGTCATCAAAACGAGCGTTGTTATCCCGGCGGTCGTCAAAACGTTGCGCTGTAGCCGATAAAGTCAAGAATGCCAAAAATGCGAAAGAGAACAGCAGCTTTTTCATATCCGTTTTTGTTTTTGGGTGAATTATACTGCTTAGATGCACACAAACACCAAAAGGTTTAGTGCAACCAGATGTTAATGATTGTTAACATCATGTGAAGGTAGAAGTTGAGAAAAAAAGCGGTTGGTTTCTTCATGGGAAGCTTGCCGAACCAGCGGGTGAGTTTGGTGATGAAACGCATCGAGCTTGTGAAGTAGATTAAAAAGATACGTTTTTTCTTCCAATGATAAAGCTTGAAAAGCAAGATTGGCAACATCTTCCATGCGTTGAAACGTTTCAAAAAGCTTCATCCTGCCTGCTGCGGTTATGCGCACGCGTTTGGACCGTCGGTCCTGCTCGTCGGGAAATACCTCTACCCAACCTTGCCTAACCAATCGTTTTAAGATATCAATACCCGAGGGAAACTCCGAAACCATTTCAACAATCAGTTCCGATTTCGTGGGACTCCCCATTTCCAATAACTTGGCTAAATAGACCCAATCTTCAATACTTCGAATCTCAAAAGGTTCCAGTGCACGTTTGGAATAGTAGGTAGCATACTTCGCTAGGCGACCCAATAAACCAGATAAGCTAGCCTCAATCGACATGCCTTGAAACGTTGGCTGAATGCGCTCAGTCCTATGTTTTTCCAACCATAAAGCACAAAAGCTAGCGAGGTCAAGGTCAGGATTTGTTTGCGACATCCCCGTCCAGGCTTCGACTAGTTCACGAAAATTTTCCTCCTCTTTTTTCATTTTACCCTACACACAAACGAATGTTTCTTGGATGACTAACCGTTGAATATTTGAAATGGTTTTAAAAAATAAAAGACAATGCGCGTTGTTTTCTAGTAATTTGAATAAATTAGGATCACAATATTCAACCCCTTACTCTCATGAAATTACGAATTCTTTTTTTCCTTTCCCTTTTTTCTTTAGGTTCACTTGCACAAACCCAGTATACACCTTCTTCACAAAATTTATCCACCCGCGCCTGGTTTCAAGAGGCCAAATTTGGGCTGTTCATCCATTGGGGATTGTCCAGTATGCTCGGCAATGGCGAATGGGTCATGAACAACCGAAACATTAAAGTTCAAGATTACCAACGTTTACAAAATGCCTTTTACCCACATGCGTTCAATGCCGAGGAATGGGTTTTGTTAGCCAAAAGTGCCGGCATGAAATACATCACCGTCATTACCCGACATCATGATGGCTTTAGCCTTTGGGATACCCAATACTCCGATTGGAAGATCACCAACACACCATACAAAAAAGATGTCTTGAAGGAATTGACCCATGCGTGCCAAAAACATGGTCTCAAAGTGTATTTTTATTACAGCCTACTCGATTGGTATCGGTCTGATTATCAATACGAAACCGGCAAAACCGGTAAAGGAACAGGAAGGACCCAAAAATCAGATTGGCCCTCCTATATCCAGTTCATGAAAAATCAATTAACTGAACTCCTAACGCAATACGGCGAGGTATCGGGTATTTGGTTTGACGGCCATTGGGACCAGCTGGATAACGACCACGATAAATCCTTAGCTTCCAAAGTGGATTGGAAATACGATGAAATTTACGACTTGATTCACCGCTTGCAACCCGGCGCCATGATTGGCAATAATCACCACCTTCTACCACTTCCCGGAGAAGACTTCCAAATGTTTGAGAAAGATTTACCGGGTGGAAACACCACCGGATTTGGAGGACAAGCTATTTCTACACTTCCCTTGGAAACCTGCGAAACCATTAATGGTTCGTGGGGCTACAATATCACGGATCAAAACTATAAATCAGTACCTGCTTTGATTCAATATTTAGTAAAAGCCGCAGGCTTTGGATCTAATTTTCTTCTCAATGTAGGTCCCATGCCCGATGGACAAATCCAGGTGGAATTTCAGGAACGTTTAAAAGCAATGGGTGACTGGATGAAAACCTATGGACCGACGATTTATGGTACACAAGCCGGGCCTTTACCCTCTACCGACGAGTTGGCGATCACACAAAAAGGGAATACCTATTATTTTCATATTTTGAAACCCACCAAAACCCTGACCCTTTCGCTTCCATTTTCCATTAAATCGGCACGCACCTTTCTTGGCGCAAAGCCAATTCCGTTTGAAAAAACCAAAGTTGGTAATCTTCATATCTTGGATGTGAGTCAAGTCCCACACGATGGGATCGATGCAGTACTCGTGATCGAAAAATAAATCCTTATATTTGCTGAAAAGGTATTTGATTCACATTTTTCATGGGAAAAATCAACGTCGCTCTCCTGATGGGGGGCAAATCTGCCGAGCATGAAGTTTCATTGCGATCGGCTCATAATGTCTATCAAGCGATGGACAAGTCGCGTTTTGACGTTTCGATTGTCGGGATTGACAAATCGGGAATTTGGCGACAGTACCCTCAAAATCAGTATGTTTTATTCCCAGATGATCCCAACCAAACTCAGTTACCAGAAGGTGGGCTTGAGGTGTATTTACAATCAAGAAATGGGCAAACTTGGCTGAAATCAACCGAAAGTCAAACGGTTATCGATGTAATTTTCCCGGTTATGCACGGTAATTATGGCGAAGATGGTGTTCTTCAAGGAATATTAAGGGGGCATGAAGTTGCTTTTGTCGGGGCTGATGTGCTCGCCTCCGCCGTCGGTATGGACAAGGAAATAGCCAAAAAACTTTGGCGCGATGCCGGAATACCGATAGCTAACTTTGTCACGATTCATCAGCACAAACAAGACCAATTCTCATTCGAACATGTGACCGAAAAACTAGGTACCCCTATTTTTGTCAAACCAGCCAATGCCGGTTCATCCGTAGGTGTGCATAAGGTAACCACGGCTGAGGAATGGAAAAATGCCTTAGCGGATGCTTTTCAATATGACCGTAAAATTCTTGTGGAAGAAGCTATCGTAGGTCGGGAAGTCGAGGTTTCTGTCTTGGGAAATGAACACCCCAAGGCATCGGTGGTGGGCGAGATCGTTGCACAGCAAGAATTTTATTCGTACGACGCCAAGTACATTAATGCGGACGGGGCTAAACTGGTAATCCCAGCAGAGATCTCTGAAAAGGCAAGCCAATTGATTCGTGAAACCGCTATTTTGGCTTATGAAACAATTCAAGTGGAGGGATTATCTCGGGTTGACTTTTTCTTGAAACCAGACGATACCTTGGTCATCAATGAGATTAATACCATGCCGGGCTTTACCAAAATCTCGATGTATCCCAAAATGTGGGAGGCCGCTGGCTTGGCGTATACCGATTTAATTACGGAATTGATCCAACTGGCCCAAGATCGCCACGTACGGCAGAAAATGTTAAAAACCACGCATTAATTTCAAAAAAAGGCAGGCTCAGAGAGCTTGCCTTTTTTTTGAAAGTGATCGCAAAAACTAGTGACCCGGTCACCAACTCAACACGTCCCCGATTTTGAGTTGGGTACTGATATGACTTGTATGAAACCTAAACGGAATCGATTTGAGACCTTCAGAACTATGAGCTGGCACAAGGCAGGCGAAATGAAGGTGGGGGGTAGTCGAGTGCCCGGTAGAGCCAGCAAGTCCTATCGGTTGACCAAGAGAAACGGTATCTCCTACTTCGACCAGCGATCCGTTCAAGGTAAGATGAGCATATTGGGTAAAAAAACCTGACTGAGGATCAAAAACAGTCAAATAATTGCTGTAGTCTCTCCATTTGGGATCTTTCCCACCTTTTGTATACGCTTGAACCACGCCCACAACGATGCCGGATGTGGCAGAAGATATCGTATCGCCCTCGGCCATATCAAAATCCAAAGCAAAAGCAGCGTAGGGTCCTTTATGCGTAAAATTGGTTTGATTACCCTGTAAAACACGGTACTCTTTTCCTTTTGGAAAGGGTAAACCGAGTGGAATTGGTTGAACTCGGGTTGTGGTATCGCCCAAACGAGACGAAAAAGTAATTTGATCCTTGGCCCAAGGCAAAACGAAGGTAGTATCCGTTTGGGGGGCTACAACAAGGGGATTGATGCGTCGGGCCAGCGCGTCATTGAGATTACTATTCACCCAAATACGCAAAGAACAACCAAGAGGATTTGCTAATCGAACAAGAGCCCCGTCGGCTTTCCAAGTCACCTCCGCAGTGTACTGATACTGCCTCAGGATTTTGGTCGGTAATTGGTCTTTTTGACAAGCCAACACCGTAAAAATGAAGAAAAGACACCAAATAGGAATTACATTTTTCATACACCCGACCACGTGGATTGCGTAATTTCATAAATAAAATTCACCTTTTCAGGCTCGCCAACGTAGGCAACCAGCTCCTCGCCTATTTTTTTAGCACCCAAACGCTCAATGGCAATTTGGGATCTATAATTGGTAGCTCCAATTTGAAAATGAACCCGATCCACCCATTGAAAAGCATGGGCCAACATCTGTTTTTTCACCTCTGTATTGACGCCTTTCCCCCAATAGATTCGACCGAAAAACGTGTATCCAATATACACCAGCGACTTTTCTGCATCATACCCATAGAATCGAGAAGAACCTATGACCTCGCCAGTCAGTCGATCTGAAATTAAAAAAGCCCCCTGACTTGCGATGGCTCCTTCAAAAAAGGTTTGAAAAACCGTCTTTTGCCATCGGTCGGGGTTGGGATGTTGTTCCCAAAGTAAGGGATCACAGGCAATGGCATACAACGACGCAAAGTCAGAGCTCTGTAAAGGTCTTAGGACTGAAACTGAGCCTTCCAAAATGGGCTGAAGATTCATACATCAATCAAATGAGTTATTTTAAACATGAATTTAATGCCCTATTTTCTGTTGATTTTTTTGAGAAATCCAATCCAAAAGTGCGGGATAGATGTCGGATAAAGATGAATTGGGCTGTGAAGCTGTTTTCAATTGAATTACTTTTTGATGAAATTCACCAAATTGATGGAACCCGCGTTTTTTTTCCATCCCCGATACTTTAACATCGACCAAAACAGATTGAACATCCTTTTCAACAACTTCATCTGTAAACAAAAGGTAAACCGAATGTGTAAGGTATTCATTAAAAACTTTATAGCCTGATTTATAAGAATTACTTGCGTAGCCGGGTGTTACCCAATTTTTCCGATAATCTTCTCCCATCAAAACATTTAATCTTTTTTTATACAGATCACTGGCAGGATTTACGTAATTATGATCTATTTCAGTCATTATGGTCGACATATACCGTCCAGATTGAATAGCTTCGGGCTCTTTGGAGTTTTCCGATGGTGTTGCCACCCACATAATGCACTGCCTTTCGCCTTTCCGTTGGAAACGTTGAGTAAAGTGAGTGCTATTCATTAATGGACTAAACACAAGGAAATACTGACCATATCGTGTGGGAAAATGTTTTTCTAACCAGGTTTTCTGCTCATTTACCCGAGCGAACCGACTAATTTTATGAAGCGTTTCCAAGTAATAGGATTGATGAGTCGTATAGAAGCTATCAAAGGAAGAAACACGAGCAAAGTCTTCTATAAGCGAACGTGAAACACTTCGTACCAAAAACGCCTGCCGACGTATCCAGGGCATTTTGTTCTCCTTTCTAATTTTTCCATCAACCAACCTACTATTAAATGCTAATTGTAAATTTGACAAATACCGTGATGGATTTTTCCTTAATTGTTCATTTAATGCGTTAACTAATGGATGACTTTGAAAGGGTTTAAAATACCTCATTACCTCTTTGTAGTAAACTGTAGAAGTATCAACTAACTCATTATAAATCGAATGCCCGTTTAGCGAATACGATGTATCCGTCAAAGCAAACGCGATGTGCATCAGTTCATAAGCATGTGGGATTTGGTAAATGACCTTACCCTCTTTTAATTCAACCTGATTCAACGAGCTAGGCTGAGCTTGTGCCCTGAAATGATAAGTCATTCCAACCCAGATTAGAAAAAAAAGCACATAATTTTTCATTTTGATATTTTGGGTAGGGTTATAGTTCGTATAAAATGGATTCACCAATTTGGCACTTATTTTTTCAAAAACTTCCAATGGCTTGTGAAGTCTACAGGAAGATCCTGTTGCGCTAAGACAGTTCGTACCAATTCAACAGGCATGGTATTATTTTGCAGGATGGTATCGTGAAATTGTTTTTCCGACATTTTACCGGAGTCTACAAATTCCTTTTTCAACTGATAAAATTGCAATCCCCCAATCATGTAGGCAATTTGATATAAGGGGCCATAGCGTCCGGTAAATGACCGACGAACTTCGGCTTCCGCATTAGCTCGTTCATGTCCCACTTTGTCGACAAGATAATCAATACAAGCTTGAGGGGTCATCTTGCCTAAATGATAGTTCAGCGAGAATACAATCCGCGCGCAACGGTGCATTCGCCAATATAACATACCGACACGGTCGGATGCATTGCGTGGAAATTGTTTATCCCACAAATTAAATTCCCAGTACAACGCCCAGCCTTCAATCCAAAATGGTGTATTGAATAAACGGCGATGGGTTGCGTGGCGTTGATTCATGAACTGTTGTAAATGATGGCCGGGAATCAATTCATGTTGCACAGTTGCTCGAGAGAAGTGCGGGTTATTTCCTCGTAAACTCATCATTTTATCTTCATGGCTCATGTCGTCGGTTGGATAAGCGATTTGGATGACCTCACCACCAAGGAAAAAAGGACTTATCCGTTGTTGCGCGGCGGGCATCATGGCCATACGCCAAGTTTCTTTGGCCAGTGGAGGGATGGTCACCAGATCCCGTTTTTCGAGGTAGTCAATTGCTTCTACGGCAAAGGTATGGACTTGGGCGGGCCATTCACCCGGAGCTACATAGGTTTGTTTTACTTGTTCAAGCGCTGCCTTCCAATTCTTGCCGTGACCAAGCTCCTCAGAGGCCCGAATCATTTCTTTTTCGCACCAAGCGTACTGTTTTTCAGCCTCTTGGATTAATTCCTCTGGTGAATAAGGAATCATTTCAAAAACCAATTCTTTTTCCAAGGCGACCTTACCAATTGGCTTTCCGATAATTCCACTTCCATCGTCTTTACTTACCGTATTTTGAAAATGTTCTTTGGTGAATTTCTCATACTTTTCAAGTTCTGAAACTAAGGATTGGTATGGAGTGGGCATCCACCAAGCAAATACTGGATCATACGGTTGGTAAAATTGGTAGGCTTCCTTTAGGCTTAGCTTCAAGGCTTCCACCACTTGACTTGCTAGTTCGGCTTGCTGCCAGCTAGTGTAAGGACCCCGGTCTTTTACTTTTTTTGTTTTTTCACGGATTGTCCCTGCCACTTGGGCAAATGTTTTCGCCAATTGGGGCGCGTCGGGTTTCAATCCATCTCGGCGCTGTTTTGTAAAAATATACAATGGATCGGCAAAATCAACAACATCCCAAACCTCGGCCAATTGAGATTTCGCTTGCCGATGAAAATAGAGCGTTTTTCCTAGGTAATTTTTAAATAACTGGTAATCCACTTTTTCTGAGGTACGAAGACTTTCGTAAGGGATTTGGGTGAGATCCTTTTGAGCCTGCAGGAAAAACTGTTCGAATCGATCATAATACTCCAAGGTCATTGGGTTGTTATACCGTCTACTTAAAGCTCCGCGATCGGCTTGGAACTGTTCAATTTTTTGCGCTATGGGATTTGCCCAGGTAGCAAAAGACAAAAACAAGACGCTGATTGTCAAGAAAGATCGCATGCAGGATATTTCGTTTAGGATGATTTACGAAGTAACCAAAATCCCACTAACCCTGCAAGCAAAGAGGCCAGTAAAATACCGACTTTAGCTTGCGTAATGACTTCAGCTGAGACAAAAGCCAAATCCGTCACAAAAAGAGACATGGTGAAACCAACCCCACCTAAAAAGGCTACCCCGACCAGTTGAGTCCAAGAGGTTTGATTGGGGAGACTTGCCCACCCTAATCGAACGGTTATCCATGAAATACCCACAATTCCTAGTGGTTTACCGATAAAAAGCCCCAGAACAATACCTAGGGTAACTGGATTTTGAAGAGAAGACAAGGAAATACCCTCTAAGGACACCCCTGCATTTGAAAACGCAAAAATAGGCATGATAAAAAACGCTACGACGGGGTGAAGTGCGTGCTCAAGTCGTTGTAAGGGCGTTAAAGCCATTTTGGTCAACCGACGCATTTCGGAAATAATGGTCCACTGCTCGTCTGTTAGTAAACTGATCTCGTTTGTTTCCGCCTCTTTTAAATCCTGCGCAAGTTTTTTCATTTTTTCGACCAGCCGTAGTTCAGAAATCTTCACATCGGCGGGAATCATCAAGGCGGCAAGAATACCGGCGATGGTGGCATGAACTCCGGATAGGACAAACGCAACCCAAACCACCAGAATGCCAATAACGCCATAAAACCATATACTTCGGATCCCAACCCAATTCCCAATCCCCAAAACGGCTACTCCGGCCAACCCACCGACGAGCGATAAAAATGAAATGTCGGAAGAATAAAAGAACGCAATAACCAGCACGGCACCGATATCATCTGCAATCGCGAGTGCCGTTAAAAAAACTTTCACGGGTGTGGGTACCCGATCGCCTAGCAGATAGACAATCCCAAGAGCGAAGGCAATATCTGTGGCCATTGGAATTCCCCAGCCTTGTAATGACTCGACATGATTTCGATTTACGGCCACATAAAGTAAGGCCGGAATAACCATTCCACCAACACCTGCCATAATGGGTAAAATAGCATCTTTGGGCCTAGAAAGTTCTCCCCCGATGACCTCTCGCTTCAATTCGAGCCCGATCACAAAGAAAAAAAGGGCCATTAAGCCGTCATTAATCCAGTGATGTGTCGTTTTTGAAAACGAAAAGCCTTCCCATCCAATAGTCAGGTAAGTTTCCCACCAATGATGGTAAGAATCTTTCAGAGGGGAATTTGCAAAAATCAATGCGGCTACGGCAGAAAGGAGTAGAATAATTCCACCGGAAGAAGAATGCGTAATAAAAGCCGAAACAGGCCTAGCTATATAGGTTGTGAGAATTTTTTTCATACCCTAATATAACGGATATTCCGCACAACTTATTCACTAGGCTTGTTTAGATTTCTTAAAGCGGGATATTTCCGTGCTTTTTTCGTGGAAGCGTCGCTACTTTGTTTTCTAGTAAATGAAACGCACGGATTAATTTCTCTCGTGTTTCTTCTGGATAGATCATCTCATCGATATAGCCACGATGAGCTGCTTTGTACGGATTTGCGAATTTATCTGTGTATTCAGCTACTTTTTCAGCAAGTTTGCTAACAGCGTCGTCCGACTCTTGAATTTCCTTACGGAAGATAATTTCAGCGGCACCTGCCGCACCCATGACCGCAATTTCTGCACTTGGCCATGCAAAGTTCAGATCAGCCCCAATGTGTTTTGAATTCATCACACAATAAGCCCCTCCATAGGCTTTGCGGGTAATGACGGTGATTCGGGGAACTGTAGCTTCACATAAGGCATACAAGAGCTTTGCTCCGTGATTGATAATACCGTTCCATTCTTGGTCCGTGCCAGGCAAAAATCCTGGGACATCTTCTAGAACTAAAAGAGGAATATTAAAAGAATCGCAAAATCGGACAAAACGAGCTCCTTTCAAACTAGCATTTATGTCCAAAACGCCAGCCAAAACAGCAGGTTGGTTGCCCAAAATCCCAATCGGGCGACCCGCAATTCGGGCAAAACCAACCACAATATTTTCAGCAAATTGGGCATGCACCTCAAGGAAGTCCCCATCATCGACGAGTTCAGAAATGACATCGCGCATATCATAAGGATGATTGGGGTTTTCAGGCAGCAAATCAGCCAATTTAGGCCGAGATTCAGATTCTTCGAATTCATAGCGTAAACGTGGCGGCTGCTCTTCACAGTTGGCGGGTAAAAATGAAAATAACCGTTGAATATCCAGAAGCGTTTGAATCTCATTGGGTGCTACAAAATGAGTAACTCCCGATTTTGTGGCATGGGTCATCGCGCCACCCAATTCCTCCGCTGTTACATCCTCATGGGTAACGGTTTTGACCACATTGGGGCCGGTAACAAACATATAGGACGTATTTTCGACCATATATACAAAATCTGTTAGCGCAGGCGAGTATACAGCGCCACCAGCACAGGGCCCCATAATGGCGGAAATTTGAGGGATAACCCCAGAGGCTAGGGTATTGCGGTAAAAGATATCCGCGTACCCGGCCAGTGAATTTACCCCTTCTTGAATTCGAGCCCCACCGGAGTCATTCAAGCCAATCACAGGGGCCCCATTTTTCATAGCCATATCCATAATTTTGCAAATTTTCTCTGCATAGGTCTCGGATAGGGAACCTCCAAAAACAGTAAAATCTTGGGCAAATACAAAAACCATACGTCCGGCGATTGTCCCATATCCTGTAATTACCCCATCGCCTAGATAATGTTCTTTCTCGAGCCCAAAGTCTTTGGAACGGTGCATCACAAAACGACCAATTTCCTCGAAGCTGCCTTCATCCAATAAGAATTGAATCCGTTCTCGGGCAGTCATTTTACCTTTTTTATGTTGGGCGGCCACCCGTTTAGCCCCACCGGCTTCAAAAGCCTCGGCATTTTTTGCGGCAAGTTTGTGACGTTTTTCTGCGTTTGTTGACATAAGACGGAATGAATGTAGGTTTACCCTCCAAAAATAAAAGGTATTCCGGCATTCACAATAAAAAGGGAAACGATTTCTTAAAATTGTACTATTTCAAAGGGAGACTCGAAATAATCCTATACAAGAAAATACCCACCTAAGGCGGGTATTTTACTTTATGGAGTACAACAAAACCACAATAAATTGTGATTTTATTGTCAAAGATACATGTAATCAAACATCTTTAGGCATTTTCCAGAACCGACGCTTCGATTAATGATTCGTCATGTTGAGACTTATCCAATCCGATGGCTTCATCCTCTTCAGTCACCCGCATAGGAACAATCAAATCGGTGATTTTCAACACAACAAATGACATCAAAAAGGCAAATGCGGAGACAAGAACCAACGCAAGCATGTGCTTGAGAAATAGCGAGGTTTCACCAAAAAACAGACCCTGTTCGGTGACATTGGCATTGATTCCACTCGTAGCAAAAACGCCAGTAAATACCATCCCAACCATTCCTCCCACACCATGGCACGGAAAAACATCCAAGGTATCATCCAAAGCTGTTTTTGTTTTGTAATGCGACAAATAATTTGATATTATGGATGCCACAACCCCAATTACAATAGAATGAGGAATTGTAACAAAGCCCGCTGCCGGTGTAATGGCGACTAAACCTACAACAACGCCAATACAAAACCCTAAAGCTGATACTTTTTTCCCTCTCGCGGCATCAAATAACACCCAAGCAATTCCGGCGGCACCTGCGGCGGTATTGGTGGTTGCGAATGCCGTAGCGGCTAAGGCATTTGCGCCGAGCGCTGAACCCGCGTTAAATCCAAACCAGCCAAACCAGAGCAATCCGGTACCAAGTAAAACATACGGAATATTGGCAGGTGGAAGAAAGGCTCCATCCACATGCGATCGACGGCGTTTGAGGTAAATGGCACCCGCCAAAGCAGCCCAACCGGCCGACATGTGTACAACAGTTCCACCGGCAAAATCAAGTACCCCCATTTCGAGCAACAACCCCCCAGCGCCCCAGGTCATGTGGGCTAACGGAGCATAAATGAGCAAGCTAAATAGGATCATAAAAACGACATACGACTTGAAATTAATCCGCTCGGCCATTGAACCGGTCACTAAAGCTGGGGTAATGACAGCGAACTTCAATTGGAAGAAAGCAAACAGAATAGCTGGAATTGTACCTACCAACTCGCCATCCACAACGCCCTTCAACATAAAGTGTGTCATGGGGTTGCCAAAAAAGCCACCAACAGATTCTCCAAAAGCCAGACTATAGCCAACCGTAACCCAGACGATCGAGATTACGCCCATGGCGATAAAACTTTGTAACATGGTCGATATCACGTTTTTGGCGTTGACCATCCCCCCATAAAAATACGCAAGTCCGGGGGTCATGAGTAAAACAAAAGCCGAAGCCACGAGCATCCAAGCTGTGTCACCCGAATCAATGCCCTCCGTGATTATTTTTGAAGGAACATTGGGGAAAACTAAGGCTAAAAGCGTCACAATAAGTAATATTCCGAGTGGAACATACGAGGGTTTTGATGTAGTTGAACCAGTCATGTACGAAATGGTTAAAATGGAAAAAAAGTAAATTATCAAACAAATAGTCTAAGTATGCATGGATCAAAAATAAAATATGAAGGCTCCTCCGTAGGTAGCTTGTGAATCTACTCCGACACCTTCTTTGTTGGTGAACTGACTTACACCATTGGTTTTGCTGTACGCATCATACCGAATTTCGGGTTTGAAGAGAAGATTGTCTCCTAATTTCAAATTACCTGTTAACGTAGAAGAAGTTACAGAGACGCCAATTGGCGAATCATTTATACCTTCCCCTTTGGTCAAATAAATTGCACCCGATGAATTATCAAAGTATTCCATACGAACGCCTAAACCAAATTTAGGGGTTAAGGATTGCTGCGCGTATACCGCGGCGCCACTCCATCCTCCGGCAGCGTTATGTCCGGAAGCCGCATTCAATCCCAATAAGGTCTTATCGGTAGCTTGATACGTGGCCGTTATGTCATATACCCGAAAGTAATCCTTGGTACTTCCATCTGAGGCTTCATTACTTCCAAACCAGTTCAAATAAATCGAAAGGCCCTCTTTTGGAGCAAGAAATAGCTGAGCCATGGCACCTTTGCTTGAGTTGTTATCATCTTTACTATCTAGGCCGTTGTTCAAACCCACCATTAAGCCAACTTTATCACTCGGGCTATATTGCAATTTCACTCCCGTATGGTAAAAAGGACCGTTGCCAAATAAATTGGACAAGGAATAATTAAAATTTACAGGCGCATCGATCACTTCATACCCTACATTCGTCCCAAATTGTCCCGCCGTAATCGACCATTTATCACTCATCTGGTAACTGACATAGGCTTGCTTTAAAGCCAATGCGCTTCCACTGCCCCCCAATGGACTCAATAAGTTGCCGTAATTGGCCAAATCTGCATGATTCCCAAACACTAAATCCAATACACCCGTCACTTTTCCAGTGGAGTAGGTGCTTTTTAATTGGGCCAATCCTAACTGAAACGAATTGGCATGTTGATCAAAAATCCGTTCAAAACCAGAGGCACCTAAATTGGACTTCGTCCGGTTTGAGTTCAAAAAGAAATACGTGTCGAGATACCCGGAAAAAGTTAGCGGATTCTTGGTATCCTCTGGTTTTGTTGGATTTTCTTCAGCATAGGCCATGGACAACGCCATAGCAGCAAATGCTGTGGTGAACACTTTTTTCATTATAATCTTTGGTTTAAGCAGTAAATAACAGAATGTGACAGAACAGGACAAATATTGAGTCATTTTTTAATATTTCCAATAGAATGGGTTTAATATTTCATCAAATACTTAATATTTTTTTAATTTTATTGATCTACATGTTATATATTACTACTAATTATGGGAATTGTCCAATATTTATTTTTTTCAATATATTTGGCCTTTTTTGATTTTTGCCAAATTTAGTATTGAGTGCAAGAAAATGTAGGAATAATGAAAAATTGAAATTTTCTTAGTAGATCTCAAATAATATCCGAGTTAATCGAATCGAAAAGTTGGAAAAATCTATTTGAACTACGTGAAGCTTAAAATGACACAGAGGGCCATAGAGATGATACAGAGAACCACAGAGATTAGCCCAAGCACCTCAAAAATCCTCCGTGATGAACTCCGTAAACTCGGTGAAATAAAAAAAGCCGCCCTTTCGAAGGACAGCTTTATTATTCATTTAAATATCTTGTTTATTCTTCCGCGTGCAGCCAAGCTTTTTTGGCAAGCAAAGTTTCCTCATCCTCTTCATTTTCAGGATCTGGCACACAGCAATCGACGGGACAAACGGCCGCACATTGAGGCTCTTCATGAAAACCAACACATTCCGTACACTTATCGGTTACTATGTAATAAAACTCATCGGACACAGGCTTCTGAGGGGATTTTCCGTCAACCAAGGTGCCTTCACCAAAATCAACAGTATCTAACTTGGTTCCCCCGGACCATGTCCACTCAACCCCGCCTTCATAAATGGCAGTGTTGGGGCATTCTGGCTCACATGCACCGCAGTTGATGCACTCGTCCGTTATCATAATTGCCATAACTAATCTATCAAGTTGGTTGGTTTATCAAAATTAAGAACAAATATAACTACCTAAAGTTTCATGTCCTTGCTATTTTTGTATTGATTTTATCATACCCCAAACAATTATGTCGCACTCCCCTCGGGTTCAGGTTGCCATAGAACTAGGCAAATCACTTCTTCGTGAATTGGAAACGCCCTCTTTTTCATTAGCTATGCAGCGTATTAAGAATGAAAATGGTTGGTTTACCGAGGATCAAGTTCGGCTAGCCATCCAAAATATTGCGCATGAAATTTTAGCTGATCCGGCATTACCTCAGTATGTTCCGCTGACTGATACACCGAAAAAAGTAGGTGTGATTGCAGCGGGCAACATTCCAGCGGTGTGTTTTCATGACCTCTTGATGGTATATCTTTCGGGCCATGAAGCGTACATCAAGCTAAGTTCATCTGATACGCATCTCATGTTGTGGATCTTAGAACAGTGGTTTCAATTGGATCCAACCGCGAATCAAGCCTTACAAATTAAACAACGACTTCAGGGAGTTGACGCGCTCATTGCCACCGGTAGCGACAATACGGCGAAGCACTTTGACTTTTATTTTCAACACATTCCCCGACTTATTCGGCAAAATCGGACATCGATAGGTATTTTGACAGGCGAAGAAACACAAGCTGATTTCCGGTCGTTAGGGCAAGATATCTTTCAATTTTTTGGCCTCGGTTGTCGCAATGTAGCCAAAGTATGGGTGCCCAAAGGCTATTCGTTTACTCCCTTTTTTGAAGCTATTGAATATTGGAATTCGTTGACAATCCACCACAAATACTTCAATAATTATTCTTATCAAAAGTCCATCTTTTTGGTCAATCGAGTGCCGCATTTAGACAATGGTTTTTTGTTGATTCGGCCCGAGTCACAATTGGTTTCTCCCATCAGTGTGCTTCATTACGAAGAATATACTGGTCATTGGCAAGATGCCATTGAACCCTATCGGGAAAAAATTCAGTGCATTGTCCTAAAAAATCCAGAATCTGCCCCAAATTGGCCTGCGTTTGACTTTGGTGCGGCCCAAAAACCAGGTTTACAAGATTTTGCGGATGGGGTTAATACATGGGATTTTTTATTGTCGGTGTAAACTCTCGAGCATATTTCCGCTCCAAATAAGACCAAGAGGTTAAAACCAAAATCAAATAAATGCCTCCGATTCCATAGGACATTCCTTCAAAGAATCGGAGGTAATCCATGTCATGATGAAAGAAATGCTTGTAAAATAACACGGAAATACTCCCCAGATACGCGTAATAATCAGCTAGCGTGATCAAGAAGCCTATTGTCCCAATCCGTTGGAAAGCCGCTAGCAAACGTTCAAAATAGAGCGAATTGCACATAGCATACGCGACATAGACACCCGCTCCAATACTAATCAACCAAACAGTAGGACTAATCCAATCGTTTTGAAAAGCCCATGTTGATAAAATCATCGTACAACCGCCCAAGACCATTAAGGATTGAATCAATCGAAACGCAAGAATATGCGAATGGACCCAACGGAAACTCAACATTAATCCTAAAACACCTAGTGCTATAGGTATTTCCAATCGAGTAAATATCCCAGCATCGGTGGGTTGACCAACTGCTTTCCAAATTTCCGGCAAAAAATTATCTCGGAACTCCCGAAAAGTAGTGAGCAAAACATAAGAAATCACGAAAGTTATGAGCGCCCAACCAAAATCTTGAATGAATCGTTTTCGATCTTCGCCTTGCATAGGTAACCTTGGGCTCCGATTGGCTTGATCGGACGCAGTGGGTGGAGGTACTTTACCCAAACTCCAAGCTCCTAAACAAAATGGAATTAGCACCAAGCTACTCGCTACAAAAGGCATTGTAGTCGAGGCCATTTCCCAAGTACTCAACACCCATGTCCCCACGGATTTGGCAAAGCCTGAACCTAAAATAAAGGAGGCAGTCAAGGTAGCGACTAAGACCTCCGTAGACTTTCGCCCCTCCAAAAATCCTAGCATAATACCATATACCCAACCTAAAGGCAACGAGGCTAAAAAAACAAAACTTAAATTCCAAGGAGCCGGCACTAGCGCAAATCCTCCGTAAAGTAGCCAAGACAAAATGGCGATTTGAATCAGCCGAAGCGAACGTTTTTCTGGAGGCAATTCGGCTACTACTTTTCGTCCCCAACCCTTGGACACGGCAAAACCCAAGACTTGGGCTGTGATCATCCAAATTTTGAAGTCAACCCCAGCCAGCGCGTATTCTACATAGGAGGCCGCGGTATAGGCTCTTCGAAATGGATAGAAGAATAAATAGGTAAGAAATGCCATGGCTCCAGCATAGGCTGTTTGCAAAACGGGAAAGCGTAAAAAAAGCGCTAGCATATCAATTTATTGACTGTTATGAGCCCAAATTAAAAAATGGGGCATGATTTTTTTCCAAGTTAAAGGATGGTGCTCGCCACCGACTACCTCCTCATAATGTACATCCGTGATATTTTTTTTCCGGAGTTCAGCAATCAAATCCAATGTGTCTTCAATAGAGTCAATGATTCCGTTGTTATTTCGGTCATCTTTTTCATCCTCGGTCCCACATTGAAACCAAGCACGTATTGGCCTAGGATGGGCCGTATCGCGAACTTTTACATGCATGATCCGTCCGTTTTCATCATCATAATCATCCTCATAAGCCTTACTTCGCCACCAAAAAGAACCACTAAACACACCCACTTGATGAAAATAGGGCAAACTCCACGCCAAATCAAAAGCAGATAGCCCAGATAAGGAAAAACCACAAATGGTCATTTTAGCTTGATCAGCCCCTGAATATTCATTTTTTATCCGTTGCCAAAGTTCTTTTTCCCAAAATAATGCATACTCTCCGGCCAAGCTTCCTCTATTTTTGTAGTCGGGTACATCGATAACCCCATATTCTTGCATTCGATTATCGCTTGTCGGAATCGCGACTAGAACCAAATTGGCCGAAGGGAATTCAGTATAAAAATTGGCTAACGTGACATCCATGTCCAGAACCTCATAATCTTGGCCATCTTGTAAAAAAACAAAATGCAAGGGAAGTGATGCCTCTTGCCCAATACGCGAACTAATTGATATTGAAACGTTTCGGTTTAAATGTTCAGAAAACCAAGAAATTGATTTTTTTTGAATAGTACCAGATTGAATAGTGGGCATACGTTTGGCAAATGGAGCAAAAAGCAAAAAAATATTCGTCAAAACCGACAAAATCATTGTGTTTATCGCGATTTAACGTTAAAATTAGGTAATTTTTCACATAAACGTATACCCTATGCAGGAAAGCTATCACACCTTTTACTCCCATATACTGGGCCGGGAGATTGAGTTTATGGTTTCAGGGCATTGGGGATACCCCATTCTCATGTTTCCAACATCTATGGGAAATGCCTATCAAAATCGGGATTTTCACATGATGGATACCATTCGGGATTTGATTGAGGCAGGCAAAGTAAAGGTTTACAATGTGGACAGCATTGACTTTCTCAGCTTTTACAACAAAGAGCTGCCCCCAAATATCATGATCTACAACTACAATCTTTATACACGCTTTTTACACGAGGAGTTTGTACCCATGATCCAACGCACATGCCAGGTTCACCGAATTGCGGTAGCGGGTTGTTCATTTGGTGGTTTTCATGCCGCGAATTATGCCTTCAAATATCCGGATACCGTTGGACAGTTGATTTCCATGAGTGGTGCCTTTTCGATTAAAAGTTTCATGCGTGGGTATTTTGACGATCATGTTTATTTCAACAACCCCATGGATTACCTTACGAATCGGGAAAGCTGGGTATATGATCATATGAAAATTATTTTGGGTACATCAGACTGGGACATTTGCCGACCTGATAACCTAGAACTATCCCAACTTCTCGCCTCAAAAGGGATCGATCATTGGTTCGATGAAAAAAAATGGGCGCCTCACGACTGGCCGCTTTGGCGAACGATGTTTCCTCAATATGTAAGATCTTTTATTCAGTAATATGTACTTTATCCTTAAATTAGTATGAAAAAAATTGGAATCCTTTTTGGCATGGAAGATACCTTTCCTTGGGCATTTATTGACCGTGTGAACGAACTTTCCAAAGGCAAATCCTACCTCGCAGAGCCTGTGCAAATTGACAAAGTAGAGCAAGCGCTACCTACGGATTATGCGGTAATCATTGACCGTATTTCGCAAGACGTGCCCTTTTACAGAGCCTATTTAAAAAATGCTGCTCTATGTGGCACGGCCGTCATCAATAATCCCTTTTGGTGGAGTGCTGACGAAAAATTCTTCAATAATTGTCTCGCTGTTGAACTCGGTGTACCCGTCCCCAATACCGTATTATTGCCTTCTAAAGAAAGACCCGACGATACTTCCGACAAATCATTCCGTAACCTAAAATTACCGATGGATTGGGACTATATGTTCGACAAAATTAAGTTCCCTGCCTACATGAAACCCCACTCAGGCGGAGGTTGGAAAAGCGTTTATCGTGTCGAAAATCCAGATGACTTATGGGCAAAACACGCAGAAACGGGTCAGTTGGTCATGCTGTTACAAGAAGAGATTATTTTCACCGATTACTACCGATGCTATTGCTTGGGGGGTAAATATGTGCATATTATGCCCTATGAACCGAGAAATCCACATCATTTACGGTATGCGACTCAGCCCAAAACACAAGGCGAAGCACATAAAAAATTGATGAAAACCATCGAGGAGTATGTATTGAAATTAAACCATGCGTTGGGGTACGATTTCAATACGGTCGAATTCGCGATACGGGATGGGATTCCATACGCTATAGATTTCTGTAACCCAGCCCCAGATGCCGACATTCACTCGGTGGGACAAGAAAACTTCGATTGGATTGTCACTCATGCAGCCAAATTTGCTATTGAGAAAGCCAAATCACACAAGGCCGGGCAAAACAACTGCACATGGGGTACATTCATTCAGGGAGCTGCTACCCCACCTAAAGTTTCGAAAAAAGAAAAATAAACCATGCCCAGCTATGCCGCTATTTACCTTAGGGATTGAAGAGGAGTTCCAAACCATTGATCCCGAAACCCGGGAACTTCGCTCCCACATGTCGAAAATCGTGGAAGGCGGACAAGTCATTCTCCAAGAACGTATCAAGCAAGAAATGCACCAAGCGGTCGTGGAAATGGGGACCAATATTTGCGAAAACATCCAACAAGCACGGGAGGAAGTGACGTACCTTCGTCGAATGCTGATCGATTTGGCTTCGAAACAAAACCTCCACATTGCCGCTGCGGGTACACACCCGTTTTCGGATTGGCAAAATCAATTGATCACGCCAAACGAACGGTACGATAAATTAATTGATGAGATGCGGGACGTGGCCCGGGGAAACCTAATTTTTGGCCTCCATGTGCATGTGGGTATTGAAGACCGAAACCAAGCCATCAAAATCCTAAATGAAGTCCGCTACTTCCTCCCCCATATCTTTGCGCTCTCCACAAATTCTCCGTTTTGGTGTGGCCGAAATACCGGATTTAATTCGTATAGATCGAAGGTTTTTGACAAATTTCCACGCACAGGCATTCCGGAATACTTTGCCAGTGCCTCGGAATACGACAACTACTTGAATCTTCTCATCAAAACCGGCTGTATCGATAACGGCAAGAAAATCTGGTGGGATATTCGGTTGCACCCTTTCTATCCAACCATTGAATTCCGAATTTGTGATGTACCCATGCGTGTGGATGAGACGATTTGTTTAGCCGCATTGATGCAAGCGCTTGTGGCTAAAATTCATAAACTGCATCAACAAAATCTCAGTTTTCGGAATTACAAGAAAATCTTAATCAACGAAAACAAATGGCGCGCCGCACGGTATGGAATCAATGCCAACTTGATTGACTTTGGCAAAGAAATCGAGGTTCCATTCCCAACTCTTGCCCAAGAACTTCTTGATTTTGTAGATGATGTTGTGGATGAATTGGGGTCACGTGAAGAAGTCAATTACCTTCACACCATCTTGAAAAATGGCACTGGGGCGGATCGGCAATTGAGCGTGTATGAACACACCCAAAACCTTAAATCGGTGGTTGACTACATGGTTCAAGAAACTCGTTTTGGCATTTCTTAAGTATAAAAGGAGCTATTCATCAAAAAAATAGCTCCTTTTTTGTAATTTGCTTGTTTTTACCCCAAATATTATGACTCAACCTCAGGTTGCTATATTGGATTTATATCAAGGGCACCCGAATGAAGGAATGCGCTGCATCAAAAGTTTGGTTTCCCAGTTTTTTGACGCCCCAACACCTTATCAAGTTTTTGATGTCCGTGGTGCGGGTGAAGTACCTAAGTTGACCGATTTCCAAATTGTGATCTCCACTGGAGGGCCGGGAAGTCCGTTGTTTACCGGCGAGGCCTGGGAAACGACCTACCGGACCTACCTGCAATCGGTGTGGGAGCATAATCAAACCTCAGAGGTAAAAATTTATGTCTTTTTGATTTGTCATTCTTTCCAACTAGCCGTTCAACATTGGAATTTAGGAACTGTGTGCCGCCGAAAATCCACTTCTTTTGGGGTAATGCCTATCCACATGACCTCAGAAGGGTTGGAGGAATCCGTCTTTCATCACTTAGAAGATCCGTTTTGGGCAGTAGATTCCCGCGACTTTCAGGTCATTCAGCCGAATGAAAAAGCTTTTGATTCATTAGGCGCCTCGCTACTTGGGTTAGAAAAAGAAAGACCCCATGTGCCCCTCGAACGAGCCATTATGGCCATTCGGTTCAGTCCTGAAATTATTGGCACGCAATTTCACCCCGAAGCCGATGCCGAAGGGATGCGCCGCTATTTTTTACAAGAAGAAAAACGGCAAGCTGTAATTCAAGAACATGGCCAGGAAAAGTATGAGGATATGATCGATCATTTGGAAGACCCGGATAAAATCTACCATACTGAACGAACCATTCTTCCTCAATTCCTCTCCCTAGCCACCCAAACGACTCCCCAGCATGGAACCAAACGCTAGATATGATTTCAATGCGCAATTCTCGGAAGAAAAGTACCAAGAATTGCTTCACATAATTCAGCAAGATTTCCCAAATCAATTGGATTTTCGCGTGGCAGAAACCCCGGTATTTGTCGATCGATTTCTGAAATCAAAATTATTGACGGCCGTCAATCAAATTGTTGAAACGATCAAAAACCCCAATTTGAAATCTTGGACCGAACGAGCAATTCCGGAGGCCCTGCGTATGCCGGGGGAATCCGATCATCCCCATTTTCTTGCCATTGATTTTGCCGTTTGCCGAAATGCGCAATCCGGCGAATTGGAACCCCAGTTGATTGAGTTGCAGGGTTTCCCCTCGTTGTTCGGGTATCAATGGTACCTGAGTCAACTGTACCGAGATATTTTTAGCATTTCAGATGCCTATACACCCTATTTCCAAATGCTGAACGACTCTTCGTACCTTGAATTAATTCAAAAAAAACTATGGAGGGATACACCAAAAGAGCAAATCATTTTATTGGAAATTGAACCCGAAAAGCAAAAAACAAGGCTCGACTTTGCCATTACACACCAAGTCTGGGGAATTAGGCCGGTTTGCTTGACCCAAATTTACGCCAAAGAAAATCGCCTTTATTACACTTGGGAAGGTGAAGAAATTCAAATCAAAAAAATTTACAATCGGGTGATTTTTGATGAAATCGACCGAATGTACCCTAATCTCGAGCTCCCCATTTCCCTGCACATGCCTTATGATGTAACTTGGGTGACGCATCCGCATTGGTTTTTTCGCATTAGTAAATTTCTACTTCCCTATCTCAAAGGTCCTTTTTTCCCTACAACGCAATTTCTATCTGAGATCCAAGAACTGCCTACGGACCTCGAAAATTATGTCTTAAAACCATTATTCTCTTTTGCAGGAAGTGGGGTCATTATTGACGTAACCCCAGAAGCAATTGCCCAAATAGCTGATCCAAGCAACTATATACTTCAAAAAAAGGTTACCTATGAACCCGTCGTAGAAGATGTACGCGGCGAAAAAATCAAAGCCGAAATTCGCCTCCTTTTTATTTGGGGAGAACGCGACGCACACCCTACCCTAGTCACTAACCTTGCCCGGTTGTCCCGAGGAAAAATGATCGGCGTGGATTTTAATAAAAATTTCGACTGGGTGGGTGGATCGGCAGCCTTTTTTGAGAAAAACTAAGTATGCACCTTCGACAGTTATTTTTGGCCCATGTGGCCCAAACTTCCGACTTTCCGCTCGCCTTGGACATCATCAAGGCAGAGGGCATGTATTTACACGACCGTGATGGAAAATCGTACCTTGACCTTATTTCCGGCATAGCGGTTTCCAATATCGGTCATCGGCACCCAAAAGTAGTTGACGCCATCAAACACCAAGTAGATCAGTATTTACATACCTTGGTGTATGGCGAGTTTATTCATTCCCCTCAGGTCCGCTTGGCCCATGCGTTAGCCGCAACATTAGCGCCGTTTCCTACTGCCACGGATGAGGTTCTGGATCAAGTCTATTTCACCAATTCTGGTACTGAGGCCGTTGAGGGAGCCATGAAATTAGCCAAACGATTTACACGCAAGACGGAGATTGTGGCCTGTGAAAAATCCTATCACGGCTCCACACAAGGGGCTTTATCCTTAGGTGAGGAAGAGTTTCGTCGTCCCTTTCGTCCTCTACTTCCCGGAATTCGAAAGATACGACGGAATGAACCAGATACCCTAGACGTGATCACCCAACAAACCGCGGCCGTGATCATTGAACCCATCGGAGGTGAAATGGGTGCAGTTCCAACAGATTTTGAATTTCTTCAGGCCATTTCAGCCCGCTGCCGGGAAGTGGGTGCCCTATTAATTTTCGATGAAATCCAGTCGGGCTTTGGCCGTACGGGCACGTTTTGGGCCTTTGAGCCATCTGGCGTAGTCCCAGATATTCTCCTGACTGCAAAAGGAATGGGAGGAGGTATGCCCATCGGGGCTTTTATTGCCCCAGCTCGCATCATGGGGGTATTGAAAAATCAGCCTGTACTGGGGCATATTACTACGTTTGGCGGACATCCTGTAAGCTGTGCCGCGTCATTAGCGACTCTAGAAACTATTTTCCAAGAAAATCTTTTGGCCACGGTTGCTGAAAAGGAAGCCTGCTTTAGATCGTCTCTAACTCACCCACTCATTCGGGAAGTTCGTGGGAAAGGATTGCAATTGGCCTTGGTACTTGATCATTTCACTCAACTCAAAGCCGTAATCGATGAAGCTTTGCGGCATGGGGTGTTGACCGACTGGTTTTTGTACTGCGATTATGCCTTGCGTATTGCCCCACCTTTAATCATTTCAGAAGAAGAAATAAAAATGGCTTGCTCGGTAATCGAACAAGCCATAGAAAAGTATGCCTCACTGGCTTACACACGCCAATAATCGCCACGCCAAGATTGTATAGCGACTTTAATTTCTTTGGACGTCATTCCTTCTGCAATCGCGCGATCGAGCAAGGATAGAAATTCCTCATCTGAGGCAAACCGGAGGGCTACGATTTGTCCACGTCGGAGTTGAGACTCTTTTTCAGTGAACGACTGCCCGGTTAAATGGAAATAACGCAACCGTAACTCCAAACGGATGATCCGATCTTGGTTTTCATTTCCATATAATCGGGCTTGTATACCCAAAAGGAAGAGAGCCAAAGCGATGATCACCGGAAATAAGCGATCAAAAGTGGACAAATCATCCCCAAAGGCATGAAGGACACTCCAAATGACCCCGATCAGGGTCAGCGGGGTGATGATAAAATGGTGCAACGGACGATACCGTGCGTGATTGGAAAAATTTTGATTGGTCATTTTTTTTATGAAAAAAGCCTCCCGATTAGGAGGCTTGTATATTACATTGCGGCTTCTAACTTCTGGGTTAAAATATGTTTAGGTACTGCACCCACCACCTTATCTACCAACTCACCATTTTTGAAGATCATCAATGTAGGGATAGACCGGATACCAAATTGCATTGGGGTAGCGGCATTGGCGTCTACATCCATTTTGGCGATGACGGCTCTGCCTTCGTATTCACCAGCGATTTCTTCCACAACTGGACCAATCATTTTACAAGGTCCACACCATTCTGCCCAAAAGTCAACCAATACAGGTTTATCGGAATTAATTAATTCTGCGAAGTTAGCGTCATCCGCTATGAGTGCCTTATTTGCCATGAGTTTGAAGAATAATTTGAATTACAAATACAACTATTGAAGAAAAAAAATAGTTCATTACCCCAATTCGATTGCCTTTTCCCCTACCCATTCTTTTAATTGCAAATATAAAGAGCGAGTTATTTGGACCTTTCCCAACCGAGAAAGCATCCATACGTCCAACCGTTCTTGTTCATCGGTCAATTGGACCTTAAAATCAAATTCGCCGGGAAATTGCGTGACACAATCGACCAAACCCTGCACCATCCCATCCGTTAGTTCGCTGATATCCAAACGGATCCGAATTTCTTTGCATTTCTTTTTCAATACCTCACTCAACAGGTCAACTTCTAAGACTTTCAATTCCATTTCCCCAGATCGGTTCCATTTTTCTTGCATTTTCCCCCGAACAAACACAAAAAGTCCTTGGGAAAGCATAGGCGCAAACTGCAAATAATCCTTCCCGAAAAGGGCTATTTCCATCGAGGAGGTATAATCTTCCAACTTGACTATTGCGAATGGATTTCCATTTTTGGATTGACGGTGCTGGACCGAGGTGATCAATCCACCAAAACTTACATCCCGAGCTAGATTTGTGTCTGCCGAGATTTGTTCGAGTGGGGTACAATAACGCATTTCCAATTCGTACTGATCCAACGGATGGCCAGACAAATAAAATCCGACCACTTCTTTCTCGAAATTTAACTTTTGAATATCGCCCCAAGGCTCTGTATCGGGAATTTTGGGTTTGGAAATATCAAATCCAGCGCCTGCACCCATATCGCCAAACAAAGAATTCTGTGCGCTGTGCGTACTTTCATGAAATTTATTGGCGTAACGGATCAACTTTTCGATGAAAGTCCCCTGCCCTTCTTCTTGATCAAAGTACACCGCACGATGCAGCCCAAAGCCATCAAACCCGCCCGCATAGGCTAAAGATTCCAGCGTTTTTTTATTGACCGTACGCAGGTTTACGCGGGTGATAAAATCGTAGATATCCGCAAAAGGACCGTTTGTATCGCGCTCTTCTATGATGGCATCAACCGCCGCATCACCAGTTCCTTTGATCCCACCCAAGCCAAACCGAAGTTGGCCACGTTTGTTGACACTGAATTTCTTTTGTGATTCGTTGACATCAGGCCCGACGACATCCAGCCCTCGGGACTGACATTCTTCCAAAAAAAACGTGATCTTGTCGATATTCCCCAATTGCGAGGTCAAGACAGAGGCCATGTATTCCGAAGGATAATGGGCCTTCAAATAGGCCGTTTGATACGCCACGAAGGCATAACAAGTTGAATGGGATTTGTTGAAGGCATATTGGGCAAAAGCTTCCCAGTCTGTCCAAATTTTCTCGCAAATTTTGGAATCGTGACCGTTAGCGCTTGTTCCCTCCAAGAATTTGGACTTCATTTTGTCCAAAACTTCTTTTTGTTTTTTCCCCATGGCTTTCCGCAGCGTATCGGCGTCGCCTTTGGTAAAATTGGCCAATTTTTGTGACAGCAACATCACCTGCTCTTGATACACCGTAATGCCGTAGGTATCTGACAAATACTCCTCCATTTCAGGAAGGTCATAGGTGATGGCTTCTCGCCCATGTTTTCGGTTGACGAAGTTCGGGATATACGCCAAAGGACCCGGGCGGTAAAGGGCGTTCATGGCGATGAGATCATCAAAACGGTCAGGTTTGAGATCCCGCATGTATTTTTTCATCCCGTCGGATTCAAACTGAAACACGGCATTGGTTTCACCTCGTTGAAAGAGCTCGTAGGTTTTCGTATCGTCTAACGGAATCGTATCGATATCGATGGTCACCTGATGGTTTTCTTTAATCATCCGCAGGCAATCCTTGATGATGGACAAATTGCGTAGGCCTAAGAAGTCCATTTTGATTACCCCGGCATCTTCAATGATCTTACCCTCGTATTGGGTGATGAGGAGATTGACATCTTTGGATGCCGCCACAGGCACGATATCCGACAAATCTTGCGGGGCAATGATGATTCCGGCGGCGTGAATACCTGTATTGCGAACCGTTCCTTCGAGCTTTTCGGCTTGTTTAAGGACCTTCCCAACGAGATCGGGGCTTTCGTACATTTCCCGGACCTTTTTAACGTTCTCAATTTCATCCGGAGAAAGTCCTTTGTCAATCAATTGTGGAATGGAATAATGGATCAATTTTTCAAAATCCATCCCGTAAGCTGGCTTATCTGGAACCAATTTAGCGATGTAATTGGCTTCCGATAAAGGCAACTCCATGACCCGAGACACGTCTTTGATGGACGACTTGGTGGCCATGGTCCCGTAGGTAATGATGTGAGCTACCTGATTTTTCCCATATTTGTCCACCACATAATCGATCACCTTTTGGCGGCCTTCGTCGTCAAAATCCGTATCGATATCGGGCATTGACTTTCGGTCAGGGTTCAAGAACCGCTCAAACAGGAGATTGTATTTGATTGGATCAATATTCGTGATGCCGATACAATAAGCCACCGCAGAACCGGCCGCAGAACCACGCCCTGGCCCCACCATCACGTCCATGCGTTTTCCTGCCAAAATAAAGTCCATAACGATCAAAAAATACCCCGCAAAGCCCATTGTTTTGATGGTAAACAATTCAAAGTCTAGGCGTTCTTGGATTTCAGGGGTAATTTCGTTGTATCGTTTTCGGGCCCCCTCGAAGGTCAAGTGGTGCAAATATTCCCATTGGTTCAAGACATTATCCTCGTGGATTTTAAATTCGTCGGGCAGAGGAAAATTGGGCAGTAAAATATCACGTTTCAAGTTGATATTCTCTACTTTACTGACGATTTCATTGGTATTATCAATGGCTTGGGGAATATCGGAGAAGAGTTTTGTCATCTCCGCCGTCGTTTTGAAGTAGAATTGATCGTTAAAAAACGCAAATCGGGTATTCCGTTTGCCGGATTCGTCGTCTGAGTATTCCTTTGATGTTGGGGTAGACAGCTTTTCATTGGTATTGACACACAAGAGGACATCGTGCGCTACCCAATCGGCTTGATCTACGTAGTGGGAGTCATTGGACGCAATGATTTTCAAGTTATACTGTTTGGCCCATTTCTCGAGCACTTTATTCACCAGAATTTGTTCGGGAATATCATGTCGTTGGATTTCGACATAATAATCCTCACCAAAAAGATCTAGCCACCATTTCAATTCTTTTTCACCTGCGTCCTCCCCTTTTTGCAGGATCATTTGCGGCACCATAGCGCCGATGCAACAGGTGGTTGCAATGAGGTCTTCCTTGTATTGCTCAATCAAGGCCTTTGTGATTCGGGGATACTTGCCATAAAGACCTTCGGTAAAGCCTAAAGAACAGAGTTTTACTAAATTTTGGTATCCTTTAGGACTTTTAGCCAGTAGAAGCTGATGGTACCTTTTATCTTTTTTCTCTTTGGTAAACTGTGTGATGGTATGGTCTTCAACCACATAAAACTCACACCCAATGATGGGTTTAACATTAAATTTATTGGCCGTGGCTACAAAATCGAACACACCAAACATATTGCCATGATCTGTAATAGCCATGGCGGGCATGTTGTCGGCTTGGGCTTTTTTGAATAGTTTCTTGATATTGGAGGCCCCGTCGAGAAGTGAAAATTGCGTATGATTGTGGAGATGTGAAAATTGCATGATCGAGGGGACAGAAATGAGAAGGCAAAAGTACGAAGCCGGGGTTAAAAGGACAATTGAAATGCGGATAAGATGACTAAAGTAAATTTGATGGTCCGTATTCAATGTCGATTAGCTAGTGGCGTGCGATTCATCATTTCAGTCCGAATGACAAAAACCAATACAGCGCCTATTTTACAGCAATACTTGAAACCTACCTAGTAAAATACTTGCTATATTCGTTGTACAAAATACATGAGTAAGTATTTTAATCTCCGGAGACATAAAAACCCGTACTACGCAAATTAAAATTCAAGGATGCTACCCAATAAAAATAGATTATTACGAATCGTAGTCTTGTTGATATCCATTTGATCAGCCGAACTTACTCAAGCCCAAGAATCGCTACAAGATTTACCAAGTAAAAAGCAAGGGTACGTACCCACAGCCGGGATCAAAGGAGCGGTGTTGGGGTCCATCATTCATCCAGGGTTCCAAATTGGTCTGGAAACACCTTATCAATTTATTCAGGTTGACAAATACAAAATACGGCGTCTATAAAGAATGATATCTATCGCCAAGTCTTGGGATGTATCACCAGAACAATTACCACACCAACTACTTTTTGCAACTAGAAAGAGTGGAGCCAAGGCAAAAAAGTAGTGGGTTCTATATGGAATCGTCCTGTGGCATAGGGTATAAGGGCAAGCAAAGGCCCTACTCCGTCTATGTAAAACACCAATGGCTCTTCATTTTCCCCTTTAATGCCTTCGTTACCCCACGACCTACCCTGGCCTTGGGTGTTAATTATCCTATTTCAAACTTTTGGGAGACTCGGTACACGTACAAGGAAAAACAAAGCCGACGGTTTAGAAAATCTAAAAATAAAGGAAGCCATGAAAAATTATAAATTCCATATCATTCTAGGTATCATTGCACTATTTAGTGGTGGTTGTCAAAAAGAATCATTCACTAGTTCCGGCATAGCAGAAGATCATTTCTTTCTCAATAGCGGCAATCAACACATGCCTCTCACGGTAGCAGGGAATGTCGATTCAAAAAAGTTTATTTTAATACTACACGGTGGCCCCGGGGGGAATAGTTTGGAATATCGAGATCAAGATATTCAAGAATGAGTAGAAAACGAGTTTGCCGTTGTCTATTGGATACGAACCCATTAAAAATATAAAATCCAATGAAATCGACTGGTCTAAAATATGCATTAGCCTACACGGTCCCCTTTATCGTCATTTTTTCACTGTATGCTGAAAGTTACGCCTCCTATTCAGCTTTGGTATTTTTATTCCTGGTAGTTCCCTCCGTTGAACTATTTACTCAAGACGGATTGAGAAGAAAAAAGAAGGGCGAACGGTATGAAAGAACCTTACCGCTCCACTCTTGGAACTCAATTTATCCGATAGGACGGCTTCTGTTGTTGGAACTTTCGCGTCATTCAGACCATCATTATAGGGCGACTAGAAAATACCAAACGTTGCGTCATTTTGAAGAAAGTCCCCAAATGCCGACAGGCTACCCCGGAATGATGTTGCTTGCGCTGGTGCCTCCACTCTGTTTTTTGGTCGTACACAAGGCTATTGCGACCTATAAACAAACTCAAAAAGGAGCATCATTGGCGTGAGGCTATTCAAGGGATTTTTATGTTTAGATCTTATGACCGGATTTAGTACCCAGCAGCATATTCACAATAAATTATTCAAGAGCAAAACCAGCGTAACTCCCCTTGAATTCCGCGCATCGTGTCAATAAGGTTTCAAGTAACAGGTAGCCAAATGGCTAAAGATGGGGTGATATTCAAGAGGACAGTCGCCGGGTAAATCAGAGTGCCTATTAGGTATTCTCAGAAAATTTAGCGAACTTTGCGGACTATTTACTTTTTCTATTCATTTAAACTGTTTCATACGATGCCGAAGCAAAAGACGAATTCTGGAGCGAAGAAGCGATTCAAGCTCACGGGCACGGGGAAAATCAAGCGTAAGCATGCTTTCCACAGCCACATTTTGACGAAAAAGTCAACCAAAAGAAAACGCGTTTTAGCCTCTTCTACGTTGGTTTCCCCACAAGATGAGCCTCGAATCAAAGCGTTAATCATTGCGTAAATTTACGCATCGGTTCCCATGTTTCACCCGACAAACGGCCCATTAAGAGGTTAAATAACCCGCCGAAGTCAAAAAACGAAAATTATGCCACGTAGTGTCAATCATGTTGCGTCCAAAGCACGCAGAAAAAGAATTCTCAAATTAGCGAAAGGCTATTATGGCCGTCGTAAAAATGTTTGGACGGTAGCTAAGAATGCCGTCGAAAAAGGTTTGGTGTATGCGTACATCGGCCGTAAGCAAAAGAAAAGAAGCTTCCGTCGTTTGTGGATTGTCCGGATTAACGCCGCGACTCGAATCAACGGATTGTCTTACTCTGTATTCATGGATAAATTATCCAAATCGGGTATCGAATTGAATAGAAAAGTGTTGGCTGACCTTGCCTTGAATCACCCTGAGGCATTCAAAGCCATCGTAGATAAAGTAAAATAAGATCGGATTTTCCGATTTCAAAAAGACATTCTCTTTCGAGGATGTCTTTTTTTTGTTACCTTTCTTCAATCAATCGTCTAAATAACAAATCTTAAACTACTACCCGTATGCTCGACATTCTCCAATCTCTCGTACAACAAGCCAGTCAACAAGCTGTGGTTCAAAATCCAGCGGTACCTAACGAGAAAAACAACGATGTCATGTCCACGATTACCTCTAGCTTGATGAGTGGCTTAGGAAGTCAGCTTGCTTCCCCACAAGGAATATCCCAAATTGCGGGTCTATTCAAAGGCGGAAATCAAGTTTCTGCTGGGAACCCGGTAGTCAATGCGATTACACAAAATGCAGTAAATTCCCTCGCTGAAAAATTTGGTTTCAACCCTGCTATGGCCAATGGTATCGTACAAAGTGTACTTCCGATGGTGATGAGTCAACTGGTGTCGAAAGTCAATGACCCAAAAGACAATTCCATCAACATGGAAGGCCTAGTGCAAGGCTTAGCCGGAAACCAAAGCAACGGGTTGGATGTTGCCGGAATCATGGGTTCATTCTCCAATGCCATGTCGGATGGCAAGCTCGACATGCAGGATGTCATGAATATTGCTGGACAAGCCACCAAAGGAGGCGGACTTGGCAATATGTTAGGTGGCCTTTTTGGCAAAAAATAAACCAAACATCATATTTTGACTTACAAGCACCCAAACAAGGCTTCTTTAACGGAGCATGTTTGGGTGTTTTTATACATTCAAATTTTTAGTACATTGCCCCAAAAATTCCAACAAACACCCTACCCATGTATAGATTTATATTACTTTTCCTCCTAGGAAGTGTACTTCGTGCAAATGGGCAGAATTTCACCGTGGCACAAACGGTCGAGTACATTAACAAAAAAATGAAAATTGCAGACCCTGTCTTTAAAGATTTTGATTTAGGCCCGAATGGGGAATCGAGCTTTATCTGGGTCACGCGGAGCTTACGAACCGAATTTCGATTCAATCTCCGGGAGGTTGAATTTGATCATTTTGTTACCCAAGAGGGGGATCACTTCATTTCCCTCACATGCATTACTGGTGCGTACAATTGCCTTCAGCAAACCCAACGCCAGGTAACCTACCAAGAAGGGCATGATGCCACGTTCAAAAACTTTAAATCGTTGTCCATTAGCTCCATATCGGGCATGGACAATAACATCAGTATAAAAAATGCATTGGTGTACTTAAAAATCATTTCACTTCGTGAAAATGCAGACAAGTCATCAAGCAAACGAGACCCATTCCTAAACTAAGCACAAATGCGTATCCTTCTCCTTACCACAGTACTGCTTGGACTATACCGACCGAGCTATTCGCAAGATTTACAAACACCCCGCCGTGTTGAAATTGCGGTGACTCGCCAAGACTGGCATGCCGCCCAAACCCTAATCGACCAATTTTATGCCGTTTATCCTAAGAATCCAAATGAACTTCAGCTGGTAGCCAAATATGAATTGGATAAATGGATCCCGTTAGTGCGTAAAAATACGGAAGAAGAAAAAGGCCTTTATGAGCGAATACTCGCCGATCGGAATGTAACGAGTGCTCAAACTTATTTGGACCGCTATCCATTCGGAAAATACCGCCTTCCAGTAGCTTGGGTTTTAGCTTCTACGAAAAACACCGTGACTTCTTACGAAAATTTTCTAAGCCAGTATCCCACGAGTGAGGAAGCCAAAATAGCGCGTCAGCGCATACAAGATGCTGACAAATCCGCTTTTGAACGAGCTAAAACTGCCTTTTCAGTCCCAAGCTTTGATTCATATCTCCAGCAGTTCCCTCAGGGTAAATTTGTAGCTGAAGCGCGAAGTCTACGGGAGGATGCACGGGAAATTGAGGCCTTTGAATCAGCGCAAGTGCAAGGGTCTATTGGCAGTTGGCAGACATTCTTGAACCAATTTCCCTCAGGAAAAAAACAATATGAAGCCGCCAAAGCCTTGGAAAATGCGTATTTTCAAACTGGAGAAGTTGCTTTTCAGCGAAAAAACTGGTCAGATGCGATAACTCAATTTCAAAAGTACATCACAGAATACCCGACGGGCGGCCGAGTAGATGAAGCCAAGAAAAAACTCAATTTGGCAAAATTACGGCTAAAATCCAGTCCACAAAACTTTACTTTTTTGGCTTTTGAGCGGGATCCCCTGACCCAAATTGGGTTGGTCTTGGGTGGATTATCAACCCAAGGGGGAAGACTGTACATGAAAATCAAAGCGAATCGGCAGTACTTTTCGCGCGGTTCCTTACTTTACACAGTAGACGAAGATGGCTATCTCAATTTTGATGGATCGGTCCGCTATACGGGGGACGTACAGGAAAATCAATGGGGCGGATTACTTGGCTGGAGTTTTCCTGTGGCGCATCCCGTTCACTTGTATGTTGGCCTTGGAGTATTGAATGATGCGGCGTTCTTCCAAGCCGATCGCTTTGATTCCTCAGGCGATTTTAAACGAACTAGTTGGGTCAAATATACGGGAGAACAGCAATTCTCATTTCTTGGAGAGGCTGGCATTGTGGTAAACCTGGCCAACTTTGGCATTTTTAGAGGAGGAGTGAATTATGTCAATGGCCAAATTCAAACCCAATGGGGTTTGGGGATTCGAGTTGGGAAGTAAAAAACCCATACCGAGAGAATACAAACGTTTCTTTTGAAAAGTACGGCTTTCGGTGTAGTTTTGCAGAAAGGTCGGATTCTGAGAATCCAGTAATCAACCGTTTATGAAATTAACTTTGGCCGTAGTCATGCCTGCATACAATGAGCAGGACTGTATCGAGGAAGTCGTCAATCAATGGACCACTTATTTAGATACCCATTTTCCACAAGAAGCTAAGCTCATTGTCATCAATGACGGTTCCAAAGATAATACAGGAGCCATTCTTGCCGAACTATCCCCAAAATATCCCACACTCCATGCTGTCAACCAACCCAATGGAGGCCATGGAAATGCGGTGGTCAATGGGTATCGACTTGCTGTTGATTTGGGCGCGGAGTATATTTTCCAAACTGACTCCGATGACCAATTCATCACAGATGACTTCATGAAACTTTGGGCTAAAAAAGACCATTCCGATTTCATTTTGGGCTTCCGTCAACACCGATTTGATGCTCCATTCCGTTTGTTTGTCACCCAAATCTTGCGGTACAGCTTATTTTTCATTTATGGAACGCTCATACAAGATTCCAATATTCCGTTTCGTTTGATCAAAGGATCCTTTATGAAACGACTTTTGGCCCAGCTGCCCGAGCCTATTCCTTTCGCTCCCAATATTTTCTTGGCTGTTATGGCCCGAAAATCGGGTCAAAATCTATACAACATTCCCATTACCCATAAATCGCGGATGACCGGCGAAGTTTCAATTCAAAAAATGAAACTGCTGAAAGTCTGCTGGCAAAGTTTTCAAGAACTTGCTTCGTTTCGTTTAACGCTGAACAGCCGTATCCGAAACCTTTAATTTGCCCCGTCATGAAGAAAAAGTATGTCATTATTGGAACCGGTCCAACCGGACTTGGCGCTGCGTATCGTCTAAAAGAATTAGGTGAAACCGATTTCATCTTGCTTGAAAAAGAACAGTATATTGGGGGACTTGCTACCAGTTTTGTCGATGAAAATCAATTCACGTGGGATATTGGAGGGCACGTTCAATTTTCCCACTATGCCTACTTCGATCAATTGATGATCAAAGCCCTAGGGGAAGAAGGTTGGTTATCCCACCAGCGGGAAAGTTGGGTATGGATTCACAACCGATTTGTCCCCTACCCCTTTCAAAATAACATCAAATACCTTCCCAAGGAAATCATGTGGAAATGTTTGAATGGTTTGATTGAACAGTATAAAATCAGCCACTCAGGTAAACCTGCGAATTTCCGCGAATGGGTAGATCGTACATTTGGAAAAGGTTTGGCGGAAGTCTTTATGATTCCCTACAATTTCAAGGTCTGGGCTTTTCCTGCCGAACAAATGGCCTACAACTGGATTGGAGAACGTGTCGCCATAACGGACTTGCAGCGTGTAACTGAAAATATCCTTTTTGATAAAGAAGATTACTCTTGGGGACCAAACAATACCTTCCAATTCCCTAAGCGTGGAGGTACTGGCGCCATTTGGAAGGCGGTATCGGAACTGATCGGTCAAGAATACTTTAAACTCAACAGTGCCGTAGAGTCTGTGAATCCGGAAACGAAAGAGATCACGCTACACACTGGTGAAATCGTTCAATATGAACATTTATTGTCCACTATGCCTGTGGATTTGTTTACCCAACGGGTTAAAGGACTGGATACCACGGTTGTCGAGCAAGCTCAAGGACTGAAGCATTCCTCCACCCACATTGTAGGCATTGGACTGACCGGCAAACCCAAACCTGAATTGGCTACCAAATGCTGGATGTATTTTCCTGAAAGCAACAGTCCGTACTACCGAATTACCGTGTTTTCTAACTATAGTCCATACAACGTACCCGACATCAAGCAACATTGGTCGTTGATGACGGAGACCTCCGAATCAAGTGCTAAACCGGTAGATCATGCCCAACTGGTTGAGCAAACGATTCAAGCCTTACTAGAAGATGACATGATCGAATCACGCGATCAGATTATCTCTAAATTTCACTTTTCAACCGAGTACGGCTATCCTACGCCCTCCGTTGAACGGGATGGTATTTTAAAATCCGTCCTACCCGCGCTTGAAAAATTAGGAATTCAATCCCGTGGGCGGTTTGGAGCTTGGAAATACGAGGTATCCAATCAAGATCACTCACTCATGCAAGGGGTGGAATGGGCTAACCGCATGGTGCACAACATTCCAGAATTAACCCTGTTTTTCCCTGAAACTGCCAATGCAAACTGGGGAAAATAAAAAATCCGCCAAAATGAGCAGCCGAAACGCTGCTCATTTTTGTTTTTGTCAGGTGTTTGTGCCATTCTGTCAGCCAGTTGTGCCTTGGCATATCTATTGTTTATAGTATATCAACGAAACAATACACAAACAGAACATAGCTAATCATGGGAAAAATCATTGGCATCGATTTGGGTACAACCAACTCTTGCGTCGCGGTTATGGAAGGAAATGAGCCGGTCGTTATTGCCAACAGTGAAGGGGCACGTACCACGCCATCCATTGTCGCGTTTTTGGAAAATGGAGAAAAGAAAGTGGGGGCTCCGGCAAAACGTCAAGCCATTACCAATCCTAAAAATACCATTCAATCCATCAAGCGTTTTATGGGAAAACGCTACAATGAGGTTGGAGAAGAATTGAAAACGGTTGCCTATGATGTAGAGCAAGGGCCAAACAATACGCCTCGCGTTCGCATAGGAGATCGTCAATATACACCACAAGAAATTTCAGCTTTCATTCTTCAAAAAATGAAGCAAACGGCCGAAGATTACTTAGGAACTACCGTTACAGAAGCTGTCATCACGGTTCCAGCGTACTTCAATGATGCAGAACGTCAGGCTACCAAAGAAGCCGGTATGATTGCAGGCTTGGAAGTAAAACGGATCATCAATGAACCTACAGCCGCTGCCTTGGCTTACGGGTTGGATAAGCAAGGCAAAGATTTAACCGTTGTAGTTTTTGACTTAGGTGGGGGTACGTTTGACGTTTCCATCCTAGATCTAGGCGACGGGGTATTTGAAGTAAAAGCTACGGATGGAGATACCCACCTCGGGGGTGATGACTTTGACCAGGTGATCATCAATTGGTTGGCTGAAGAATTCAAAAAAGATGAAGGCATTGATCTCCGAGCTGATGCCATGGCGCTGCAGCGCTTGAAAGAGGCCGCTGAGCGGGCAAAAGTGGAGCTTTCTAGCTCGACGCAGACCGAAATCAATTTGCCGTATATTTTCCCCGTAAACGGTATCCCAAAACACTTGGTACGCTCGTTAACACGGGCTAAATTTGAGCAATTGGCTGACTCTCTATTGCAGCGCATGATGGAGCCTTGCAAGCGGGCAATGAAGAACGCGGGCATTGCCAATAGTGCTATTGATGAAGTGATTTTGGTAGGCGGTTCGACTCGGATTCCTCGCGTTCAGGAGGAAGTTGAGAAGTTTTTTGGGAAAAAACCATCCAAAAACGTTAACCCTGATGAAGCTGTCGCCATCGGTGCGGCCGTACAAGGGGGCGTCTTGACCGGCGAAGTGAAGGATATCCTACTTCTCGACGTGATTCCACTCTCTTTGGGTATCGAAACGCTCGGTGGAGTTTTCACCAAGATGATCGAAGCCAATACGACCATCCCAACCAATAAAGTGGAGGTTTTCTCGACGGCAGCGGATAACCAACCATCGGTTGAGTTACACGTACTGCAAGGTGAGCGGCCTATGGCCACACAAAACCGCACCCTGGGCCGATTCCACCTTGACGGTATTCCACCAGCACAGCGTGGTACTCCACAAATTGAGGTCGTATTTGATGTGGATGCTAACGGGATCTTGAACGTAACCGCCAAAGACAAAGGCACAGGAAAAGAACAGAAAATTCGGATCGAAGCCTCTTCAGGTTTATCAGATGCCGAAATCCAACGGATGCGCGACGAGGCCAAAGCCAACGAAGAAGCTGACCGCATTGAGAAAGAGAAAGTAGAAAAAGTCAATGCCGCCGATGGTTTGATTTTCTCGACAGAAAAACAACTTGCTGAATATGGTGATAAGCTATCTGAGTCGAACAAGTCGGCGATTCAATCTGCCTTGACGGAATTGAAAGCAGCGCACGGAACTCGTGACATTGCAGCAATCGATGCCTCGATGGAGAAATTAAATCAAGTGTGGCAAGCTGCTTCACAAGAGATTTATGCCGCACAACAAGCCGCAGGTGGCGCGCAACCCGGAGGGAATCCAACTGCCGATGCACCCGCAGGTGATGACGGAGTGACCGATGTGAATTACGAGGAGGTGAAGTAATTTTCACCCAACGCTATACGAAAAGGGCTGTCGAGAAATTCGACAGCCCTTTTTTTGGGGGAAGGATGAAATGAGCTTCCTGTTTATATTTCTAACGATACAAATCATATCTGAATCCTACCAAAATGGAGATGAGGATTAAAACCTTGTTCCAAATTCAACTTTAAAGTCTTTTAATACTTTACCTTTTTAGTTCATATACCCGTTGTGCTTTGATTCAACTGGGAACTCACCCAACCAAGCTATTTTTGTATTTTCTATTCCTGTAGCCATCATGCCTCACTATTCTTTTGGTCCAATTTTTCTATCTCTTTCATCACCTCGTCAATCAATTGTTACAATGAGGTTGAAATTCGTCGGAAATTGATTTAAGAAGGTACCGGCCATACTCCGCTCGGTCTTTGCCTTGTTGTTCTTCTTCAAATATCACTTTGCCAATTTGCCAATACATTAATACCCGTTAGGTAGGTATTGACTAAAACATCATCCGCGACCGTCTAAAGAAAGTTGATAACGGGTTGGAGTGATTGTGTAGTATGGTCTGTGGAAACAAAAATTACTTTAATCCATTAGAGAAATTCGTTTCATTTCACTTGATACACCCGCACATAATCCACTTCCATAGTAGAAGCTTGAAAGGCGGGGTCAATGGCGCCGCCGAAAGTACCGCCCATGGCCACATTTAAAATGATAAATTGCGGGGCATCAAAAGGCCAAGTGGCCGGGGTTTTATTACTTGGCTTGTACGTGTACATCGGTTGGTTATCAATACTAAAAACGATCGATTCGGCTGTCCATTCTACACTGTACACATGGAACTTTGTTGAAACCTCAGGAATTGTTTTCTTGAAAGTATTCTGCGTATTCCCAAAACTCGACGGTGTATGCAACGAATGGTGAATCACGTCTTGGCTGTTCCCCACATGCTCCATGATATCAATTTCGCCACATGCCGGCCAGCCTACCGACGTGATGTTATTCCCCAGCATCCAGATCGCAGGCCACGTGCCTCGACCCGTAGGAAGTTTGGCACGAACATCCACTCGCCCATAAGTAAAACTAAAGCGGCCTTGGGTTTTAATCCGAGCCGAGGTGAAATTTGCCCCAGCAAAACTTTCGCGTTGCGCTTGAATACGCAATAACCCATTGGCCACTGCTACATTTACGGGCCGATTGGTGTAATGTTGGGACTCATTATTCCCCCACCCATTGGAGCCAGTGCCCAAGTCGAAAGTCCACTTTGCCGCATCCGGGCCAACGCCTGCATCAAACTCATCCGACCAAACCAAGGCGTATTGGGGCTCTACTTTCAATTGTACTTCTTTCGTTGTGCTGGCGGTTAGTCCTGAAGAGGAAAAGGCTACCACCGTAATCGTACGCCAAGCTTCACCCCGTTCTACATAGGTGTAGGTGACCTCACCCGTGGTGGACTCAATTTCACGGCCTGTACCAAACCGGAAACTATACCGAATGGCATTTTGAGCGGTTACTTTACACGTTATAATACCGCTTCCATCACCCAGAGGTGTTTCGGGCGTAACCCCCTGCACCGATACCGTGAGCGTTAGATTCGATGGGGGTACTTTAGCTACCTCCACTTCGTCAGGGGTAACGGTTGTTGGTTTTTGACAGGCCAACACAAAAAACCCCAGAAGGGCTATATAGAGATTTGCTATTTTCATGGTGACATAAACAGGGAGGAGCCATGTACAGCGGCTCCTCCCTTGGTGGTTAAATTTGAATTACAGAGCAACCAACGTAATAAACCAAGCTCGACCCAAGCCGTCAATCGACCGAAGAACCATCGTATTGGTATTTCGGGACAAAATCTGAAATGAACTAGTGCCTACATAAAAACCTAAGAAACCTTTATTGGTCAGACTGATAGTTTCTGCGCCACCCGGTGCACTTAACGACCAGTTGGCCGTGTAGTTGTTCAACGGGAAGTTTTCAAAATCATTATCCGCGTCCGTCGCCACAGCTGGATTAAAATCAGCTAGATTTTTCTGTTTCCCGAGCACGGTACCATTTGTGGTGTGCGTGAACGTTCCGTCAGCTGAGAATGTATAGATATCGTCATACATACCCGTTCCATTTTTTTCATTGGGGCTTGCCGCATACCAAATTGGGCTCATTGAATCACCTGGCCCTACGCCAAAGTGACCGCCCACTTCCGCCTGAACGCGCCATTGGCGTTGCGAACCCGCATGGAGCATACGCAGTAGGTCGGCTGGCGGCTGGTATTGAGCAAACACCTCCACTTGCTTTTGGGCCACCGTCATCGTACCTGCCCGACCCAAGGCGATGACTTGCAGCGTGTAGAGATGCGTACCGGTTTTCCCAAAAAAGAATGTCCGGGTTCCAGACGGGACAACAAACGTTTCCCCGTTGTAAATGAATTTGTAACTGATAGCATTTTCTGCTTTAGCCGTAAAGGTAACACGTCCGGACCCATCCCCAAGTGGAGATGCCGGTGTAGCACCCGCTATATCCACTTGGACGGTCAGATTTGTGGGCGTTGTTAACTCACCAAACTCATAGGTATCAGGAACGCAGGACGTCATGAAACTCAAAGCCACAAAGAATACAATTGAAAAGATCGATTTCATGATTGATTAATTTTTTATTTCATCAAAATAATATACCGAACCATCACCTGGTGTTCCAAAATCGTAGAAAACCACGATACGGACGTAATTGGCACGAGGTGCTTGACTAAAATCATAGGTCAAGGTTTCCCAACCATTGGCTTTGGTGGTGGTCACATCTACTTCGTGCGTCACCGAGGCATCTTGGTTTTCCAATTTCATCTTCACCACACGACCTGTTTTAGGCGACCAAGAATTCATGGTAATTCGAGGATTTGCGGTTAAATTTATGGGATTGCGGAGTTCAAAGAAAGTCCCGGCCCAAGTTTCCGATCCGGCTGATTTGGTCAACTTGGCTACCTGTGCCGTGGTATTTTCACCTGACTTATCCGGGTTCGCTATCACCTCCGTCATCGCGATATTACCAAATACCGTAAACGTAGGCGTTGTGCCTTCGAAGTTTTGAAGAACTGTCACTGTCCCAACGGGCGGATTGCGGAAAAAGTAAATATTATCCACGAAAATAGTCCCAAAACCCGCTGGGGCAAAAGGAGATCCAACCAATTTGATCTGGAATAAATCGGCCATGGATAATCCTTGCGACGTAAATTCAGACAAGGGGATGGTGATGGAATTCCAAGCATTGGGGGTTAGATTTCGCAAAACAAACCGTTCACCCGTTGCGCGGCTGATGGGGAAAATTTCCAGTGCCTTCACGTCGGTAGTCCAGACATCCAAATGCATAAACTGCATCCCCGATGCGTCGATGGTTTGGTTGAAATCAATCCCTTGGTAGTTTAAATTTCCATACTGAATCATTTCTTCATTCCCGATGCGGAACGTCCCGAAGGTGGTTGATTGGCCCCAATTGGGGTAATAGTTTACACCCGATAGTGTCGTATACTGTTGTCCATAAATAGAAATGACATCCGAAGCATTTCGAGCCACTGCGATAGGTGCGGCATTATTAGGAAGCGTTCTTCCCACTACGGTAACTTGTTCAGTGTACACGGTTGAGGCGGCTCCCCCACTTTTGGCCGTCACTTGGATCGTATATGTGCCGTCTTGCGTGTAGGTATGTGGAACGGTGGCACCGATATTGGCAACCTGTGGACGAGCGGCGGGATCATCGCCAAAAAGCACCTCAAACGACGTAGCGAAGTCGGCCCGGGCGGTTACAAAAACTGTTTTGGTTTGAACCGGATCTTTCTGAATCGTGACAACCAAATTTTCGGGTGCTCGAAAAGAGACACGCAAATTTTGTGTGGTCTCGGTGGCGAGACCTGTCGGTCCTACCGCTTTAATTTTCACACCAAATTGCCCTTCTCGGTACACATGAGTCCAGGACTCGCCAGGTCTGACCGTACGAGGTGTCGAGGTGGCGTCACCTGGAAGAACTTCAAAATGGGCAACCCCCTCACCCACTGGCGTAATGGAAACTCGACCGGAGTTATCCTGGGTGATATCAAAAACAGCCGACACGTTGGAGGGTGCTTTTACATTTTCGAGGAACTGCAAAGAATTGATATCCTCTGCACAGCTTAGCAAAATAATGGGGAGAAAGAGGATCCCCGCATAAATTTTTCGAAATGATTTGACCATATCTTTAAGCATTCAAAAGCGTGATGAATTGTGATTAATAGCCTGGGTTTTGTGTGAGACCGGAAATATCAATCTCTTGTTGTGGAATTGGGAAAACTTCATGTTTTCCCGGAACAAAACCCGGGATTTCGGCGGCAGCTTTGCGCGTCCGGACCAGGTCAAAGAAGCGGTGGCCTTCCATCGCAAGCTCAAGATGACGTTCGTTCCAAATGATTTCCGTTAACGCTTGTCCTGTTGCCGTTACTGGAGCTACGTTTGAACCCAATGCCCGGCGGCGAACCATATTCAGGTATTGTTGGGCCTTGGCATCGCTAACGCCCCCTCGGTTGTTTGCTTCAGCAGCCATGAGTAAGACGTCAGCATACCGAATCGCGCGGTAGTTGTTGCTGTAGTTGAGCTCAATTTGAGCCCCACTTTGTCCGGCCCGCGGCATATACTTGTGGTTGAAATAACCCGTATGCTTATAGCCTTCAACATACGTTGCTCCCGTTTGCCGAGCAAATGCCTCAATGTCGAGAATGGTTACATTTTTTCGGCGGTCACCTGCAGTGTAGCCGGCGACTAACTTGGGCGTTGGCACATTAAAGCTCCATCCAGACGCAAATCGAGGACCATTGAAAGCCCGAATTCCATTGTGGATTACCCCAAAATTACCTTCCGTTCCTTGCGGCGTAAAGCCCCAATCAAACCAATTTGAGCGGTTGGTATATTGAATTTCAAAAACCGACTCTGGACCATTTTCTCCTTCCTCCTCAAACAAGACATCGAGGTTATCGACCAAACGGTAGACACCGATCACATTTTCAAGCATGTTGGCTGCTTGCACAAATTTATCTTGATACAAGTAAACCTTCCCAAGCAAAGCCTGCGCGGCAAAACGCGTGATACGGCCTTTTTGCCCAGCATTAGCCGGCAAACTGGCTATCGCATCCAACAAATCCTTCTCGATTTGCGCGTAAACTTCCGCCCGCGCTGTCCGGGTCATTTTTCCGGAATCCGAAGCGGTTAAGCGCCGATCCACAAACAGTGGCACATCGCCAAAGAATTTCACCAATTCAAAATAATAATACGCGCGTAAAAAATGCACTTCACCGTACAAGGCTGCTTTGGTTGGAAAATCGATTCGGTCTTTATTTTCCATCAAATAGTTCGTTCGATTCACACCCTCGTACAACCAACGCCAAATGGCCGTCAGGTTGTCATTGTTGGGATCATGGATCATGTCGTCAATTTGTTGGATTCCCAACACATCCGTTGCACTTTCCCCTCCGCTAAACGAGTTATCTGAGGCGATGTCGCCAATCAGGACATTGAGGTAGGTCCATTGCAATGGATCGTAGGCCCCAACTACAGCTGCTTCATAATCTTGGGGAGATCGAAAATAGGCCGAAGCTACAATTTCAAAATTTTCTTTTGGATCAAAATTGACATAATCCAAGCAACCCGACAACATAACTAGGGTGCATGAGAGGCCAATATAAGATGTTATTTTTTTCATGAAGGAATTTATTTTAAATCACGAAATGACGAATCAATTAAAAGTTAAACTGGAGCCCCCCCATCCAAGTCCGGGGTTGTGGGTAATTCCCGCGATCGACACCTGTATCCAAGACACCTGATGAAATTTCAGGGTCAAATCCACTATACTTAGTGAATGTAAACGCATTCTTCACTTGGGCATACACACGCAAATTGGTGGCTTTCTTACCCATTGGAATCGAGTAACCAATTTGAATGTTTTTTATTCGGACAAATGTTCCATCCTCCACATAGCGATCGGAAGGTCTGCGGTTATTATTGCTGTCGATAAAAGTCGCTCGGGGTTCATCGGTACTTGTTCCTTCTCCCGTCCAGCGGGTTAAGGATTTCGCAAAGCGGTTAGTAAAATTCAAGTTACGCTCGTATGCTCTAAAAATATCACCGCCCACAGATGCATAGGTAAACGCGCTAAAATCAAAGTTTTTATACGTAAATCCGATATTCCAGCCCAAGGTAAAGTCAGGAAAAGGATCCCCAATTTGCGTCCGGTCTAGGTCATTGATTATACCATCCTGGTTGATATCCACATAGCGGATATCACCCGGCTGGGCGCCCGTTTGCAAAGCATGTGCTTCGATTTCACCTTGATTTTGAAATAATCCGTCGGTTTTATACCCGAAGAAATAGCCAGGTGAAAAACCTTGTTCGAAGCGGGTTAGGTTGGTAAATGGAATACCATACCCACTTCCCCAAATGAATTTATCGCCGTTGTTGATCCGCTCCACTAGATTGGTTGCTGTGGTGAAGTTAACCGAGGTTGAAAAGGCAAATTCTTTCCCAAAGGTATCATTGAACCCAATTGACAAATCGAGCCCTTTCGTGGAGGTTCGACCAATATTCGCTGCAGGGTACACAGGCGTACCGAGGTAAAGTGAAAGCGTGGGATTAAAGAGCAAATCGTCCACGGTTTTGACGAAATAATCAGCTGAAACCGATACTTTGCGTGAGAAGAGTCGTGTATCAAAACCGATGTTCATTTGCAATTGATTCTCCCAAGTTACACTTTCATTCGGAATTGAAAAAAGAGTAGATCCACTAATGATATTGCCATCAAAGGTATACTTTGGGAAGGTCGATATCCGGGCAAATTGAGGGGTAATATTGTCGTTACCAACCGAACCGATCGAACCTCTAATTTTCAAATAATCCACCGCGCGACTTGAAAAGAAGGATTCATTGGAAACTACCCAACCCGCAGAGGCGGATGGAAAGAAGCCAAATTTATTATTTGCACCAAAACTGGTTGAACCATCCACCCGGCCTGTAAAGGAGAATAAATATCTGTTTTTGAACTCGTAATTCATTCGCGCGAAATAGGACAAATTACGCTTAACGTATTGGAAAGAGCCCGAATTCTGAGAAGCCGGGTCCCCCATCGCCGCGCTGACATCGGCATATTCCCATGAATTAAACGGGATATCCTCTGCAATAGCGGTGATATTCTCCCCTGTATTTCGGCTGATGGCAGTTCCAAATACCGTTTCAAAGGCATGATCTTGCTTTATTTTAAAATCATAATTGGCAAATAATTCATAATTAAGTGTCAAAAAATTGGTGTTTGCCTCTGAAACTCGGTTTCGCGTGGAGGTGATTTGTCCGGTTGGACTTACCGATACAATCGGACTCAAATCGGGGTTCGCATTGGTCCGGTTATGTCCTAACCCATAAAATGTAAATGGCGTAAAGTTTTTACCATATACATCCGCATAGATATACCCAAGACGAGAAGAGATTTTAAAATTCTTAGCTACATCATACTGGAATTCCACTTTACCGAATAACTTGTGGGTTGAGCCTGTATTGTAGGTATCGTTGATTTGCGCCACGGGATTAATGATTTCCTGTGTAATCGTACGGCTAATGCCAAAATTTCCGTTAGCCTCGCGAACGGGCACGGTTGGATCAAAATTAAGTGCATTAGATAAGACACTGCCAATGTTGTTTTCAGATAAGTTGCTGTTTCGGATACCGGCATAGCTTGTATTGAAAATCAGTTTCAACCGATTGGTCATGGCATTGGTAAAATTGGCTGTAAAGTTCGTTCGATTGAAAAACGATTTATCACCGCCACCCACAATACCTTCTTGGGTTAAATATCCACCCGAAATAAAGAAAGACGAGGTGGCATTTCCACCCGAAATCGATAGGTTATTCGAAGAAATAGGAGCTGTTGTAAAAACCTCCCGTTGCCAATTCGTTCCTTCTCCCAAACCAGCTAAGGAAGGGAAAATCAAATTTCCACCGGCTGCTACACTGGCTTCATTCAAAATAGCGGCATATTCCGTAGCATTGAGCACAGGAATCGTTCGCTGGGCTTGTTGCACTCCATAAAATGAATCAAAGTTAAACGACGTTTTTCCGTTTTGTCCACCTGATTTCGTTTTGACTACAATAACGCCATTTCCCCCCGCTACCCCGTAAATTGCCGTCGTGGCCGCATCTTTGAGGACATTGATGGACTCGATATCATTGGTATTCAATGCATTCAAATCGCGAAGTGTTTGGGGAACCCCGTCGATCACCACCAATGGATCTGTTCCGGTGTAGGAAGGAATACCCCGAATCAGAACGGTGGGTGTAGAGCCCGGTGATCCGTTTGCGATTACATTCACCCCAGCGGCTTGCCCTTGAAGTGCTTCCTCGGCACGGACAGGTCGAAGCTTCTCAATGGTTTTGGCATTAACCGTGGAAATCGCACCGGAAACGCTAGTCACTTTTTGAGAACCATAGCCAATGACAACCACCTCTTCAAGTAATTGGGCATCCTCTTCCATCCGAACTTGTAAAGTGGATTGATTGCCCAAAGTCACTTCCAAGTTTTTGTACCCCACAAAAGAAAATATCACCCGGTCAGTGGATTTCATGTTGACCAACTTGAACGCTCCATTGGCATCTGTAACCGTTCCCTGAGTACTTCCTACGACAGTTACCGATACCCCAGGTAAAAACTCACCCGCTTTATCTTGAACCGTACCAGACACCGGTATACCCTGCCCCGCAACAGTCCATGAGATACACATCAAGACGAAAAAGTAGAATCGCTGTTTCATGTAATGATTCTTAGATTTGTTATAACATTTCATTTATAACAACAAATCTAGACGCGATTCTATGGGAAAAAAACTTTTGACACCTATACAAAAAACATACAATGCAGAATAACCACCATGTTGAGGTGAAAAACAGGCTTTAACTGGTTTAAATTGCGTATTTCGTTCTTCTTTGACAAGGAAGAAAATCAAAAGTACCCAAGAATTTGCCCTACTTGTTGAGGTAATGTTGAGGTGTTTTTCTTACTCAGATCGACAAAATATAGTCGACTAAGCTTTTTTCATGGGGTAAATCCATTTTTTTTCGAATGCGGTAACGCTTGATTTCGACACTTCGAACCGAAATGTTAAGAAGAGGTGCAATTTCTTTGGACGAGAGATTTAAACGCAGATAAGCACAAAACCGAAGATCGTTAGGTGTTAAATCAGGGTGATTGCCTTTTAGTTTTCGTAGGAAATCTTTATCCGCATGATTGAATGCCTCCTCTAAAAACTCCCAGTCTTTGGTATCATTCAAATTTTCATCGATCAACTGAGCGACCTGTTCGGCATCTTTTGTCTGCTTTACCTGCTGAAGCGCACGTTTGATTTCGTGTAAAATTTCATTCTTTTTAATGATGCTCATCGTCGAAAGTGTAAGCTCTCTATTTTTACTTTCAATTTCGTTAATAAGTTGTTGGTTTTGCAATTGCATTACTTGTTGCTCCGATGCCATCTTCATGCGTTCGTATGCCCGTTGACTCTTCTCCAAAGCCTTTTTTTGTTGGTCTTGGTAATATCGCCGACTCACCCGATTCACACTCACCAATAGACCAATCCCCAAGAGTGCATAGAAAAATTTGGCCCATGCGGTGGCATACCAAGGAGACGCAATGGTAAATGTATAGGATAAAGCTTCCTCCGCGACCTCGTCGTGTTGTTTGGCCATGACCACAAACGTGTATTGACCCGGTGGGAGGTTTTCAAACTGAACATCCGATTGCGGTGACCAATCGGTCCATGTATCGTATATGCCTTGTAGTTTATACCGATATAAAACGGCATTGTATTTAGAAAATGACGGAACATAAAATCGAAACCGAATTGTCCTTTCCTCTGAGTTTAACTCCCCTTCTTGGTGAAGATCAAGATATTCATTTTCCACAACGGTCCGATTTCCTTTGGTAATGGATTGAAGGCGCAATTGAAAACGTTTCAAAGGTGTAGTTTCCGGACTCACCACCAAATACCCATCGGTCGTACCTAGAACTAATTGGTCTTTTTCTAAACCTAAAATATTTTCATACCCTGCGCGATCTTGACGAACATCATACGGTAGCGCAATGCGTTGAAATATAAATCCTTTTTTCATCGGATTGGGTGCAATAGCCACTACATTTTGTTGAGTAAACGCCCACATACGCTGTCCATCCTTATCGGGGATTAACCTCCCAGAACAAAATTGGTCTTCCATGAATAATCCATCGGTCAATTCTTTGTGCCAAACAAAACCAGCTTTACCCTCGTACCGAAAAACACCCTGTTCGCAAAAATAATAGACACGTCCTTGAAACGAACTGAGGCCTGACTTCAAGCCTATAGGTGCTGTATGTTCCTGTGTTGCATGCAGAATCGAGCCGAAGTCCGGGGAGAAGGTCAACTTAAAAACCCCCTTATATTCGTGATTCACAAACAATTCACGGTCATTCAGCCAAGCGATGAATCGACAAGATAAAACAGGTAATCCCCGAATTTCGTCCTGAAACTTCCACCGACCGTTTTCTCTCTTTAGGCGAGACAAACCCTTGTAAGTGCCTTGAATAAGGCTATTTGGCTGCTTAGGCATGGGTTGAATATCCCATGTGCCGGGTAAGGTGGAAATCAATTGCGCTTTTGTCCCCTCGATTAGAAAGGTTCCGGCGTGGTGCCCACAGAATAAGTCCTCGCCAATCTTTCGCAAACACCACACCTGGCCGGCAGTACCCGGAATCAGTTGAAAGTCCGAGGAGCTATTTTTTAGTTTTACAAATAAGCCTTGATTAGAACCTAAATAAAGAAACCCATTTTTTTCTTGAGCAGCATACACCGTACCCATCCGTCCGTCAAGATCATGAAAAACTTGTATGGACGATTGGCGATTTACAATAGAAATTCCATGGTCTGTTCCTAACCAAATTGATTCGTCTTGATCTTCCATAAGGGATAAGATCGTGTTATTGCTAATCCCCTGCCCTTGCATAAGCGATACAACGGACCTGCCTTGCGCATCAAGGATATGAAGGCCATGTGAAATAGTACCTAAGGCAATATTGCCATTTTTCAGCTGTATGGCACTGTAAATACGAGTATTTGAAAAGACAGATTGAGAAGCTGTCAAAGGGGCAAGTTTTCCATTTGAAAGAATCCAAATCCCTCGATTTTGGGTAATGATTCCCATATCGCCTTGAGGTCGAGAGATTAATTCAATAATTTCTTCATTTCGAGTAAGTTCATTAGAAAAAAACAAGCGGGATTTTCCTTCCACCAATGTAAAAATACCCTGTCCCAACACTTGAAAATAAATGGTTCCGCGAACTAAATAAGCCTTGGTAATGGTGGAAGGAGCTTGGATGACTTTCACCTGATCGGTGGACTCATCGTATAAATACAAACGGTTCAAGGACTGAAATACAATGGTTTGTCCTTGAGCGAGTATCCGCCAAAATTGCTCATCCTCAGCCAAGGGTAACTTCAGTTTTTGGGCAATAGAGAAATAGACCAATTGACCGAACGAATTTTCCGTCCAATACCCAAATTCGCGGTAACATCCTGTGTAGATTCGCTTCCCAACAACTTGGACTGATCGAAGAATGGTTTGGTTTGGCGTAGGGAATAACTCCCATTGCTCCCCATTAAACCGCATAAGACCTGCATTATTGGCTATATAAACCCGCTGATCAGGCCCTTGTGCTAAAGCCCAGTTTTGATTTTCGGCTCCATACTCTTTGGGAGAATACGACTGAATAGGTGGAATTTCTTGTCCGAAGCCAAGAATTCCAGTCCAAAGAGAAAAGAGAAGAACCAGTATAAACGAGATACTTTTCACAAACTTTACATTTTCGCGATTGATCGTACAAGTAACATGGATTTAATCAAATTCTACAAAAAATGTTTAAATCGATGTCCGGCATCTCCATCAACCTCGGCGGAAACGATACCAAAAATAGACTGTGCCTTGCACTATTGCCGCAAAAATAAATCGACCAGGTAGCGTAATCACTTGCAAAAAAAACAACAATCGATTGACATTGTCTGAAATACGAAACGGATTATTGATCACAAACGGAACCCATCCGGTATTGGAAAAGTCAGGCTTGACATGCAAAAAGAACGAAATAAACGTGTAAAGGAAGAAAATAAATTGAGTTAACAACATACTTTCCCAAGATTCGAATCCATTTGAGTGATTCCAAATGAAGTATTCAAACAACCCAATGAGAAAAATCGCGATCAAGAACCGAATCCATATCCATTTCGGATGAAATGGAAGCTTTTCTGATTTCAATTCGACACTTCCGACTGGTCCAGGATTGAAAATTTCACCTAACAACTCCAACATATCGTTTACTTGGGTTAATCTACTAAAACAAATATACAAGCAAATGCGGTGAATAAAAAGATGAATCAGTCCAACGGATTGAACTGATTCATGAGGATCTAAGCAAAAAAGAATTATCTTCTTTTTACCGAGATTTTCTGAAGCGCTGATAAAACTATAACCTCCTGATATAATTGAACCTCTAAGGAGCAATCCGATAGATTTTCAACACTTACCTCCTCGTGCGTGACGGTCAGTTGCAACAGAGCACCACGGAACCTAACCCGGAATGCATAATGCGCCCACTGCCGGGGAAGTACAGGTGCAAAAACAGGCCGATTTTCGCGCACACGCATCCCGCCAAAGCCTTTGACCACTGACATCCACGTACCGGCCATCGAGGTAATATGCAACCCATCCTCGGTATCGTTGTTGAAATCATCCAAATCCAATCGAGCGGTACGGACATACATTTCATAGGCTTTTTCCTCCAAGCCTAGCTGTGCCGCCAAAATCACATGAACACAAGGCGATAAAGACGACTCATGCACCGTCATAGGTTCATAAAACGCAAAGTTGCGCCGTAATTCGTCCAAACTAAAGTCCTCTTCAAAGAAATACATGCCCTGAAGGACATCCGCTTGTTTGATAAAACACGACCGTAAAATCCGATCCCATGACCATTTCTGGTTGATTGGCCGGTGCTGGGTGATTTGATCGACGGTGAGTAATTCTTTATCCAAGAACCCATCTTGTTGTAAAAATACCTCCCGCTCCACATCATATGGAAAATACATGTGGTCGATGATGTGCTGCCATGTTTCAGCTTCTACCGCCTCATTCCATTTTGTTTTTTCTAGAATAACCTCCCAAGCCTTGCCCATGGCTTTCACTTCCTCAATGGCAGCCAAGGTGTACTTCAAGGTCCAAACTGCCAAGTAGTTGGTATACCAATTGTTATTCACATTGTTTTCGTATTCGTTTGGCCCCGTGACACCCAGCATGACGTACTTCCCTTTGTCGGCCGACCAATTGACCCGTTGCGCCCAAAAACGGGAAATTGCCAATAATACCTCTAGGCCATATTCTCCTAAATACTGCGTATCCCCAGTGTATCGAATATAATCATGGATAGCATAGGCAATAGCTCCATTGCGGTGAATTTCCTCGAAGGTAATTTCCCATTCGTTGTGACATTCCTCTCCATTCATCGTGACCATTGGGTACAAAGCTGCACCATCGGTGAAGCCCAGTAAATTCCCATTTTCGATGGCTTTGGGCAGATGATTATGTCGATACACTAATAAATTACGCGCAACTTTTTGTTCGGCGGTGGCCAAATAAAAAGGCAAGCAGTACGCCTCCGTATCCCAATACGTTACCCCACCGTATTTTTCACCAGTAAATCCTTTCGGACCAATATTCAGCCGGGCATCCTCTCCGGTATAGGTTTGTTGCAAATGAAAAATATTGAATCGAATTCCTTGTTGTGCGGAATCATCGCCTGCAATGACGATGTCGTTATTCGTCCAGCGGTCAGCCCAAGCTTGGGTATGATCAGCCAACAGCTTTTCCCATCCTGCCTCAACCACTTGCTTCAGCAACACTTTGGCGCGATGAAGTAATTCATGTGTTGGATGATTCTCAGACGATAGATTAACGGCATACTTTTCAATGGTTACCTTATCTCCCGCCGCGATAGTTAATTTGATCTCAGAACCTACATACTTCTCTTTTTTAATGGGTAAAGTATTCACGTCTACAAGTTCGTCATTCTTTAGAACGCGAAATTCCATACCTGAAGTAACTTGAAACGTCGGCACGGTTTCCCAAACAGACTTTTTGGTTTGAAGAGTCAAGAAGCCCGAAGCATGACCGGTTTCTTTTTCTACTTCGTCCCAAAATTTTTCGCCGTGGTTAGAATCTCGGTTGGCCACATCGCCATCCAAAAACGCTTCAATCTTGATCTCCCCGGAAAAATTCACTGCCTCAACGGAATATTGAATAGCCCCAACTTCATCCAAGGCTAAGCTACAAAAGCGCTTAGATTCAATTTTAATTACCTTTTCGCCACCGATTTTTAAAGTCACCCAACGCTCGAGGATACCTCGTTGCATATCCAAGGCACGCTTAAAATCTAGGATCTCGGCTTGAGCTAAATCGAGGCGAATGCCCTCAATGTGAATATCCAATCCTATCCAATTGCAGGCGTTGATGACTTTGGCAAAGTAATTGGGATACCCATTTTTCCACCAACCTACGCGCGTTTTATCGGGGAACCAAACACCGGCCATGTAGTTCCCTTGTAGGGTATGGCCGGAATAAAACTCCTCAAAATTACCTCGTTGGCCCATGCGACCATTCCCGAGGCTTAAAAGACTTTCGGTAATTTCATTAAACTCTGGGTGAAAACCTTCTTCGATCACACACCAGGGGTCTATTGTGATGTAATTTTTCATTGGTTACTGTATTTTCGTTATAACATCTGAAACTGAAATGGAGGCAAAGCCGGGAATTACCCAATCGGCACCGGTTAAAACCTCTGGATCACCGATCCCGATACTTTTCATGCCGGCGGCTTGAGCAGCTTCAATCCCGGCCAAAGCATCTTCAAAGACAATACAAGAAGATGGATTGGCATGTAAAAGTTCAGCGCCTTTGAGGAATACCTCCGGATCTGGCTTGGATTTGGAAACTGAATTGCCATCCACAAGCACGTCAAAAGCATCCAATAAGCCTACCTTTTCCAAAATTTTAGGTGCATTTTTACTGGCAGACCCTAGGCCACAAGGAATAGAATTTTGTTTGCATTCCGCAAAAAACTCGGCCACCCCGGGCAAAAGATGGGCCGGCGTCATTTGTTCAATCAACTCCAAGTACCATGTATTTTTTTGGGCAGCCCAATGATCAAAATCCTCCGGAGAGAGGGTAACACCGCCATGATCCAAAATCCGTTTCAACGAATCTACACGACTAATCCCTTTGAGTTGCTCATTGAACGCTTCGTCAATATCAAACCCGAGCGCATTGGCGAGCTGACGCCACGCTTGAAAATGGTAGACCGCAGTATCTACGATAACCCCATCTAAATCGAATAAAAAAACAGTTTTTTGCATGTTAAAGTATTTCCAAAAGTAAAAATTGGGCAGGTTCTAAAGATAAAGTAGTCAAATTGACTAATTCCCCTGTTAGGGCGTTGCGTGCTTGTGTGGCACCCCGTAAAATTTCTTGAAATCGATCTAAGCCTATGGGTTGTCTCCGATCTCCGGTATTCGATAAAACCATCAGGCGTTGCCCATCGGTATGACGAAAATAGACATACACCCCATCTTGAAACGGCATAAATTGGGTAAACTTTCCTATGGATAATGCCGGTGTTGATGTCCGTAGTTTCGTTAATTTTTGCACATAGGCAAACCAATCAGCTTGTTCAGTTGTCCGCTGATTGGCATCAAACGCATTTTGATTATCCTCGGCCCATCCCCCCGGGAAATCTTTCCGAACCTCCGCGTCAGAAGGATCTTTAAAGTTCTTGACCCCGAGTTCTGTGCCGTAATAGATTTGGGGAATCCCCCGCAAGGTAAACAACCACCCTAAACCCATTTTATATTTTGCAGGATCTTTCCCGACAACAGAAAAAAAGCGGTCCTCATCGTGGTTATCTAGGTATGTAACTAATAGCTCTGGATTTTGAAAAAGAAAGTCTTGGGCTAAGGTTCCATACAGCCGATTCACACCACCATGCCAGCTGTACGGCTCATTGAGCGCTGATTTTATCGCTTGAAATAACGTATAATCTACCGTAGATTCAAGGTTACAGGAAAAGTCCGACTGTAGGCGATTGGCCACAAAATAGGCTAAATTGGGTACTGGAGTCGCTAAGGATTCGCCAAATAAAAACAACGTTGGGTATTGTTTCTTCAATGCCGCATTGCAGGCATTCATAAAATCCAAATCATTGTACATATACGTATCAATACGCCACGCATCAATTCCAAACTCTTCGACTGTCCAGAGCGCATGTTGAATCAAAAAGCGGGCAACTCGGGGATCTTTTTGATTCAAATCTGGCAAAAAGGGCATGAACCAACCATTTGACATGACTTTTTTATCGTATTCTGACGCATGTGGATCCAAAACAGGTGGTTCTTTGAATGAAGTTTGGGTAAACGAGGGCCATTGGTTCAACCATTCTGGGAAAGGTAAATCTTGTAGAATCCAGTGATTGATCCCCGCATGGTTGTAAACAGCGTCTTGAATAACCTTTAGTCCTGCTTGATGTGCTGCCCGAATCATCTCCTTGTAGGCTTGATTTCCCCCCAGCCGACGATCGATGGCATAATGATCTGTAAAACCATACCCGTGGTATGCACTGCGGAGGGTTCCACCTTCATTGGTTTGGGCCTGATCATTTTCAATCACTGGATTCAACCAAAGGGCGGTCACCCCAAGTTCCTTAAAATAGGGTAGATTTTTTTGGATCCCCTGTAAATCGCCGCCGTGGCGGGCAAATGGATTCTTCCGATCGACGATAGGGTCAGCCATGTCCGCAAAGGCATCATTGGAAGGGTCTCCATTCGCAAAACGGTCGGGCATGAGCAAATACACTACATCGGCTGGACTGAGTCCTTGCGGCTGATAGCCTGATCTAGCCTTTAAGGCAAACTTTTGGATTTGGGCTTGTCCGTTCAAGGAATAGACCAATTCGAGATCCCCGGGCTTAGCTTTATCGCTAATTTGTAAATGAAGAAATACGTAATTGGGATTTGACACGTGCTCCACTCGGGTTAAGCGAACCCCGCGGTAGGAAGTTAATTTCCAATTTGCTAGGCCTATTTTAGGGCCATACACCAGAACCTGAAGGTCTGGATTTTCCATCCCAACCCACCAGTGGGTAGGATTCATTCGGGAAACAAGCGATTGCGCGTGCGAGTTGAGCCCAGTATAAAAGAAGAGCACCAAACCCGTGAACAGGAAGCGGTAGAATCGATTCATTCGGTTATGTCGTATTATTCGTCATAACAAAATAAAGCAATTGAACCGTTTTTTCATAAAAAAAACATGTTTACCTTTGAAAATACGACTACTTTAACCTGTTATGAACCGTGTTATTTTTACCTTTTTTTGCTGCATGACCGTTATTCCTACCTTTGCTCAAGATACTGACAAGTGGATTGTCTACCAAGTGTATACGCGACTTTTTGGTAATTTATCCACTCAAAATCAATGGAATGGTTCCCTCCTTCAAAATGGCTCGGGCAAGTTCCAAGACATCAATCCAGCTGCGTTACAATCCTTAAAAAAATTTGGTGTCACCCATGTTTGGTACACCGGCATCATTGAACATGCCACCCAAACGGATTACAGCGCCTTCGGAATTTCCAAAGACCACCCGTCCTTGGTCAAGGGGAAAGGTGGCTCACCGTATGCCATCAAAGACTACTACGATGTGGATCCCGACCTTGCTATTTCGGTACCCAATCGCATGCGGGAATTTCAGGATTTGGTGGATCGAACGCATGCAGAAGGACTGAAGGTTGTTATTGACTTCGTTCCAAATCACGTCGCCCGTCAATACCAATCCGATATGAAACCTGTGGGGGTGCAAGATTTTGGTCAATCTGACCAAAAAGACCTGTCTTTCCACCCTCAAAACAACTTTTATTACCTTCCCGGACAATCACTCACCCCCCCCAGTCCCCCGATACCTGTTGAACCATTTGAAACGGTCTATACCGAAACACCGGCCATGGCGACTGGCAACGACGTGTTTTCAGCCACGCCTTCGGTCAATGATTGGTATGAAGCCGTCAAACTCAATTACGGGGTAGATTACGTTGCAGGACGAAAAACGCATTTTGACCCTATCCCCGACACATGGCAAAAAATGGTGCATATCTTGCAGTATTGGGCGGAGAAGGGTGTTGATGGGTTTCGTTGCGATATGGCTGAAATGGTTCCAGTCGAATTTTGGGCATGGGCCATTCCGCAAGTCAAAGCCGCTTTCCCGGGCACTCTTTTCATCGCTGAAATTTATAATCCCAAAGCCTATCTACTGTATCTGGAGCAAGGGCAATTTGACTATCTATATGATAAAGTGGGATTGTATGATGCTTTACGTCGGCTGATGGAAGGGCATGGAAACGCCCAAGACATTACCAAGGTCTGGCAGGATGAATCGGGCGATTTTGGGCATCGCATGCTGCGTTTTTTAGAAAATCACGATGAACAACGGATTGCCTCACGCCAATTTGCGGGTGATCCATGGCGTGGGATTCCGGCTATGTTTTTATCGGCGACACTCCATGGTGGACCACTCATGTATTATTTTGGACAGGAATTTGGGGTGAACCCAACAGTTTCTGAAGGTTTTTCTGGGGAAGATGGCCGAACAACCATGTTTGACTATTGGGGAGTCCCCGAATTTCAAAAATGGGTAAATCAACACCGGTACGATGGCGGACAGTTAACCGCGGATCAAAAGGCCCTTTATCAAGCGTATCAACAAATCAATTCGTTTGTCCTGCGTTCGCCAGCCATTCAAAAAGGATACTTCTACGACTTGCAGTACCTTCAATCGCCTGAAAAATACCGCCATGACCGGGTGTACAGCTATTTGAGGTATTTGGGTGACGAACAATATTGGCTAATTGTCAATTTTTCGGCGACCGAATCGCTCACTCAAACCATTCGTTTACCCCAGAATGTATTGCAGCATCAAGGTCCAACAGCTCAAATCACCTCGCTCACCAGCGACCTTGTGCAAACCCAATCTTGGGAAAAGCTCACACAAGAAGGGTTGACGCTGCAACTCCCCCCTAATACTTACCATATACTCCAAATTCGTTAACCTATGGCAACCTTCAACCCTTTACCCCCCTCAAAAAACCAAAAACCAGCACTGTCTTTTTGGGATATTTGGAACCTCAGTTTTGGCTTTTTAGGCATTCAGATGGGCTTTGCCTTACAAAATGCAAACGCCTCCCGGATTCTACAAACCTTCGGGGCTGACGTCGAGCATTTGTCTTGGTTTTGGTTAGTAGCGCCCGTCACAGGCATGATCGTCCAACCCATCATCGGCCATTACAGTGACCGCACCTGGACCAAGTTGGGGAGAAGACGTCCGTTTTTTTTGGTTGGGGCATTGTTAGCAGCGTTGGGCCTCGTCTTGATGCCCAACGCCGGCATGTTTGTCCACATCATGCCTACCTTATGGGTTGGCGCTGGATTTTTGATGATCATGGACGCCTCGTTCAATGTGGCCATGGAACCCTTCCGAGCATTGGTCGCAGATAAGTTAAACGCCGACCAGCGTACCTTGGGGTTCTCTATACAAACGGTTTTAATCGGGATTGGTGCGGTTGTAGGTTCATGGCTTCCCTATGTTTTAGCTGAATTTTTTGGTATAGCCAAAACGGCTAACGCAGGAGAAGTCCCCCTTAATTTACTGATATCCTTCATATTAGGTGCCGCAATGTTGGTTGGGGCGATAGTCTGGACCATCATCCGCACAACGGAGTACTCTCCAGCTGAACAAGCCGCATTCAATGGGGAAGAACTGACCGAAACAGCGTCATCCGATTCCATTTGGCAAGATATTCTGCACATGCCGAAAGCCATGCGCCAATTGGGATGGGTGCAGTTTTTTTCGTGGTTTGGACTATTCTCCATGTGGGTTTTTTCCACACCAGCGATCGCACAACATATTTATGGATTAGCCTCAACAGATACCCAGTCGGAAATGTACAATGACGCCGGCAATTGGGTGGGGGTCATTTTTGGCGTGTATAACCTAGTTTCTGCCATCTATGCTTTCTTTTTACCAGCCATCGCAGGTCGAATCGGTCGGCGCCAAACCCATGCTTTTTCGTTGATTGTAGGAGGTATAGGCTTGTTGATGATCTATTTTGTTCCTTCTCCCCTGTGGTTGATCCCGTGCATGATGGCTGTGGGTGTTGCTTGGGCCAGTATTCTGGCCATGCCCTACGCCATTTTAGCTGGTTCTATTCCCCACCGCAAAATGGGTATTTACATGGGTATTTTTAATTTTTTCATCACCCTCCCACAAATCACGAATGGCATTTTCGGAGGACCTATGGTCAAGTATTGGTTTGACGGGCAGGCCATTTGGGCCTTAATACTCGGAGGTATTTGCCTTATTTTAGCTGCGCTAGCTGTCCTTCGTGTTGACGATGTAGACGACTCGGTGGCCACAAACTAACATCTCAAAAACCAATCTACATATCTTAGGAACCCTCCTCTTGGTCTAAAGAGGAGGGTTTATTCGATCAAAATCACCCATATTCAACAAACAAAGGCAAAAAATCATGATATCCAATCGATCCATTAAATTCACTACCCATGTCATCCTTTGGATATGCTATACCTTTTTGCCTGTCATCTACACCATCCAGAAAATCTCTTCAGACCCTGGATTTGCGTCTCAATCTACATTTAACAATCCCTATTTCTGGTCTTTTGTATCGGCCTCATCCGTAACACTCTTTTATGTCAATTCTGAGATCTTAATTCCCAATTACTTTAAGAAGAAGAAGAATTGGCAATATTTCGGCATTTTGTCGTTGATCATCGGCATTTTCATCATCGTTCGGGTTGTCATGCGGAAAGTGATCATAGGGGATGGTGGATTGACCTACTATTTTTACTTTAATGCCCTAATCCCCTATTTGCTCATCTTTTCCTTGAGTACATCCTATCGTTTTTTCTCTGACTACCAAAAAGAACAAGAGATTAATCGATCCAAAGAGAATGAACGTTTGCGGTCTGAGTTATCTTTTCTACGTTCGCAAATTTCGCCACATTTCATGTTCAATCTCATGAACAGCATGGTGTCGTTGGCGCGGAAAAAATCAGAAATTTTGGAGCCTAGCTTAATTAAAATGTCGGAGCTACTTCGGTATATGTTGTATGAAAAAGACGATTCTCGCATCGGTTTAGACCAAGAAATTCACTATTTAGATAACTACATTGCCTTACAGCAACTTCGGTTCGGTAAAAATATCGATATTCAGTTTGACTACTCCGAATGCCAAGATTCCCATTTTATTGAACCGATGCTTTTGATTCCATTTGTAGAAAACGCGTTCAAGCATGGAACTGGCTTGGTTAAGAAACCATTTATTCATATAGTATTGAAATCAGAACCTAATTCTCTGTATTTTCGTGTTGAAAATAAAATCAATGTACATTCTGATGAGACCAAAGATAGCAGTTCAGGTATTGGTCTTGCTAATGTACGGAGGAGATTGGATTTATTATACCCAGATACATATACGCTTGAGGCCAGTCAACAAAACGATTGTTATGTCTCTGAGCTTCAATTAAAATTTACATAAACCCATGGTATTAAACTGCGTTGCGGTCGATGATGAAGCGCTAGCTCTAGAATTGCTAGAAGATAACATCAAACAGGTTCCCTTTTTAAAGTTAGTTGGCACCGCACACAATGCTTTTGAGGCGCTTGAAATTATACAAACAGAACGCGTTGATTTACTCTTTTTGGATATTCAAATGCCCGGATTAACCGGAATTCAACTACTCAAGAGTCTTCAGCACAATCCATTGGTGGTATTTATCACGGCCTATGAACAGTATGCCTTGGATGGATTCGAATTGGATGTCGTGGATTATTTGCTCAAGCCAGTTTCATTTGAACGCTTTTTACGTTCAGCGAATAAGGCCTTGGAGAAACACCAAGCTTCCCAAATTTTAAATCAAGCGGCTACCTCCGACTATTTCTTTGTCAATTCTGAATACTCCTTAGTCAAGATCAAATACGATGACATTACCTACATCGAAGGTTTAAAGGATTACATTAAAATCTACCTCAAAGAAATCACCCGGCCGGTGATTACGCGCATGACGATGAAAAGTATTGAGGAAAAACTAGCCCCAAAAAATTTCATGCGCGTCCACAAATCATTCATCATATCACTTGACAAAATTTCCTCGATTCGGAATCTCAAAGTAATGATTGATAACGCTACAATCCCAGTTTCCGAACAGAATATTGATGAACTGTTGATTCGAATAGGAAGTAAATAATTGAACTATATCAAGACCTCAATAGCCTCCAATTCCTATTTTCCTTTATATTCAGTAATTTATCTAAGGTGCAACACAATACATGTTGCACTTTTTTTGTTATTATGGAAATTTGATTTACCTTTGTGTCACCTAACCGCTAGGTATATACCCCTAGCATTTCTGTGATCACTTAACGATATACCGGTTGAAACTACCGGCCCTCACAGCAACCGAGGGGAAGATTTCACCAACAAGTTGTCTAATGTTTGCATTTAGAAAGCGCGTTTTTTTTCTGGTTGCTTTGTGTTCTTTATTTTGTTCAGTTGGTTTACAAGCGGCCTCTTTTGACGCTTACGTACCCAAGCTTCTTTATTTCGAAGGCAAAGGGTATGGTATTCACAAAGGGGTTTGGGGTGATAGAAGCTTTTCGAAAAAGCAAGCCCTTGAGATTCTCCGAGTAGAGTATTGGAATCGATACCACGGAGATTTATTCAAAAATCAAAAAGTCGCAGAAGTTTTGATCGATCACCTCATCAATGCCGGAGAAGGCAGATCAGGCGAACACATCAAAGCATTCGAAGCGATCATCGGCGTGAAGCAGGATGGTGTTCTCTCCAAGAAAGATGTAGAACGAGCCAATTCCTTTTATTTTGCCGAGCAAGTTGTAAATCCGTTTGTCAAATACCGGGTTTTGTATTATCAAAGCCTACGTAAGTCAGCGGAGTACCCGGGTTGGGTGAAACGAGCGTCCTCGTTTTTCATGAAAAATACGGCATTACATGCATCAATTCATGAAGTATCCCTTCCGAAAGATCTCGAAAGAAGATATAAGCATATCCGTATCTCGGATGCCTATCTTCGGAGTTAATCTACGGTATTGTTTTAACAAAATAAAGAACTGGCCGACCTTCACAAAGGGTCGGCTTTTTTTATCTGGTCAATCGCTTGCCTTGAAAGCCCAAAAATACCCAACTTTGTACCTTAATCACGATCAACAAACATGAGAAAAGAATTAGATCGCATCATCGAAAATATGGATACCGTTTTCCGTGGCGATGCATGGCACGGGCCTTCGGTTATGGAAATTCTTCGCAGCTTGCCCCCTCAGGTTGTTGATCAACCCCATCCTAATTCAAAAAATACCATTGCGCAATTTGTCTTCCACCTAAAAGCCTGGCGCCAATTTGCCCAACAAAAACTCGCGAATAAAATCCATTATCACCTCGTCAGCCCCGAAGAAAACATGGGAACTCCCGAGGAGACCTCTCAAGCTGCATGGCCCGAACTCGTCGAATCCCTCAAACAAGCCCATCAAGCCCTCATCGACGACCTTGAAGCGTATGACGACTCGTTGCTCACCCAGCGCGTTCCCGGCGAACACTATGATTTCTATACCCTGCTCACCGGTATTACCCAACACGATACCTATCACCTCGGGATGATTTGGGTCTTGTGGAATTAATATCTTTATTCACTCCTATTTAGTCGTTACATTCCAATTTTGTGAATCAACTGCATGAACTTCCCCGTAATTTTTAATTACTTGCAGGTTCAACATTTATTCACAAACCGACATGCCACGTCTCGCCCAATTCCTGACTTTTGCCTTGGTTTGGCTTTCGATTTTCCCGTCTTTAGCCCAACAAAAAAAGGTCCTCGTCTTTTCTAAAACCGCGGGTTTCCGCCATGCCTCGATCAAAGAAGGGAAAGAATTTTTTCAAACCTTTGGCCCCAAAGAGGGCTTCTCCGTTACCCTAACGGAAGATTCGGATTATTTTACCGAAGAAAATCTCAAAAATTACCATGCCGTCGTTTTCCTCTCCACAACCGGTGATGTGCTCAATCCCCGCCAACAAGCCGACTTTGAACGCTTCATCCAAGCCGGTGGCGGCTATGTAGGCATTCACGCCGCTTCCGATACGGAATACAACTGGCCGTGGTATAACCAACTCATGGGTGGGTACTTTGCCTCACACCCAGGTGGCGAGGTCTCTAATGTCCAAAAAGGAACCATGTATGTGCTTGATCCAACACATCCCTCCACGAAACACCTACCCGCTACATTTGAACGCGCCGATGAATTTTACGATTTTAAAGACCTCAAAACGGACCTTCTTAAGTTTTTAATACGGGTAGATGAAAAGTCCTATAAACAAGGGAAAATGGGCGACTTCCATCCGCTGGCGTGGTATCATGAGTTTGATGGGGGACGGTCCTTCTATACCAACTATGGCCATACCCCCGAAACCTTCACCGAACCCGATATGCAAAAGCATATTTTGGAAGGCCTCAAATGGACAATGCCAACCAAATTAGATTATAAGAAGGCCCGAACTCAACGCGCACCCGAGGAAAACCGGTTCATCAAAACAACCCTCATCAAAAATCTCGATGAACCCACCGAACTCGCCGTCATGCCCAACGATAAGGTCATATTTACCGAACGAAAAGGTCTGGTCAAATTATGGAATCCTGCCAATGGACAAACGAAAGTCATCGCCAAATTGGATGTCTACAGCAAATTTGAATATGGTGTTATGGGAATTGGACTTGATCCCCAATTCAACCAAAACAATTGGGTATATATTTTTTATTCTCCGCAGTCAGAAACGCACAACGACCAATTTCTCTCTCGTTTTGTGTACGATCAAACACAAGATACCCTACTGCTCGCTACCGAAAAAATTGTCCTCCGCTTCCCTGCTAAACGCATCGAATGTTGCCATACCGGTGGGTCGATCGATTGGGACAAAAATGGAAACTTGTATCTTTCAACTGGCGACGACACGAATCCATTTGCCTCGGATGGCTATGCTCCTATCGACTTCCGAGAAGGCCGACAAGGATGGGATGCCCTTCATACCGCAGGCAATACGAATGACCTCCGGGGTAAAATTCTCCGAATCAAACCTACTCCTGAAGGAGGTTATACCATTCCCGAAGGTAACCTCTTTCCTGTTGGAACTCCCAAAACCCGTCCCGAAATTTTCGTCATGGGCACCCGAAACGCTTACCGCATTTCCGTTGACCCCAAAACAGGTTACCTATACTGGGGCGATATTGGGCCCGATGCAGGAAAAGCCAATCCTGATCGAGGACCCGATGGCCAAGTCGAATTCAATCAAGCACGTCAAGCGGGTTTCTTCGGTTGGCCACTTTTTGTTGGTCGCGATGCGTACCGCGCCTATGATTTTGAAACCAAACAGTCAGGTCCTGCTTTTGATAAAAAGGCACCTAAAAACGTATCCCCCAACAATACTGGCATTATCGATCTCCCTGCTACCCAAGAACCGTTGATTTGGTATGGGTACGGCCCATCCGATCGTTTTCCGCTCTTGGGTAAAGGAGGAGCAAACCCGATGTCAGGGCCCCTATATCATGCTGACCTCACCACGAAAGGTGCGGGTTCGTTTCCCACGTATTTCGATGGAAAATGGTTCATCTATGAATGGATGCGTGATTGGATTCATGTAGTCCATCTAGACGAAAAGGGCAACTATGCCGGTATGGAACCTTTTATGCCTGCTACCAAATTCTACCACCCTATGGACATGACTTTCGATCAGCAGGGTGTGATGTATTTGTTGGAATATGGCATGAATTGGTTTGCTCAAAACGAAGAAGCTATGCTGAGCAAAATCGAGTTTAATGCCGGAAATCGGAAACCCATCGCCAAGATGCAAGCCGATAAAACGGTAGGTGTTGCGCCGTTAACCGTCCAATTTTCAGCTAAAGGATCCTTGGACTATGACCAAGATCCGATCACCTACCAGTGGAGCTTTGGCCCCAAAGCTAAACCTAGTATGATGGCCAATCCTACATTTACCTTCACAAAGCCCGGTGAATATACCGTGAAATTGACGGTGAAAGATACCCATGGCCAAAGCAATCAAGAAACCATGGTGATTAAGGTAGGCAATGCCCAACCTGAGGTAGCCATCCAAGTGGAGGGGAATCAGACTTTTTTCTTCGACAAACAACCCATTCAGTATAAAGTCCAAGTCAAGGACAAAGAAGACGGAACGCTCGCCAAAGGAATTTCCGCGGAGGATGTTGTCGTCAATATCAATTACTTAGAAGGTTTTGATAAAACTATTTTAGAGCAAGGCCACAAAGCCAATGTCGGATTTGTGATCGGGAAGCGATTGATTGACCTCAGCGATTGCAAAGCCTGTCATGCTATGGAAAAGAAATCCATTGGACCATCATACAAGGATATTGCAAAAAAATACCCGCGTTCTAGTCAAAACATCAATTACCTCAGCGAAAAGATCATAGCAGGCGGCGGAGGTGTTTGGGGCGAACAAGCGATGTCGGCTCACCCACAATTAACGAAAAACGAGGCACGGGATATGGTCGATTATATTCTCTCGTTAAATGAAAAAACCAAGTCGTCCCAGCCTGTATCTGGTGCCTATGCCACCACAGTCCATGCGGATAAGAAGCCTGGTGTTTACCTCATTCAAGCTACCTATACCGATAAAGGTGGCCAGGTGGTTGGTCCATTGACATCGTCTCAGACCCTAGCGCTCCGGAGTCCCAAGATCCCAGCCACGGCGTACGATAAAGAAAAGTCCGCTGCAAAATTCACC
>Ga0075154_10000022_pt1 | contig 107807 bp, 77 predicted proteins | sample JI71714BDNA_FD_70965 | JGI IMG/M metagenome (GOLD analysis project Ga0075154, IMG submission 70965) | Wastewater effluent complex algal communities from Wisconsin, to seasonally profile nutrient transformation and Carbon sequestration -... | ecosystem: Engineered > WWTP > Effluent > Algae... | reverse complement strand
TGCATGCGGATGCTGGGCGGCGCCGAGCGTGCGCTGACGCTGATGTGCGAGCGGGCGCTGAGCCGTCGCGCCTTCGGTCGGCCGCTGGCCGAGCTGGGCGGCAATCTGGAGCGCATTGCCGAGGCGCGCGTGGCGATCGAACAGGCGCGGCTGCTGACGCTGAAAGCGGCGTGGCTGATCGACCGGGGTGGTGCCAAGGCCGCCGCGCTGGAGATCGCGGCGATCAAGGTGATCGCGCCGCGGGTTGGGCAGATGGTGGTCGACGAGGCGATCCAGCTGTTCGGCGCCGGTGGGCTGAGCCACGACTGGCCGCTCGCCGACCTGTACATCCAGGCCCGCTGCCTGCGCATCGCCGATGGCCCCGACGCCGTCCATCTGATGCAGATCGGCAAGGCGGAACTGCGCAAGTACGCCAGCCCGGAGGCCGGCAAGCATGGCCACTGAGTCCGGCACCGTGGACCTGATGCCGGCCGGCGCGCTGGATGCGTGGCTGAAGCAGCAGTTGCCGGGCCTGAGCGGCGAGCCGGTTCTGACCGCGCTCGCCGGTGGTGCCTCGAACCTGACCTGGCGGGTCAGCTATCCGGAGCGGACGCTGATCGTGCGGCGGCCACCGCCGGGGCAGAAGGCGAAGGGCGCCCACGACATGCAGCGCGAGTATTCGCTGCTGAAGGCGCTGGAGGGCCACTACCCGCTGGCGCCGAAGGCCTATGCCTGGTCCGGCGACCTATCGGTGATCGGTGCCGAGTTTCTGGTGATGCAGTGCATCGAGGGCCGGATCCTGCGGCGCGACCTGCCGAAGGACCTTTCGCTGTCGCCCGAGGCCGCCGGCGCGCTCTGCGAGGCGATGGTCGCCGCGTGGGCCGGCCTGCACGATGCACCGGCCGCGGCGCTGGCCGGCTTCGACCGCGGGGAAGGTTACGTGGCCCGGCAGATTGGCGGCTGGAGCAAGCGCTTTACCGCAGCGCGCACGCCGGACGTCGACGATTTCGCCGACGTGATCACCTGGCTCACCGCGAATGCGCCGGCCGATGCCGGCAGCGTGCTGATCCACAACGACTTCCGCCTCGACAACCTGGTGCTGGACCCGGCCGACCCGACGCGCATCATCGGCGTGCTGGACTGGGAAATGGCGACGCTCGGCGATCCGTGGATGGATCTGGGCGCCGGTCTGGCCTACTGGATCGAGGCCGGCGACCCGCCCGAAGCCCACGCGCTGCGCCTGCAGCCCTCGCAGCTGCCCGGCATGTGGACCCGGCAGCAGATCGTCGAGCGCTATGCGGAACTGCGCGGCCTTGCGGTCCCTGACTTCCGCTACTACCTCTGCTACGGCTGGTTCCGGCTGGCCGGCATCGCCCAGCAGATCTACTACCGCCACTACCACGGCCAGTTCCGCAGCGAACGCTTCGCCGGCTTCGGTCAGGCCGTCAACATGCTGGCCGGCCGCTGCCGGAGCCTGATCGGCTGAGGGCAGGGTGCTTTGCGGCAGGCGCTGTGGCCGGGCCCCGCGGTCGTCGCGCCGAGCCCGGCCGATCAGCGCAGCCACAGCAGCCGCGGCACGGCCTCGGATCCGGCCCAGACGATGGCGTTCTGCTCGAAGTGGCGGCCAAGCTCGCTGGCGAGTTGCTGAGCGATGCCGAACACCAGCACGCTGGCTTCGCCGGGCCACCGACCCTCGGGATCGGCGCCGAAGCCCGGCCAATGACGAAAGTCGAGGGCGTCGAGTCGTTGAATCAGGTGGGCGTGCCGGGCATCGTTCTCTGCGTCGGGCAGCAGCCGGCTGTGTGGGTTGCAGGCGGTCAGAAAGGCACTGCAGCCGACGCCGGATTGCTGATGCGCGGCCAGTAGCTCCGGACTGGACTGGTCGACGCGGAGAGTGAAGGCTGCGGGGCCGCGAACGTGGTACAGCGCTCTGCGGTAGGCCGCGACGGTGGCTGCATCGATGCGGCTGCGCACTCAGTCCTCGTCGAAAGTGTCCTCGTCCGCATCTTCGCCCTCGTCTTCGTTTTCGTCTTCGTTCTCGTCGTCCTGGTCATCGCCATCCGCTTCGCTTTCGCCGCTGTCATCAGCCGCGTCGTCATCAGCCGCGTCGTCATCAGCCGCGTCGTCATCAGCTGCATCGTCATCAGCTGCATCGTCATCAGCTGCATCGTCGTCCGCCTCCTCGGTGTCAGCGTCGTCGCTCTCGATCTCGTCACCCGTGTGGATGCCGGCGTCGACGGCGTCGATGGCGATGTCGGCGCCGCTCTCATCGAAATCGTCGAAATCATCCGAGTCATCCGAATCGTCGAAGTCTTCGCTGTCCTCATCGGCGTCTTCCCCGGAGATGGCCTCCATCTCCTCGTCTTCGAGTTCTTCGGCGAGTTCCAGGTCCTCGGCAAGCTCCTCCTCGCTCAAGTCCAGCGAGTCGAACGCTTCGGCGAGTGCCTCGTCGACTTCGGGTTCGCTGGGCAGATCATCCTCATCCTCGATGCTGCTGGTCTCCAGGGGTTCGTCGAGGATGACTTCCAGCCCATCTTCGTTCTCGAAGGAAAGCTCGCCCTCGGTCAGCTGCACCGTCGTCTCACCATCGTCTTCGACCCTGACGTCGAAGGCGGTGCCGCGCACGCCGATGGTGGCGACCGGAGTGCGGACCCGGTAACGGGTGCCGCTGCCTGCGTGCTGGCCGCCAACGAAACGCAGCAGGCCGCGGGACAACTTGAGGCTGACTTCGGCGCTGCCGGCCGCCGGGTTGACCGCGAAGTCGTCGAGCACCACTTCGGAAGCCGGGCCCAGCGTGATGACGGTCTGGTCCAGCAGACGCACGTGCAGCTTGCTGCCGGTCTCGGCGCTGGTGGTCAGGCGCTCATTGCGGAACAGCGCATCACGCAGTACCAGCGTGCGCACGACACGGTCGAGCGCCGCTTCGGCCTTGCGCTCGACCACGCTGGCCTGACCGACCCGCTGTGTCGCGGTGACCGGTGCAGCCGCGGGGACCATCGGCGTCGACAGCAACAGCACGAACCCGAGCGGTACACGCATGGTGGTCTTCTGGCAGCGGCCGAGGTCGGCTGCCGACATCGTAGCGCGGCGGCTGACGGGACCACTGCGGCATGCCGTCGCGACGCTGGACGAGGGCTGTCATCATCCGTCCGCCACAGCGGTGACCGCTGCACGGCAGCAGGACCGGAACCGATCGCCCACGGGACTTGACGATGAACGCGTTGCGACGGTGGCTCTCGCGCCGGCTGGGTCTGCTGATCCCGCTGCTGGTGCTCGGCGCCGCGATCGGCCTGCGGGTGGTCGATCCCCCGATCCTCGTTGATCTGCGCCAGCGCATTTTCGACCAGTACCAGGTCATCAAGCCGCGACCCTACGACCCGCAATGGCACCGGCAGCTGGATCTGCCGGGCGTGGCGATCATCGACATCGACGAGGAAAGCCTGGCCCGGCACGGGCAATGGCCCTGGCCGCGCGACCTGCTGGCGCGTCTGCTCGGGCAGAGCCACGAGCTTGGGGCAGTCGCAGTGGCCTTCGATATGGTCTTCGCCGAGCCGGACCGCACCTCGCTGGACGTGGTGGTTCCCCGACTGGAGGCCATCGCGCCCTACGCCACCCTGCGCGAGGAATACGCGCGTCTCCAGGCGCTGGATCCGTCGCTGACCAGCAACGACCGCTTTTTCGCCGATACCCTCCGGCAGCTGCCGACAGTCGTTTTGGGGTTCAGTTTCAGTGATCGGGAGGGCCGGGCGGCGCCGCTGCTGAAGAAAGGCATCGTGGTCGCTGGTGGTTCCCCTTTCGAGGTCCTGCCGGCCTATGCAGGGGCTACGCCGAACCTGCCGGAGCTGGAGGATGCCGCGGCCGGCGTGGGCAGCTTCAACGTGGTCCCGGATCGGGACGGCGTGGTGCGGCGGGTGCCGATGGTCTTCGCGCTCGGCACCGAGGCAGAGCAGGCCGCGTGGCATCCGTCCCTTGCCGCCGAGGTTCTGCGGGTGATGCAGGGCGACGCGCAGAGCCTGCGCATCAGGATGGCCGACGGTGGCGGGGAGGCCGTGGTGGGTGACGTGGTGGCCGGAGTGGTCGCCGCGCGCATCGGTGCGATCGATATTCCCACCGATGCTGCGGGCCAGGTCACGTTGTGGGACAGCGGCCACCGACCGGAGCGCTACCTGCCGGCCTGGAAGATTCTCGATGGCACGATCGCGCCCGAGGCGGTCGAGGGCCGCATCCTGTTCGTCGGCACCTCGGCGCCCGGACTGCTGGATCTGCAAGCCACGCCGCTGGCCGCGGTGGTCCCGGGCGTCGAAATCCACGCCCAGATCACCGAGCAGATCCTGACCCAGCGTTTCCTCAACCGGCCGGACTACGCCACCGGGCTGGAGCTGGTCTTCATGACCGTGCTGGGCGTGGGGCTGATTCTGGTGATCCGGCGCAGCAATGCGCTGTGGGGCGCGGTGCTGGCACTGGTGGCGACCAGCGCGGCCGTGGCCGCGTCATGGCTGGCCTACGACCGCCTGCAGTTGCTGTATGACCCGATCTATCCGGCGCTGGCGGTGCTCGGGGTCTATCTGGTGGGCTCGCTGATCAACTTCGCCCGCACCGAAGCCGACAAGCGTCAGGTCCGTGCAGCGTTCAGCCGCTACCTGTCGCCGGCGCTGGTCGAGCAACTGGCGCAGAACCCCGAACGGCTGCAGCTGGGCGGCGAGATGCGCGAGATGACACTGCTGTTTTCCGACATCCGTGGCTTCACCACGCTCGCCGAGCGCTTCGATCCGCCGGGCCTGACCCGCTTCATCAATGGCTTTCTGACGCCGATGACTGAGGTGATCCTGGCGCACCGCGGCACCATCGACAAATACATCGGCGACTGCATCATGGCCTTCTGGAATGCGCCGCTGGACGTTCCCGACCACGCCGCCGCCGGCTGTCGCGCCGCCTTGCAGATGTTCGCGCGATTGGCGGTGTTGAACGCCGATCTGGCCCGCGAGGCCGCCCGCGAGCAGCGCCCGTTCCAGCCGATCCGGATCGGCGCCGGCCTCAACAGCGGCTCGGTCTGCGTCGGGAACATGGGCTCGGAGCTGCGTTTCGACTACTCGGTGCTGGGCGACACGGTCAATCTGGCTGCGCGGCTGGAGGGCCAATCGAAGTACTACGGCGTCGACATCGTCATCGGCGAGCACACCGAGGCGGCAATTCGCGGACGGTTCGCCACGCTGGAGCTGGATCTGATCCGGGTCAAGGGCAAGACCATCCCGGTGCGCGTCCACGCCCTGCTCGGCGAGCGTGATCGACTCGATGCACCCGACTTCCAGCAACACGCCGCGCGCCACCAGGCCATGCTCGATGCCTTTCGCGCGCAGCATTGGGACGACTGCGCACAGCATTGTCTGGACCTGCAGCAGACACAGCCGGAACTCTCGGGACTCTACGCGCTGTACCTGCAGCGCGTCAGCGCCTTCCGCACCGATCCGCCCGCCGTCGATTGGGATGGCGTGTACATCGCGACTTCGAAGTGAGTTGTGGCGCCGGGACGGCAACCATCCGTCCAACGCCCTGCCGAGCGGCGTAAGCTGCTGATTGGAGAATCTTTTCTCGAAGGCAGCACCCAACAAAAAACCGCCTCGACGGCGGTTCTGGTGGCTACGGGTGCCCTCGAAGTGATGCCGTAAAGCACTGATCTTTATGGCTTTTAGATCAGGAAGTTGGGCGCCATCACAACAAGGATCACAACAACTTTCAGCCGCTTGCGGTCTGCATGCGTTCAGCCATCCACGATGACACGGCCGATTCCAACCACGCTGACGTCCGGGAAGTGACCTTCACCTGATCAGGGAAGGCACGGGCCTTGATCATCCGGTAGACCGTAGACCGGGACAGGCCGACGCGGCGAAGGACTTCAGGCAGGCGAAGGAAGCGGGGGACGGCTGCAGGTTCGGTCATGGCGTGGCCCAAGGTGAGCAGTCGGGAGTGACTGCTACAGGGCACCTCAATTGGCCCATGGCGTCCGTTGTCGTCCCAAGCCATCCCCGCAAACAGGCCGCTGTCACAGCATCCGGCACAGTCTCAGCGTAACCCGTTGATCTAGCTATGTTTCCATCGGATCTGTTATCCGGTCTGCCGGAAAGCGGTCGATCCGGGCCCGGCGGGGGGGAAGTTCGCGTTGATCCAATCTTAGAGGGGAGCTGCCGAATTTTTGCGGTGAAAACATCCCGTGCTGCGGCCTTCTTGTCGCCTCGCACCCTGTGCCACAGGAAGCCCGCCAAGGCGCCCTGACTCGTGACCCCTCCATCGGTACCCCAGACCCCGAAAGATCGCCTGTGCGCGATCCCAGGCGCCCCTCCGTCGATCCTGACAGTACCCTGCGGCTTGCTGGGTCGGCTGGCGGCGGCCGGAGTCGGCGCGGGCTGGGTCGGGTTGAACGGGCTGGCGGATCGAAGTTGCCTACGAGGTACGCAGTACCGAGTAATGAAGACTTCAGTTTGAATCTAAAGATACCTAAGGTAAAGCTAAGTCCTACTTCAATATGATCCTAAATAGAAACCTAGCTTAGGTCTTTCTTTAGGTCTTTAAGGAGAACTTAATGTTCTTCCTTAGGTAAACCTTAGGCTCCCATCCCTTTTCCCCTTCACCTCTAGGACACCCTAAATCACTTCTGAAAATAGTCCCATTGAGTGGATAATCCATCATCGAAAATGTTAAGCGTTTATGATCCACAAGCAGGGATAATCCATCATTGGATATGGTCCAGTCATATCCTACGGCTGGTCAATTACAGTGCAGACCGCCGGCACTGCCGCCGGTGTCACAAGTTCCAACAAGGGGACACACTATGCGAATCGGAAACATGGAGCTCACCATCATTGCAGCTAACCCGGCTGAACTGAAGGAACTCGGGTTGAACTACTGGCTCAGTGTCGAACCCGGATACCTGGGTTCCATCGGCCGTCTGATCATCTGCGGATGGGGTGTAGAGCTTTACCGGGACTGAGTATCCAATGGGGAGGGCCGCAGTACGCCGCGGCTCTCTCCCTGCTGTACACCGGGTCAGACCGCGGTGTTCCCTGCCACCGTTGGCGGGGTCGGCCCATTGCCGCCTGCCTTCAGCGAGTCCAGATAATCGGACCACTCTTGCATCATCACTCGCCGTTGGGGCAGATACTGGGCGCGGTTGTATGCCTGCTGCACCGTAGTTCCCAGCTTGTGATGAAGTTGGGTTTCGATCACTTCAGGCGACACACCGCGTTCTGCCATCAGGGTTCTGGCTGTAGACCTGAAACCATGTGCTGTGACTTCATCGGGTGAAAGGCCGATGCTGCGCAGGGCTACGTTCAACGTGTTCTCGCTGATATGCCGTCCCTGACCCCGTTCACTGGGGAACAGATAAACACCGCTCCCGGTGTGCTGCTGAAGCTCCCGCAGCATGCCAACTACCTGAGTGGATAAAGGGACAAGCAACGCACCGTTCTTCCTGCGCTTCATATCCTCGGCCGGAATTTCCCAATATCCATCTTCCCATCGGATATCCTGCCACCGTGCCTTCTGCAGATTGCCGGGACGGACGAACAGATGGGGCAGCAGGCGCAAGGCGAACGCAACCTGTGGCGTTCCCGTCTTCCCGTAACCGTCGAGCATCCGCAGGACTTGCCCAAGCCTTGCCGGGTTCAGGATGGCTGCCGTCTTCTGCGATTCCGGCCGGGCGGGCAGGACACGCCCTAGCTCAGATGCCGGGTTCACTTCGCATAGGCCGCTGTCCACTGCGTGACCGAAGATCGCCTGAGCCAGCGCCTTGACTCGGTGCAGCGTGTCCAGCTTGCCTAGCTTCGCCACTGCCTGAAGCCGGGCGATCACTTCGGCGCGGGAGATGGATGCCACAGGGCGAGACCCGAACGCCTGCGACAGGTACTCCCGGACCCGAGCACGCTGCTTCGCTGCCGTACCTGGGGTCCAGCTTTGCGCCGCTATGTGGGCCTCTGCCACTGCGTCGAAGGTGGAGCCGGCCTCACGCTCCCGCGTCTGCTTCGCTTCCTTCCGTGCTGCTGCAGGGTCCACGCCGTCCCGAAGCTGCAGGCGTGCGGCGCGGGCTCTCTCCCGTGCTTCGGCGATGGTCACTCCATCATCGTACGAGCCGAAAGGCAGTTCCATCTGCTTGTCGCCGACACGGTACCGGAGGCGCCACAACTTGCTGCCGTTGGGCATGACCTTCAGCAGCAGGCCTTGCCCATCGCTCACGGTGTATGGCTTGTCGCGGGGCTTCAGCGCCTTCACCGCGGGGTTCGTCAGCTTGTTGGTTTCCCGTGCCATGTTGGGTTCCCCTTGTTGTGACCGGAAGTGGTCTGCAGGGGACGGTACCAACACGGATCACAACACCCAAGCCGCGCTGGTGTGACTCTCAGCGGGATGCCGTGGGACTGTGTTTCGACTGAAACCCCTGCAGAATCAGGGGCTTAGGTACCATTCGCGATCTCTTGGGACAGCGATATGGTGGCTACGGGTGGAATCGAACCACCGACCTCAGCATTATGAGTGCCGCGCTCTAACCGTCTGAGCTACGTAGCCAGCGAGCCGCGAAGTTTGGCGCTGCGGAGGGTGGCGGGTAAAGTGGCGATCGGGTGTGCCGTTCAGCCGCTGCTGGTTTCGCTGCCTCGGCGGGCGCGGCTTGTGGCGTTGCTGACCTGTCCGGTTTCGCTGCCCGAGTCCGTATGGACCGACGTCCTCGACCTTGAACCGGAGTTGCCATGTCCCGACTGCCCCTCGTTGCTGCGCTGCTCGCCGCCGCGCTGAGCCCCGCGCAAGCCCGCGAAAACGTGATGCTGGTGCTGGACGCCTCCGGCTCGATGTGGGGGAAGGTCGGTGAGCAGACCAAGGTCGAGATCGCGCGGGAGGCCGTCGGCCAGCTGGTCCGGGGCTGGGAGCCGGCCAATCAGCTGGGGCTGGTGACCTACGGCCATCGACGCAAGGGCGATTGCGCGGACATTGAGACCCTGATTCCGCTGGGGCCGCTGGACGCGACGGCCTATCTGGGTACGGTCAACCGCTTGAATGCGCTGGGGATGACGCCGCTGTCGGCGGCGGTGGTGCAGGCGGCGGAGGCGCTGAAGTTGTCCGAGCAGAAGGCGACGGTGATTCTGGTCAGTGATGGCGAGGAGACCTGCAATCTGGATCCGTGTCAGATCGGTCGCGAGCTGGAGCAACGCGGTGTGGACTTCACCGCGCACGTGATCGGCTTCGATGTCGCCAAGGCCGAGCATCAGGCGCAGCTGCGCTGTCTCGCCGAGAACACTGGCGGTCGCTTTTTCAGCGCGCAGGATGCGGCCGGGCTGACTCGGGCGCTGGATGCGGCGGTGTCGGTCAGCACCGAGCCGGCGCTGCCGCCGGCTACCGCGACGCTGAGCGCGCCGGCCGAGGCAATGGTGGCCGGGTCGCTGACGGTGGGCTTCACCGGGCCGAAGGATCCGGAGGACTACATCGCGCTGGTCAACGCCGAGGGCGCCGAGCGCGCTCATGCCTGGGTGAAGGACGCCGGTTCGGAAGGCACGGTGACGCTGCTGCTGCCGGGCGATCCGGGCGCGTATCGGCTGCGCTACGTCAGTCCGCGTCGGCCATCGCCCACGCTGGCCGAGCGGCCGATCCAGCTGACGCCGGCGCAAGCCGCCATCGAGGCGCCGGCGCAGGTGTCGGCGGGCGGGCAGATCGTGCTCAAGACGCGCGGTCCGACGGGCGAACGTCACTGGGTGGGCGTGGCCGAGAAAGGCGCGCCGCTGAGCCAGCATCTGGCCTTCGAGTGGATCGGTGCGGCGCATCCGGCCGAGCGCAAGCTGCAGGCGCCCTCGACGCCGGGGGATTACGAACTGCGCTACGTGCTGGACAACGCCGAGGGCGTGCTGCTGGCTCGGCCCCTGACGGTGGTGGACGGCGGACAGGCGCTGCGCGGGCCGGCCGAGGTGATGGCCGGCAATCCGATCACGGTGCAGCTGGCCAACCCGATCGACGGCGGCCACTGGGTCGGTATCGCCCCGGTCGGCAGCGAGCCGGGTCAGTACCTGCACCACAGCAGCTATGCCTACGTCAGCGCCGGCCAGAGCGAGTACACGCTGGCTGCGCCGGTGCAGCCGGGCGCCTACGAGCTGCGCTATGTGCTGGTCGGCCCGGAGCGTGTCTCGGCCAGCCAGCCGCTGACGGTGGCACCGGCGCAGGCCACGCTGACCGCGCCGGCGAGCGTCGCCGCGGGTGGCAGCTTGCGCGTGACGGCCACGGGTCCGGTCGGCGAGCGTCACTGGGTCGGCATTGCGCCGGCGGGCAGCGCGGCCGACGCCTACCTGGACTACTGCTACACGACCGACATGGCGAACGGTTGTGAGCTCACGGCGCCGGACGCGGCGGGCAGCTACGAGTTGCGTTACGTGCTGCAGGCCGAGGACACGCTGGTCGTTGCCCGCCAGCCGCTCGGCGTGCAGTGACGGTCGCAGCTGGAGTTCGCCTGAGCGTCACCTCGCGAAGCCTCAGCCCAGCGCCTTGAGCGTCTCCCGCGCGATTTCGTGTTCCTCGTTGGTCGGGATGACCCAGCAGCGGACACGGGCGCGGGCCGGGCTCAGGCGGAACACGCCGCCGGGCTTCGCCAGCGGCTCCGGTGCGAGCGACAGCCCGAGGTAGCTCAAGCCCGCCAGGATGCGCTCGCGGATCACGGCGGCGTTCTCGCCGATGCCGCCGGTGAACACCAGCGCATCGAGTCCGCCCAGCACGCCGGTCATCCCGGCGATCGACTGGATGCAGCGATAGACGAACAGGTCCACTGCTTCTTTCGCCTTCGGCGCCTCGGTAGCCAACAGTTCGCGCATGTCGCCGGAAATCTGCGAGACACCGAGCAGGCCGCTCTCCTGGTACAGCATCCGTTCGACCTCGGGGGCGGAGAGCTTGTGGTGGCGGATCAGGTGCAACACCACGCCCGGGTCGAGCGCGCCACAGCGGGTAGACATCGGCAGTCCGTCCAGCGCGGTGAAGCCCAGCGTGCAGTCCTGACTGACGCCATCGCGGATGGCACAGACGCTCGCGCCGCTGCCCAGATGGGCGACGATCACGCGGCTGGCGCCTGGATCGACCTCGCCCAGTCGTCGGCTGACGTGGGCATAGGACAGGCCGTGGAAGCCATAGCGGCGGATGCCGGCGCGATGCCAGGCGCGCGGGATGGCGAAGCGGCGAGCGACTGCCGGCCAATCACGATGGAAAGCAGTATCGAAGCAGGCGAACTGCGGCAGATCGGGCAGGCAGACACCGAGCGCGCGGATCGCTTCGAGGTTGTAAGGCTGGTGCAGTGGGGCGAGCGGGTCCAGCGTCTCCAGCTCGTCGATGATGTCGGCGTTGAGCCGCACCGGGGCGTGGAACTCCATTCCGCCGTGCACGACGCGGTGACCGACCGCGAGTGGCTTCAGCTGCTTGCGATGGGTCTGCAGCCAGTCGGCCAGGGAGGCGATGGCCTGCGGCATCGCGTAGCCGCGCGGCAGGGCGTGGTCGATGTCGCCGAACGGCGAGCGCACGCTGACCTTCGGGTGCGACAGCAGCCCGTCGGTCTGACCCCAGGCGATCCGCTTTTTCGCCTTGGCATCGTAGAGCGCGAATTTCAGGCTGGACGAGCCGGCATTGACGACGATCAGACAGGGCAGGGCGCTCATGGTTGCTCGGCTTCGCGGTGGTCAGGGTTGGGAGCATGCCGCGGACCGCCGAAGCGGCCAACCGCGGCGGCAGCGGCGACAACTTTGGCCAGCGCGAGGCTGGCGAGGCGGGTGCGTTGGCTGTCGGCGCGGCTGGTCAGCACGATCGGCACCCGCGCGCCGAGCACGATGCCGGCGGCATCCATCCCGCTGGTGAAGGTCAGCTGCTTGACCAGCAGATTGCCGGCTTCGAGGTTCGGCACCAGCAGGATGTCGGCGTACCCGGCCACCGGCCCGCCGATGCCCTTGATCCGCGCGGCTTCCGGGTCGATGGCGTTGTCGTAAGCCAGCGGTCCGTCGATCACGCCGCCGGTGATCTGGCCGCGCTGCGCCATCTTGCAGAGTGCGGCGGCATCCAGTGTGCCGGGCAGCTTCGGGTTGATGGTCTCCACCGCCGACAGCACGGCGACCTTCGGCTCGTGGATCTCCAGCGTGCGCGCGAGGTCGATGGCGTTCTGGCAGATGTCGATCTTGTCTTCCAGCGTCGGGGTGATGTTGACCGCGGCGTCGGTGACGATCAGCGGCGTGTCTCGGCCGGGGTAGTCGATCAGGTAGCAGTGCGATAGCCGTCGACTGGTGCGCAGCCCGGTGGAGCGGCCGAGCGCCGCGCCGAGCAGCTCGGCGGTGTGCAGCGAGCCCTTCATCAGCGCCTGCACCTTGCCGAGGCGCGCCAGTTCGGCAGCGACCGCGGCGGAAGCCTCGGAGTGCTCGGTCGCGATCAGTTCGAAGTCGCTGATCGTGCGGCCCAGACTCGCTGCGGCCGCCTCGATGCGCGCGCGCGGGCCGATCAGCACCGGCACCATCAGCCCCTCGGCGGCGCCTTCGAAGACGACTTCCATCGATTCTGGCGTGCACGGATGGACGACCGCGACCTTCAGTGCCTGCACCCGGCGGGCGACGTGCAGCAGCTTGCCGTACTGCTCGTGGTCGCGGGTATAGATGGTCGGCAGCTCCGGCACTTCCAGTCGAAGCTTCTCCTGCGGCGCGATCACCTCGGCCTCGCCCTCGGTCAGCACCTCGCCGGCGGCGTTGTAGACCATCGTCGACAGCAGCACGCGGCCGCGACCGCGCTTCTCCTTGACGGTGACCTCGACCGTCAGCCGGTCCCCCGGCCGCACCGGCCGCTCGAACTTCAGGCTCTGCCGCAGGTAAATCGTGCCGGGGCCGGGCAGCACCGTGCCCAGCACCCGGGAAATCAGCAATCCGCTCCACATCCCATGCGCGACGATGCCGCGGAATACCGTGCCGCGGGCGAAGGCCTGATCCAGGTGGGTCGGATTGGCATCGCCGGACAATGCCGCGAAGCGCTCGATGTCCTCGGCGGAGATCTCGCGCTCGATGCGGGTCGACAGGCCGGGCGTCAGCTCGTCGTAGGGGTAGTTGCTCAGGAAAGCCATCAGGTGCCGCCGGGAGGGGATTGGGCGGAGGGTGCCGCTTGCGTCGGGCCGTGGCGGGAGTCCCGCGACGCTATGCCGCAGTGCAGCAGGTCGAACCCTGGACGACCGATCGAGGGGGCCGGCTGTGGATTTCGGGTCCGTGCTGTCCGGTTGCCGATAGGCCCCAGCGGAAACGGATCGGCGATACCGTAAAGTGCGGGCGCCCGATCTCCCGCAGCCGCGAAGCGGAAGGCTGACCGCCTGCGGGATCGCTATACCGTTCGGATGCCGAGGCGCAGGAGGCAGTGCGAAGCGAATGTCCATGGAAGGCTATGACGCACTGAATCTGATCACCCTGCCGGTCTGGATCTTCGACATCGACCGTCACCGCGTGCATTGGGCGAATGCCGCAGCGCTGCGGATCTGGGAAGCCGGCAGTCTGCAGGAACTGTGCGAGCGGGATATGGGCCGCGACATGTCGGCCTCGGTCGCGCGACGGCTGGCGCAGTATCAGAGTGACTTCCGCGCCCATGCGGCCACCTTCACCGAGCAGTGGACGCTGTATCCGGCCGGTCGGCCGATCGCGTTGAACGTGCGCTTCAGTCCGCACCGCCTGCCGGATGGGCGCATGGCGACACTCTGCGAGGCCCATCCGGCTGCGGCCGAGGCGCCCGAGCAGCTGCGCTCGGTGGAGGCGCTGCTGCATACCGCCGTGATGATCACGCTGTATGGGCAGGATGGGCGCGCGCTGTACCGGAATCCGGCCGCCCGCGCCACGATCGGCGATGCCGGCGAGCGGCTGGAGGAGCGGATCGTCGATGGCGAGGCGCTCGCCGGGATGTATCGCAGCATCGGGGAGCACGGGAGCGCGACCCGCACACTGGCGGTCCGCACGGTGCAGGGCGAGCGCTGGCACGAGATTTCCGCGCGGCGCTGCACCGACGCAGTCACAGGACAAACCGCGCTCCTGATCAGCGAGGCTGACGTCAGCGCCCTCAAGCAGACCGAGGCGCATGCACACTTCCTCGCCCTGCACGATGCCCTGACCGGCTTGCCGAATCGCAGCCATGCGATGCAGCGTTTTGCCGCGGCGGTGCAGGATCTCGGCGCCGACGGGCCGCAGGCGGCGCTGGTATTCATCGACCTCGACCACTTCAAGGACATCAACGACACCCTGGGCCACGCCGCAGGGGATGCGCTGCTGGTCGAGATGGCGCGGCGGTTGCGATCGACGGTGCGCGGTCAGGATCTGGTCGCCCGACTGGGTGGTGACGAGTTCCTGATCCTGATGTTCGGTGAGCGCATCGCCGAGGAAGTCGATCGGCTGTGCGTACGCCTCGCGCAGGTGCTCGCCGAACCCGTGTCGATCCAGAGTCACGACGCGCGCATCACGCCCAGCTTCGGCATTGCCCTGCATCCGCGGGACGGTCGTGATTTCGAGTTGCTGCTGCGCCACGCCGATCTGGCGATGTACACCGCGAAGGAGCGAGGCCGCAACGCGATCGCCTACTACGAGATCGCCATGTCCGATGCCGTCCGGCGGCGGACGCAGCTGGAGGCGGAGCTGCGCAACGCCGTGCCGCGCAAGGAGTTCGAGGTCCATTACCAGCCGATCATCGAAACGGCGAGCGGCACGGTGGTGGCCGCCGAGGCGCTGGTGCGCTGGCGCCATCCCGACCGCGGGCTGATCGGTCCGGACGCCTTCGTGCCGCTCTGCGAAAGCACCGGACTGATCCGCACGCTCGGCCTGCAGGTTTTCACCGAGGCGGCGCGCCAGCAGGTCGAATGGGCACGCCGCGGGCTCCGCTTGCGGATGTCGGTCAATCTGTCGGTACAGCAGCTGCGCCAACCGGACCTGCTGCCGCTGCTGCTGTCCGCGCTGGAGGCGGTCGAGGCGGACCCGCACGATCTGCAGCTGGAGATCACCGAGTCGATGCTGCTGGGCAGCGATGACGCCGTGCGGGGTCTGCTCGGCGGGATCGAGCGCGCCGGCATGAGCATCGCGCTGGATGACTTCGGCACCGGCTACTCGAATCTGGGCTACCTGCAGCGCTTCCCGATCCGCGTCCTGAAGATCGACAAGAGCTTCATCCAGGGCCTCGAAGCAAACCGGCGGCTGGCCGAACTGATCGTCGCGATGTGCCGACTGATGGGGATGTCGGTGGTGGCCGAGGGCGTAGAGACGTCGGAGCAGCTGACCTGGGTCCGCGCCCAGGGCATCGAGCACTGCCAAGGCTTTCTGATTGCCCGGCCGCTACCGCCGGCGGAGTTCACCGCCTGGCTGGCGGGCGGTCATGCGCCCGCCTGCAACCCATCGTGAAGGCGGCGTCCGACCACGAGGCCGGACGCCGGGCCGTTGCGCGGTGCCGGTCTGCACCGCGCGACGGTCCTCAGCCTCAGAACTGACCGATCCACTTCAAGGTCACATAGCGACCCATCGCCGTGTGGTTGAAGGTGTCGACGCCAGCGCGGGAGGCCAGCGCCAGCGGCGGGTCGCGGTCGAACAGGTTGTCGATGTTGATCGACACGCGATGCACCTCGTCGATGTTCCAGCCCCAGGCCGCATTGATCGTGGTCCATGAGGACACGCGAGTGTCCGGGGTAGCTTCCGGATCGATGCGGAAGTCGTCGAAGTACGAATCGACGTAGCGGGCCCACAGCGAGACGTCCATCGCTTCGCCGGTCCAGTCCAGCGCCAGGGTGCCGCGCCACTCCGGATAGCGGTACTCGCCGTTGAGCTCGATCAGCCGCAGCCCGTTGACGCAGGCGCCTTCGCCGCGGACCGGGGCGACGCTGGCCGAGCAGGACTCGGAGCGTTCGAAGCTGGTGACGCGGGTGGCGTCGAGGCTGAGGCCCAGCGTGCCGCCGAACAGGTCCTCGCTGATCCGGTGCTTGGCACCGAGGTCGACGCCGGTGGTGCGCTGCAGGCCAATGTTGCTCAAGCGAGCGAAGACCTCGCCGGTGGACAGCCGGCCCACCGCGCCGGAGCCCAGTTCGATGCCTTCGGCGTCGATCGGACGCGGCCGATTGCCGTCGGCGAAGGTGTAGATCAGCGCGGGGTTGGCCAGCGCCCGACGCAGCAGGCTCAGGTAATCGACATCGACCAGATTCTCCTGCTCGAAGTCCCAGTAGTCGATGTTGAAGGTGGTGCGGTCGGTCGGCGACCAGACCGCGCCGAGGTTCCACGCCTCCGAGGTCTCCGGCTGCAGATCGGGGTTGGCCAGCACCTGGCTCAGGATGGTCGGCGACCCGCTGCGGCTGCCGCAGAAGTTGGTGAAGAACTCGCTGCCGGCGGTGCAGGGCAGCGTGAAGGATGCGGCCGTGGTCCCGGCGCCGGCCTGAGCCAGCGAGGGCGCGCGGAAGCCGGTGTTCCAGCCGCCGCGGAACACGAGTGCCTCGTTCGGGCGGAAGCGGAAGTCCACCGACGGGTTGAAGTCGCCGCCGAAGTCCGAATAGTGGTCGTAGCGGGCGGCGACGCGCACGTCCAGCTGGTCGGTGACGGGCAGCAGCGACTCGGCATAGGCCGCGCTGGCGGTGCGGCTGGCGCGCGCCGACTTGGAGCCGAAGCCGTACACGCCCGGCGAGCCGGTGAGCCGGTCGACCTCGGCCAGCGGAGAGGGCTGGTCGGCGATGCGATCCCGCCGGCCTTCGATACCGAAGGCCCAGGCAATGTCGCGATCGCCGAGCTGGCCGGCAAAGCCGTTCAACTTGAAGTCGGCGCCGTAGCTGGTCGACTCGCCGTCCCGCGGGACTTCCTCCAGTACCAGGGCCAGCACGTTCGGGTCCTGCGCCGACTGGCCGCCGAAGGGGTTGTACCAGAGCCCGCCGGTGGTCGGCGTGCAGGTGGTCGTGCCATCGGCGCACAGGCGACCGCGCAGGCCGGCGTTGACCCGGGCGCGGTTATAGATGCCGCCGGTGGCGAGCTGTTCCGACTCGCTGCGGCCGTAGGAAACCGCGCCCTCCCAGCTCCAGTTGCTGCCGAAGTCGCCGCGCAGGCCACTGAGCAGCCGCCAGTTGCGGGTGGTGATGTCGATGCGGCGGGCGTCCGGGAAGCGGCCGACCCCGAGGATGTCCTCGGTCGCGCCGAGCCCGCTGGCGAGCATCCGTGCGCGCAGTTCCGTCGGGAAGTTCGGGTGGTTGAAAGCGATCCGCAGACCGGCACCGGGATACGACGCCGGGCTGCTGTTGGCGAAGCTCTCGTTGCGCTGCAGCTGCGCTTCACCGAAGTACTCGAGGTTGTCGCCGAGGCGGGCAAAGAAGCTGCCGTAGGCGCCCAGTGCCTGCAGTTCCGGGTCGAAGGCGGTGAAGTTGCTGGCCTCGAAGTCGCAATACTGGCCGAAGCGGCCGAGCGCGAAGCCGGGGCGGCCGTCGAAGCGGCGTGCATCCGGGCAGGAGGCCTCGACGAAGTCGTTCGGCGAGGCGAAGTTGCGGTAGTTGAAGCTGACGAACTCGGCGCCGCCGTCGCGCGAGCCGCGGGCGCGGGCGGTGATGGCGCGATCGCGGCTGTAGAAGCCGTTGCGCTGATAGGCATCGACCACCAGCAGGCCACCAGCGTCCTCGTTGCCAAAGCCCCAGACCAGGCTGGCATTGATCTTGGCCTCGTCGGTGCCGGCGGTCGAATCGCCGTAGCTGATCGAGGTGCGCAGCCCGTCGAAGTCGCGGCGCAGCACGACGTTGATGACACCGGCGACCGCATCGGCGCCGTAGATCGCCGAGGCACCCGCGGTCAGCACTTCGATGCGCTCGACCGCAGCCATCGGCAGCGCATTGATGTCGACGAAGTTCTCGGAGCGCACGCCGTTCGAGAACGACGAGGCGGTGACGCGACGGCCGTTGACCAGCGTCAGCGTCGAACCGGCGCCGAGCCCGCGCAGCGAGGCGCCGGCCATCCCGGCGGGCGAATCGGCCTGCAGCGCGCCGGAGCTGGCGGTGTTGAAGTTGCCGGTGCCGCCGCCGGTCTCGGATACCAGCTGCAGCACGTCACCGAGCGAGGACAGGCCGAGGCGCTCGATCTGTTCCTTGTCGATGACCTGGACTGGCTGGGCTTCGGCGAGGTCGACGCCGCGCAGGTTGGAACCGGTGACGACGACCTCGTCGAGGGCGGTGGTTTCTTCCTCGTTGGCTGGATCGGCCGGGGTGGACTGCGCGAGGGCAGCCGTGGAGAGCAGCAGCGCGATGGCGACGCTGAGGGGCTTGGCGTGGGGCATGGGAGATCCTTCGGACGGCAGGGCACCGCGCAGATCGGCGCGGCAGAACGGGCAATGGGCGCGGAAATGGCGCGCGACAGACGCCCGCGTCAGCTCGACACGGACGGCTTCAGGGGGCGAGGACTATTCGTCCCACCACTCGCTGAGGTAATAAGTCCGGCCGATGTGCCGGATATGGTTGCGCGGCTTGGGCATGGGAATCAGGGCAATGCGTCCCGGGACTACAGCGTGTCCGCGGGTCATCGTCAAGTGCCGGTGAAGCAGCGTGCCCCGGTCTGCTATAGAAGCGCACAGGATGCCTACCGCGGAGAAGCCGATGTCCGCTCTGACTGCCTTGCTGCTGGTGACTGCGGTCGCTGCCCCCGCCGATCTTCCGACCCCATCGGCGACCTCGGCGCTGCCGCGCGAACTGTTCCTCGCCGGCGGCGCGCTGGCGATCTGCTCCGACCTGTCAGGGTCGGCATGTCGTCAGCCGCCGGCCGGCGGCCGCCAGCCGGCGCGCTATCGCCTCGACGAGGCGGGTCTGAACCGCGCCGCCGATTCCGCGCTGTGGTCAGGGCAAGGCCCCGGCCGGGCCGCGGTGGCCCTGATGCTCGATGCGGCGGCCGGAACACTGGGTCAGCCGGCTGTGGCTGACGGCGTGGACGCCGACGCGCTGGAGACGGCGCTGGCCGATGTGTGCCTCGCCCCGAGCTGCGCAGAGGTCGACCAGCGACGGCCGTGGTCAACCTTGCTGGATGTGGAGCGCAGCGCCGTGCTGTCGGCGCTCGAAGTGCCACAACGCGCGGCCGGTCGGCGGTTGCTCGAAACCGGTGCACCGCTGCAAAGCCGAGTGGACGGCGGGGTCCAGGTCCTGCGCGAGTTCGTTGCCGCCGCGGCGAGCCGGTCGAGCGGGCGTCCGCGAATTGCGGTGGTCACCGCGTCGGCCTACGACCCGATGGACCCGGTGGATTTCTACCGATCGACCTTCCGCGAGCTGGGGGCCGACGCGGCGTGGTGGCCGGTGGACGCGGCGTCGGCAGCGGCGCGCTTCGAGGTGCAGGACTGTGCCGCGCTGCCGCGGCTACGACGCGAACGGCTGCAACTGAGCCAGCGCGAACGGGTCTATCCGGATCTCGCGGCCGAGCAGGCGCTGTTCTGCGTCGCCGAAGGCTCCCTGCTGGATGGCGTGCATGGCGTGTTCTTTGCCGGTGGCGATCAGTGGCGGCTGCGCCGGGCTTTCGTCGACGCTGCGGATGCGCCGAACCCGTGGCTGGTCGAGCTGCGCGAAGCCCATGCCGCTGGCCGCGTGGTGGTCGGCGGGACCAGCGCCGGCGCGGCCGTGCAGAGCGGTGCCTGGATGCTGACCAATGGCTCGGTGGAGGCGGCGTTGGCGCAGCCGGTCAGCACGGCACCGCCGGCCGAGCCGGGCTGCGACCGCGCAAATCGCTGCGGCGCAGTCGGTGCAGACCAGTTGAGCCTGTGGAAGGGCGGTGGATTGGGCCTTGCCGAGGACGCGATCGTCGACACGCACTTCTCGGAACGTGCTCGCGAGCTGCGCCTGCTGGTCGCGATGCAGGCGGCCGATGCGCGCTGGGGCTACGGTGCCGACGAGACCTCCGCGCTCCATGTGCGCGAATCGGCGGGGCGGCGCGAGATCCGTGCGGTCGGCGAGCACGGCGGCTGGGTGTTGCAGCGTCCCGGTGGCGACGCGGACAGCGTGATGGCGTGGTATCTGGTGCCGGGCGCGCGTCTGGTGATCGAGGGCGAAACCGTCAAGCTCGACATCGACGAGAGCGCCAGCCCCGTACAGCGCCCGACCGAGTCCGCGCCGATCTCCGCGCTGGACCCCGGTGCGTTGCGCGCCGCCGCCGGGCAGCTGGCCTGGCGCTGCGGTCGCGGAATCACGCTCACCGCCGGCGCGCACGAGGCCGAGTTGCGTTGCCTGCGCGGCCAGCGGTCCTGGCGCTCGCCGCAGGGCGGGCAGGGCATCGGGCCGCTGAGCCTCAGCCTGCGGCGCGGCGACTGACGCGTCGCTTCGCCGCACCGTCACCCGGAGCCCCGACCAACTCGGCTACCGTTCGCGGACGGATCCGGCAGAGCGGGTATCAGAATGGTGAAGCACGAGGAGGCACACGCGCGGATGTTGGCGCTGGAGGCGGAAATCCGGCGCGGGGCATCGCGGCGGGAGGTGCTGAAGCACGCACTGGCGCTGTCGGCACTGGGCACGGTGCCACTGGCCTGGGGTCAGTCACGGGTGCGCCTGAGCGCCGACCCCTTCACGCTGGGCGTTTCTTCCGGGTATCCCCATCCGGGCGGCTTCACGATCTGGACCCGCCTCGCGCCGGCGCCGCTGCAGCCGGATGGCGGCATGAGCCCCGAGTGGGTCTTCATCGAATGGGAAGTCGCCGAAGACCAGGGCTTCGGCAAGGTCGTGGCGAAAGGCCGCTTCAAGTCCACGCCGGACCTCGGGCACAGTATCCATATCGACGTCGACGGCCTCGCCGCGGATCGGGTGTACCACTATCGTTTCCGCGTCGGCGACTGGCCGAGCCCGGTCGGGCGCTGCCGGACCGCGCCGGCGCTGGGTGCCGCCGCGCGGACCCGCTTCGCGGTGATGAGCTGCCAGCACTACGAGCAGGGCTGGTTCAACGCCTATCGGCATCTGAAGGCCGATCAGCCGGACTTTGTCGCGTTCGTCGGTGATTACATCTACGAGAGCAGCTGGGGCGACGATCTGGTACGTCGCCACGTCAACCTCGACCCGCGGACGCTGGACGACTACCGCGTCACCCACGCGCAGTACCGGCAGGACCCGTTTCTGCGCGAGATCCAGCTCGAAGTCCCGTTTGTGCATACCTGGGACGACCACGAAGTCCAGAACGACTATGCCGGCCTGATCGCCGAAACCTGGGACCCGCAGTTCTGGATGCGTCGAGCCGCGGCCTATCAGGCCTTCTACGAGCACACGCCGCTGCCGGCACGGATGCGGCCAGGCATCGGCGGCATGCGCATCCACGACAGCTTCAGCCGCGGCCGCGAGCACCGCTTTCATGTGCTGGATGCCCGTCAGTTCCGCGACATGCTGGCCTGTCCGCCGCCGCAGGGCGGTGGACACACGGTGTCGCCAGCGGATTGCCCGGACTTCTACGCCGAGCGCTCGCTGCTGGGCGAGGCGCAGGAGCGCTGGCTCGACGAACAGCTGAAGACCTCCGGCGCGCGCTTCAACTTCATCGTCCAGCCGACGCTGTTCCTGCCCACCGACCAGCTGGCCGGCCCCGGCGAGGCCTACGGCACCGATTCCTGGTCGGGCTATCCGCGCGCCCGCGAACGCCTGATCCGCAGCCTGACCAGCCATCGGGCGCAGAACCCGGTCATCGTCGGCGGCGATGTGCACAGTTTCTACGTCACCGACATCCGCGAGCAGGTCGGCAATCCGGACAGCCCGATCATCGCCAGTGAATACTGCGGCACCTCGGTGACCGGGCAGGGCCGGGCGCAGGAGACCACCGACCGGGTGGTGACCGAGACCGCCGATGTGCATTACGGCCGCAGCGATGCGCGCGGCTACCTGCTGCTGACCGCCGAGGGCGAGTCGGTGCTGGCGGAACTCAAGGCGGTGGACACGATCAAGTCGCCCGAGACCGGAATCCGCACGCTGAAGCGCTATCGGACCGTGGCCGGTCGCCCCGGCGTACAGCCGGCCTGAGCAAGGTCGACGCCGAATTCACTTATTCTTGACCCGAGCAATGGAGTACCGATGAGCGAGTTCACCATCGATCTGGAATGGCTGCGCGGTGACGCGCCCTTTGTCAACCGCGAGTACGCCAAGGAACACTCGGTGCGTTTCGCCGGCGGGCAGCAGATCCGGAATTCGGCCGCGGCCGACTACGGCGGCGATGCGGCAGCCGCGAATCCCGAGGAATTGCTGCTGGCGGCGCTGTCCAGTTGTCACATGCTGACGTTTCTGGCGGTCTGTTCGGTGCGTGGCCACATCGTCGAGCGCTATGTCGACCGTGCCAGTTGCACGCTCGGCAAGAACGCCGACGGCAAGATGGCCATCACCGAAGCGACGCTGTCGCCGGAGGTCAGTTTTTCCGCCAATCCCCCCGACGCCGCGCAGTTGGAGCAGCTGCACGTGCGCGCCCATGCCAACTGCTTCATTGCCCAGTCGCTGCGCACGAAAGTGCACGTGGCGGGTCTGAATCACTGATCCCCGGAAAGCGCTGCAGCGACGCGAGATACACCCATGAATGGAAACGCCCCGAAATGAAGGAACCATCCTGTACGCCGGCGATGCCGGTGCCTGCGGTCGAGGCCGCCATGAACGAGGCCGTCGATCGCGTCACCGGTGCCATGCGCGATGCGCAGAAGTCGGTGTCCGAGGGCTTCAACCAGGCCGAGCAGGCGCTGGAAGGCGCGATGTTGAAAGGCGTCGAGCAGGTCGAGCGGGTCAAGACCGCTGTCGATGAGCGGGTCGAGTCTTTCGGCGAACAGCTGGCACCACACTTCGAGGACGCCATGGCGCGCGGTGCGGTGCAGGTCGAGCGGGTGCGATCGGCAGTCGACGAGCGCGTTGGCGCCATCGGCGAGCAGTTCGCCCCGCAGGTCGAGAAGACCCGCTCGGCGTGGAAGCGCTGGCTGTTGTCGGTGGTGACCTGGTTCGACACCAGCCACAAGCCGGTCGACGAGGCCACGCTGGACCGGATCGACTGGCTGCGGGTGCTGCCCTTCATCGGCGTGCATATCGCCTGTATCGGCGTGTTTTTCGTGCCCTTCAGCTGGGCGGCGGTCGGCGTCGGCGTGTTCCTGTACGTGCTCAGGATGCACGCGATCACCGGCTGGTATCACCGCTATTTCTCGCACAAGGCTTTCAAGACCAGCCGGGTCTGGCAGGCGGTCTGGGCGGTGATCGGCGCCAGCTCGGCGCAGCGCGGTCCGCTGTGGTGGGCCGCACATCATCGCGATCATCACCGCCATTCGGACACGCCGAAGGACCTGCACTCCCCGAAGCAGAAAGGCTTCTGGATGGCGCACATGGGCTGGTTCATGACCGGCCGCGGCTTCATTACCCACCACCAGAACATTCCGGACCTGAACAAGTATCCGGAGCTGCGCTGGATCGACCGCTACGACGTGCTGTTTCCGACCGCGCTCGGCTTCCTGTGCTTCTACGGCGGCAAGGCGCTGGCAGCGTGGTGGCCGGAATTGGGCATCACCGGCGGCAACCTGCTGTTCTGGGGCTTTTTCGTCTCGACCATCGTGCTGTTCCACGGCACCGTGACGATCAACTCGCTGTCGCATACCTGGGGCAGCCGCCGGTACGCGACCAAGGATGATTCACGCAATAACTGGTTCCTCGCCATCGTCACGATGGGCGAGGGCTGGCACAACAATCACCACCATTTCCCCGGCTCGGCCCGCCAAGGCTTTTTCTGGTGGGAATACGACGTCACCTGGTACCTGCTCAAGGCCTCCAGCTGGGTCGGGCTGGTCTGGGACCTGAAGCCGGTGCCGGAAAAGATGAAGACGGCCGGCCTGATCCGGAAAGGACCATGAGCATGATGCGCACCGTTATGCCGGTCCTGTTGGTCCTGCTGGCGTCCACCGCGTCCGCACAGTCGACCGGGGAGACACCCGCTGCGCCGGTCACGGACGTGGCCGGCGTTGCTGCCGGCTGGGAACGGCGGGTCGGCGAAGCCCGTGCGCTCGACGATGGCCGCGTGCTGTATCGCGAGGAGCATCTGCTCGAACGCAGCGCCGATGGCGAGCCGGCTCGACGGCTGGTGCTGTACCGCTGTCCGGACGGCGCCGCCTTCGGCCGCAAGGTTCTGGACTACGGCAATAACCCGTTCGTTCCGACCTTCCGGATGGAGGACGCCCGCTGGGACTATGTCGAGCAGCTGCGATCGACCCCCGACGGACTGCAACTGACGATCGAGCGCGCCGGCGAGTCGGCAAAGACCGGACAGATTGCCATCGAGGACGGCGCGCTGGTCGCCGATGCCGGATATGACGAGTTCGTGCGCCAGCGCTGGTCCGAACTGATCACCGGCAAGAAGGTGCAGCTCGATTTCATCGTCCCCTCGCGGCTGACCTACTACGGCTTCGTCGTCCAGAAGCAGCGCGAGGAAAAGATCGATGATGGCGAGGTCAAGGTCTTCAGCCTGGGTCTGAGCGGCTTCTTCGGCATGTTCCTGCCCGACATCGAAGTGGCCTACGACGCCGAGACCCGCGAACTGCGCCGTTTCGTCGGGCTGACCAACATCCGCAACATCGAGGGCGAGAACGTCGAAGCGCGGATCAACTTCCCGCGCGGCGCCGAGACCGTCGACACCGAACGCGCCAGGGCTGCCGAAGCAGAGCCGCTGTCCGGGCGTTGCGCCTGAGTTCTGAGGCGCTTCGGGCGCCTCAGACCCGCCAGCCGCGGTGGATGGCAACCATGCCGTTCATCAGGTTGTGCACGTCGGTACGGCCGAACCCGGCGGTCCGCATCATCGCTTCCAGCGTGGCCTGGTCCGGATGCTTGCGGATCGACTCGGCGAGGTACTGATAGGCCTCGCGGTCGCCCGCCACGGCGGCGCCGAGGCGCGGCAGGACCTCGAAGGAATACAGGTCATAGGCTTTTGCGAAGGGCGCGGAGCGGACACGGCTGAACTCCAGCACCAGCGCGCGGCCGCCGAGCTTCAGAACGCGGTGCATCTCGGCCAGTGCACGCGCCTGGTCGGTGACGTTGCGCAGCCCGAAGGCGATCGTCACCGCATCGAAGCTCCGGTCCGGGAAGGGCAGGGCTTCGGCGTTGATGCGAGCGCAGTCGATGCGGTCGATCCGGCCGGCATCGACCACACGATCGCGGCCCACACCCAGCATCCCGGCGTTGATATCCGACAGCACGACGCGGCCGGTGGGGCCGACGCGCTCGGCCACCGCCAGTGCGATGTCGCCGGTGCCGCCGGCCAGGTCCAGCACCCGCTCACCGGGGCGGAACCCGCCCAGCGTGACGTAGTAGTGCTTCCAGGCCCGGTGGATGCCGAGCGACATCAGATCGTTCATCAGGTCGTAGCGGCGAGCGACCGAGCTGAAGACCTGGTCGACCAGCTTCGGCTTCTCGCGGGCGTCGACCTCGCGGTAGCCGAAGTGGGTGCGCTTGTCGGTGGCGTTCGACATGACTGCGGCCTTCAGGCGTTGACCGGGGCCGCGTCGACGCGGCCGCTGCGACGTTCGCGCTCGCTGGCGGGGCGGACTTCCAGCACTTCGAGATCGAAATCCAGTGTCTGGCCGGCCAGCGGATGGTTCAGGTCGATGTCGACCACGGTCAAGCCAACCTTGAGCACGGTGACCAGCCGCAGGGCGCCAGTGGTGTTGTCGGTCAGCTGCACGACGGCGCCCGGCTCCAGCGGATTCACCTTGGCCAGATGCTTGCGCGGTACGCGCTGGCGGGCGGCCGGATCGCGCTCGCCGTAGGCATCCCTCGGCGCGATCCGTGTCACGAAGCGATCGCCGGCCGAATGGCCGAGCAGTGCATCTTCGAGGCCGGCGATCAGCGCCTGCTTGCCGAGCACCGCGGTGAGCGGCCTGCCGTGGCCGCGGCTGGAATCCACTTCGCGCTCGCCGGCGCGGGCGGTGAAGTGGAAGGTGCAGACGGTGTCGACGGCAGCTTGCATCGGGGATCCTCGAAACGGAGACGGCTTGGTTGACGGAAACCGGCTGCGGCCGGTTTTCGCGAGCGCCGATAGTACGCGCCGCTGTCCGCCCCGCGCCCGACCGAACCAGCCGCTGCCTCAGTAGTCCAGCTCGACGCCGACCAGAATCTGGCGGCCCATGCCTGGCAGGATGCCGCGGGTGCGATCGGCGATGTATCGGCGGTCGAAGGCGTTCTTGACGGCGAGGAACACGCCGTAGCGCTGATCCGCCGGCTGCCAGTTGAGCGCCACATTGGCGAGTGTCGTGCTGCCGATCCGGCCTACCTGGCCATTCGCGGACGCCGCAAGGGTGTTGGCGAAGTCGGTGTATTGGTCGCCGACGAACACGCCTTCGGCCGAGACGTCGAAATCACCGACGTACGCGCCAACCCGCAACGTGGCGCCAAACTCGGGCGCGTAGGGCAGGCGCTTGCCAGCACCACTGTTGCCGATGGCCTGGCCATTGCTGACCGCGATCAGCGGCGAGGTCTGATCCGCGACCGGCAGCCAGGTCAGCGCCGCATTGGCATAAGGACGGGCAAAGCCGGCGTCAAAGCCCTCGTGGCGCAGCGCCAGTTCCATCCCGCGATAGCGGGTCTCGCCCTGTGCCAGCGGCGTGGCGCCGCCGGCGATCGAGCCCACCGCGACCTGATTGCTGAAGTCCACATCGAAGCCGGTCAGGTCGTAGCTCAGGTCGCCGAAGCGGCCGCGCAGGCCGAGTTCGACGTTGCGGCTCTTTTCGGCGTCCACGTCCACCGCGACCCCGTTGTTATCGATCAGATCCTCGACCCGCGGCGGGGCGAAGCCGCGGTGGATGCCGCCGTAGAGCCGGTGATTGGCGTCAATCTCCCAGACTGCGCCGAGGCCCGGAATCCAGGCGCTCTCGGTCAGCTCGCCGCCGCGGCCGTTGAGCTTGTTCAGCCGCTCGGCCTTGATGTGCTCGTGGCGCAGCGCCGGAATCAGCGAGACGCTGCCGAGGTCGACGACCGCCTCGACAAAGCCGGCACGGGCCTGCACCACGCGGCGGTTGTCCTCGGCCAGCGTGCCGCTGCGACCCAGTGGGCTGGTGGCGTTGACCTGACGACGCTCCTGCGTCTCGCGATGGGCGCGCAGGCCGAACTCCAGCCTGCCGCTGTCGCCGAGGGCCGCCGGCGTCAGCACCAGCCGCGGCTCGATCCCCAGCGTGTGGTAGTTGCGCAGCCGGCCCTGCGCCGAGTTGCAGGCGTCGACGTTGACGCTCTGACCGGCCAGTCGCGCGCTGGTGAAGGCGCTGCCGCACTGGCCGTCGGTGGTGCTGCTGGACTGCCGCCACCAGTCGCGCTTGAACACGAAGCCGTAGGCGCTGGTGGTCAGCTTCACTTCGTCCGACGGCGCCCAGGCGTGAGTGACCGAGCCGCCCTGCCGGGTGATGTCGAAGTAGTCGTTGCTGAACGGGTTGTAGCGTTCGCCGAAGTTGCGGTACTCGGCTTCGGTGAGCCCCGAGTAGGTGACCTGCGAATCCTCGGTGAGTCGGGTGGCCCGGAAGGTCAGGGCATGGTCGCCGAGGTCGACGACGCTTTTCAGGTTCAGGTCGGTCTGGCGCAGGCGCTGGTTGTCGCGGGCGCCGTCGCCCTGCTTGCGGTAGGCGTCGAACAGGAAGCCCATGCCGCCGACGCTGACGTGGGCGTTGCCATAGCCGAGGTTGCCGCCGGCCAGCGAAGCGCGGCCGCCGAAGTCCTGCGGCGGCTCGGGCGTCAGGTAGTTGACGATGCCGCCGATGGTCTGCGGGCCGAACCGCAGCATCCCGACGCCCTTCAGCACCTCGATCTCGGCATAGCGGTCGATCGGCGCGTGGTAGTAGCTGGCGTTGTCGCCGTAGGGCGCGTAGGCGGCCGGGATGCCGTCCTCCAGCAGCAGCACCTTGGTCGAGCGGGTCGGATTGAGCCCGCGCACGCCGATGTTCGGACGCAACCCGAAGCCTTCCTCGTCGCGAACGACCACGCCAGGCACCTTGCGCAGCGCCTCATTGATGGTGAGCGCCCGCGAGCTGCGCAGCTCCATCGCGTCCAGTCGTGCCGCGCTGCCAGCCAGCGAGCCCTGCTCGGCGCGTTGCCCGACCACCTCGACCGCCGGCAAGGCACCGGCCGGGTCGGCCGCGGGGTCCGGTGTGGCGACGGGCGCGGGTTTGGGCGTGGGGGCGGCGAGGGCGAGGGCGACGGCGAGGCTGAGGGCGTTCATGCAGGCTCCGATCAATCGGTCGGCGCGGACTCTGACGCGAATCATTCGCATTTGCAACCCAGCCGCTGCGGCATCGCGTCGCAGCCGACGGCTTGACGCCCGCGCGGACGGCGGTATAGCCTTCCAACCGTATAGACGTCTAAACGTCTTTCCTTCCCCAGTCGAGGACCCGCCCATGAGCCAGAACTACCGCTTCGAGACCCTGCAGCTGCATGCCGGCCAGACTCCGGCGCCGGGCACCAACGCCCGCGCGGTGCCGATCTACCAGACCACCTCCTACACCTTCGATTCGGCCGAGCACGGCGCCAAGCTGTTCGCGTTGCAGCAGTTCGGCAACATCTATACCCGGCTGATGAATCCGACCACCGACGTCTTCGAACAGCGCATCGCCGCGCTCGAAGGTGGCGTCGCTGCGGTCGCGACCAGCAGCGGTCAGGCCGCGCAGTTCCTCGCCATTGCCAACCTCGCCCAAGCCGGCGACAACATCGTCTCGACCAGCTACCTCTACGGCGGCACCTACAACCAGTTCAAGGTCAACCTGCCGCGCCTCGGGATCCAGGTGAAATTCGTCGACGGCGACGATGTCGAGGGCTTCCGCAAGCTGATCGACGACAAGACCAAGGCGCTGTACGTCGAGAGCATCGGCAACCCCGGTGCCAACGTGCCGGACTTCGAGCGGCTCGCCGCGCTGGCGCACGAGCACGGCATCCCGCTGATCGTCGACAACACCTTCGGCGCCGGCGGCTATCTGTGCCGGCCGCTGGAACACGGCGCCGACATCGTGGTCGAGAGCGCGACCAAGTGGATCGGCGGGCATGGCACCGCGATCGGCGGGGTGATCGTCGACGGCGGCAAGTTCGACTTCGGCAACGGCAAGTTCCCGCTGTTCTCGGATCCGGCGCCGGGCTACCACGGCCTGGTGTTCTCCGAGGTCTTCGGGCCGAAGGGACCGTTCGGCAACATCCAGTTCGCGATCCGCGCCCGCGTCGAGGGCCTGCGCGACTACGGCCCCTGCCAGAGCCCCTTCAACAGCTTCCTGCTGCTGCAGGGTCTGGAGACGCTGTCGCTGCGCGTCGAGCGGCACAACCAGAATTCGCATCAGCTGGCCCACTGGCTGCGCCAGCACCCGGAGGTCGCGACCGTCAACTACCTCGGCTTCAGCGACCACCCGTCGCACTTGAAGGCGAAGAAGTACCTGCGCCACGGCTACGGCTCGGTCTTCACCTTCGACCTGGCTGGCGGTTACGAAGCGGGCAAGACGCTGATCGACAACGTCAAGCTGGCCAGCCATCTGGCCAATGTTGGTGACGCGAAGACGCTGGTCATCCAGCCGGCGGCGACCACGCACCAGCAGCTGTCGGCGGCCGAGCAGAAGAGCGCCGGCGTCACCCCGGGGCAGATCCGCATTTCGGTGGGCCTGGAGCACATCGACGACATCATCGCCGACCTGGCGCAGGCGCTGGCCGAAGTCGGCCGCGTGCACGGCGTCCGCAAGGCGGGCTGACCGACCCCCGGGAGCGCCGGCGCCCTCGCCGGCATCAGGCCGCGAAGTCGGCGCTCCCGGAACCTCGCATGGATCGTCCCCACGTCATTGCCGGAGCCTCGCATGTCGATCACCGCCCACACGCCCGTCCAGCTGCGCTTTTTCACGCCGAACCGCCGGTTCGCGCTGGAGATGGGCGGCGAGCTGATGGCGCCGACGGTCGGCTATTCGACCTGGGGCCAGCTCAACGCCGCGCGCGACAACGTGATCTGGGTCTGCCACGCGCTGACCGGCACCAGTGACGTGTCGGCGTGGTGGCCGGGCATCTTCGGCGCCGGCCGGCCGCTGGATCCGACCCGGCATTTCATCGTCTGCGCCAACGTGCTCGGCGGCTGCTACGGCAGCGCCGGGCCGCTGAGCATCGACCCGACCCGGGGCGTGGCCTATCGCGGCGACTTCCCGAACATCACCATCGGCGATATGGCCGCGCACCAGCAGCTCCTGATGGAGCACCTCGGTGTCCGCGGCATCCAGCTGCTGATCGGCGCCTCGATGGGTGGCTTCCAGGCGCTGGAACTCGCCCTGCGCGAACCGGAGCGGGTGAAGCGTCTCGCCCTGGTGGCGAGCAGCGACCGGCAGCCACCGCAGGCGCTGGCGCAGGCCGAGCTGCAGTGCGAATTTATCCGCCACGACCCGAAGTTCCAGGGTGGCCATTACCCGCTCGACGACGCCCCCGAGCGCGGCCTTTCGCTGGCGCGGAAGCTCGGCCATCTGACTTATCGCAGCCCCGAGGAGCTGGATCGCCGCTTCGGTCGCCTGCTGCGCGACGACGGCCGGCCGCAGGTGCTGAGCTATCTGGACCACCACGGCCAGAAGCTGGTGCGGCGCTTCGATGCGGTCAGCTACCTGCGGCTGACCGAGGCCATGAATCGCTTCGACCGCAGCCAGTGCCTGCGCGAGACCCCGCCGCAGCAACCCACGCTGGTGGTGTCGATCGATTCCGATCAGCTGTACTACCCCAGTGAGCAGAAGCGCGTTGCTGCCGCACTGCCCCGGGGCAATTTGCTGACGCTGGATTCGCTGTACGGCCATGATGGCTTTCTGGTCGAGAGCCACCGGCTGGTCGGGCCGCTGATGGACCTGCTCGGCACCACGCCGGTGGCGTGTACCCGGCCGGCCGCGGCCGGCGAGCGTCGAATGCGACTCTGCGGCTGAGCAATAGCGCCAATCCCCACCGGCACATCGCGCCGGGGTGATTACCGGCCCTGCTCGCGGAAGCAGGCGCGTGGGCCAGGTTGGCGTCATCGCGAGGCGCATCGCGCCGTGGCGATCTCGATGAGCCGCACACCTCATCGGCGAGGACCTCCCGCAGCTTGCGCAAGTCGGCCCGTGCCAGTTCTTCGAAGTCACCCGAGATCGCTTCCCGCCACGCAAGCTCGCGGTCGCGATGACGAATCGTGGAGCGAGCGCGCAACCGGGGTCCCCTGGATCCAGCAATTCATCAATCGGCCCGTCCGCGGGCCCGAACACCATCTGTCGGGGAGAATCATCGTGTCCACCGAACGCGCGAGCGTCGAACTGCTGCTGATCGGCCACACCGGCCAGGTCGGCGGCGCCTTGCTGAAACTGCTGGCCCGGCAGCCGCTGGGTTATCGCATCCGGGCGCTGGCGCATCGTGCCGGCGTCTACTGGTTCCGAGAGTCGGTCCATCCCGCCGACGTGAAGCTCGACGAGCTGCTGCCGGCCGGTACCTGGCTGGACCGTCGCGGCGTCGATTTCCTGACGTTGGACGCAGCGACCACGCGACTGGCCGCGGCGGCTGGAGCTGCCGTGATCGTTGATTGCACCGCCAGCGCCGAGATCTCGCGGCGCTATCCGAAGTGGCTGGGCGCCGGCATCGGGGTGGTGACGCCGAACAAGGTCGGCTTCGCCGGGCCGCAGTCCGACTTCGAGCTGCTGCAGGGCCTCGCCGCTCGCCACGGTGCGCCACTGGAGCACGAAGGCACGGTTGGCGCCGCGCTGCCGGTGCTGGGCACGGTTGCGGATCAACTGCGCGCCGGTGCGCCGCTGACCTCGATCGAAGCGACGCTGTCCGGCACGCTGGGTTATGTGCTGGATCAGCTGCAGCAGGGCGTGCGCTTCTCCACCGCCGTCGAACGCGCCCGTGAAGCCGGGTACACCGAGCCGGATCCGTGGATCGACCTGTCCGGCGAGGACGTGGCCCGCAAGCTGGTGATCCTCGCCCGGGTCGGTGGCCACGCGCTGGAGCCCGCCGCGCTGATCAGAAAGCCCTTGGCCGCCCCCGGGCTGCCGGCGGTCGACGGCCTCGCCCCGCACTTCAGCGACCACGACGGGCCGCTCGCCGCCGCCGTCGAGCGCGCTGCCCGCCGCGGTGAGCGTCTGGCCTACGTCGCGCGCTACGCCGAGGGTCGGGCGCTGGTCGGGCTGGAATCGCTGCCGGCCGACCATCCGCTGGTGCAGGCGCGCGGGCCCGACAACGTGATCGTCCTGAACAGCGCGATCTACCCGGACCAGCCGCTGGTCATCCGCGGCCCCGGCGCCGGCGTCAGCGCCACCGCCAGCGCCGTCCACGCCGACCTGCATCGCGCCGCGCTGAAGCTGGCCGCGCGGCGCTGCGGCAGCTACGCGCTCGCGGCGTGATCGGGAATCAACCCCCGGCTGGCGCCTCCGCCACCTTGACGACACGGACCTTGCGCTTGGTGCGCAGATCCGTGTACTCGAACACATCGGCAGCGATCCGCTCGACCTGGTAAGCGTCGTAGAGGTCCGGGTCGGTGGTGTCGGCTTGCGCCAGTTTGTCGCCCTGCAGGTAGGCGCGGACTGCGGTGAAGTAGATGCCACCGGCCAGTCCCCAGACACCGACTTCGATCTGGCTTTCGCGGGAGTCCTCGCCCAGCGTGCGGACGAAGTCGGTGCGATAGCTGCCGTCGGCGTTGCGCTGGGTGATCCAGCTGACGGTGGTGCCGTTGCTGCCGGGGGCTTCGCCGCGCCAGCGGCCGATCAGGCGGTCGCGGTCCGGATCCTTCATGACCGGCGGCGCCGGGGCCGGGGCGGGCGAACGCTGCAACGGCGCGACGCGCTCTTGGGCAAGGGTGCTGCCAACGATCAGCAAGGCGCCGATCAGAACGAACAGGGCGCGGCTCATGCGGCCACCACCGGAATCTTGCCGATCCGGCCTTGCCAGAGTTTCGGGCCGGTCAGGTGCACCGACTCGCCGAGCGTGTCCACTGCGACCGTCACGGGCATGTCCTCGACCTCGAATTCGTAGATGGCCTCCATGCCCAGATCGGCGAAGCCGACCACCTTCGACGAGCGGATCGCCTTCGAAACCAGATAGGCCGCGCCGCCGATGGCGATCAGGTACACCGCCTTGTGCTTCTTGATTGCCTCGATGGCGATCGGGCCGCGTTCGGCCTTGCCAACCATGCCGAGCAGGCCGGTGGCAGCCAGCACCTGTTCGGTGAACTTGTCCATCCGCGTCGCGGTGGTCGGGCCGGCCGGGCCGACCGCCTCCTCGCGCACCGGGTCGACCGGGCCGACGTAGTAGATGAAGCGGCCATTGAAGTCGACCGGCAGCGGCTCGCCGCGGTTCAACATGTCGACCATCCGCTTGTGTGCGGCGTCGCGGCCGGTGAGCAGCTTGCCGGACAGCAGGATGACTTCGCCCGGCTTCCAGCTGGCGACGTCCTCGCGGGTCACCGAGTCCAGATTGACGCGACGACCCTTGCTGGCGTCGTAGGTCAGTTCCGGCCAGTCGGAGAGCGAGGGCGGATCCAGCATCACCGGCCCCGAGCCGTCGAGCACGAAGTGGGCGTGGCGGGTGGCGGCGCAGTTCGGGATCATCGCCACCGGCAGGTTGGCCGCGTGGGTCGGGAAGTCCTTGATCTTCACATCCAGCACGGTGGTCAGTCCGCCGAGTCCCTGCGCACCGATGCCGAGCGCGTTGACCTTCTCGAAGATCTCCAGTCGCAGCTCCTCGATCCGGTTCGACGGCCCGCGCGCGATCAGTTCGTCGATGTCGATCGGGTCCATCAGCGATTCCTTGGCCAGCACCATGCACTTGTCGGCGGTGCCGCCGATGCCGATGCCGAGCATTCCCGGCGGGCACCAGCCGGCGCCCATGGTCGGGACGGTCTTCATCACCCAGTCCACGATCGAGTCCGAGGGATTGAGCATCGCGAACTTGCTCTTGGCCTCGGAGCCGCCGCCCTTGGCGGCGACCGTCACGTCCACCGTGCTGCCGGGCACCACCATCATGTTGATGCAGGCCGGCGTGTTGTCGCGGGTGTTGATGCGCTTGCCGGCCGGATCGGCCAGCACGCTGGCGCGGAGCTTGTTGTCCGGCAGCAGGTAGGCGCGGCGGACGCCCTCGTTGACCATCTCCTCGACGCCCATGGTCGCGTCCCAGCGCACGTCCATGCCGATCTTCAGGAAGACGGTGACGATGCCGGTGTCCTGGCAGATCGGCCGGTGGCCCTCGGCGCACATCCGCGAGTTGATCAGGATCTGCGCCATCGCATCGCGCGCCGCCGGGGACTCCTCGCGTTGCCAGGCGCGATGCAGGGCCTGGATATAGTCCACCGGGTGGTAGTAGCTGATGTACTGCAGCGCGTCTGCGACGGACTGGATGAAGTCTTCCTGGCGGATCGTGCTCATGCGGCGGCCTGAGGGATGCGGGGATCGAGCGCCAAGGTTAACGGAAGCCGCCCCGACTGCTGCCGAGTCGCCGGGAACTACGGCCGCAACGCTCGGGTCCGGCCCTTCTTCACGAACTTGCACACGGGCCGCGCGCTCCAATCGCGTGCAAGTCTTCACCTCGTGCGTCCTCCGCCGTCGGAACCCGCCATGCGTCTGATCTCCGTTCTCCTTTTGTGGTGCGCGCTGCTGGGCACCGCCTACGCCGCGCCGCAGCGTTTCGACCACCTGAGCGCCGAACTGGTTGCCGAGCAGCGCGAGGTCGCGCCCGGCAGCACGGTCACTGTCGCCCTGCGGCTGCTGCACGACGAGGGCTGGCATACCTACTGGGTCAACCCGGGCGATGCCGGCATCGAGACGCGCTTTCGCTGGACGCTGCCGGAGGGCGTGAGCGCCGGCCCCGTGCAGTGGCCAGTGCCCAAGCACTTCGACATCGGCGGTGTCCACAACCTCGGCTACAAGGACGAAACCTGGCTGCTGGTCGATCTGGCGGTGGCCGACAGCGTCGCGGCAGGGCAGACGCTGCCGGTCGGGCTGGAGGCCAGCTGGCTGGTCTGCGAGGAGGCCTGCATTCCCGGCAAGGGCAACTTCTCGATTCAGCTGTCGATGGATCTGGCGGTCGCGAGCCAGAGCAGCGCCGACACCATGCTGCGACCGGCCTTCGCCAAGGCGCGCGAGTCCCTGCCGCGGACCGCACCGGCCGACTGGCAGGCCAGCTTCGCGCTGGGCGAGAAGGACGTCGGCATCCTGCTGCAGGGTCCGCTGGAGGCTTTGACGGGCGCGAAGTACGTCGAGCTGTTCGTGGCCACGACCGGCGTCGTCGCCTACGCGCCGCCGGCGATCGGCGTGACCGCGGAGCGGATCGGCACGCGCGTGGCCAAGAACGATTACTACAGCGCCGATCCGGAGCGGATCGAGCTGCTCTGGGTCGGCAACGAAGCGGACGGCAGCCGGGTCGGTTATCGCATCGAGGCCAACCGCGTCGCCCAGCTGGCGGCCGTAATCCCGACGCCGGCCAATCTGCCGGACGGTCCGACGGTGGCCGCCGGTGGCAGCGGGCCCGCCGCGCCGCCGCTGGGCCTCGGTTGGGCGCTGCTGTTCGCGCTGGCCGGTGGCCTGATCCTCAACCTCATGCCCTGCGTGTTCCCGGTGTTGTCGCTCAAGGCGCTGAGCCTCGCGGAGTCCGGCGCCAACGACCACCACGCCCGCAGCCATTCGCTCTGGTACACGGCCGGCGTGCTGGTGTCCTTCGCGGCACTCGGGCTGGCCGTGATCCTGCTGCGCGAGGCCGGTCAGGCGCTGGGTTGGGGCTTCCAGCTGCAGTCGCCGTGGTTCGTGGCGGCGCTGGTGTATCTGTTCGTGGTGCTGGGTCTGAGCCTGTCCGGCGCGATCAGCATCGGGAATCGGCTGACCGGTTTCGGCCAGTCGATGACCGAAGGCGAGGGCGCCCGCTCGGCGTTTTTCACCGGGGTGCTGGCCTGCGTGGTCGCCAGCCCCTGCACGGCGCCATTCATGGGTGGCGCGCTGGGTTATGCCTTCACGCTGCCGACCGCACAGGCGCTGCTGATCTTCCTCGCGCTGGGCTTGGGCCTCGCGCTGCCGTTCCTGCTGATCGGCTTCGTGCCGGGGCTGGCGCGCCGGCTGCCGCGTCCGGGCCGCTGGATGGAAACGCTGAAGCAGGCGCTGGCGTTCCCGCTGTATCTGAGTGCGGTATGGCTGTTGTGGGTGCTCGGTCAGCAGGTCGGCATCGACGGCGCCGCGCTGGCGCTGGTCGGCGTGATCGTGCTGATCTTCGCGCTGTGGTGGCTGGAGCGCGTCGCCGATGACGAGGGCCGCGGTCGCATCGTGCACCAGCTGCTGGCCGCAACCGTCGCCGCCGTCGCGCTGTATCCGGTCATGTCGATCGCCCGTGGCGACTTCGCCGCGCCGGCGCAGGCGGCGGTGCAGGGCCGCTGGGAGCCCTACAGCGCGGCGCGTCTCGCGGAACTGCGTACCGCCGGGACGCCGGTCTTCATCGACATGACCGCCGCCTGGTGCGCCACCTGCAAGGTCAACGAACGGATCGCGCTGTCGTCGGACCGCTTCTTCGGTGCGCTGGAGCAGCACGGTGTAGTCGCGATGAAGGGCGACTGGACCGACTACAACGCCGAGATAACGGCCTTCCTGCAAGAGTTCGGCGCCGCCGGCGTTCCGCTGTACGTGGTGTATCCGCGGGGCAGCGGCACGCCGGAGGTACTGCCACAAGTGCTGACGCCGGACCTGGTCCTGCGCGCGATCGACAAGGCCGCCGTCGGCGGCTGACGACCCACCTCCCAAGGAGACCGACCCCGATGAAGAATCTGCTCCGTACCGTTCTCGCCGCCGGCCTGCTGGCGGGTCTCTCTGCCCATGCTGCCACCGTCGGTCAACCGGCCCCGGCCTTCACGGTGACCGACACCAACGGCGTGACCCACAATCTCGCCGACTTCAAGGGCAAGACCGTCGTGCTGGAATGGCACAACCCGAAGTGCCCCTTCGTGGTCAAGCACTACGAGCCGAAGAACATGCAGGGCCAGCAGAAGGCTGCCACCGGTGACGGCGTGGTCTGGATCAGCGTGAACTCCGGCGCTCCTGGCAAGCAGGGCCACATGGCCCCCGCGGAAGCCAACGCGCTGCGCACTGCACAGGGCGCCGCCAACACCGCCTACGTGATCGACGCCGAAGGCACGGTCGGCAAGGCCTATGCCGCCAAGACCACCCCGCACATGTACGTGATCGATGCCGAGGGCGTGCTGCGCTACAACGGCGCGATCGACTCGATCAGCAGCGGCGATCAGGCCGACATCCCGAAGGCCACCCAGTACGTCACCCAGGCGCTCGCTGAAATCAAGGCCGGCAAGCCGGTCAGCGTGCCGACCACCCAGCCCTACGGCTGCAGCGTCAAGTATCTGTAATCCCGTTCCGACCCCAAACCCTCCGTCGACCCGCTGTCGGCGGAGGGTTTCCTGTTTGCGGGCATCGGATCCGAAGACACCGGGGCGCTGGCTGTCAACCGATCACCGCCTGCGGCGTTGCCCGGGCAACCGCACCACGCGCCCCAAGGAAAGACCATGCCTGTCTGGCTGCGCTGGCTTTTTGTTGCCGTTCTGTACTCGTCGAACCCGCGGATCGCCGCGCAGACCTGGGTGACACCGCCGGTACAGGCGTCCGGTGTCGAGTACCGGGTACTCGCCAGTGCTGCGGTGGGCGGCAACGTCAGCTACCACGTCTGGTTGCCGCCGCAGCACGCCACCGAGCCGGAGCGGCGTTTCCCGGTGCTGGTTTGGCTGCATGGTTCCGGCGGCGGGCTGGCTGGCATCGCGCCGCTCGCGGGTGTCTTCGACGCTGCCGTGCGGGCAGGGCAGTTGCCGCCGCTGATCGTCGTGTTCCCGAACGGCCTCCCCGATGGCATGTGGTGCGATGCGGCGAGTGGCCTGCAGCCGGTCGAATCGATGCTGATGCAGGACCTGATCCCGGACGTCGACGCCCGCTACCGCACCCTGCCGGTGGCCCGCGCGCGGATCGTCGAGGGCTTCAGCATGGGCGGATACGGTGCGGCGCGCCTCGGGCTGAAGTACCGCGAGCGATTCGCCGGTTTCTCGATGCTGGGCGCCGGTCCGATGCAGCTGGACTTCTTGGCGGAGGGCAGCAATCTCGTGCCGCTCGCCGAGCGGATCCGCATCCTGAACTTGGTCTACGGCGGCGATCCGGCCATTTTCGAGGCACAGAGCCCCTGGCGGATCGCGGAAGACCTTGCGCCGACCTGGCCGACCGGTGTGCCGATCCGCATCGCGATCGGGGCCCAGGACCCGACCATCCCAGCCAATCGTGCCTTCCGCGACCACCTCGTGAGCTTGGGTATCGCCCGCCGGTACACCGAAGTCCCCGGCGTCGGCCACTCGGCCATTCCGCTGATCGAGGCGATGGGCGACGCCTACTTCAGCTTCCACCGCGAGGCGCTGCAGTTCGCCGACCGGCTGCACGCCGACGGCTTCGAGCCGCGCTGAGGGCAAGCGCAGCTGGCGATGTTGCCTGCGAGCTGCGCGGTTGATCGACCCTCGTCGAGCAATTCCGCGCCGCAGCGACAGAAGGCGCCACGGCGGTTGCGAGTGCATCTGATCTGGCGAGATCATCCGGCGCTGTCGCGACCCACCCGGGTTGCGGGATGCTCAGGAGTCTGGCCGATGGTCTGGAAAATCGCGATGTGCGGACTGTTGCTCTGGGGCTCGCAATCCGCTGCGGCGCCGCTGCCCTGCTCCGAGAAGCGCGGTGTGGAGTTCAGTGATGTCCGCGGCGGGCCGGGCTATTTCCTGCTCGGTCATTACGGCCGCAGCGGCTTTTCCGCCTACCTGCAGGCCAAGAAACTGAGCTTTCCCGACGGGGAGTTCGGGGGATTTTTCGAACTCGACGGCGTCAAGTACCAGCATGTTTTCGTCTCTCGCGACAAATACCTGCCGCCGCTGGAGCTGGATGACAAGGCGGAGCTGCAGCATCACTACGAGTGGGAGCTGGCGCATCTGCACGACACCGCCAAGCGCCAGTCGGACTTGAAGCTCGGTGAGCAGACCAACTACGGCGCCGTCGAGCCGGAAACCCAGTCCGGCGAGCCGCGCGTGTTCTGGATCTGGGATGCGGAAATCGCCGATGCCAAACAGATCTGGGTCACCACCCGGGTGCCGGATGGAATCGTCGCGATCACGGCATTGGGATATACGCCGGCGCAAGAGCCGCAAGTGCGGGCCGTCGTCGACAATTACATGTACCGTTTCGCGCTGTGCAAGGAAGCCTGAGCGCATCGCGCCGCAGTTTTTCGCGGCATTGGCTTGGCGAGGTCGAGGGTTTTGGGCTGAGCGAGTCGCGGGCGTCGAGGTCGCCGAGTACCTGCCGCGCGACCCGCGTGCGCTGAAGGACAGACGGGTAGCGGGCCCGCGCCGACGCTGACACGTCCGCGAGTCCCGTCGCCATCTTGAGCAACGACCACGGCCCGCCCACCTTGTCGAGGTCGCCGTGTCACGCCATCCCCGCCCGGCCTGTGTCAAGCGCAAGCCCTGGATCGCCGCCGGCGGACCTGCGCAGCACCGGCCTGCCCCGTGCGTCGACAAGTTGCCCGCTGTCGCTGTGCTGGCCGTCTGCACCCTGCTGGGCGCCTGCGCCGAATCGGCGCGCCTGCCTTTCGCCGCAGGCACCGGGCCGCGGCCCGAACTGCCGGCACCGCGCCCGTCGCTCGTTCCCACCGTGAACATCGCCCCGGCCGTGGGCTGGCCCGCCGGCGCCACGCCGTCGCCCGCCTCGGGCACCCGCGTGGTCGCCTACGCGCAGGGCCTGGCGCACCCGCGCTGGCTGCTGGTGCTGCCCAACGGCGATGTGCTGGTGGCCGAGAGCAACGCGCCGGCCAAGCCGGCCACTGGCGATACGGGTAACCCCGGGCCGCTGGCCGGCGTGAAGGGCTGGGTGATGGGCAAGGTGATGCAACGTGCCGGCGCGGGCGTGCCCAGCGCCGACCGCATCACGCTGCTGCGCGACACCGACAGCGACGGCATCGCCGAGCAGCGCTCGGTGCTGCTGTCGGGCCTGCATTCGCCCTTCGGCATGGCGCTGGTGGGCGACCGACTGTTCGTCGCCAACACCGACGAGGTGCTGTGGTTTCCCTACCGCAGCGGTGACACCACGATCACCACGCCGGGCACCCGCCTGGTGGCGCTGCCGGGCGGGCCGATCAACCACCACTGGACGAAAAGCCTGCTGGCCAGCGCCGACGGTCGCCATCTTTACGTGGGCGTGGGCTCGAACAGCAACGTCGCTGAGCGCGGCATGGCGGCGGAGGCCGGGCGTGCGGCGGTGTGGCGCGTGGACATCGGCAGCGGCGAGCACCGCGTCTACGCCAGCGGCCTGCGCAACCCGGTGGGGCTGGCCTGGGCGCCCGCTGCCGGCGATGCGGCCGTGACGGATGCGGGCGCCGGCGCGGCAAACCGTGCAGCGGCGCGCGTGCTGTGGGCGGTGGTGAACGAACGCGATGAGCTCGGCAGCGACCTGGTGCCTGACTACCTGACCTCGGTGCGCGAAGGCGCCTTCTACGGCTGGCCATACAGCTACTACGGCGACCACATCGACGTGCGCGTGCAGCCGGGTGACCCGATGCGCGTGGCCTCGGCGGTCGTGCCCGACTACGCCCTGGGCGCCCACGTGGCACCGCTGGGACTGGCGTCGTCGGTGGGCAGCGCGCTGCCGGCACCCTTCGTGCAGGGCATGTTCGTCGGCCTGCACGGTTCGTGGAACCGGCGGCCGAAGAGTGGTTACCAGGTCGTCTTCATCCCTTTCCGCGATGGCCGCGCGGCCGGACCGGCGGTGGAACTGCTGGGCGGCTTCCTCAGCGCCGATGGTGACGCCCGTGGCCGCCCGGTGGGCGTCGCCGTCGACACGCGTGGTGGCCTGCTGGTGGCCGACGACGTGGGCAACACCATCTGGCGCGTGACGGCTGCGCTTTGATCGCCGAACCCTGACACCGCCGGAAAGGCGAGCACGAAGCGAGGACAGGCCGCAGTGCGCCACCGTGTGCCGCTTCGACCGTGAGCCACCCGCTCCTCAAGGACACACCGTCGCCGCCTCGATCGGCAGGATCGCCACGCCGTGCGGGGTGGGCCAGCGCAGCTCGGCGCGCAGCGGGGTCGGGCCGCTACTGCAGCTGCCGAGGAACTCGATGCGCGCGCGGCGGGAGGCGCCGCTGGCGAGGGTGCCGGTGGCGCCTTCGGGCGTGCGAAGGCGCAGGCGGCTGGCGAGTGCGCCGAGGCTGCCGCCGCCCGGGGCGGTGAGCAGCGGCGTGGACAGGCTGGTGGCGAGGTCGCCGTCGTTGGTCAGCAGCACGTTGCGGGCGATGGTCTGCTCGCGCGGCGTCGACAGCACCAGCCGCTCGGGCAGGAAGGCCGGCAGCGGCCCGGCGAGGCCGCGCACGCGCAGCGGCAGCTGGACCTCGACCGGCGGCCCGCCGCTGACCGGCTCGGCCAGGATGCGCAGGCGGGCCTCGCGGCTGCCGAGCGCGCGCGGGGTCGCCACGACCGAGATCAGGAAGTGTTCGCGCGCCGAGATCACGAAGGGCAGCGGCCGCGGCCGCCAGCTCTGCGCCAGCACCGCGGTTTCCGGCTGTGGATCCAGCGCCTGCAGCCAGCCCGGCGGAAAGTCGGCGACATCGCGCCACAGGAGCTGCTGACTGCGGCGGAGCGCCACGCCACCGATCGTCAGGCTCAGGTCGCGCGGCAGGCTGACGCGGCTGCTCGCCGGACCTTCGACCTTGCGGAACCACTGGGCGGGGTCGGCCAGCCCCTCGCCACGACCGAGCAGCGCGGCACCGCTGCGCGCGTCCAGATTCACGCCCAGCGGCACCGGCTTGGGGTCGAAGGGCAGCTCGGCGCGAAAATCCTGCGGGTGTGCGGAGACCGCCATCAGCTCGACGCGCAGCACCCGCAGGCTTTGCGCGCCGACGTTGTCGATCGCGACATTGACCCGCCGCGACTCGCCCACCCGGAGACCGCCGGCGTCGGCCACCGACAAGCCGCTGCGCATCGCCGCGGTGCCGCCCTGCACCGCCAGCGTGAACTCGATCCACGCGCCGGCCAGCGTCGGCTCGTCCAGATGCCAGCGCAGCGGCTGGCGCAGGCTGTCGCGGCGGCCGGCGGCGAGTAGCGCCGCGGCACTGTCCACCGCGTAGGTCGGCGTCAGCGAGGGCGTCACCGCGCGACCCTGGAAGTCGCGGCAATAGCGGTCGTCCAGCGCGTACTGCAACGCGGCACCGACCGGGCTCGCCGGGCTGCAGGTGTAGCGACAGGCCAGCCCGGCCGGCGCCAGCGGCGAGTCGGCATCTTCGATGCAGAGCCGCACCGGTCGGTTGGGCCGCACCTCCGTCACCGGAATCAGCGCCTGCGCCGCGGCCGGCACCGCGGCTTGCGCCCGCACCACCCGCAGCGTCGACACCCGCAGCGACGAGGCGTAGTTCTCCTCCCAGCGCATACCGGCCTTCGCCGGCGACGGGTCCTGCTGCACGCGGGTGGCCCAGCTGACGCCGCTGCCGGTCACGCTGAGCGGCCGGGTGATCCGCGCCTGATCGGCGTAAGGCTGCACCACGGGGGTGAGCGCGCGAGTCAGGCCGTCCGGACCAGCGCCGCCGTAGACCGCGCCGGCATCCAGCCGATAGCGCGTGGTGGTCGGCGGAATCAGCGGGGCCTCGCGGACGCAGGCAGAGACGCGGGAGTCGTCGGGGTCGGCGAGCGGGTAGGCATCCGGCTCGCGCCAGAAGTCGACGCCGCGTCCGATCCGCTGCGTGGCTCCCTGCAGCGCGCCGGTCTCGGCGGCGCAGCGGCCGAAGGCGTCGCGGGTGCCAGCGCGTTCGGCGTCCAGCTTCACCGCGTAGATCGCCGCGTCGCTCAGACACTGCGGGAAGTTGTCGCCGGGCGTGAACTGCAGGATGAAGATCCCGGCGTCGGTGATCGCGCCACAATCGCTCGGACCGACCGCGCTGCGATCGCCGCTGCGGGTGATCGGCGGCAGCCGCGTGACCGGATCGTTGAGCCGGCACAGGCCGAGGTCGAGCACGCCATCGTCCGGATCGAACCAGTCGTCGAGCGGCTTGCCGTCGCCATCCACCGGCGTCACCCGGCCGACCACCTCCCAGCTGGCCAGCACGGCGTCGCGGCCGTTCGCGGCATTGGCCAGCGCCCAGCAGTCCGACTGCGGCAGCGCGCCGGCCAGCGGCTCCTCGGGGCGCAGGAAGGCGCCGATCTCGTCCGGCCCGGTGCGCCAGCGGCCGTAGGGCAGGGCGTCCGGCGACTGCGCCCGCTGATCGAGGCTGAGCGGCGCGCGATCGGGGCGCAGCTTCTCGTTGAAGCTCAGCGTCTCGACCTTGACCCCGGCCGGACCGCTGCAGCCGACCAGCAGCAGCAAGCCGACCCCCAGCAACGCGGACTCGCGGACGCGGCTCACGGCATCACCTCGAAGCCGTTGCCGTAGACGCGATCGGCCGGCAGCACCGCGGCACGGAACTGGTTCAGATCGAGGCCGACCAGGCTGTCCAGCGGCGGCAGCAGGGCGCACTCGGCGGCGATCGCCTGCGCCAACGCCGGCGAGCCCAGCGTGGCCAGCTGCTGCAGCGTCGTGTCCACCGCCTCAATCATCTCGGCGCTGACCGTGCGCGAGGCGCCGTTGCCGGCCTGCAGCCGAAGCAGCGGCTCGCTCCACAGCGTCAGCGTGGTGGCCATCGCGCCCCACAGCGCCGGCTCGCTGCGCATGCGCTCGGCGATTTCCGGACTGAACTGGTCGAAGCGCTGGCGCAGGCGGCTGCCGTTGGCGGCGTTGGCGAACAGTTGATCGCGCACCGCCGAATACGCGCGCAGATCCACCGCCGCCGCCACGCTGCCGAGCAGGCTGCGCAGCGCGCTCGGGGCGGGCGGCATGGCGGTGTGTTGCGCCGCCAGCTCGGCCATGCAGCAGGCACCGGCCAGGTTTGGCGAGAAGTTCCGCCACCAGCCGGGGCCGTTGCGCGGCGCCTGTTGCGGGGCTGCGCCCATCACCAGCAGGTCCGGCCAGGTGTCGCCATCGACCCGGCCGATCCGGATCGCCGTCGGCACCCCGGCATAGCGCCCGAGGCACTGCGCGGTCGGCACGAATTCCAGCGTGCGGTTCAATGCGATCAGCAGCGAGGGCACATCGCGCGGCGCCGGACCGGCCTCGCGCAGGCGGCCGAACACCAGATCCGGCCGACCGTCGGCATCCAGATCCCCCGTCGCCACACGGCGCAGGCCATTGGCTGGAAAACGCTGCTCGCCGATCCGGAAGCCATCCGCCGCCGCCCACAGGATGCGCGTCCGCGACCACTGCGGCGCCGGGTCCTCGGCATCCGCCACCACCACCAGATCGTCGCGGCCGTCGCCGTTGAAATCCGCCGCCGCCACGTCGGCCAGCGGCGCCGACACCGCCACCGCGGAATGCTGCTGCAGCGGCTGCGCCCCGCCGACGTTGCGCCAGATTTGCACCCCAGGCGTCCCGCTCGACGCGGTCGGAATCAACAACGCCACATCCGGCGCCGCGTCCTCGCCGGCGAAACGCCCGACTGCAAAGCGCTGCCGCGGATCCGAACTGCCGGCCGGCAGCGTCTGCGCCAGCTGAAACTCGATCGCCGCGCCGGCCGCGCCCACATTGCGCAGCACCCGAAGCGTCCCGCTCGCCGCCCGCAGCAACACATCGACGTCGCCGTCCGCATCGAGATCGGCGCCGGCGACCTGCACCATCGGCTCCAGCCCGGCCACCGATAGCGTCACCCCGGCATCGAACGAGGTGCCCGCACGCCCGGCGTACACCACGCTCGGCTCCACCCGCACCCCCGGCACCGGCCCGCGATACACACTCGCCCCCACCACCAGCAAATCCAATCGCCCATCGCGATTGAAATCCGCCGCCAGCACCCCGGCCGCGGCCCGCGGATCCGCCGCATCGAAGGGCGTCGACGCCAGACTGAAAGCACCCGTCCCATCACCCAGATACAGCCGGTCCGCCCGCGGCAACTCGACCCCGTCCGGCCCCTGCGTCCGGCCCATCGCCACGAACACATCCGGGTGACCATCGCCGTTGAAATCCCCGAGCGCCGCATCCACCGCCGCCGTATCCACCGGCACCCCGGCCTCCAGCAACTCCGGAAACACCCCCGCCTCGAACACCGCCGGCGCCGCACTCGCCGGTCCTGGCCCGGCCCATGCAGACCCCGACCCCGCCACCAGCAGCCCCACGGCGAGGCAGCCCGAACGCATCCCAGCAGACATACGCAAGCTCCGACACACGACTCCCCCTAGACGAGCCGGTCGCGGCGGCTTTCTCGCGGCGTGGTGGCGAGGAGGCTGCCGTTGGTCGGTTGGGTGGGGCCGTTGGTCGGTGATGGCGTCTGCGTGCGTTTGGTGCTGGATTCGTATGCCGCCCAAGTGCTTGGCAAGCTTGCACCGAGCCACTGTTGCTCAGACAATGCGATGCATACGTGCAATGTTGCCTTGTTTGCGAGGAATGCGGCTATGTCATCAGCAGAGAAGCCCTCGAATGAGAAAGAGCCTCGCATCGGCCTGGCGTTATCGGGAGGCGGCATCCGGAGCGCCACTTTTTGCTTGGGTCTGCTGCGAGGGCTGGCAACGAATCAGTTGTTGCGTCGAATCAAATACATGTCCACCGTCTCGGGTGGCGGTTATATTGGCGCGACGTTGGGGCTGCTTGCGCAGAAGCACGGAATCGAGGGGGCCGAGAGGATTCTGGCACAACCAGATTCAATGTTGTTGCGGTGGCTCCGTCGGCATGGGCGCTATGTAGCCCCGTCTGGTGCGCGCGATTACGGGATGGCATTCGCCACTTACGTCCGGTCCTTGATTGCGATACACGTGGACATTGGCGCTCTGGCCATGTTGTTGGCCATCACTGTGGTATTGCCGCATGCCCTGGTGGAGAATTTCCCTTTTGAAGATATGCCCCGATACATTACTTTCTGGGGGAGCATCTGGTGGCCTTTGGCGTCCGCATGGTTGTCTTCGGCGACCGTCATCTTTATGTTTGCTTACTTCTGGGCAGCTGGCTCAAGGGTGAGCTTCGCTGCACGGGATAAGCGATGCTGGCGCGCTACCGTGCTGTTGCGCTGGTCCAACAAAGTTGGTCTTGTGATGTTGGCAGTCGGTGTTCTCGATTGGTGTAGTTGGAATCTTATGCTGAGTGTCAGCCATCAGGGGGTGTCAGTTTTTTTTGGTGCATTGGTGTCAAGCCTTATCGCATTGACGCTGGGGCTTGTGCGTTTTTATGCGGAGCGAGTGGCGCAGGTTGCCCAGAGGCAGGATGGTATTTTTCCATGGATGGCTCTTGTCAACCTTGTTGGCATATTGGTGTTATTCGTTGTGTTGGTCTGCTGGGTCGCTCTGGTTCAGTGGTTGGTGTTTGCGCCGACGCTTTCGGAACTGTTGACATTCAATTGCCCAGCTTCGGTTTTGAATTTCAATTGCCCAGTTTGGTGGATTGAGAAAACGGATCTGGAACGCCTTGCATGGGTCGCGTTGCCAATTTGCTTCTGGATGATTTTGAGCTACTTCAATGTCGATGCAGCAAACGCAAGTTCTTTGCATTCAATGTATCGCGCACGTCTGGCGCGGGCGTATCTGGGTGCTGCTAACAGCGAGCGAGTCAAAGAGCCGGATCTGGTTTTTGATGGTCCGATTGGGAAGGAGGGCTTTGAAAAGTTGGTTGATGACCCGGTGGCTGACGATGACCGTGTACTGGAAGAGTACTTTGCGGGAAATTTGGATAAGCATAATAAATTCGGCCCTGCTCATCTGATCAATGTTTGCATTAACCACACTCGCGAGATTGGACGGGAGCGTGTGAACATCGATCGGAAAGGTCTGCCGCTGACGCTCAGCATTGATGGCAAGGATTGGAACGGCAATCGCGAGGTGTTCAATCGTCTCAAGGAGAGGACGCTGGCGTCTTGGATTGCAATTTCGGGTGCTGCAGCCTCGCCAGGTGCAGGATCATTAACCTCGCCTGGATGGGCGGCACTGTTGTTCTTGGCGGGTGTGCGACTGGGTTACTGGTTTGACGCGGGTCTGGATTATTCGCCCAAAGGTGCGAAGCAAAAGCCGACTCGCCTTGTCGGTAGGATTCATTTATTGTTGCAAGAGCTGCGTGCCGAGTTCTATGGAGAGGATCGACGCCATTGGTATTTGTCTGACGGCGGGCATTTTGAGAACACCGGTGTCTATCCTCTGCTGAGACGGCGGGTCGAGATCATTGTGGTGGCTGATTGCGGTGCTGACCCGCGCTACGCCATGGCGGATCTGGACAACCTGATCCGAAAGGCGCGGATTGATTTTGGTGTTGAAATTGAATTCTGTTCGTCAGTGCAGGCAAGAGAGATGCTTGCGCTTGAGGTTCCGGAAAAATGGAAGACGCTCTGCGTGCTCTCGCCCGAAGAATTGGCAAACAATATGACTGCTCGGGGCGTGATGATGGCGCGGGTCACTTACCCTTCCACTGAATATAAGCCTATTGCTTATGGCTTGCTTGTTGTCGTTAAGCCAAATCTCCACAAGGCTCTGGATCTTGATGTGCGTGCTTATGCCAGTGAGAATCCAGATTTTCCGCAACAAAGTACTGCAGATCAGTTCTTTGACGAGGCGCAGTGGGAGAGTTATCAGCGCCTTGGTTACGATTTTGGAAAGGAGATCTGTGGGAAATGGTTGCTGAGCGCCTACAGAGCGGTAGCGCACCACGGCGTTATTCGAAGGCCGCATCATGCAGCCGTCGGTAAATCAGGGCCAGAAGGAATCACCATCAGTCGCACCGTTGCAGCCGTTGGTGCTCTCTCCCTGGGGGGGCTTCTGGCGGGAGGCTTGCCAGTACTTAGCTATATGCAGCAGTGGCACGATGAATCAGATCGGCGTTCAATGCGGATTGATGAAGCTTTGAATTTACTTGAGTCTTGTTTTGGTTCGATCGGTGGCGAAAAATCAAATGCGCCTAGAGACTTTGATAAGATTCCTTATTCGAATCCGATGGATTATCTGAGAAAGATGTCGTCGTCGATGAATGGTTCCCAGTTAAGTCGATTCGCGGATTTGAAATCTAAAGCGGCCTTTCAGGAAGGCGCTCAACATCCCTGCGGTAAAATACGAATCATATACGATGTTTCAATCTACTGGCGTGAACATGGGAAGTATCCTAGTGGCACGGTGTATGCAGTATGGCCGAAAGATTTTGCTTTGCGGTCAGTCGAGATTGTTTCAAACGACCAAACAGGGAGTGATTCATTGAGTGCCGGGAATTCGTCAATTGAGGGTGATTCGTCAAATAAAGGCGATGCGTTACCTATTCCCGCGCGCTCCTCGCTGGAAAGTGGCTTCGATCTCCAATTTGATAATCAAATTTTTTGTCGTCAATGCCTCCCTGGTTTGCCGTTGGTTCTTGGTTCGTCCCAGGCGCCAAAATGTTGCTTCATTCCATTTGCTCCTCCTGTTGCGAGTCCTCATGTCGCCAGTATGGGTAAAGGTTTGGATGAAGAAAAATCCGACCTGCGCAAATGTGGCGATGCGATCCTTTACACCCAAGTCTATGATGAGGCGGGTCGTCGAGACATTATCGGCGTGCTTGATGAATGGTCTGGTGGCGACTGGATCAGAGTGATGCCGATTGAAAACGTTACCAGAACGGCAATGTCTGCTGGTCGATCTCCTCCCTTCAAACATGAATTATGCACATTAATTTATCATAAAAAGAGCGAACAGGAGTGTGCGGATGCTTTGGCGGAAAGATTAAAATTCAAGAATATTTGTTCTCAGCGCGTGAGAACGTCATCCTTGCCAGACAGGTTCCGTGGCCGGGAGGGCGTTATTGAGTTGTGGTTTCCACCTCAAAAATAGAAGCCGAACTCCATGGGTGTGGGGTATCCGTGGCGACAAGCAGCGATTTCGCTGGAGGGTGTGATGGGGTTTGAGCAAGCGAATTCTTCAGCAGAGAGGAGAGTGAGATGGCTGGCTTGATCAACAGGGTGTTCTTTTTCGAGCATGTGCGCGCAATGCTTTTTGGCAATGCGCTCAGGCCGAAGCAAGTCGCCGGACTTGCTGCATTGCTTGACTATTGGGAGGCCAAACACGCAGCGAAAGATGACCGCATGTTGGCCTACCTGATGGCGACAGCATTTCATGAGACTGATATGACCATGCAGCCGATCCGCGAATATGGCAGCACAGCCTATTTCGACGGTCGTTACGGGCCGCCGCCAGCAGGCAAGAACCCCAAGTTGGCCAAGGATCTGGGAAATACGCAACAAGGGGATGGATCGCGTTTTTGTGGGCGAGGCTACGTTCAGCTGACCGGACGAAGAAATTACGCAGACTGGGGAAACCGGCTTGGGCTTCCGCTACTTGAGAACCCTGATCTTGCGCTGCAGGCCGGGCCAGCAATGCAGATCCTGGTTGAGGGATCCCTGTTGGGCTCATTCACTGGAAGGAAGTTGTCCGATTATTTTGGTCAGGATCGAGCTGAGTGGCGGGATGCACGGCGTGTGATCAACGGGCTGGATAAAGCAAGCTTGATTGCAGGCCACGCAAGGAACTTTTATGCCGCTATCAGTTATACGACATGACCCTGATGTCGATCTCACGGGCTGTGAATGACTCACAATTCCAGACCACTTGATATTTGTCCAACGGCCAAATCTGCAGTTGGCCGAGGCGTGAAGGCATCGCCCACCCCACCCGACCCGTGTACGATCCGTGAAGTCTACACATCGTCTACGGAGTGGCGTCTCATGCAGTTTCCTTATCCCTCGGGTCCGGGGGTGGTGCCGGCGGACCTGACGGCGGCGACGCCGGCGTATCGGCGGCATGCGTGGCTGGCGGTGCTGAGCCTGCTGGGCTTCATCGCGCTGTATCTGGCGCTGTTCGGCTGGCTGGCGCTAACGGCGTGGCGGCTGGGCAGTGCGGTGCTGGCGGGGTCGGCGCATAACCCGCTGCTGGCGGGGTTGGTGGCGTTCGGGGCCGGCTTCCTCGCGATCTTCATGGCGAAGGCGCTGGTCTTCATCAAGCGCGGGAGCAATGACGGGCTGGTGGAGATCCAGGCGACGGAACAGCCGCAGCTGTTCGGCTTCCTGCAGCGGCTGGCGGATGACGCCGGAGCGCCGCGGCCGCATCGGGTGTTCGTGTCGGCCCGGGTCAATGCGGCGGTGTTCTACGACCTGTCGATCCTGAATCTGCTGCTGCCCTCGCGGAAGAATCTGGAGATCGGGCTGGGCCTGGTCAATGTGCTGAATCTGAGCGAGTTCAAGGCGGTGCTGGCGCATGAGTTCGGCCACTTTGCGCAGCGGACGATGGCTGTGGGTCGCTGGGTGTATGTGGCGCAGCAGATTGCGGCGCACCTGATCGAGCGCCGCGATGCGCTGGACACCTTCCTGCTCGGTCTGTCGCGGATCGACCTGCGGGTGGCGTGGATCGGTTGGGCGCTGCGGCTGGTGATCTGGTCGATCCGCAGTCTGGTGGAATTGCTGTTCCGCGGCGTGGTGCTGGCGCAGCTCGCGCTGTCGCGGGAGATGGAGTACCAGGCCGATCTGGTCGCGACCTCATTGAGCGGCAGCGATGCGCTGGTGCATGCGCTGCACAAGCTCGGCGCCGCCGATGACGCGTGGCAGCGGGCGATCGACTTTGCCGCCACGCAGGCCGGTCGCGGCCGCTCGGTCAGCGACTTGTGCGCGATCCAGAGCCGGATCATCGAGCAGATGCGCGCGATCCTGGCCGACCCGGGTTTTGGCGACGCGCCGACGCTGCCGGCCGGGGATCGGTCGCAGCACCGGGTGTTCAAGGGTGAAATCGCGCAGCCGCCGAAGATGTGGGCCACGCATCCGGCGAACAGCGACCGCGAGCAGAACGTCAAGCGCCGCTATCTGAGCGCAGAGATCGACGGGCGTTCGGCGTGGACGCTGTTTGCCGATGCCGAGTCGCTGCGGGCGAAGGTCAGTTGCAGCGTGTTTCGCGAGCGGGACCCGGACCCGTTGCCAGCGGCGGAGACCTTGCAGCTGCTGGATCAGGCTTTCAGTCGGCCGAGTCTGGATCGGCGCTACCGCGGCAGTTTCCTCGGCCGCTCGATCGTGCGGCATGTGACGACGCCGGAGTCGTTGTACGAGGCGGTGCCCGCCGGGCTGGACCTGGATCGCGAGCTGACCGCGCTCTACAACGACGCCCACGATGCCGATCTCGACCGGTATCGGGAGCTGTCGCAGGAGCGGGCCGCCCTGCAGGCGCTGCGCGACGGCAATCTGTCCGCGCCCGGCGGCGTGGTCCGCTGGCGCGGCACCGATCGACCGCGTCGAGAGCTGCCGGCGCTGCTCGCGGAGGTGCAGGCCGAGGTCGACGCGGTCGAGGCGCGAATCACCGCACATGACCGGCGCTGCCGCAGTCTGCATTTGCGGGCGGCCGAAGCGCTCAACCCGCACTGGGCACTGCCGCTGCGTGGCCTGCTGGCGACGCTGCATTACGCAGAGCATGTGTCGGCCGACGTCGGCGATGCCGCCGAGGTGCTGGCCCACACCTTCCGCGTGGTGACGGCGGACAAGAACGTCTCCGATCGCGAGTTGAAGCGTCTGCTGGAGTCGGCCAACGGTCTGCAGGCGGCGCTGGCGCGGGTGTATGCGCAGAAGGACGACCTGCGCCTCGGCGCGGCGTTGCTGCAGCGGCTGGAGGTGCCGAGTTGGTCGGCGGCGCTCGGCGAGCTGAAGCTGCCGGTGGCGACCAAGGACAACATCAATTCCTGGCTGCAGGCGGTGGACAGCTGGATCCGGTCGACCCGCGCCGCGCTCTCCGGGTTGGCGCGAGAGAGCCTGGAGATGCTGCTGGAGGTCGAGGATCAGGTGGCGAAGGCCTGGACCGCGCGGCAGCCGCTCGGGGACGCGCCGGCCGCGCCGCAGGTGCCAATCGAGTACGCGACGCTGACGCCCGGCCAGCAGCGCAAGCGCGCCGATCGGCTCAGCCTGTGGGATCGCTTCCAGCTGGCGGACGGATGGTGGGCGGGCTCGGCGCGCTTTGCCGTGGCGGCCGGAATCGTCGGATCGGTCCTGTTCCTCGGTGACAGCTCGGGCAGCACGCTGCTGCACCTGCACAATGGTCTCGCGACCGCGGTGGTCGTCGATGTCAACGGCAACGTCCAGACGCTGCCCGCCGGCGCCATTCGGGTGACGGAGATCAGCGGCACCGAGCATCGGATTCGCACCAGCACCACCGAGGGCATCGAGATCGAAGCCTTCGAGGCCAGCAGCCCGTCGGCCGGGCAAGTGGTCTACAACGTCGCCGGGGCACTGCCGCTGGTCGAGTGGACCATGATCTACGGCGAGGCCAGCGCGCCGCCCGACCGCGTGCTGGGCGCGCCACGCTGGGTCAGCACCGGCGCCGAGCACATCTTCACCGAGCCGCCGGAGACGATTTCGAGCAAGGGCAAGGGCGGCACCCGCAGCGTGTTCAGCGCAATCACGAATCCGTGGAACGCGATGAACGAGCTCGGCGACAGCGACGATGGCAAGGCGGTGCGCGCCGCGCACGCGCGGTGGGATGCGCCGGACTCGCGCAACATCGTGCTGTGGCTGTCGATGGCCAGCAGCCTGCCCGAGTTTCGCGACATCCTGCTGGAGCGGCTGGCACGCAACCCGGCCGACATCCCCGCCGCCCGTGCCCTGCAGGACCAGGCCAGCGGGCCCGATCTCGACCAGCTCTGCGCCGAGCGCCAGGCGGCGGCTGCCGCGCAGCCGGACTCTGCCGATGCGGCCTACCTCGCCCTGCGCTGCGATGAGGGCCCCGCGCAGAACGCCGCCTGGCAGACGGCCCATCAGCGCTGGCCAGACCATCCGTGGATCCAGTACGCCCACGCGATGGGCACGGCTCAGGACGCTCGCTGGGACGAGGCCGCGGTGCTGCTCGAAGTCAGCACCAGCCAACTGCCGCCGATGGACGAGACCAGTCGCGCCGCGCTGCTGCGGATCTGGCGGATCGAGGGAGGCGATCCCGCCCGGGAGCAGCGCCTGATCGGCGGCACCACCTATCTGCGCCACCTGGTCGACAAGGAAAGTGGCGAGGGCTGGGCGCCCGAGTCCGGCATCCACGCCTTCGGCCCGCTGAGCCGCGGCGAGTTGGCCGAAGCCGAGCGACTCGGCCTGCGCGACCCCGACTTCGCCAGCGAGGTCAAGGTCATCGTCGCCGCCTCCGCTGGCGCGCTGCCGGCGCAGATTCAAGCCGGTCTGGCCGTCGCAGCCGACGAAGAGGTCAGCGACGCCGCCCGCTGGTACGCCGTCGCGCTCGCCCTGCGCGAACGCGCCGATCCGTCGGCCGCGCTGGCCAAGCTGCGCGAGTCCGCAGGACCGGAAGCCGCGGCCATCGAACGCTTCCTGAACCGGCTCGCCGAGGGCGCCTCGGCCGACCAGGCCCTGGCCGAGTTGGGTGCCATCGATGTCGTCGAACGCGGTATCGCCTACGCCAGCGCCGCGGTCCTGCTGGGCCCGCGCTGCCCGGCCACGTGGCGCAAGCAGGCCAAGGCGCTGCTGTTCAACTACGAGCGGCCGTATCTCGGGTGAGGATGGGTCTGCCGTCGGGGGCTTTCGGGCCCCCGGCGGCGCTGGACGATGCGCCTGCCTGGTCCGATCACGGCAAGTCCGATGGGTATCGCGCGCGCTCGGCTTCAGTCATCGCCGCCCGATCTATCGTCGAACGGCAGTCCCGCGCAGGACGCCTTGCTCTCGGTCGCGCAATCGGATCCTTGTCGTCAGAACCCGGCCGGTCGATTGGCAAAGAACTCCAGCCGGCCGCACCGTGGACAGCGAAATGATTGAACCTCGTAAGCCATCTTTCCGCTCAGCGACAGTCCTGACCAGAAAGATGGTTTGGGCTCGCCCTCCACCCACACGGCCGAGGTTCGCGTATTCAAATGTCCATGATCGAGCATAAAGCCCGCTTGCATCGGACGATTGCACTTGGCGCAGTGGATTTCATGGGTCATGATTGACTCGCTCGGTCATCAAGGTTGGGGATCGGTTTACGCGCTGATGCGTGTCCGGGATCCGCAAGGGGGGCGATCTTGCCCGGCAGGAACCTGCAGGGACAGGCGGTGATTGGCGCCGACTGAGAATAGACCCCGTCGCAGCAGATTTCAGCGCTGTGGCTACTGCGGCTTGATGATTTCAGCAGGCGCGGCCGGGTAAGCCGCGTCGACAGTCAACGGATCGCCAAATCGAGCGCAGTGTCCGCCCAGTCGAAGGTCACCGCCAGCTGACGCGTGCGGGCGTTATGAACGACTTTCGTGCCTGCGAGCTGCGCGGCCGGCTGCCCATTGATCAACACCCCGGCCGGCGCTTCCGCCCACTGGTGCAGCACCAGCGTGATCCGCCGCTGCTCCGGCCGACCCGCGTAATCACCGCCACGCCGATTCAGGCTCAGCGTCAGGTCGTCGCCACGCTGCCGAGCGTGAAACTCGACGATCTCGTGCGCATCACTCTGGTGGCTCCCGAACCGAGCCCCGTCGTCGTCGTACAACCGTCCCCGCGATTCACTCACGCTGGCGTCCGGCCAGTGATGGACGGTCAGTTCGCGGGTACTGTAGTCATTGCTGCGCTCGATCGGCTTGATCATCGGCAGGAAGGCGCCGGCGCGGGCGAAGACCGGGATCCGGTGGAGCGGGGTGGCGACCTGGACGCGGGCGGGGCCGACGTGGCGTTTGCCGGTCCAGTAGTCGAACCAGACGCCCTTGGGCAGGTCAACACGGCTGGTGCGGATGCCGGGTTTGACCACTGGCGCGACCAGCAGGGCGTCGCCCCACAGGTAGGCGTCGCGGCGGTCGAGCAGGCTGGGGTCGGTGGGGTCGAGGAAGGCCAGCGGACGCATCAGCGGCTGGCCGGTGGTCGCGTGTTCCCAGGCCAAGGTGTAGTGGTACGGCATCAGTGCGTAGCGCAGCCGGATGAAGTCGCGGGCCAGTCGGCGGGTGTCGCGGTCGTGGAAGACCGGTTCCGGGGCGATGTGCTCTTGCGCGTGCGGGCGATGCACCGGCTGGAACACGCCGTAGAGCAGCCAGCGCAGGTAGAGCTCGCGGTCGAAGCGCTTGCCGCCGGCGAAGCCGCCGAGGTCGGAGTGGATCCAGCCGAAGCCGAACAGGCCCATCTGCAGGGCCAGCTCGACCTGCGATTGCAGGCCGCCCCAGCTGCGGTCGACGTCGCCGGTCCACGGCACCATGCCGTAGCGCTGCGAGCCCGGCGCGCCGGCGCGCATCATGATGAAGGGCCGTCGCTCGGGGTGCAGTTCGCGTTGACCCTCCCAGACCAGCCGCGCCCATTCATGGCCGTAGGCGTTGTGCAGTTCGTCGGCGGAGCCGATGGCGTGGATCGTGTCCTTCGGATGCACTTCGGGCTCGCCGAGATCGCCCCACCAGCCGGCGACGCCCTGGCGGTCCAGATCGGCGTAGATGTTCTGGAACCAGCGCCGCGCTTCGGGGCGGAACACGTCGATGATGCCGGTGTTGCCGAAGTAGAAGTCGAAGCGCTTGGGGCGGCCGGCGAGGTCGAGGCCGAGGGCATTGGCGGCAACCGCTTCGTCCCAGCGTGTCGAGCTTTTCAGGACGAAGGGCTCGGTGATCAGGATGGTGCGGACGCCATCGGCGGCGAAGTCGCTGATCATCCGCTCCGGCGTCGGCCAGGCCTGGCGGTCCCAGTCCAGATTGCCCATGTGGCCCCGGATGTCCGGGCCGAACCAGTACAGGTCCAGCACGATCGCATCCAGCGGGATGCCTTGCTCGCGGTAGCGGCGCACGACGTCGCGGGCTTCGGCCTCGGTCCGATAGCCGAAGCGCGAGGCGTAATGGCCGAGCGTCCAGCGCGGCGCCAGCGGCGGCAGTCCGGTGGCCTGCACATAGTTGCTGACGATCTTTGGCAGCGCCTCGCCTGCGACCACCAGGTAGGCGGTCCGGCCGGCCACCGCTTCGAACTGCAGCACGTCGGACTCGGTGTGGCCGAGGTCCATATGACCGCGGGCCGAGTTGTCGAACAGCAGCAGGTAGCCGCGGCTGGAGATCACGCCGGGCAGGCTGAAGTACATCTGCTTCGACTTGGTGGTGTAGCCGTAGTGGGCGCGGTTGTAGAGCGGCAGGCGCTGGCCGCGGCGATCCATGCCGAGCACCCGCTGGCCGCCGCCGAGCAGCTTTTCGTCGGGCTGCAGCTGGAAGCGGAAGCCGCGCATCGTCTCGTGGTGGAACAGGCCGGCTTCTTCGCTGAGCAGCTGGGTGTCGCCGCGCTCGTAGCTCAGCTGCAGCGGCTGGCGCTGGATCCGGACGCGCAGTTCGCCGCTGTCCCAGCTGAGGGCGTCGTCGTGTTCGGCGAGCGTGGCTGCCACCGGCGGCAGCCCGCCGGCCAAGCTGAAGGAGGGCAGTTGCTTGCGGCCGGGCGGCTGGTAGTGCACTTCCAGCGCGGCCGGGCCGTGGAAGCGCAGCTCGACCGGGCCGTCGCTGGTGTCCAGCCGCAGCGTGTCGCCGTCGAGACGATGGCCGAGCAGCTCGGCGGCGATACCAAATGCGGGGGCGATGAGAAGCACCAGCCAAAGGAGCCTGGCTCGCGTGAGGGGGGATCGCTTCACTGCGTTCTCCATGATGTCATTGGCAAGCCATTGATTCGAATGTGCCTGACAGAAATCGGCATTCGAGACGCATTCCACGATTCGTCATCGCGAACGCAGTGAAGCGATCTCCGGTTTCACGGCAACTCGAGACTGCTTCCCGCCACGCAAGCTCGCGGTCGCAGTGACGATTCTCTGGGAACAGCGGCCAATATCAGGGTCCGTGCGCGTTTCCCATCGGAAATCCCGGATCGCGATGACGACACCAGAGGGGTGTCGCGAGAGGGAGTTCGGGGCGTTCATGGGTGTCGATCGCGGGCCATCACGGCACCAGCTCCAGCGCGCGCCAGCCGAGCGGCGCCAGCGTCAGCGAGACTCGGCCCACGCCGTCGCGCACCGTCAGGGTGAGCTCGCCGTTGCCGGACAGCCGCTCGACCAGCCGATGCTCGCCATCGCTCAGGCCCCAGGCGCGGATCAGCTCGGCGGGCAGCAGCAGTTCGGCGTCGTGGCCAGCCGTGGCATCGAAGCCGGCGGCGAACAGCAGGCGCTGCTGCGCGTTCCAGCGCGCCCACACCACGGCGCGGTCGTTCCAGCCGGGACTGCCGGCGTCGAGGTTGGCGGCGTGCAGGTCGAGGTAGTCGCCGTCCAGCGCCGAGCTGTCGCGCAGGAACTGCATCAGCCGCACGTAGTCGGCGCGCAGCGCGCGTTCTTCCTCGGTCGAGCGGCCGCCGTCGTAGGCGCCGTCGTTGATCCAGCGCTGCAGGCTGGGCACGGCCCAGTAGTCGAAGATCGTGGTGCGGGTGGCGCGACCGAAGCCGGGGTTGTCGACGGCCGGCTCGCCCAGTTCCTGGCCGAAATAGAGCAGGGTGGCGCTGCGGCCGATCGCGCCGGAATACAGCATCAGCGGCAGCCCGGCGCGCGCGGTGCCGGCGAAAGCCGGGTTGGCGACGCGCTGCTCATCGTGGTTCTCGATGAAGCGCAGCAGCCGCCGGTCGACGTCCGCCAGCCCCGCGCGCAGCGGCTCCAGAGTGCCGGCACCGGCCTTGCCCTGCACCACGTCCTTCAGACCGTCGTAGACGTCGACCTTGTCGTAGAGCAGGTCCATCAGGCCGAGGTCCAGGTACTCGCGGAAGCGCTCCGGCTGATAGATCTCGGCAATCAGCAGCGCGTCGGGGCGGCGCGACTTGATGTGCGCATTGAGGTAGCTCCAGAACGGCACCGGCACCATCTGCGCGATATCGAAGCGGAAGCCGTCCACCCCGGTATCCAGCCAGAAGTCGACGATTTCGCGGAACTTGATCCAGGTGCGCGGCACGTCCTGACCCTGCCAGAACGCGAGATGCTCGGCCGCGCTGGCGCCGCGCAGCCGCTCGGGCAGCGCCGGGAAGTCCTCCGTGCCGTCCGGGCGCACGCCGAAGTTGAGTTTGGCGGTCTCGTACCAGTCATCGATCGCCGGCTGTGCACGGCGGACATCGTTGCCGGTCCAGCGTGCCGGACGCTCCTCGAAGCGGCCGTCGGCCAGCGGATGGACTTCGCCGCCCAGTGGCCGCTGATCCGCCGGAAATTCGGGCACCTCGAAGGCGGTATCGCCCAGGTAGTAGAAGCTGTTTTCGCGGGTGTACTCGACCGTACGGTCGTCGTCGGCGCCGAAATCGCGCACCCCCGCAGGCGCGGTCACCGAGCGATAACCACGGGCGACGTGGTTCGGCACGATGTCGATGATCACGCGCAGGCCGGCGGCGTGGCTGCGTGCGACCAGCGCGCGGAACTCGTCCATCCGCCGCGCGGGATCCTGCGCCAGGTCCGGATTGACGTCGTAGTAATCGGTGATCGCGTAGGGCGAGCCGGCGCGGCCCTTGACCACGTCCGGGTCGTCCAGCGGGATGCCGTGGGTGGTGTAGTCGCCGATCAGCGCGTGACGCAGCACGCCGGTGTACCAGACGTGGCTGGCGCCAAGTTCGCGAATCGACGCCAGCGCGCCGGCGTCGATGTCGGCGAAGCGGCCGACGCCGTTCTCGGCGATCGTCCCCCACGGTCGCGTCGGCTGCTGGCGATTGCCGTACAGCCGCGGCAGCAGCTGATAGACGATCGGCCGGCTGGGCAGCGCGGGCCGGGCCGTCGCCACTGCCTGGCTCGCGACGGGGCTGGCCGGCGCCGGGCTGCTGGCCGGTGGGTCCTCGCGGCTGCAAGCCACCAGCAGCGCCGCCAGCAGCACGACCAGCAGACCGCGACGGGCGCGGATCAGAGACGGATGACGCATCGACAGGCTCCGCGGCGGCAAGGGTCGCCGGATCTTCCGCCCCGCGCCGACGAGCGTCATCCGCGTTGCCACGGGCCGGGCCTGAATACGTTTGCAGCTGCGGCGTGGCCTTCGGAATCAGGCCGAGAGCAGGTTCGTCTGGACCTTGCCCATTGATTTCCAACCGTTCGCACAACCCGTGAAGGTCGTCGGTATCAGGGCCGCTCCTCGACGTCTGCTTGTCTCAGCGCCGCCAGCAGACGCTCGTACAAAACCAGATCGAGTCGAGGTCCCAGTGTGGTGGGCTGGGTCAGGTTGACCTGTTGCCCGGTAGAAACCCAGCTGTGCAGTTGCAGCCAACCCTGGGGATGATCCTGCGGAAGCTCCAGAATCGGCCCACCGCTGTCGCCGCGATCGCTCTCGAAGCCGAACTCCCGAATCGGAACCTGCGGGCAGACGCTTTCAGCCAGCCAGCTGACACTGCCGCCGGGCTGTCGCAATGCGCGGAACCGGGCACCTCGCGGAAATCCGATCTTGATGACCCGCTGAGCGCCCAAGTCCCTGGTCTCGCCAAAAATCCAGACCGGCCAAACGGGCTGCGATGTGAGACGACGGTCATCGTTCTCGGGGGATACGGCGAGCACCGCCCAATCCGCCTGGATTTGCACGCGATGGTCCGTGGCGGCAGCTTGTCGGACTTCGGGCGTTTCTCCGTGCTGCACGACTCGACCTTGCAAGCGGCCGTAGGGTTGCGAACCCGCCGCGAACGGGCGAGCAGCAGGTGTCAGACGGTATCGGCAGTGCGCGTGCCCGTCGGTGCCGTTGACGATGTGCGCGGCGGTCACACCGATCGTGGGCGACATTAGAACTGCGCTTCCTGCACGCACCAGGCCCTTGCTGTCCGGGCAAGGCGCAGGGCTCAGACGCAACACGAATGGCGGTGTGCCCTCGGCCCACTGCACCTGATGGAGATGACGATCGGCCGCCAGACAGGCTGCCGGCGCCGCGGTCGACGTGCGGATCTGCGGCGGAATGCCATCAAAGTCCAGCGTACGCCGAGTCTCCGGTGACACCGCACGCACGCTGATGGCCCCGAGTTTCGAACGTGTCTGGCGCTGCGCCGCGTCCAGTCGCGACCACAGTTCGCCCGCCTCGACTTTCGACAACTGCCGCTGCTCCGGCCAGTCCAGCCACACGCAGTCGGGGTTCCCCGGATCACTGCGCCATGCCTGCAGCTGCTGCCGGTCCACGAAGTACTGCATGTAGCCCACCACGTCATCGCCAGACGCACAGGGCTCGTCGGCTCGTGCATCCGCCACCAGCAGCAGCTGGAACCCCAGCCATACCACACTGTGGAGCAAGGTCCGGCGGTGACCTCGGCCGGCGAAGGTACGGATGATTCGGGACCACTTGTGCATGGATGCGCCATCCGTTCGACGATCCGGTTTTGTAGCGTGAAGTTTGTGTCCTCGGGTCGTTGATGCCGAATCCGCCCAACGCCGTCGGTCCGCCCTTCAGCGAGCCGGCAGCGCCCGCCCTCCCGATGGGCCCGCGCTGCCCGACGGCGTGGCGCAAGCAGCTGCTTCTCAACGACGATCTGCCGTCTCAGGTGAGGGCAGGTCTGCCGTCGGGGGCTTTCGGGCCCTCGGCGCGAACTCTTGCTTCAACCGGCGTCGGACTGGATCCGGGAGAAATCTGTGGATTGCAAGCGCTGCTCCTCGATGAACGTTACCAACCAGTCGTCGTCATGCCAGCACCACGCCAGATCGCGATCTGATGCCAGCGTCAGCAGCGACCGCCATTCCGGTCCCGGCGTCGGGTCATAGGCTAGCGAGGTGTTGAACGGGTATCCGCCGAGATATCGGCCGCTGGGATGGAGCTTGCACCGCAACTCCCAGTAAGCATCTTGCTGATCCTCACTGATTGGCCAATGCTCAATGACGGCATCGTCCCACGGCCAGGGTGGCACATCGGCGCCGAGCTGGAAGCTCAGCGTCGTCGTTGCGCCAAAACGAACCGCTTCGGGCGGCTCAGCCGGCTCCAGCACATCAAGTCTGTCGAATCGGTAGGCCCGAACATAATCGGGATCTCCCCAGAATGATTCGCCCTCGTCGTCGTGCGCGTAGAAAAACGAGAGCAAACCGGTCTCCGGCAGGCACAGGGGGCCCGCTGGGAGATCGCCGAGGTGAAATTGTCCGATGAAACGATACGGGCCGAGTTTGTGGTGGGGCCACTCAAAGCCGGCGGGCAGGTCCGGCGTTCCACCGAATTTGCTACACCCTGTGGTGGGCGGCGTATTGGCGACGAGGATTTCGACGGATGGACGCGCGATGCGCGACAGGTGCGCGCGGTGTTTGTCCAGTCCGAGCGCACCAACGTAGTTCATGAGGTCATCAAGCATGCCGTCGTCTCCGGTGTCCGGTTCTTCGCTTGTCCGGGCTTCGCTGGACGGTACCACACCAACAGCTTGTTGCGAATCGTCTTGCGCTCGCGCGCCCGCGCCAGTCAATGTTGCGTGCTCGGTTTGAAAATTTTTGCCTTGAGGTAGCGGTTGGCTTGCGTGCGTTGACTTGCCCAGCTTCGCGCAAGGTCATTGAGTCTTTCAAAAAATATCTTGGGGCGAATTTCCGCGCATGTCGGGTATTGCGGCCGTAGTGCCAGACATATGCGGAAAAATGCTCATGAATTATTCATTTTTCAAGAAGTCATTTTGATCGGATTGCGAAGTTGAATTTTGCTTTTTCAATGCAGGTGCGATCGCCAGCATGTCTTCCACCCAGATGTAGCCATTGAACGATGTGGGAATTGACTGGAATTGTGCGAGATCGGTCAAACCTTCGTTGGACTTGCCGGTTGCGAACGGTCCCATCACAATCACTCTTGTGCCCGCCCTGGTCATGCGGTGAAGCAAGCGATTTGGCCAGCCCCAAAACGCCCATTGATAGTTGATGGGAACCACCAGTACGGAGTTGTGGCAACTGACAGGAACATGACCAGTCCAGCCATAAAGTACGTAGTCGGTGGTGCAGGATTGGATTTGGTCTCTGGTTGAAAATATCCAGTTGTTGGGTAGCAACTCACGCATGCGTCCCACCGGGCCAAGTTCTGGACCTCCGTAAAAAGCATCACCGACGCGCTCGGAATCACGTCCGGATTGTTTCAGAGCTTGGTAGAGCAGATCGGCCTCTTGCGAATCCCTGGACTTGAAGTTAAACAACAGCGGCGTGTCGGGAAAGGCGCTCAAGGCTTCTTCGAGCGCAGGCATCTTGCCAACGCCTTGGCCGCGCAAAGGAAAACTCTTTCCATGATCCGCGGTGTAGCCGTAGCCGATGTCCAGTGCCTTTAGTTGGGCAAGACTCTGCTTCCTGATCGGACCTGTGCCATTGGTTCTGCAGTCCAGTGTCCAGTCATGAAACAGCACCATTTGATGATCTGACGTGGGAGCGATGTCCACCTCGACCAAATCCGCACCCAGATCGCGCGCCATTTGTATCGACGCCAGTGTGTTTTCAAAGACCATGTGCTGGGGTGGGTAAATGAACTGTGCGGTGCATGTATCGCGTCCGAATGCGGCTGCCTTGTCGTACAAGTGATAGACGCCGCGGTGGGAAATGATCCTTGGCTGGCCCTGCGGGATTGGAGCCAACAGGCTGCTGTTCGCGAGCCAGGCTATTGATATGCACAGACCAAAGATAATGAACGCTGATTTCGAAATCAGCATCTTCTTGTTCGTCTTGGGTGACTGCATATTTAAGTCCTAGCGCCTGCTGCTGAATTAAATCATCTTGCAGGAAGACTCAGTCGATCGGATGGTCGTTTGGCAGACGAAATGTGGCAAAGCGCGGGCTATCAGCCGCGCATCGACCGCCCGCCGGCACAGAAACGTTCGCTGGTGTCCATCCGGACACCCCGCAGCGGCGCGGTCTTCAGATGCGTGGAATACAGGGGCTCGGCGAAATAGCCGATCAGGATCGAGCGGCGACGCGCGCCGCTGTGGTTCAAGCTGGCCGCGTGCAGCAGGTCGGCATCGAAGACGAGGATGTCGCCGGCACGGCCGCTCAGCGTCTGCGCGCGATGCTCCTGATCAGCACTCACCAGCCGTTCGCCCGCTGTAGGGCGATGGCTGCCGGGAACGAGCCGGGTGGCACCGTTGTCGACGCCGTAATCGTCGAAGAACGCAATCGCGCTCACCGAGTCCCCGGGTCGCTGGGCCGAAAGATCGCGGTGCAGACCCTGATGACCCCCGCCGGGCAGCGGCTCGCGGCCTTCCACTTGGGCGATGAAAAAGGGGCAGTCCACCAGTGCTCCAACCGCTTGCAGCAACACCGGCAGCCGACAGACCGCCTGGACTCGCGGGTCGAGGTCCAGCATCGAATGCCGCCAGTCCGGCCCACGCGGCACCGGCCACTGATCAGAGGGCTTGACCATCGCGTCGAAGGTGTCCCGAAGGTCGTCCAACCAGTCGCCCGGGACGGCGCCGCGCAGGAGGGTGTAGCCGTTCTGGTGGAGTTGCTGGTGGTCGAGCGAGGTGGTCATGGCGGGTCGAGGGCTGTGGTTCGGGTGTCAGGCCGACTGACAGGCAAACAGCTCGAGGACCGGCTGGGGCTCGGGCCGATCGAACGCAGACCACGATGTGCACGCTGGACGCGAATTCGCGGACGCTACAGCAACGAGGCTTCTGACATCAGTCGTGCGTGGCGCTGGCCGGGTTGAAAATAGCGCGCCTTGCTGTTTTTTATTGATCCTCAAAAGGCGCGCCTTTATTGTTTGCGTCAGAAACATTGCATAATTTAGCGTTATGAATCAAAAATGTGCCTGTTCTTATGTCCTTGCGACAAGTCTCACGAAAGCCGTTAACCACTTGATGTGCATATTCATGAATTCTAGTCAAATCAGCGTTTTCGAATAGGGATTTCGATTCATGGAGGGGAATTTTTTGATCAATGTGTGCGGCATATTTGTTTCGAAATTCCCTAATTTTGATTTCTAGGGCGATGTCTCGCGATGCATTCAGAGCGACAAGTGATGCATATCCATCCATGTCGCCCTTCCAGTATTCCAAGAGGGACTTGTCGTATTCTGTATCCTCAAATAAATTATCGACCAAGGAGCATAGATCCATGGCTGCGAGCATCCAAGCTACCTCAAAAAGAGAAGAGCTGTATGTGGTGCTCGGATTGTTAACTAAGCACATAAGTGCAAAATCGACATCAAGAAACTCAATGATCGACAGAATGATCTGCTCCTTTTCCTGACTTTGATGGAGAGGAATTGAATAGGCAGTATTCTGTCTCGAAAAGGCGAGACGGTCTAAAGAAATTACTGGCGAGGCCAATGGCGCTAGCTTGCTAGACTTGGGAACTCTCAGGCTTTGGTAATCGGGAATGGGCAAGAACCTTAGATCTGCCGCTTCCAAAGAGCTTTGGATCTCCTTCACATCCCCGTACAGAATTTCAACGACTGCATAATCGAGCGCACTCCACCACGCGAAAAGTGATGTCAACTCGATTGGCTGGCTGTGCGCCGCAAGTCGATCCCTTATTAGATCGAACGAATTGTGGAAAGAGTGTTTGAGCCTTATTAATCCCTCCTCAATTGCTTTTCTTATCTGCTTCTCTTCGAAGCTTCTGTTTGGAAGCCTGTTCTTGATTTGTGGGACAATAGCAAGCAGATTGTCAATCTGAACGAACAACATTCTGAGCACGCAACGCTTGGCGTGATCCGTTACCTGTTCATTTCTGAGCAAGTACACCGAGTCTATTAATCTAAAAGCGTGCTCTGCCTTTTTATTCATCATTTCATCTGATGGGTTGTTCTATAACTCGGACTCGCGCTTCACAGACAAATGAAGTACACGGAATTCGGATGGTGGGTAAGCGCCGCCCTCCAGTCGCTGCCTTTCAACCGTCGCGAAGACCATGAATCCATCGGCAGCTAGAGATTTAATTTCTTCATCTAGCGCCTTCGTTGACCGCATTTTTTCTAGTGGTCCTAGATTATCGAAAATATCGATCAAGTCTGAGACGTGCTGGATGAAGCTGCCTACCAGTTCGGTTTCATCGTCATCTAAACCGTCGCTGTAGTCTTTGTAGACTCCGAAGCAGCCTGCGGCGAGGTTCGACAGCTCCTTCCCAGACTTGATGAGGGGTAGATTTTTTGGTATTTCACTCTCGGTCCGATGTATTTTTACTGGCGGGAAACTTGCGTCTTCTGTCAGCTTGTGTGAGACCCATTTTTCGTGATTCGCCTTGATGCTACGAAGAATGTCTGTTGAATATTTTTCTGCCTGATCGTCGATCATTTTGTGGTGAATGCGACACAATAGCATTAGGTTGGGCAATTCGTCAGTCTCGGTCGATGAATAATCAGGGTCATGCCGCGGTCCTCCTTTTGCGCTAGAGACGATGTGACACTCATCGCCCACGACGGACTCCGAATCAGTTCCTGTGGCATCGACGACAAGTGTGCGTCTGCAAATGGCGCAGCGATTTCCAGACTTTCCCCAAAGTATTTTTCTATTCTTGTCTGAGATTGGCACGCGTGCTTTCCGGGAATGTCTGGATTTTGATCTTAGGCTGCTACTCTTTTAGAGCATTGCGCCTGCGGCGAGTGGTCAGAAGCCAACTCTACGACAGCTTTGCGTCAAAATAATGCAAAAGTGACCGTGCAATATTGATGACCAAAAATGCCTCTTCTTTTGGGAGGAGATTTTGGTTCGGATGCGCAACGCTTGCCTTGTTTCGTACAGGATTTAGGGCATCAAGGATTGCGCTGGAAGATCGCAGTATGGTCTCTATTTCAGAGTGCCGAGAGGTCTGGCCGCTAAATGCAGGATGTTTTTGCCTCAAGAGCTTGAAAAGAGTAGTTACGCCGGCGTCTTTTTCGTGCTCGATTGCATATTTTTCGCATGCAGCAATCATATAACCATGTAACGCAGTATGCACCTTATCAACGCTTGATGTAGCACCATTCGATTTCAGTAAAGTTTCAGCATCCGCAATAGCTCTTTCCACAACGGCGCTTGTTATTGCAAGCGATGGGCTTGTGACAATCGTCACCCCACTTAGACGCTGCGAGATATCTAGCAGATCCCGCTTAAGTTCTTCTGTCCTAGACGCAGGTCCTGTCCCGACAGGAAAGCGCGCAACTACCCCCCGAATGATCTTCGCTTGGTCCTGAGGCGTACTGCCCTCAAGAATTTTCATAAACCGCTCTCTCGTAGTTCCCTCTAGCGCATTAGGATCTGCATCAACATCGCAGTATCCATGATAGAATTCGGCGTGTGTTCTGTAGGAGAAATCGCCAAGATACCCTTCTTTTACTCCGATGTATCGGTTGACGATCTTAATGATCTCTTGTTTGGTGAGTGCGGTCATTTCTGATCACGATCCGACAAAGGTAACTGTCTGCGACGCGCAGCTGTGCGCCTGCTCTTCCAACTTCCAACAGAGACAGCAGAGTCTCTTGTTCACTTTTTTGATGCCTATTCACGCTGATTCAGCCCCCGCAAGCCTACGCCCCATCGCCCCACCCGGCAAGTCCGAAACACCGCTACACCCGACCCCTCACGGCCCCTCGAAGCCGCTCGCAAACACCGTCTCCACCGCCGTCAGCCGAGCGACCAGCCACGTCCGCGCTGCCTGATCCTGTGCCGGGTCACTGGGTGGCACGTGCCCGAGGCCCGGCACCTCGACGTACACCGAGGACACGCCGGCACCGACCAGCGCATCGCGCAGTCGGCGCGATTGGGCGACGGGGACGACGAGGTCGGCGCTGCCGTGCAGCAGGTAAACCGGGACGTCGGTGGGGTCGACCCAGGTGAGCGGGCTGGCGGAGCGGGCGCGGGCGGTGAGGGTGGGCCAGGGGGCGGTGGGGTTGGTGGCGTTCGCGCGGATCAGGCCGAGGCCTTCGCCGGGGGCGCCGAAGGCGATGAGGCGGGCGTGGGGTTGGCCGGGGCCGTCGACGGTGCTGACGAGGTCGGGTCTGGAGGTCGGCGGCAGCGCGAAGTCGGGGCCGAGCTGCAGCAGGTCGGTGGGCGGGAAGTAGGCGACGACGGCGCGGACGGCGCTGGATTGGCTCAAGTTGCCGCCGACGTTGCCTTCCAGGCTGGCGTCGCCGGGGCTCAGGGCCAGCGTGAGGGCGAGGTGGGCGCCGGCGCTCTGGCCCCAGACGCCGATGCGGTTGGGGTCCAGTTGGTAGGTGCCGGCGTTGGCGCGCAACCAACGGACTGCGCCCTTGAGGTCGTGGATCTGCGCCGGCCAGGTGGCGCCGTTGGCGTTGGCGCAGTCGGGGGTGGTAGAGGTCAGCCGGTACTGCACGGTGGCGACGGTGATGCCGGCTTGCACCAGCGCGGCGGCGTAGCCGGCGAGCGGCGAACGGGCGCCGGCGCACCAGCCGCCGCCGTGGATCCACAGCACCACCGGGGTCGGTACGGTGGGGTTGGGCGGCCGATACAGGTCCAGCCGCAGCGGCGTGCCATCAACGGTGGCGTAGGTCAGGTTCGGCAGGTTCTGCGCCGGTGTCGCGGCCGGCAGCAGGCCGCCGAGGCCGAGCAACAGCGCGAGGACGAGGGGGCGAGGGCGCATCGGGGGCTCCACGGTGGGCGGGTGCAGCGCAGACGCGCGGAAGCCGGGGTTTTTCTCACTCGGCCGCGGGTCGAGTGCGTCCGTGCTGCACAGGCCAACGGATTTGCAGCAAGCCGCCACGCTCGCGGTGTCAGACACTCCACAGCTCCCCGAGCGCGAAGGGCAGCGCATGGAAGGGTGGCGGATACACCGGCTCGTCGCCGGCGTAGGTCTGCAGCAACACCCAGCGGCCGCGCTCGTCGCGTTCGTAGGCTTCCAGCGTCTGGCTCTGGACGTCGATCAGCCAGGCATCGGCGATGCGCTGGGCGGCATAGACCGGCATCTCGATGCTGCGGTCGTGTCGCGCGGTGCCGGGCGACAGCACTTCGCAGATCCAGTCGGGTGCGAGGTCGATGTGGGCTTCGTTGGGCAGCGCCGGCAGGCGTTCGCGGCGCCAGCCGGCGAGGTCGGGAACCAGGACGTGCGGGCCCAGATGGAGTTCGGGCTCGACCAGAAACACCCAATCGCCGGGGCCGCCACGGCCACGGCCGAACGGTGGCCGGATCAGGCCTTCCTGCATCACCTCGTCCTCATCGAAGCAGCGGATTGAGGCTGGTACACCGATGGAAAGAGTGCGGTATCGACGACGCACATGTAGCGATATTCACGTCGCATGCCACCGACTTTGGCTGTACTCTGCGCGATCTTGAGACTGTCACAACACGCGCGGTCTGCGCACGAGGACCCACAGCCATGACGACGACCAACCCCTTCGGCTTTGACTTCAACAGCCTCGCCGAGGTGTTTGCTGACTTTCAACCGTTCCTCCCCGCTTCAAACGGGTGGAACGACACCGACACGGATGGCATCTACTTCATCGGCGGGGGGAGCGAGTACCGTGTCCGGCGTCCGACGTTCACCCTCGGTGATCTCACGTTGAGCTGGGACGCCCAGACCTCCTACCGGAACCTGATCGACCGCCTCAAGGCCGCCCCGGGCATCAGCGCGTCCCAGCTCGCGACGCTCAACGCCCTCGAGGCGAACCTGGGAGCGACCTGCCCCGGGATCACCGTAAATGTGACGGTGGATCACATCCGCAACAACCAGCAGGACGATCACGCCGGTATCCAGTTCCAGGCGATCTGGTCGAGCGAGCTCAACGGCTGGCTCCCGGCCGAGATCCAGATGGGGTTCTCCTGGGCCACCTCCGTCGCGACGTTTACGCCGGACGAGCTCGCGATTCTCAAGGCGCCGAGCCACATGCAGATCCTCGGGGCTGCCGCGGACCTCGTCCCGGGCCTCGGAGAGGTCCTCCTCGGGATCAAGCTGGCCGCCATCTCCGCGTCCGTCTGGAACTTTGCGGTGAACAAGGTGGCCGCCGTCGCAGACGACGGCGGGAGGGTGTACTTCCCGATGGCCGTTGTGCAGGGGTTGATGCGGGTGCTCCGGTGCATCACGCCAAAGAAGGGCGGGGGCTCTTCAGGCGTGCCGGTGCCCGACCTCGTTCGCCTCGCGCGCCAGTGGGACGCCGCGTACTCCAAGTCGACCATACTGGACGAAACGCGCTACGGCTCGTTCACGGCAGAGCGCGACATTGCGGAAAACAACCTGGATTGGACTGGTAACAACTCCAACACCACCGGTGTCTACCGGGTGTCGCTGCCCGAGCTGTTCGCGCTGCCCGGCCAGCTCGGGACCTTGTACACCTTCAAGGTCGGCGTGGACGGGGCCGACGCCTACGGCGCCGGGATTATGCTGCTCGACAACCAGAACGTCCTGAGGATGCTCGCGGCGTTCACTCGGTACAGCAACGGCAACACATGCACCGGCACTCCCGATTGGGGCGACGGGGGGAGCGCCACGGGGCTGATCAACGGCTACTTCGGCACGTGGTTCAGCGAGATGGCGATGCAGGCGTTGATCCCCAACTATCAGGGCAGTTGGGACGACACGCACGAAGCCCATCTGGCGCAGGCGATCCAGCTCATGATGATCGACTTCCAGGCGTGCACGCGGCCGGACACGCGGGACCTCGACGAGCTCGGGATACCGGAGCTGCCCACCGTGGCGCTCCGCCCCGCGTACACCTACTCGACCAGTGGCTCCCGTCCGGCACTCGCCTACACGGGCGGTGCCTTCGTGATCGGCCTCCACGTGGACCCGTTCGCTCTCGACACGCTCTACGCGGAGCTTTTGAACGAAGACGGCAGCATCTTCCACACCTACGCGACCTCGTTCCAGAACGGACAGGACCCGGCAGTGGCGATGTTCCCCGATCTCAACGCGCTCGAGGTGCACGGCGGGGATGGGAACAACCGGCTCTACTACACCGTGCTCGGCTTCAACGGGTCGGCGTTGTCGCTCCCAACGACGGGCACGGACTTCGATCAGGGGGAGAACCCCGCTATCGCCATCTCGTCGTCCGGCCGTGTCCTTGAGTTCCACGAGAGCCCGTCGACGCTGGACGGCGAGGATCTCTGGTACAACTGGTTCAGTTACACGCCTGCCGACGGACGCATCACCAACCTGACGCATTCGACGAAAGGGATCCAGTTCGCGAAGGGGTTCAACCCGTCGGCGTGTTTCACGAGCGACGAGGCGTTCGTGGTGGCCTTCGACCACGGCAGCGTCAAGGTGCGGATGGGGCTTTCGCTCAGTTCGGACTCGCTCACTTGGCAGTCCGGCGAGTTGCCGGTGTGCCCGGGAGACTCGCCGGCCGTTGCCCCAGTCAAGGGGAACATGCTGCTGGTGGTGGCGCACACCTACGAGAATTCCACCCACCGGCTGACCTACAGCCTCGGCATTCTCCACACTTTCTGGGTCCAGTGGATCGTGACAGGTGTCGACCTGGGCGAGGGGAAATCGCCCGCGCTCGCCGCCATGGGCTACAGCATGCTCCTGGGCTGGCAGAGCGGAACGTCCAACGCGCTGAACGCGTGCGAGCTCGATCTGGACATCCCAAGCTACATCTCGGGCTGACGCGACGCGGTCGTCAGGGCTGCTTCGCGGTTGTCCCATTTCGGTGGGCTGGCTCGGCCGGTACAGGGTCTAGCCACGCCCACGGCGTCAGACGCTCCACAGCTCCGAGCACAAACGGCAGCGCGTGGAAGGGTGCCGGGTACGCTGGCGCGTTGCCGGCATAGGTATGCAGCAACACCCAGCGGCCGCGTTCGTCGCGTTAATGGGCTTCCAGAGTCTGGCTCTGGATGTTGATCACCTCCACGTACACCGAGGACACACCGGCAAACACCAACGCATCCCGCAGTCGACGCGACTGGGCGACCGGGACGACCGCGTCGGCGCTGCCGTGGAGCAGGTAGACCGGGACGTCGGTGGCGTCGACCCAGGTGAGCGGGCTGGCGGAGCGGGCGCGGGCGACCAGCGTGGGCCACGGCGCCGCGGGGTTGCTGGCGTTGGCGCGGATCAGGCTGATGCCTTCGCCGGGGGCGCCGAAGGCGATCAGGCGGGCGTGGGGTTGGCCGGGGCCGTCGACGACGTTGACGAGGTCGGGTCTGGCGGTGGGCGGCAGGGCGAAGTCGGGGCCGAGTTGCAGCAGGTCGGTGGGCGGGAAGTAGGCGACGACGGCGCGGACGGCGCTGGATTGGCTCAAGTTGCCGCCGACGCTGCCTTCCAGGCTGGTGTCGCCGGGGCTCAGGGCGAGGGTGAGGGCGAGGTGGGCGCCGGCGCTCTGGCCCCAGACGCCGATGCGGCTGGGGTCCAGCTGGTAGGTGCTGGCGTTGGCGCGCAGCCACCGGACTGCGCCCTTGAGGTCGTGGATCTGCGCCGGCCAGGTGGCGCCGTTGCCGTTGGCGCAGTCGGGCGTGGTGGATCTCAGCCGGTACTGCACGGCGGCGACGGTGACGCCGGCCTGCACCAGCGGTGCGGCGTAGCTGGCGAGCGGTGAGCGGGCGCCGGCGCACCAGCCGCCGCCGTGGATCCACAGCACCACCGGGGTCGGTTCGGTGGGGTTGCTCGGCCGATACAGGTCCAGGCGCAGCGGCACGCCATCGACGGTGGCGTAGGTCAGGTTCGGCAGGTTCTGTGCCGGCGTCGGTGCTGACAGCAGGCCGCCCAGGCTGAGCAGCAGGGCGAGGACGAGTGGACGACGGGTCATCGGGGGCTCCACGGCGGGCGGGTGCAGCTCAGACGCACGGATGTCGGCGCTTTTCTCACCCCGCCGCGGCGCTGACGCCCAGTCGCTCGCGCAGTTCGTTGAGGCCGCGATAGGCCAGGTTGCGCGCCGCGCCCTCGGTCAGCGCCATCTGCGTGGCGATTTCCGGCACCGCGTAGCCCTGCAGCAGCAGCTCGGCGGCGCGGCGGCGACGGTCTTCCAGCCGCTGAAGCATGTCCTGCACTTCGGCGACTTGTGCCGCGACCTCGGCGCGCTGGGCCGGGTCCAGGCCGGGCGCTTCGTGCACGTCCTCCAACGGCTCGCTGCGCTGTGCTGCCCGCCGCCGCGCCAGGTCGATCAGCACGCTCGCCACCAGTTGCTCGGCGTAGGCCGCGGGCGAATCCACCTCGCGGTCACTGCTGCAGGCCCGCCAGATGCGGATCAGGCATTCCTGCATGACTTCGTCTTCGTCGAAGCGGAAGCTCGCGTTCTGCCGCGCCACCCGCGCCCGCAATTTGGCCCCGTAGGCCACCACCACCTGCTCGAAGGTCTCCGCTTCCATCGCCATGACGCACCCCCGCCGTGACCGCTGATGGGCGGAATCATAGGCAGGCGATCTCAAGGCGAGGTCGTGACGGCATCGGCGCCACCGTCGCGCCGGCTCGCGATACTCCGGCGATGACCGCGCCCCCGACCCTCGACGAGCACCTGAGCCGCTGGCGAGCCGGCGAGCCCGGCGCGCTGGATCGGCTGCTGCCGCTGGTCTACGACGAACTGCGGCGGCTGGCGGCTTCGCAGCTGCGTCGGCATGCCGGCCACGCGACGCTGCAGCCGACCGCGCTGGTGCACGAGGTGCTGCTGAAGCTGCTGGGCGCCGGGACGGTCGACTTCGAGAACGCCATGCACTGGTATGCGACGGCGGCGCGGCTGATGCGGCAGGTTCTGGTGGATCGGGCGCGGGCGCAGCAGCGCGACAAGCGCGGCGGTGGGGCGCAGCGGGTGCCGCTGATCGACGCGGTCGGGCTGCCGATCGAGCACGACACCGACCTGCTGGACCTGGACCGCGCGCTGGAGGCGCTGGCCGCGCGCGATCCGCGGGTGGCGCGGGTGGCGGAGCTGCGCTGCTTCGTCGGGCTGGAGGTGGCCGAGGTCGCGGCCGTGCTCGGCGTCGACGAGCGCACGGTGTATCGCGACTGGGCGCTGGCGCGGGCGTGGCTGCGGCAGCGCGCGGGCGGGCCGTGAGCGCGTCCGCCGATCCGGTGGCGGACTTCGCCCGGCTACGGGCGGCTTTCCATTCCGCGCTGGAGGCGCCACCCGCCGAGCGCGCGGCGCTGCTGGCGCAGTTGCAGCAGAGCGATCCGGCACTGGCCGCCGAGTTGTTGGCGCTGCTGGCCGACGCCGATGCCGAATCTGCGGCCGATCTACCCGCGCCGCGCAGCATCGACGGCTACACGCTGGAAGCGCCGCTGGGTCGCGGGGCCACCGGCGAGGTCTGGCGGGCGCAGCAGCAGCTGGCCGGCACCTGTCGCACGGTGGCGCTGAAGTTGCTGCACCCCGGCCGCAGCGTGCTGGCCCTGCAGCGCTTTCGTCGCGAGTGGCGGGTGCTGGCACGGCTGGACCACCCGGGCATCGCCCGGCCGCTCGATGCCGGTATCGCCGGCACGCGCGCCTGGCTGGCGCTGGAGTACGTCGACGGCCCGGGCTACGCCGAGCAGCTGCCGACGCTGCCGCTGGCGCGACGGGTCGAGGTGCTGGCCGAGGTCTGCGCCGCGGTGGCGCATGCCCATGCGCGGCTGGTGCTGCATCGGGACCTGAAGCCCGCGAACCTGCGTTTCGGCGCCGACGGTCGGATCCGGCTGCTGGACTTCGGCATCGCGCGCTTGCTGGACGAGGACGACGCGGCGCTGACGCTGACCGGGCTGCCGGCCGGCACCCGCGGCTATGCGGCGCCGGAGCAGTGGCGCGGCGAGCCGGCCGGCACCGCCGCGGATGTCTACGCGCTCGGGCGGCTGCTGGCCGAGGCCAATGCAGACGCCGCCGACCCGGTGCTCGCCGCGATCGCCGGCAAGGCTGCCGCCGAGGCCGCGGGCGAGCGCTACGCCAGCGTGTCGGCACTGGCCGAGGACCTCGCCGACTGGCAGGCCGGCCGCCCGCCGCGCAGTGGCGTCGGCAGCCGGGCGCTGCGCTGGCGGGCGTGGCTGCGGCATCGCCGCGGGCCGCTGCTCGCCGCGACCGCGGTGGTCGTGACGCTGGGCGCCGGCGTGCTGAGCACGGCGCATCAGGCCGCCGACGCACGTCGCGAGGCCGAGCGGGCGCGCCAGCATCTGGACGCGCTGCTCGACGTGATCGCCGCCGCCAGCCCGACTGACTACGCCGGCCGCGACCCGCCGGCCAGCGCGGTCCTGATCGAGGCCTCGCGCCGGCTGCGCGCCGTGCCAGCGGCGGACCCGGCGCTGGTCTGGCAGAGCCAGATCGCGATCGGCGCCGGGTTGGTCAACTTGGGCCGCGCCGCCGAGGCCGCACCGGCGCTGGACGCCGCGCTCGAAGCGCTGGCCGACTGGCCGCATCCGCAGCAGGCCGCCCGCGAACTCGACGCGCTACGTCTGCTGGCCTACAGCGCCGAAGGCGACGCCAGCCGGCTCGCCGCCGTGCACGCCCGCGTCCTTGCCGCCGCCAGCGTCGAGGGCGCGCCGCCCGGCGAGGCACTCTCGGCGCTCGCCACCGTCGCCGCGCTGCACTCGCGTCGCGGCGACTTTGCCGCCGCGCGGCGCCTGTACGCCGTCGCCCAGCCGCAGCCGGGCCAGGCCGGCGTCCGCCCGGATCAGGCCGAGAACTACTGGCGTCAGCGCGGCTGGAGCGCGCTGCGCGAGCGGGATCTGCCGGAAGCCGCCCGCGCGCTTGCCGCAGCCGGCGCAGTAATCCAGGCCCATCCGCGCGACTTCTCCGCACTGCGCACCGCCGAACTCGCCTGGCTGCGCGCCGAGCTGGCCCTGCAAGCCGGCGACGCGGCCCGGGCCCGCGCCGAACTCGACGCGATCCGCAGTGTGTACGAAGCGAGCTACCCCGCCACGCACCCGGAACGCGGCGTCTACGCCCGGCTGCAGGCCCGCGCCGCGTGGCTCACCGGTGACCTCAACGGCGCCGCATGGTGGCTGGAGCAAGCCGCCGCCGTCCCCGAATCCGCCCGCTCGGGAATCGACCAGCGCCAGCAGATCGCGCTGGAAGCCGCAGTCGCCGCCGGGCAGGGCGCCTGTGCCGCGGCGCGGGCTCGGGCGGCCGGGCTGGCGCGGGCGGTCACTCCGCCGGATCTGCCGCATCACGCGGCGGTGGTGGCGGGGGCACTGGCGGTGGTGTCTCGTTGCGGGTCGTCGAACTGAGGGATTTGTCTGCGCGGGTTGTTTCTTCGGTGTGCTGGTTTCGGCACGTCCCTGGCGCGGTGAGCTGATGGCCACCATCGCCCCGGACACGGCCACCGTTGCAAAGCTGACAAGGACTTCGGCATCGCTTGCGAAACTCCCCCGGGTGCAGCCCAATCCGATGCATCCGCTCAGATCCGAGGTCCCATGCTTCAAACCCTCGCTGTTGCCAATTACCGGTCCCTGCGCTCTCTGGTAATGCCGCTGGGGCAGGTGACGCTGATCACCGGGGCCAACGGCAGCGGCAAGTCGAGCGTCTATCGCGCCCTGCGTCTGTTGGCTGAAACGGCCCAAGGGGGTCTGGTCGGCGCTCTGGCGCGGGAGGGCGGCCTGTCATCGGTCCTCTGGGCAGGGCCCGAGAACGTCAGTCGGGCCATGCGCCGAGGCGAACAGCCGGTGCAGGGCACCCGCCGCAAAGAGGCCGTGGCGCTCAGACTGGGGTTTTCCGGCGATCAATTCGGTTATGCCATCGACCTTGGTCTGCCGCCTCCGCCAGTCGGTGCTTTCATGCTCGATCCCCATATCAAGCGTGAGTGCGTTTGGGCTGGTCCGGCGCTGCGCCCGGCAGCATTGCTGGTTGACCGAAGCGGCCCTTCAGTGCGCCTGCGAGACGGTGCTGGTCGCTGGCAGGAGACCACGCACCGGATTGGCCCTTTCGACAGCATGCTGTCCCAGTATTCGGACCCACGCCATGCGCCGGAGATGCACGCTGTGCGCGAGAACCTGCGCCGATGGCGTTTCTACGATCATTTCCGAACGGATGCGGCGGCACCCGCCCGCGCCGAGCAGATCGGGACTTACACGCCGGTGTTGGGCCACGATGGGGCCGACTTGGCCGCAGCGCTGCAAACGCTGCGCGAGATTGGTGACGCGGAGACGCTGGACGAAGCGATCGACGATGCGTTTCCCGGCTCCGCGATCGACATCCACGTCAGCGATGGAAGTTTCAGCTTGCGAATGAGCCAACCCGGGCTGCTGCGCCCGCTGAGTGCCGCCGAGCTTTCCGACGGCACCCTGCGCTATCTGCTACTGAGTGTTGCCCTGTTGTCGCCCCGCCCACCTGAGCTGCTGATCTTGAATGAGCCGGAATCCAGCCTTCATCCCGACCTGCTGCCGGCCCTTGCCCGACTCATCATCGCCGCCTCGGCGCGCTCTCAGATCATCGTCGTGTCCCACGCTGCCCCGCTGATCGAAATCCTGGAGGACCGCCCGGCCTGCGTGCACCACGTATTGGGCAAAGACATTGGCGGCACCGAAATTCTCGGCTTGTCGGAGTTGGACGCACCGGCCTGGCGCTGGCCAGAGCGCTGAAGCGCACGGGCGGTAGCCGCGAAGGGGGCCCGGGGTGCTCGCTGACTGGAGGTCGACAGGACGCTGTCAGGCGCAGCCGCGAAACCGCGTACGCCGCCAATCACCTCGCCGAGTCCCGACCATGCGCCTGCTTCCTGCCGTCCTGCTGATCCTGAGTCCCGCCGCCTCGGCTGCGGTGTTCACCGTCGACACCAGCAGCGACGCCCTGCTGTCGGCCTGCACCGCGGCGCCGGCGGATTGTTCGCTGCGCGGGGCGATCACGGCGGCGAATCTGACGCCGGAGCTGGATGCGATCCGTTTCCAGCTGCCGACTTCGGATGCGGGCTTCCAGCCGGCGACGCAGCATTGGCGGATTGCGGTGGGCAGTACCGCGTTGCCGGTGATCAGCGAGGCGGTGCTGATCGACGGTTACACGCAGACTGGTGCCAGCGCGAATACGCAGTCGACGGCGCAGGGTTTGAACGCAGTGCTGACGGTGGAGCTGGTACCGGGGACGGCGTCTGGCGCGCAGCAGGTCGGGCTGGACACCTTCGGCAACAACTTCGGCGCAGCGGCGAGCACGATCCGCGGCTTGGTGATCAGCCGCTTCGCCAGTCAGATCCAGCTGGGCGGCGGCGAGGCGCACCGGGTGGAGGGTTGTTATCTCGGCACCGACATCACCGGCACGCAGGCGGCGGTGACCACGCCGGGCGGTCGTGGCATCGGGATTCGTGTGCAGGGGCCGGGGCCGTACCAGATTGGCGGCAGCCTGCCGGCGCAGCGCAACCTGATCAGCGGCTTGTCCACGGCGATCAACCAGTTCGCCGCGTCTGACGGGCTGGTGATTCGCGGCAACCTGATCGGCACCGACATCAGCGGCACGCTGGCGCTGGGGCATGTGCAGGAGGCGCTGAGCTTTCAGCAAGGAAGCTTGCGCAATGCGCAGATCGGCGGCACGGACCCGGCGATGCGCAACGTCATTTCTGCCAGCAGCTTCGCGGCGATCTCGATGTTCGCCTCGGGGGGCGGCGCGCTGAGCGGCACGCGCATCGAGGGCAATCTCTTGGGCACCGACGTCACGGGAACGCGGCCGCTGGGCAATGGCCGCTTGCCCGGGCAGCCGCAGCCGACCATCGCGGTGCTGGGCACCGGCGCCTGCAATCTGGTGATCGGTGGCCCGGCAGCCGGCCAGGCCAACCTGATCGCCGACTCCGGGCTGCAAGGGGTGCGCAACGACACTTGCCGGGGCGTGGTCGCGGCCGACAACATCTTTCTCGGCAATCGCGGTGTGGCCTTCGACAACGTTGCCGGCGGTGGCCTGATCGGGCCGACGCCGAATGACGCCGGCGATCCGGACGAGGGCGGCGGCAACCGGCTGCAGAACCTGCCGGAGCTGCAGATCGTCGCGATCCAGCCGAATGGCGATGTCCAGCTGAGCTATCGGGTCGACACCGCGCTGGCGAACGCGAGCTATCCGCTGCAGCTGCGCTTCTACCGTGCCGGCCCCGGCGGTGGCGGCGTGGCGCGGGTGGGTCAGGCCGATTACACGGTCCCCGGCGTGCTCGCGAGCATTACGTTGCCGGCGCCGGCATTGCCGGTCACCGCGGTCGCGGTCGATGCGGCCGGTAATCAGAGCGAATTCGCGCCGATGCTGGGGGATTTCATCGGCGCCAACGGCTTCGAGGCGCCGGTGCAGTAGCCGCGAACCGGCCCTCGGCCGCTTGCTGGCACTATCGGGCGTCGTTTCAGGAGCACCGGAGTGCCACGATGTCCATGGCTGCCTTGCGTCTGCTGATCGCCGAAGACCACGCGCTGGTCCGGGACGGTCTGAGAGCCTGGGTCGAGACCCAGCCGGACGTCGATCTGGTTGGCGAAGCGGCCGATGGCCCGGAGGCGATTGCCCTCGGGTTGGCGCTCACGCCGGATGTGGCCTTGATCGACCTGCTGCTGCCCGGTGCCGATGGCGTCGAGGTCTGCCGCGCGCTCAGCGCCGGCAGCCCGTCGACGCGCCTCGTGGTGCTGACCAGCAGTGAGGACGAGGCGCCGGTGCTGGCGGCGATGAAGGCCGGCGCGATGGGCTATCTGTCGAAGTCGATGGGCGCGGCCGAGCTGCTGCTGGCCGTCCGTCAGGCCGCGGCGGGCGAAACGGTGCTGTCGGCCCGCGCACAGGCCGCACTCGCTCGGCCGCTGCGCGCGACCAAGCCGGCACCCGTGCTGAGCCCGCGCGAGCTGGAGGTGCTGGCCCTGCTGGCCGAAGGCCTGAGCAACCACGACATCGGCGGTCGGCTCGGCATCGGCGAGAGTACGGTCAAGACTCACGTCAGCAACGTCCTCGGCAAGCTCGGCCTCGGCGATCGGACCCAGGCTGCGATCTACGCCTGGCGACAGGGACTGGTGCCCGCGGCACCACCACGCCGGTGATTCCGACGCTGCATGGCGACAGGCTGACCCTGCGGCCGCTGATCCGCGAGGATGCCGCCGTCCTGGTGCCATTGATGCGCGACCCGCAAGTCGCCGAACCCTACGTCCTGCCGCAGTATCCGTGGAACCTCGCCAGCGCCCATGCCGAAATCGCCGGCATGGAAGCGAGCTTCGATGCGTGCCGCCGGCTCGATCTCGGCATCGTGCCCGACACGCAGACCCAGCCGGTCGGCGTGGTCTCGCTCGGCTTCACCCCGGCGCATGACCGGGCCGAACTCGGCTTCTGGGTCGGTCGCGAGTACTGGGGCCACGGCCTGGCCCGCCGCGCGTCCGCCGTGGTCCTCGACTGGGCCTACACCGAACGCCGCCTCCACCGCGTCACCGCCCGCACCCTCGGCGACAACCAGCGCGCCGCCAGCCTGCTCCGCGCCCTTGGTTTCCGGCAGGAAGGCCTGCAGCGGCAACACCAGTACCACTGGGGCCGGTTCCGGGATGTGGCGCTGTGGGGTCGGCTGGCCAGCGAGGCAGGGGCCAGCCCGGCGACGCACGCCGGCTGAGCGCGGTGCGAGGTCCAGGCGGTCCAGCTCGCGCTGCCCCGTGACGCGGGTCTGGCCACGATATCTCTCCTCCGCGCTGGAATGAAGATTCGCTTTGATCGACCTGCCGTGAATGGCGGTCGGCTCGCATTGATGAGATTGTCAAGCCGATGCAAGGGCAACGACGGGTCGCCGCGACACCCTGTGTCGCGATGCCACTCCCCGGCCACTAGAGTTGATGAACCAGCCACTTACAGCAGCCGTGTACCACGCGGCGGGGTCGGATGCGGCAGAGCATCGACGAGTTGGGCCGGACGACGATCTACGAATGCGACGCCGCGGGGGCGTTTGCCGGGACCGCTCAGCGTGACCGCCGGAATGCCGGCGAAAGCAAACACGCCCGAGCGATGTGCCGCAGGCACCGCGAGGACTGGAGAGGTCAGCTACCAGTTCGACGCGCTGAATCGGCTGCGCACGGTGCGCAGCGGCACGCCCGCGAATCCGCCGACGGCCAGCACGCCGGCGCACGAGTACGAGTACGCGGCGACCGGCTTGCGTACGGCCGAGGTGCGGCCGAACGGCACGCGCACGGAGTACGCTTACAACGTGCGCAACCACGTCACCAGCGTCCTGCATAAAGCCGCCGCCGGCGCCTTGCTGCTGGGGCTGAGCTATTCGGTGGACGCCACGGGACTGCGCAACAGCATCACCGAGACGGTGGATGGTGGCGCCCTGAGCCGAGTCACGGCCTATGACTACGACGCGAACAAGCGGCTGATCCGCGAAGAAATCACCCGCGCGGGTCAGACCGGCACGCAAGTCACCAGCTGGGTGTATGACCGGCTCCCTGCGGTCGCCTCGCTGCGCTCGGGGAATCGCGTCAGCCAGACAGTGGATGGCGCGACGCTCAGTTACACCTATGACGCGAACGACCGGATCCTGACGGAATCGGACGGCACCAGCCACGTTTACGACAACAACGGCAATCTGGTTCGCACCGAGAAGGGCAGTGCGACGCAGCGTTACAGCTGGGACAGCTCGGGGCGGCTGAGTGAGCACACCGACGCGGCCGGTATTCGGACGGCGTATTCCTATTATCCCGAACGAAGTGAGGCGACCGCAGGGAGCGGAATCCGCGTGTCCAGAACCTCGCGATTGGGTGCGGCGGATGCCGAGCGCACGGCATATCTGATCGATTATCTGCAGCCGTACGCGCAGGTGTTGGAGGAGGCTGCGGGGCCTGCCACGTCCTCGGTGCTGACGCACCAGGTGGCGTATGTGCACGGGGATGACCTGATTGCGCAGGTTCGGGGTGGGGTGGCGCAGCACTACCACTATGACGCGCTGGGGTCGACTCGGTTGTTGTCTAGTTCCGATGGTGTGGTGTCGGATCGGTATGCTTATACGGCGTATGGGGAGTTGGATGCTGCCGGGTCGTCGGTGGTGTCCGAGAATGCGTATCGGTATACGTGGGAGCAGTTTGATTCTGGCTTAGGCATGTACTACCTGCGGGCTCGGTATATGGATCCGGGTCGCGGGCGGTTTATGGGGATGGATCCGTTTGCGGGGTATGTGACTGATCCGATGTCGCGGCATCGGTATCAGTATGGGCATGCGAATCCTGCGATGTTTGTGGATCCTAGTGGGCGTGTGACGTTGGGTGAATTAACCATAACTTCGGCGCGAATTTTTAGTATTGGAGCATTTGCATTTCTAGGGACCGGCCATTTTAATTCTAGATCACATTATTATGATCTTTCTACCAAAATCTGCGACTCCGGCATCAACTGCACTGAAGATTTGATTTTTGAAGCTCTTCGGATGTATCCGGCACCTAGGGTTACGTGGGGATATAGGGTGAAAACTGGAGACTCTTCTTTTGCATGGCCGGCTGGCTGGGTTGATCATGTTGTGGACGAGAATTCGAGATCCATAACCAATGTTACTCGGCCATTGGAGCACTTTCTCTACTATGGAGAAGTGCGTCGGTCAGTTGTAAGAGAGGGTGAAGTAATTAGTGTGCGTACAGTGGGGACTGGTCAGGGAATTCACGCTTAGATGAACGAACCATTTGCGCCGCCTGTCTGGAGAAATGGCCCTGATAAGCATATTCGAGAGATGTGCATGTGCAGTCCGTGAATACCGTCAGCGTCTTTGCGATGCGGAGCTACTGGCTGTGCTGATTATTGGCTTGTTGGCCGCTTCTGGTCATTCTGGGTGAACCAATGAAGAAAGTTTCTGCAAATGCGTTACCTCCACGATATAAAAAAGGCTTCTTTGTCTTGTTTTTTGTTTGTTTATTTGGTCCTCCTTTGCTGTTGTCAATAAAATTTGGTGTCTCCGCTCTCGGTAACGGCCTTTTTGCTGCGGCCGAGACTGCCGTTGCTATGTTCGTGCTTGCGTTGGCTTCATGGTGGATGTTTTTGGCTTGTCTGTTTGCGATTTTTTGGATCTTAATTGGTTTCCCGTATCTTGTTGTCAAAAAATTAAAACATATCGCGCACACAAACAACAACAACAACAACAAGGACAGGCGTTGAAAACAACAACAAGGACAGGCGTTGAAATCCAAGGCGAAGCCCGAAACCCCCGAATCCAGTCCCTGACGCCCCAAGCGAACCGACACGCCTGCAGAATAGTCACAAACAAACGAGGACAGGGGTTGAAATCCAAGGCGATGCCCGAAACCTCCGAATCCGGTCCCTGACGCCCCAAGCGAACCGACACGCCTGCAGAAGAAGCCCGGCGGCTTGGTCAAAAAGCCAACACCCCCAGGCGCCGTAGCGCCAAAAATCCGAGAGGCTAGCTTCACAGGAAGCTCAGCACCCGCGCAAAACCAATCCCACGCAGAAACGCCTGCCCCGTCGCAGCCGCTTTCTCCTGAATGTCGTCGACAGTCCCCACCACCCGCCAGTACCCCGAGCCCACGCCTTTGACCTTGTGGGTCCAGTGATCCGCACTGAGTCCCAGCTTTGCCAGCGCCCGAGGTTCTTCAGCCGGAATTGCTCCGCGTTTATCGGCTCGAATCTTGCGGCCGGTGTCATCGACCAGGTCGATGTACTCGCCCACGGTGATCGGCGGCATGGACGTCGCCGGGATTCCGCAGATCGGCAACAGGGGTTCATCGGCCAGCTCCGGACTCCCGTGTACTGCCTCGCACCGCAGTCGAATCGAGGTATTCCGCGAGCCCATCAGATTGGTCGCGATCTTGGCGCGGATCGGATTCAGGTCGACATACGCCATGGCGGCGAGCAACGCCCGCTCATTGAGCAGCCGTTTCGGCTGATCCGCGTCAGCTTGAACTCGGACACCAGTCCTCGCGGTGCCTGCGGCACATCGCTCGGCCGTGTTTGCCTCGCGCGGCAGTGCCGCGCGTGCCGTGCTTCGCACGTCACCGGCAAACGACCCTCATGAACCAGCTCAACGACCCCAGCCGATTCCGCAGCTCGACGATCCGAGCGGGATCCGCGAGCATCTCGGCCCTCCGTTCCTCGACGCGTTCCTCGGTCCGCGACGGATACAGCCGCAACCACCGCTCGACAATCTCCTGGTCCGACAGCTGCCGAATCGAGTCCGGCAAGACGACGAGCACCAGATGCACATTCCCAGTCCTCGCGGTGCCTTCGGCACATCGCTCGGCCGTGCTTGCCTTCGACGGCAGGCCGTCGATCACGCTCTTGCGAGCGTGACCGGCAAACGACCCATCAGCGCAAAGGCGTACACGCCGACCCCGAAGATCTCGGCGAGCAGCCGAACCCAGCCCTCGACCAGCGCACAGCGATGGTCGAAGCGTCGATTGCTGAAGCGATCCTTGCCCAGCGGACTGAGGGGCGCCTGACCCCAGATTGAGGACTGCGCAACTCATCACACCGTCCAGCGCTCGTGCCTGACCCGAACCAGCGTCGATGGCCGCCTTGCGGCTCCGGCAGCGACCGCCCGCGGCGCCATCCCGCCCCTGCTGCGTCGTCCGAGCCTGCACTGCGTCGATCAGCACGCGGCGCGACCAGGACCACGCGACGCCAGGTGTCGCTTGGAGCCCCGACGCCCCATTGCTCGGGGCGTCCAGCACCACAGTCCTGAAACCTGCCGGCTTGACCGAAGCGTGACGATTGGCCACACTCCGTAGGCGACATCGTCTGATCGGATGGGTGACATTACGAATCCCGAATACATCGTGCATCACCCCACTGGCGAGGATGCGCACTCCCTCGCAGCGATCCATGTCGGTGATGAGCCTCTCCATCGGTGCGTCAGCATCCGCGATGAGGCGACAGTGTCGTTGATCTCGATGTTCCGGCGGGCTTCGAATGTGAATGAGGATCATGCCGACAGGACTTTGCCGCAGGCAGCGACCTCCAACAGTCACGACAAGGCTGCGCCGATTGCAGCCGTAAACAGTCTCTGGCGACCACGGCCTGCGAGCCCCGCCGGCTGGGCCCTCAACAAGGGATTACCGACATGAATATGCATTTGCCGCGCGCCGGAAACGCCATCGGCCACCTCGTCCTGCTTGCCCTTTTGCTTTCACTCGCGGTGTTCTGGCCTTCCTCGGCGTTCGCCCAGCACACCTCTTTGTTATGCCCGGCCCAGTCAGGCACGGTGACTGCCGGTGGCACGGTCACGGTCAACATCAGCGCCTGTGAAGTCCCCGGGATAGGCGGACTCGGCCCTGTCGACGGCGGTGCCTTCGGGCCTGCCTTCTTTCCGAGTCACGGCACCGCCTCGACTCGGCGCGGCGGCAGCGGCCAGTGGCTCCTGGACTACACCCACAACGGCACCACCGGGATCGGTTCTACGGACGTCTTCGAGCTGGCGGATGGCTCGATCAACGGCTGTTGTGACATCCGCTTCACGATCACCATCAACGCAGCGTCCGTCACTGCCGACATCGGTGTCACCAAAACCGCGGCACCCGTCACCGGCACGACCGTGCAACCGGGCGCCGCGATTCGCTACACGCTGGTACTCACCAACAACGGGCCTGGCACTGTCACCGGCGCGACGTTCTTCGATGATCTGACCAACGCCAACATCGGCTTTGCGTCGTGGGTCGTGTCGGCACAATCCGGCGCGCCAACCATCAGTACGCCGCTCAGCGGCACGGGCGATTTCTCGATGACCGCGACCATGCCGAACGCATCGTCGATCACCGTGACGGTCGATGTCGTGGTGAGCAATACCGCCACGGGTGGCCCCTTGGTCAACACGCTCACCTACACGCCGCCCGTGGGCCTGCTCGGTGACGTGGTGGGCAACAACACGGCGACGACCTCGCACCCCATCGGTACGGCAGCCGCTGACGGGGCACTCTGTGCCGCACCGGGCGCCCAGGGTTCTTTGGTGCAGGCCGGAATTCCTGGCGGTGGTGTGGTGAATACCTACTTCCCGGGCGCTGCAGATGTTGCGGCCGGCTCCCGCTGTCTGCCGATCGGTAGCGCAAGCGGCGTCGCCCTTGCGGGCCCGCTGACCGGTGGATTGAGTGCAGGCGACCTGTTGCTGGTGATCCAGATGCAGGGGGCCGAGTACGACAGCAGCAATAGCGATGCCTATGGCGATGGTGTGGCGGGTGTACCGGCGTCAGGCGTGCTGAACAATGCCAACCGCATCGCCGGCCGCTACGAGTACGTCACCGTGCGCTCGACCGGCGCGGTCTGCGCGAGTGGGCAAATCGGCGTCAGCGGCGGCGGGCCGAACCGTGGACTGATCAACGCCTACGACACACAGGAGTTCGCTGCGGGCGTGACCAGCCAGCGGCGTTACCAGATCGTGCGCGTGCCGCAGTACACCACGGTGAATCTGGGCACCGGGCAGCTGAACGCGCTGGAGTGGAACGGCAGTGTCGGCGGCGTGTTGGCCGTGGACGTTCGCGACACGCTGAACCTGGGAACCGGCAGTACCGTGAAGTTCAACGCCACCGGCGCCGGTTTCCGCGGCGGTCGCGGTCAGCCGACCACGGGATTCGTGGCGGGCTTCGGTCGCACCGATTTCCGGAACATCGCCGGGATCGGAGGTGTCGCCATGCACGCTTCCAAGGGCGAAGGCTTCGCTGGCCGTCCGCGCTTCCTGCCGAGTGCCGACATTGGCGATGAGGGTTATCTCAACGGCAGCTTTGCCCGTGGTGCACCCGCGAATGCCGGCGGCGGCGGCACCGACTGCGCCGAGAGCGGGTTGGGCCCGGGCTACAACGCCGGTGGTGGTGGCGGCGGCAACGGCGGCGCCGGCGGTCGGGGCGGCGATTGCTGGATTTCCGGGGGTCTGGGGCCTTTCGACATGGGTGGCTTCGGCGGTGCCGCAGTAACCGACCTCAATCGCCTGTTTGCGGGTGGTGGTGGCGGTGCCGGTGGCATCAACGACTCGACGGCCAACTCGGCGAACGGCGGCCGCGGCGGTGGCATCGTTCTGATCAGCGCAAATCGCGTGGAGGGCGCTGGTGCCATTGCGGCCAACGGCAGCAACGGCGGGGCGCCGAGTGTGGGGAGCGATGCCTCCGGCGGCGGCGGCGCGGGTGGCCACCTCAGGCTCTGTGCCAACAGTGGCTCCGGCAGCAATCTGAGCGCCGTTACGGCACAACTGCGTGGTGGTACGGGTGGCAGCAATACCGGTCTCACCGCGACACATGGTCCGGGTGGCGGCGGCGGCGGCGGGCGCTACTTCTTCTGCGGACCCCAGCTGGCTCTGGCCTCCCTGACCGCGGATGTGGCGGGCGGTACGGCTGGCACGACCTTGGGTGGGGTTTCCTACGGAGCGCAGACAGGCGCCAACGGCAGCAGCCTGGCACAGGTTGCCTACACCGATACCCCAGGCACCAAGCCCGGCTTCATCTGTGCAAGCGGGACGGTGCCGGTAACCCTGTCGGACGTGGAAGCCCGCGTCGAAGGCAGCGAATTGGTGGTGCGCTTCGGGACCGCTTCGGAAGCGGGCACGCTGGGTTATCGGGTGTATGCGGATATCCCGAATCGCGTCGACATGCAGCTGGGTCGCGAAGTCACGCTGTCACGCGGGGATTCGCTGAAGCCGGAGCGCTATGAAGTGCGCGGTGCCTACCGCGGTGCGCGCGAGGTGTGGATCCAGGAGCTGGCGGTGAACGGCAAGGAGACCACCTATGGTCCCTTCGCGGTCAATACGCTGGTCGGCGAACGCAACATCGCAGTGGCGACCGACTGGATTCGCATCGGTGAAGAGCAACGCAGCTTCCGTCAAGCCCAGCAGGCGCAACTGGCGGCTCGCTCCGAATCCGAGATCGAGGCGCGGGTGACTCGGGATGGGGAGTACGTGATCCGTGCGGCGGACCTGACGGCACTCGGCATGACCTGGGACGGCGCGCCGGCGGCCAGCATCCAGGTGCTGCGCGGCACCACAACGGTGCCCGCCACGCTGTCGCAGTCCACCTGGGGCGCGAATGCGGAATTGCGCTTCTACGGCGAGGCAATTGCGGGCAGCTTGTACACCGAAACCAATGTCTATCGCATCGTGCGTTCGGGTACCGCCCAAGCGCAACGCCGCGTGTATGCGCAGGTCGGTGGCTTGACCACCCTGAGCGCCACCACGAGCGAATTCAGCTTTGCGCCGAACCGCGCCTACAGTTTCTCTTCGCCCACTGGAGATCCGTGGTTTGCCCAGCGTCTGGCACGCAGTGCGTCAACCAACATCCCGGGCATGGAAACCATCACCTTGCCGGATTACCTCTCCGGTCCCGACGAGCGGCTGACGATCGACCTATGGGGCGGACTCGATTATCCGGAAGCAGCGCCGGACCACGCCGTCGAGGTGAGCTTGAACAACACGGTACTGGGTGTGGTGCGCTTTGACGGCATCGTCGGCCAGAGCCAGAGCTTCGACCTGCCGGCGGGCCTTCTTTCGACCAGCAACACGCTGCAATTGCGGCTGGTCGATACGGGCTACAGCGCGGATGTCGTGTACCTGGAAGGCGTGCGGATCCAGTACCGCCGCGCGCTGCGCCTGGACGCCGAGGGTCGGCTGCAATTCACCGCAGCCGCCGATGCGCCGCCGAGCGCGACCTTGCCGGAACGCATCTTCGCCAGCGGCTTCGGTGACGATGGCGCAGCGGCCTGTGCGGCAACCACCTCGGGCTGTGTGGCCTACAGCGTCCAGGTCAGTGGCGCCGGTCCGCGGGCATACCTGCTGCGTGGCAATGAAGCCATGCTGCTTGACGGCCGCATCCGCGTGGTGGATGGCGCGCAGCGCCTGGAGTTTGCTGTGGCGACACAGCGTGGGGATCGCTTCCACGTGCAGGCCCAGCCTACGACACCCTCCCTGAGCTTGGCCGCGCCCGTCGGTGACCTGCTGAGCGGTACGGACGTCAGCTATCTGATCATCACGCACCCGAGCTTTGCGGCCGGATTGGGACCCCTGATCGATGCCCGCACGGCAAGTGGCTTCGTGGTCAAGACGGTCAACGTCGAGGATCTCTATCGCAGCTACACCGCCGGTGTGGTGGACCCCCATGCGATCAGTGCCTACCTCCGCGAAGCCAAGCAGCGTTGGGCCTCCCTCACCCACGTGCTGCTGGTCGGTGGCGATACCTATGACTACAAGAACCGCCTGGGCTTGAACAGCATCAGCTTCGTACCGACGCAGTATCTGCAGACCCACCCAGTGGTTCGTTACGCGCCGGTGGACCAGACCTACGCAGACTTGAATGGTGATCGCCAGCCGGATCTGGCGCTGGGCCGATTCCCGGTGCGCTCGCTGAGTGAACTGGATGCGGTCATTGCCAAGACGCTGGCGTATCCCGCGGCCGGCAATGCGGGCAAGCAGGTCTGGGCCAATGACCGGGACAGCAACAGCTACCCCTTTGCCGACAAGGCCAGCGGCTTCGCCAATGTGCTGACGGGCTTCACCGTGACCCGCGTGGACTTGAACCAGTTCGCACCGGGTGCCCAGGCGCAAGCGCGGGGGGCCTTGGTCAGCGCGCTCGGTGATGGCCAAGCCTTGCTGGGCTACTACGGGCACTCGAGCCCGAGCAGTTGGTCGCGCGAGGGCTTGCTGACCACGGCGGTGGTGCAAGGCGGCGTGTTTGCGTCAACACGCCCGACCACGGTGGTGCAGTTCGGCTGCTGGGGCGGCTACTTCGTCGAACCGACCAACACCAGCCTGTCGGCAGCCCTGCTGGCGGCACCGCAGGGTGCGGCGGCGGTACTGGGGGCAACCGGTCTGACCGAGGCGGTCAACGACGAGCTGCAAGCCGCGAAACTGCTGCCGCTGCTGAGCCAGGGCATGACCTTGGGCGAGGCCTTGAAGCAATCCAGCGGCGCGGTCATCCAGGCCGATCCGGCGGCGGTCGATGTGAGCGTCGGCGCCATCCTGCTGGGCGACCCGGCACTGCGGGTCAATCGCCAGCCCTGAGAGCCATCCGCGGTGCGCAGCGGCACGCCGGCGAATCCGCCGACCGCCAGCACGCCGGCGCAGGAGTACGAGTACGCGGCGAACGGGCTGCGCACGGCCGAGGTGCGGCCGAACGGGACGCGCACGGAGTACGCTTACAACGTGCGCAACCACGTCACCAGCGTCCTGCATAAAGCCGCGGCCGGCGCCTTGCTGCTGGGGTTGAGCTATTCCGTGGACGCCACGGGACTGCGCAACAGCATCACCGAGACGGTGGATGGCGGCGCGCTGAGTCTGGTCACGGCCTACGAGTACGACGCGAACAAGCGGCTGATCCGCGAAGAAATCACCCGCGCGGGTCAGACTGGCGCGCAAGTCACCAGTTGGGTGTATGACCGGCTCCCTGCGGTCGCCTCGCTGCGCTCGGGGAATCGCGTCAGCCAGACAGTGGATGGCGCGACGCTCAGTTACACGAGAGTTTGATTTCTGGTGTTATCTATCAACACGGCTTGGTCTTGGGTTCATCTGAGCCCCATAAATTTTTGATCAGTGTATCAGTGGCGGCTCTGCAGGCCATGACTGGATTGCCTGAGAGGTATGATCCATGGCTGACCGAGTGTAGGCGGTTGCTAGCAGCTTCGCAATCGATAAGTCCCAATGGCAACCTTGACCAATCAGATCAACTTGCCGAACGTCAAATAATTAATTTCGAAAACTGGATACAACAACAAGGGAAGGTCTGAACTACCCGGGCCCACCGCCAACAACAACAAGGACAGGCGTTGAAATCCAAGGCGAAGCCCGAAACCCCCGAATCCAGCGCGTGACGCCACAAGCCAACCGACACGCTCGCAGAAGTAGGGGCAGCAGCTCAACAAAAAGGCAACGCCCCCAGGCGCCGTAGCGCCGAAGAGTCCCGCTGAAGCCTACTCACAGGAAGCTCAACGCCCTCGCAAAGCCCACCCCACGGAGAAACGCCTGCCCCCTCGGCCGGAATTGCCCCGCGCTTATCGGCTCGAATCTTGCGGCCACCAGTCCTCGCGGTGCCTGCGGCACATCGCTCGGCCGTGTTTGCCTCGCGCGGCAGTGCCGCGCGTGCCGTGCTTCGCACGTCACCGGCAAACGACCCTCCCAGAAATGCCCCTTCGCGTCATCTTCCTTGGTCGCAGTCCGGGCAATATGCTCGTTCAAACACTTGATGAACCACGACAGCGAGCCCAGTCGGTTTCTCAGTTCAATCAACCGAGCGGGATCCGCGAGCATCTCGGCCCGCCGTTCCTCGACGTGTTCCTCGGACCGCGACGGATACAGCTGCAACCACCGCTTGACAATCTCCTCGTCCGACAGCTGCCGAATCAAATCCGGCAAGACGACCACCACCAGATGCACATGGTTGGCCATCAGCGCGAAGGCATACACGCCGACGCCGAAGATTTCAGCGAGCAGCCGAAACCGGCCTTCGACCAGCGCACAGCACAAATAGACAGGCCACGAAATCCGAAGCGAAGCAAAAACCACCCAAATCCAGCCCCTGACATCCCGCCCAAAGCGACAAGCCAACCAAAGCCATTCCGCCAGAAAAAACCCAGCACCCCGGGCACCGTAGCGCCAAGAATCGCGGATGCAAGCTTCCAAGCTTCACAGGACGCTCAGCGCCTGTGCAAAGCCCGCCCACGCAGAAACGCCTGCCCCCATCGCAGCCGCTTTCTCGGACAACAAGAGGGCTAAGGCGCAGGCTGGCGGCGTTCTCCAAGCAACCGTGCGCGCACCTCCATCAAGGCAAAGCCCAGCAGATTCAGACCGTTCCATCGCGTGGGGATGACAGCGGCAGGTGACTTTGCGTCCAGCCCTATGCCCCAGATGGAATCGACCGGACTGGCTTCGACCAGGATTTGCGGATCGGTGTGGAGCAGATAGGACTGCAAGGCAGGGTGCTGCGAGAACTTATGCAGGTTGGCCTCCACCACGATCTCCCAACGGGCCAGTTCCCATCTCTTCTCGTCAAAGCCGGGGACGGATCTGCCCAGCGCCTTGGCCTTGCCGGGATCCGCCGCGGCCAGCATCCGGGCCGCGATATCGTGAGCACCAAACAGTTCTGCCTTCCCGACCATCATGTAATGTTCGGCCGTGGGAAACGAGCGTCCGTCTGCGTTGAAGGGCGCGGCATACCACTGGCTCAGGCAGGCAGCCGTGACGGCTCCGCCCGCGGTGCGACGGTGTCCCCAGAAGCATTGGAATTGAAAGTGTTGACCTGCGCTCATTGCCTCGATCAGTTGTTCGCGACTGCGGATATTCAGTGGTTCCATCGAGTGGCTGGGCCTTTGCTGGATTTTGAAGTGCTCTGCTGGTTCCGGGCGCGGCGACGACGATTGCCGCGCCCGGACTCGCAGAGCATTAAACCCGCGTCTCCAATTCCGCCCCCAACTCCGCCTCGACCCGCGCGCGAATCTCGGCGAGCGTGTGGCGGCGCAGCAGCACGCCGTTTTCGAACACCGGCTGCAGCAGGTTCTCTGCGCCCTGTTCCTCGGCGCGGCTGACCGGGAAGCGGGCCTGCAGCCGGCCGTCGGCGCCGCGTTCGACCGCGATCAGGCCGCGGTGGCTGTTCTTCTTGCTGTCGGTGCGCGGCTGCTTGTAGATCTCGCGGTCCTCGCCGTTGACGGTGCAGAAGGTGGCCTTCATGGCAAAGCCGAAGGTGTCGCGGGTGACGTATTGGTAGGTGTAGCTGCCGATGCCGAGCACCACGTTGCTGGACGCGAAGCCCTTTTGCGCCAGGCCTTCGAGGATGGCGCGCTGCCGTTCCAGCGTGATCGAGTCGCCGTAGATCGCACCGATGTGCGGGTCGAGCTGCTTGTAGCCGCGCTCGGTCAGGCTGCCGCCGAAGATCTCCCACAGCAGTTCGATCAGGCCCTTGTGTTCTTGGCTGCCGACCGGCGCGGCCGGGTCGCCGATCAGGATCGCCACCGGGTCGCCGCTGTCAGGGCGGATCACCAGCTTGCCGTCGCGGGCGAGGATGTCGGGCTTCAGTTGCGGCAGCAGCTCGGTGATGACTGCGAAGAAGTCCCAGGTGTCGCTGACGACGCTGACGATGCCGGTCGGGTAGACCTCGGTGATCAGCCGGCGATAGGTCTCGAGTTCGGTCTCCTTGCCGCCGGCGCACATCACCGCGTGTTCGGTGGCCGGCACGCTGCCGCCGATCAGTTCCTGCTCGCAGTCGGCGCCGTAGTACTGCTCCAGGAAGTCGATGGCGGCGACGGTGTCGGTGCCGGTGAAGGACAGCAGATGCCCGGCGCCGCTGATGCAGGCCGCCTCGACGCCGTACATGCCGCGGAAGGAGAAGTCGTGGCCCTGCCAGCGCACCAGCTCGCGCGGTGCGCCGGTGCGCTCGGCGTAGTGCTCGAAGACCTGGCGGTAGCGATTGGCCAGCGTCGCCGAGGTGCACGGCCCCCAGACCACCGCGCTGATCATGGTCTCGATGAAGTTGGTCAGCCACGCGAAGCGCGGGTCGGTGTTCTCGATGGTGTGGGTCGGCACCTGCATCGGCACGCGCAGGCCCTCGGGCAGCGCCTTGATGCGCAGCGGCAAGTGGCCCAGGTCATGCAACTCCTCGACGTGGTCCATCGGAACCGCGCCGGCGCCCAGTGAGAAGTCCAGCCGGCGACGATAGGCGCCGACCGCCTGCGCCTTCGGCAGCTTGAAGAAGGTCTCGTCGAAGCGGCGCTGCAGGTACTCGATCAGGAAGTACTGCAGGCCGAAGAACACGATCTGGTCGACGTCCGGCAGCCGCGAGCCGCGCGGGGTGAAGTTCGAATAGATCGTGGTGGTGCCGTCCGGGAACTGGCGACGGTGATCGGTCTTGTAGAAGTCGGTCAGGACCAGGGCCGGAATGGCGTTCATGCGCAGCTCTCCTGCAGGGGGACGCGGTGTAGCGCGGGGTGGTCATGGCCGCTGCGGAACGAATCCGTGCAGCCGAGGGTGGCGTAGGTCTGGGTCAGGGCGTCGAGGCCCTTGCTGTGGATGCCGTGGGTGGTCCACAGGTGCAGCGGGATCGGGCCGTAGCGCTCGACCAGCGCGGTGGCGACGCCGAGGAAGGTGCCGCCGCCGTCGCAGATGTCATCGACGATCACGACCAGCGGATCGCTGCCGAGCGCCGCCGGGCTGTCCTCGGCGATGCCGAAGCCCATCAGCGCGCCGGTGTGCGGGTCGCGGCGCTTTTCCGCGTAGATCAGCCCGATCCGTCGATCCGGCCGGCTCAGCGCCGCCGCGGCGGCCGCGGTGCGGGACCTCGCGCCCTTGTCGGGGGCGACGAACCAGACCGACTGTGCGGTGCGCGTGTGCAGCGCGGCCACGTAGCGCTCCAGCCAGGGCGCGGCGGGCAGGTCGGTCAGCGTCGCGCCGAGCCGGGCGAAGGCGGCGGCCGCAGCCGGCGAGTGCGCGTCGACGGTGGCGTACTCGCGCACGCCGCTACTCACCAAAAGCGCGGCCAGCACCTCGATGGCCACCGGATCACCGGGGACCGCGACGCGGTCCTGCCGCGCGTAGGGCAGGTACGGGATCACGACCTGGCGGACCTGGCCCTTCACGGCGCCGAGGTACATCAGCAGCGCCAGCAGCTCCTCGCTGTGGTGGATGCGGGCCAGCAGGCGTTCGGGCGCGGGCGCGATCGCCCGCACGCCGACCTCGCCGCCGGGATAGCGCCAGACGCTGCGGATGGCGTCGTCGAAACACACCCACTCGCTCAGGGGCGCGTCGTTCATGTCAGATCCTCCGGGGTCTGGCGGAAGCGGTAGAGCGCGGCCGGGCGCCAGGCACCGTCGCGACGCTCCTGGCCGGTGTCGGCCAGCAGGCCCGACGCCAGCATCCGGCGCCGGAAAGAATCCTTGTTGAGCTCGCGGCCGAGCACCGCCTGATGCACCTGCAGCAGGTCGAGCAGGGTGAAGGCGGGCGGCAGCAGCTCGAAGCCGACCGGCGCGTAGTCGATCTTGCCGCGCAGTCGTTGCACCGCCGTGCCGAGAATCCGCGCGTGGTCGAAGGCCAGCGGCTGCGGCTGTCCGGCCACGTCCAGGACCTGCACCTCGCCGCCCTCGATGCCGGGCCACGGCACCTCGATCCGCGCCAGCCCGTGTGCCTGTCGCTCGCCGAGCACTGCCAGCAGACGCTCGGCCGGCACCAGTGCGTAGTAGGCGACGCTGACCACCCGACCGCGCGGATCGCGTGCGACCTCGCCGAAGGTGTAGAGCTGCTCCAGAAACACCGACTGCAGGCCGCACTTCTCGGCGAGCACCCGCGCTGCGGCGGCCGACAGCGATTCGTCGATGCGGACGAAGCCGCCGGGCAGAGCGAGGGTGTGGTCGTAGGGCGGGTCGCTGCGGCGCAGCAGCAGGACGTGCAGGGCGCGCTCGTGCAGGGTCAGCAGGGCCACATCGACCGCGAGGTGCGGGTGCGGGTAGCGGTCCAGATCGGCGAGGGCGTCTTCCATGCGGTGAGCATATATGCACACTGCATCTAAGAAGCTGCTTCGTTTTGCTGGCATTCAGAAAATCTGACGCTCGGTGGAAGCGGCAGGTCTGAAGTCGACCGCTTGCCGGGCCTGCCGATTCGCGGATGTTGGCGTCGGTCATCGGCGTTATCCTCCGGGCCACCGGTTCGCCGGCCATTTTGGTGATGCCGAGCCGCACGGCCTGGAGGGTGATTTGGACATCGGGGACGAAGAATTGCAGAACCTGGTCGAGGTTCAGCATCTGAAGGCGGCCGTATGGGCCTTGCGCGGACAGCTGGAACTTGCAAGGTCTCAATATGACGCCGAAAAGCAGCAGGTGCAGGATACCCACGACGCGCAATTGGCGGACCTGACCGCCACCATTCGGGTCATGCGCGCCGAACTGGAACAGTCGCATAACAATCTGCTGCAAATCCAGGCCGAATCCGCGGCTGCCACCGAACAGGCACTGTCGCAATTGCGCAGCACGATTGCGGCGATGCGACTGGAACTGGAACAGGCGCACGCCGAACGCGACGAGGCGGTCTTGCAGGCCGCCCGCCATTCGCGCGATGAAATCGCCCAACTTCACGACACGATTCGCGCATTGCGCAGGACTCTGGAAACAGCGAATGGCCACGTCGACTAAGCACACCAACCGCCGACGCCGCAAGCAGGATGATTATCGGCGGCGTTTCGAGATCCTGTTCAGCACCACCCGGCGGCTGTCCAGCGGCGAATCGCTGGATGAAATCCTCGATGCCCTGGTCGAGCTGACCTCACACGAGGTCCGCTGCGAACGCTCCAGTTTTCTGCTCAACGACCCGGAGACCTCGGAACTGTACTCGCGAGCGGCGCAGGGCATGCATCGGCGCGAATTGCGTTTCGGCAATTCGGAGGGAATTGCCGGGCATGCTTTTTCCTATGGCGAGAGCATCATCGTGCTGGATGCCTATGCCGATCCGCGTTTCAACCGGGCAATCGATCAATCTACCGGTTTCACCACGCGCAACCTGATGTGCGTTCCGCTGCGGACCGCCAAAGGCGAAATCGTCGGCGTCGCCCAATGTATCAACAAGGTGGGTGGCGATTTCACGCAGGAGGATCTGGAGCTGATCGAGGAAATCAGCGTTCCGGCGGTGCCGGCGCTGGTCGGCTCGCAATTTGCCGAGCGGATGGCGCGGGTCCGCGCGCAGGAAATGGATTTCCTCAACATCGTCGCCGACATCACCTCCGAACTGGATTTGGGAGCATTGCTGCAGCGGGTGATGGGCGAGGCGACGCGCATGCTCGACGCGGAGCGCTCGACACTGTTTCTCAACGACGATTCCAGCAATACCCTGTTTTCCCGGGTCGCACAGGGCGCGCAACTCGGGGAAATCCGGCTGCCGAACACCGCCGGCATTGCCGGGGCGGTGTTCACCACCGGTCGCACGATCAACATTCCCCACGCCTACGCCGACCTGCGCTTCAACCCGAGCTTTGACCGGCAGACCGGCTTCTTCACCCGCTCGATCCTGTGTACGCCGGTGGTGAACAAGCTGGGCAAGACCATCGGGGTCACGCAGGTGCTGAACAAGCGCTCCGGCCCCTTCACCCAGCAGGACGAGTCGCGATTGAAGGCCTTCACCGGCCAGGTCGCGATTGCACTCGAGAACGCGAAGCTGTTCGACGATGTGCAGAAAATGAAGAATTACAACGATTCGATGCTGCAGAGCATGTCCAACGGCGTGGTGACGCTGGACGGGCAGGGCCGAATCGTGACCTGCAACGCCTCGGGCCGGCGGATCATGAAGTTGTCCGGCACCGAGATCATCGGGCATCCGGCGGCCGAGTTCTTCATCGGCAAGAATGCCTGGGTGATGGAACGGATTTCCCACGTCACCGCCAGTCAGGAAGTCGCGGTGGCGATGGATGCGGAGTTCGAATTCTCTGGCTCGCAGGTTTCTGCCAATCTGACCGTATTGCCGCTGAAGGCCGGTGATGACAAGAGCCTGGGCACGATGCTGATGATCGAGGACATCTCGACCGAGAAGCGCGTCAAGGCGACGATGTCCCGCTACATGGATCCGGCGATCGCGGCGCGCATGCTGGAGAGCGGCACGGATTTGCTGGGTGGCGCCAGCACCCGCGCCACTGTGCTGTTTTCGGACATTCGCGGCTTCACCACGCTGACCGAAGAACTTGGCGCGCAGGGCACCGTGGCCTTCCTCAATGAGTATTTCACCGTGATGGTGGAGTGCATCAATCAGGAAGGCGGGATGCTCGACAAGTTCATCGGCGATGCCATCATGGCCGCGTTTGGCTTGCCGATTGCCCATGACGACGATGAAGACCGCGCGGTGCGTGCGGCCATCGAAATGATTCGCGGCTGTCGCCGGTACAGCGAGGAGCGGGTGAAGCGTGGACAGAAGCCGGTGTCGATGGGCATCGGCTTGAATACCGACATGGTGGTGTCCGGCAATATTGGCTCGACCCGCCGGATGGATTACACGATCATCGGTGACGGCGTGAATCTGGCAGCACGATTGGAAAGCGCCTGCAAGGCCTATTCGGCCGAGATCCTGATCAGCGAGGCGACCCAGCGACGGCTGCGCGGCACCTACCGGATGCGCGAGATCGATCTGGTGGTGGTCAAGGGCAAGACCGAACCGGTCAGCATCTTCGAGGTGCTGGACTATCACACCGAAGCCAGTTTCCCGAACATGATGGATGTGGTCGGCTATTTCTCGGAAGGCCTGCAGCGCTACCGCTCCGGCGATTTCGATTCGGCCATCCAGCAGTTCGAGCGTGCGTATTCGAAGAACCCCGGTGACAAGCTGTCGAGGACCTACATCGAGCGCTGCCGCCACTTGATGGCCAATCCACCCAAAGCGTGGGATGGCGTGTGGGTCATGACCGAGAAGTAGGCAAAGGGCGGGTCGCGCCCCGCCGCTCGGCAGGAGCGCGCGGGGTCAGAGGTCTGGATCAGCCGACATGGCGACGCAGGCGGGTGTGTGGTACCAGCCAGTGGTAACTGGCGATGCACAGCGCCAGCGTGGCTGTCACCGCGAACAGAAACTTGAGCGGCCACGCCCACGCCAGGTCCATCAGCAGGTACTGCAGCGCGAACAGGATCGGCAGATGCCAGAGGTAGGTCCAGTAGGCGCTGGCGGCCAGCGCCTGCATGGCGGGGCTCGGCCGATCCAGCCAGCGCAAGCCGGCTAAGAGCGCGCACAGCGTGCCCCAGCCGGCGATCAGCGCCTCGATCAGGGCCCAGCGCCACGGCGTGCGGCCCAGCGTCGCGCCGCCGCCCAGTTCCAGCAGGAACACGAGATACAGCGCCAGCACCAGCAGCACGCCCGGCCATAGCCAGCGCTGCAGCGGCGCGAGCCGAGCTAGCTGTCCATGCAGGCCGAGGCCCGCGAGGAAGAACGGCCCGTAGACCAGCAGCGCCCAGACCTGCGGCAGCAAGCCCTCGGGCGCCGGATGCGGCGCGCCGGTCAGCAGGAAGCCCGGCCAGAGCACGAGCGGCAAGCCCACCACGAGCACCCACGGCCCGCGCTGCTTCAGGCCCGCCAGCGCATCGCCCCAGCCCAGCGTGCGGCCGATCCAGACCAGCAGCGAGAACAGGAGCAGGTAGTACAAGAACCACAGATGCCCGGTGGTCAGCGGCATCGACGGAGCATCGGGCTTCGTCGACCACTCGCGGATCAGCACGAGCAGCGCCGACGGGTGCTCAACGTGGGTTAGCGCCCAGCCGGTGCTGAGCGACGTCGCCAGATGCACCAGTGGCCACGCCACCAGGAACGGAATCAGGATCCGGCGGACACGCTGACGAGCGAGCCCGCCCATGCCGTCGCGGGCCAGCAGCAACGCTGTGAAATAGCCGGCGATCAGGAAGAACAGCGGCATCCGGATCAGGTGCGGCAGCCAGATCAGCGCATCGACGCCCGACCACGACTGCCGATCGGCGGTCAGCCACCACGGCTGCAGCAGCGGGCTGTAGGCCAACGCGGCGTGGAACAGCACGCCGGCCAGCATCGCCAGCGCGCGCAGCTGGTCCAGCGCGTGGACGCGCGACGGGGTCGACGCCTCGGTGGAGGCGCCAGTATCGACAGTGGACACGGTTGCGACTCAGTAGAAGGCGGCGCGATCTTTGTGACGCCAGACGATCCAGCCCAGCGCCGTCAGGCTCAGCACCAGCTGCACGCCGAGCAGGGCCATCGCGTCGCTACTGAAGAGGATCGCCGCCTGCCGCGCCGGCTCGCGGATCGAGTCGATCTGGCCGAGCAGCATGATGAAGGGGTTGATCAGCACCATGCTGCCGATCATCGCGAACAGGTTCCAGCCCTCCGACTCGACCTGCATCGACACCGCGAGCGACACGCAGTAGGCGGTCATCACGTAGCCGAACAGCAGCACGGTCATCGCCACCAGCCCGTCCGGCAGCGGCGTGGTCAGGATCACGACCAGCGTGCCGAGCAGCAGGATCAGAAAGGGCACGCCGAAGGTGATCAGGTTGCCGGCCAGCTTCGACAGCGCCAGGTCCAGCGGCGACACCGGCAGGCTCATCACGAAGGCCAGCGTCTGCTCCTTGCGTTCCACCAGCAACGAAGTCGAGATCGAAAAGCACGCGGCGCCGACCAGCACCACGATCAGCAGCAGCGAGCCCAGATAGAAGGCCCACGGCGTCGCCAGCCCGAGCAGCGCCATCGCCACGAAGCCGGCCAGCACCACGGCCGCCAGTTGCTTCTGGAACAGTTGCCAGTCCTTGAGGACCAGCAGGCGGATCAGCGGCAGATTCAGTTCGGTGCTCATGCGACAGCGCTCCCGCGCACGGTGGTGACGAAGATGTCTTCCAGGCCCATCGGATCGCTGCGCTGGACGGTCAGACCGATGCTGGCGAGCTTCGCCGGCAGGTCCGCCTGCCAGCGCCGGAACTTCAGCTCGATCTGGCTGCCGGCGCTGCGCACCTGCGCTAGCTCCGGCCAGCGGGCCAGCTCCGCGCTTGCCGCGCCCACACACAGCACCCGCCGCCAGTCGGCCAGAAAGTCCTCCTTCTCGGCGTGGGCGATCAGCCGCCCGCCGTGCAGGAAGGCGATCCGATCGGCCAGCTGCTCGACGTCGTGGGTGTTGTGCGAGGAAAACAGCACGCTGCGCCGCTCATCGCGCAGCACATCGGCCAGCGCCTCCAGCACCTCGGCGCGCGCCACCGGATCCAGTCCGGTGGTCGGTTCGTCCAGCAGCAACAGCCGCGGCCGCCGCGCCAGACACAACAGCAACAGCGCCTTGACCCGCTGGCCGTGCGAGTAGCCACCCACCGCCTGCGCGGGTTTCAGATCGAAGCGCCGGATCAGCTGCGCCGTATAGGCCGCGTCCCAGTCCGGATAAATCTGCCGGATCAGGGCGATATGCCAGTCCAGCGTCTGCCCGCGATACAGCCGCATGTCCTCCGAGGCGAAACCGATCGCGCGCTTCGCCGCCACCTGCGCCCCGGGCAGCCGATGGCCCAGCACCTCGACCGTTCCGGCATCCGGCGCGGCCAGCCCGGTCAAAAGCCGCAGCAAGGTGGTCTTGCCGGCGCCGTTGACGCCGACCAGCCCCATCACCTGACCCTCCGGCAGCGCCAGATCCAGCGCGTGCAGTTCGAATTGCGGATAGCGCTTGCAGAGACCGGACACGGTGAAAGCGGCCGTCATGGCGTGGCTCCTGTGCGGGGGTGGCGGGAACGTTCGGAAAGCAATGCATCCAGACGCGCGCGCAAGTCATCGGGCGTCAGGCCCAGTCGCTCGGCATCGGCCAACGCGGCGGCCAGGTGCTCGCGCAGGCTGGCCTCCAGCCGCTCGCGGGCGGGTCCGGGCTGATCGGCGACCACCGAACCCTTGCCCTGCCGGGTCAGGATCAGCCCCGCGCGCTCCAGCTCCTCGTAGGCGCGCTTGACCGTGATCACGCTGACCTGGCTACCAGCGGCCAGCTCGCGAATCGACGGCAGCGCCTGACCCGGCACCCAGTCCCCAGCCAGCACCCGCGCGCTGATCTGATCGACGATCTGCTGGTACATCGGCCGCGGATCGCTGGCGGACAGGAACAGGACGGCGTCCACGCGGGCTCAACTGTGCATCTGTAATATGCACAGTATGCACAGTGGGGGCGGGTGGGTGCAAGCCCGGGAACGCCGGCGTCCTCGCCGGCAAGGTAGTGCGGGTGCGGCGCGTGGCCGCTGAGGTGGTTCGACGGGTCACGCCAGCGAGGCACCGAAAGACGCCAGTGTTGCACAACAATTTTGTTGTTAGTACAATTGCCCGACGTTTCTGTTGTGCAACGAAAATGTCTGGGAGATTGCTCGTGTCTGACTTTTACACAGGTTCGCCGCTGGACCCCGATGACCTCTGGTTTCGTGAGGAGTTTGTCGACCTGCTCTGGGACATCCTTAGCACCGAACATGTTTTGCTGACCGCCCCGCGCCGTACGGGAAAGACCAGCGTCATGGACTATATGGCCGCCAAACCGCAGGGAGGGTATTCGGCTATCTCGGTCTTCGTGCAGGACCTTGATCATCCAAGCGAATTTCTGCTGACCCTGCTGGACGCTTTCATGACAAACATCCTCAGCTTTTCCGCCAGATATTCAAGTCCAGTTCCAGTTGGATTGGCTCGGTACTGGGGCGGATCGGAGAAGTGGAGCTTGCCGGCTTCAAGATTGCCTTGAGAGAGCAGAACGCCAGAGGGCGCGACGAATGGAAGACGCTCGGCGATCAGGAATTCTTCGAGCAGGTCCGGCGATCAAAAGTGAAGTTGCTGTTTATCGTCGATGAATTCCCGGACCTGATTCTGAACATGAAGCGGAATCACCCCGAATTGGTCCGGCCATTTTTGGGATGGTTCCGAGGACATTGCATAAATCCCCGCCCGAAACACGATAAGGTTCGATGGCTGCTGGGTGGTTCGGTCAACCTGTCCAGTACGCTTGACGCGATGGGCGCGATCGACTTGATCAACGCTCTGCATGACGAGCGACTGCCGGTTCTGAGCCCTTCCCAAGTGCAAGAATTCGTGCGCCGAATGTTGTCTGATCGCCGTGTCGAGATGGATCCTGCGATCCCCAGCGAGGTCGCCCATCGGCTGGGTCGCCCGGTGCCCTTGTTTCTCCAGATGATTACCCAAGACTTGTATCGAATCTGGAGGCGAGAGCGCCGGACGTTGACGTTGGATGACGTCAACGCTGCGTTCGGGGAACTGATCGTGAGCAGTGCGGCACGCGACAAGTTGCAGCATTATTACTCGCGGATCCATCAGTACTACGATGAGCCCAAGCGCTCGGCAGCGTACGGACTGCTGGCAAAGCTGAGTCGCAGTCCGGTCGGCTTGCCTCGTACGATGCTCAAGCAGGAGTTTGATCAGGTCCTCCAGTCGCAGGGTGATCCTTCGCCAGATCATGATCGCAAACGCCTCTTCAATCAACTGCTCCGCGATCTGGAAAATGATTTTTACGTTGCCGAGGCATCGGAGGATGAATACGACTTTGCCAGTGGCCTGCTCAAGGACTGGTGGAGAAAATATTATGCGTGATCACCGGCCGAGTTCGTATTTGGGTCTGTATCGTGCCGGGCTCACCGGGCCGGAACACCGACGCGGTATCACAGTCGCGCGAGATTCGCTGCTTCTGGATACACTCGATATTCTACGGAACAGCATCGGCAGAAAGCCCAAGCACCATTTCTTGTTTATTGGGCCGCGTGGTATTGGCAAGACGCATTTGCTGTCACTGATTGAAGACGAAGTCCATCGGGACCCGGCGCTGAACGCGGGCTACCATGTGGTCCGCTTTGCCGAAGAGTCCCATCGGTTGCTTTCCTTTGGCGATTTTCTGTTGGGTGTCTGCGAGATTCTTCGCGACACCCTGCCAGAGGAAGCGGAGTGGAGAGATCTCCATCAACGTTTGGCGACCGAAGAGCGGGATGAGATCATCGTCGACTCGCTGGTGCCCACGATTCGCAAACGCCGCCGTGATAGAAAACAGTCGCTCATCATCATGCTCGAGAATTTGCATCAGGTGTTCGAGCAGCAGATGAAAGATGTTCGCCATATCGCGGCGCTGCGAGGCTTTCTGATGGAAGATAATGGTTGCCTGCTTGTCGCAACCGCGCCGTTACACTTTGGTTCGATTACGAACCATCAAGAACCGTTTTACGATTTTTTCGATGTTCAGGTTCTGGACCAACTCACGGAAGAGCAGACGATCGAGTTGATCCGGAAGAACTTGGCCTGGGAACAGCGTGAGGCGCTGTTGGCTGACTTCGCGACGCTGCGGCCGCGATTGATTGCCTTGTATCGGATGACTGGCGGCAGCCCGCGACTGACCTTGATGTTATACGAACTGATTGCCCATGAAGCCGTCTCGGAAGTGAAGCGGCAGTTTCAACTGTTGTTGGATCGGATTACCCCCTTCTATCAGGATCGAATGCGCGATCTGGGCCCGCAGGAGCGCGCGGCGCTTGAGACCATCGCAACGATGCGCGATCAGCCTAAAACGCCATCAGCCATCGCGGCGCGGATGAGAATGAAGCCCTCTCAAGTCTCTTCACTGCTCAAGCGATTATCGACGGCGCAGTATCTGCGATCCGTTGAGAACAAGGACGACAAGCGCTCCAGATTGTACACGATTCGCGAAGGGTTCTTCGATATCTGGCTGGCCATGAATGTCAGCCGGGGGGCGCGTGAACGACTCCCGTTCCTGGTCGATTTCTTCTCGCAGTTCTATCCTTCGATTGAGGAGCGCAATCGCAAACGGGAGGAGTATCGCCAGCGATTGGCCAGCGGCGAATTTGATTTGCCGCGATCGAGTGTCTCTAAGTCCGATCTGCGTGACGGTCTCGATTACTTGTCGGAGGTGGGCGCCGAGGATGAGCGCGCGAGGGAAAAGCTACGCCTAGCAAGTATGCATTTAGGGGAGGGTAACGTTGACGCAGCCAGAAGCTATCTGCGAGAGGCCAAGGCGATTCCGCTGGACTCCATGGGCGCCTGGATCGTCGGGCGTGCCGAGTCTGAATTACAGTCGGATTATTTGACGGAGATTGAAGAGCTCATTGCTTGCTGGGATTCGCTCCGTTCAGGCGACCTCGAATCCTTCGCCGACAAGCTCAAGCAACTGGGTGAGGGCTTAAGCTTCCGGAGTTGGTCAGAGGCCAAGATCGCGTTTCTCAGGGAGCATCTGATGCTGCTCCCACAGGCTACAGATCGAATTGAGTCTCGTCTACGAATAGGTGCCATCTTGACCACATTGGCTCGTTGGTCCGAATCCGAGGCTGAATTGCGTACCGCGCTTGCGGAAGCGCTAGAAATCGGTGATCAGGACATGCAGTCATGGGCGATGAATGATCTTGCCATGTTGCTACTGGCCATGAACCGGCTGGCAGAGGCCGAGCAGCTGATGCGCCGCGCGCTGGCCGTCGAAGAGCACTCCCACGGCGCCGAAAGCCCCGATATCACCGTTTGCCTCAATAACCTTGCGCAGTTGCTGTGCGCCACGAATCGTCTGGCAGAGGCCGAGCCGCTGATGCGCCGCGCGCTGGTGATCGACGAGCAGTCCTATGGCGCCGAACACCCGATTGTCGCCGTTCGCCTCGGCAACTTGGCGTCTTTGCTTCACGACACGAACCGTACGGACGAGGCGGAGCTGCTAATGCGTCGCGGGTTAGCCATCGACGAGCAGTGCTATGGCGCCGAACATCCGAATGTGGCCAGAGGACTCAACAACCTGGCGACCTTGTTTGGGGACACAAATCGTCTGGCAGAGGCCGAGCCGCTGATGCGCCGCGCGTTGGCCATCAACGAGCAGTCCTACGGTGCCGGACATCCGAACGTCGCCATTTGCCTCGACAACCTAGCGTCTTTGCTGAAGGCCACCAACCATCAGGCAGAGGCCGAGTCGCTGATGCGTCGCGCGCTGGTCATCGACGAGCAGTCCTATGGCGCCGAACACCCAAAAGTCGCCATTCGCCTCGGCAACTTGGCGTCTTTGCTGAAGGCCACGAATCGACTGACGGATGCCGAGCCGCTGATGCGCCGTGCGTTGGCCATCAACGAGCAGTCCTACGGCGCGAACCACCCAAACGTCGCCAGAGACCTCAACAACCTTGCAATGTTGCTTCAGGCCACCAACCGTATAGCGGAGGCCGAGCGGCTGTCAGATCGGGCAGTCGGTATAGTCAATGCCTTTGGAAAAGCCACGGGATACGCGCATCCATACATGCGAGTCGTGCTGGAGAACTATCTCAGCATTCTCATTTCGATGGGCCTGCCCGAAGAAGACGCCAAGGCCAGGATTGAAGCGAGACTGCAGGGGTGAGATTGCGTGCCCTCGTGCAAAGCGCTGGCCAGCGCTCGGATCGGCAGGCATCGCTGTCAACCAAAGCCGCGTCGAGTCGTTCCCGCGTTGACGTCCGCTCATCCGACCGGGCGCACTCCGGCTGCAAGGAAACCCGAATGCGTGCGCTTTCTCGTGTACTGACCGGCCTTTGCTGCGCAGCGGCCTGCATCGTCGCCCAAGCGCAGTCCGTCCTGCCGGTGCTCGACCCGGTGTTTCAGGTCACGTCGACTTCTGCGGTGGTCTACGGACAAGGGCAGGTGGGTCTGCCGGCGCCGGGCCAGAAGGCGCTGCTGCTCGATCTGTACCGGCCGGTCGGGGCCAACGCCGGCGGCGCGCGCAGTCCGGCGGTGGTGATCATCCACGGCGGCGGATTCCAGGGCGGAACCCGCACGCAGGCAGAACTGGTCACCATCGCCCGCGCGATGGCGGCGCGCGGTTTCGTGGCCGTCTCCATCGACTACCGACTGGTGCCGGATCAGCCCGTGCCCAGCCCCCGGGTCAACAGTCTGGTCGGCCCGGCGACGGTCGGGACCACCGGTGGAACCCTGGCGCAACGCATCGCGGCGGTGGCGGCCGTCGACGATGGCCTGACCGCCGTCGACTGGCTGCGGACCAACGCCGATTCGCTGAGTCTGGATCCGCAACGTATCGGCCTGCTCGGTGGGTCCGCCGGCGCCATCACGGCGATCCACATGGCCTATCTCCTGGACGATTACGGCATCCAGGCAGCCCCGTTCAACTTCGTGGTCGACCTGTGGGGCGCCAGTCTGATCCCGGCCAACGACCCGGTCGCGGCGGCCAATCACCTCGAGGCGGCCGAGTCGCCGCTGTTCGTCATTCACGGGACCAACGACCCCACCGTGCCCTTTACGGCCTCCGAATTGCTGGTCGCGCGGGCCGTGAATCAGCTGGTGCCGCACGAGTTCTATCCGGTGGTCGGCGCCGGCCACGGATTCGGCGCCATCAACATCTTCACGCTGGAAGCCAGTCCCGGCGTCACGCTGTTTCAACGGATGATGACCTGGACCGTGCAGACGGCACTGGTCGGGGACCGCCTGTTCCGGGACGGATTCGACGGCTGAGGCTACGTCTGGCGGTTCGCCGAGGTGCCTTTGGGCCCAAGGTTGATGACTCAGTCCAGATACAGCTCCGGAATCGGCAAGCCCTGCGCCCGGAAAAACGTCAGCTGGTCGAAATAGCCGCGCTGGAACACGATCTGGCCCTCGCGCACCCGAAAGAAGCCGCAGCCGCGCAGCCCATTCGGATCGCGCCATTCCAGAATGGCCCACTCGCCATCCTCGAACAGGTTCTCGACGAGGCAGGTCATCTGCGCCCGGCCGAATTCGACCTCGAACATCCGCCGGATCGCAGCCCGGCCGACCAGCGGGTCCATCACCACCTGATGATTGACCGCGTCCTCGGCATACAGCGCGGCGAGGCCGTCGATGTCGGCGGCGTTGAAGCGCTCGACCCAGGTTTGAATTAGTTGTCGGGGTGACATGGGCCTTTCCTTGTGGAGTTCCGTCAGAGCTTGCCTTGACGCATTCGGGGTTCTGCAGACTGGTGAAGTTGCAGAGCAACTTGCAATGTCACGAAAGAGGTGGCAAGCAGGATCAGCGCGGTGGCCATTGTGATCAGCAAGCCCTCTCTGTATCGGCGAAACAGCCATCGATAATGCTGAGCATGCCCAGTAAGGGCATGCCGACCGCCATCTGTTTGAGAGGATGCTGCTGCTTCGATCTGGCGCGCGCCTGAAGCCACGCCGCTACTCAGCATCGGTGGGTCAATGAATAACGGCACTGACCATGTCAGTAAAACTGCTGCAATCATGAATTGGGTCGCAGAGCAGGCGATGAGAAAAATCCGATGGATCCACATGATTATGGCTTGAATTTGTGGCAGCAGATCACTGTGCTCCGCCTTGGCTCATAACGCGCCTTCACCGCCCCTGCTGGAAGTTCTGTTTCGGCTCGATCGCCATCGGCGCGTCGCCGCTCAGCCGCCGGCGGGCCGGATCGGCGCCAGCTCGACGAAATCCTCGGTCCGCGGCAGGGAGTCCATCGCGGCACGCAGGGCTGCCGGGGGCACGATCCGCTTGCGTGCAGGGAGATCAAGCCAGCAGCACAGGCTTGTCACCTGGGCAGATGTGCGACCGTCGGCGCGGAGCGTGAGGTTGCGCAAGAGGACGCGGCTGCCGTCGGGCGCTAGACCGGCCAGCTCCAGACTCACCGTGAAGGCCTCCAGCAAGCCAATCTCACGGTGGTACTCCAGCTCGTCCTTCATGACCACAGGCCCGATCCGCAGCCGCGCGAACTCGCTCATCGGAAAGCCGTGCTCGGCGAAGAACATCATCCGCACATCGACCGCGCGATCAAGGTAGGCGGTATTGCGCATGTGGGCATTGAAGTCCATGTCGCCCCAACCCGCCAGAAAGGACTTGCTGTACACCGGCGTCACCCACGCTCCTGACTCTGCTTCATCGACCCGTCGTATCGTCGATGCCGGCGCGCAGCCGGGTCAAGGCGACTGCGTCAACCCGGCCTACTGCGGCACCCATCGACGCAGCCTGGACCCTACCTCAGCGCCCCTGCTGAAAATTCCGCTTCGGCTCGATGGCCATCGGCGCGTCGCCGATCACCAGCGCGGGGTCGAGGCGTTCCTGGTACCAGTGCAAGCCCCAGTGCAGGTGCGGGCCGCTGGCGCGGCCGGTCATGCCGATGCCGCCGATCTTTTCGCCGGCGGCGATGCGCTGGCCTTCGCGGACGTTGACGCTGTGCAGGTGGATGTACAGGCTGGAGATGCCCATGCCGTGGTCGATCAGCACGGTGTTGCCGGTCAGGACGTAGTCGCGGCCGACCAGGCTGACGACGCCGGGGGCGGGGGCTTTGACGGTGGTGCCGGTGGGGGCGGCGATGTCGAGGCCCATGTGCGGACTGCGCGGCTGGCCGTTCAAGATGCGCTGGCTGCCGTAGACGCCGCTGATCCGGCCCTGGGCGGGGCGGGTCCAGTCGGTGTTCCAGTCCAGCCGGGGCGTGTCGACGTCGCGGGCGGCGCGGATCGCCTCGTTTTCGCGGGCGATGCGGGCTTCGGTGGCGGGGTCGGGGTTGACGGTCTGCGGTGGCAGGCCGCTGACCCGTTCGACCAGGTAGTCGCGTGGCTTGGCGGTAACGCGGGCAATGCCCTTGCAGCCGCGGCCGTCATTGAGGTGCACGGCGATCCTGCCGGTGGCGGTCGAGGGCAGGCCGAACACGAAGTCGCCGGCTGGGCCAATCCGCAGATTGCGGCCGAATACGGTGATCAAGCCGCCGACGGCGATGCGGCCCCTCACCATTTCACCGGGCCAGGCTTCGGCGGGCAGGATGACGGCGCATGGCGGGCCGTCGGCGGCGCGGGCAGTGGTGCCGATCAGCAGCGCGGCGAGGGCGAGGAAGGCGAGGGCAGTGCGAGGCATCGGCGGGCGCATCAGTCGTGCAGGGTGAACTGGTCGGCGTCGAGCTGCGCCGGGAAGCGTTCGCGATGCGCGCGCAGGACTTCGGCGGACAGCGTGACGGTGACCGACTGCGGCTG
>Ga0075154_10000021_pt1 | contig 108720 bp, 90 predicted proteins | sample JI71714BDNA_FD_70965 | JGI IMG/M metagenome (GOLD analysis project Ga0075154, IMG submission 70965) | Wastewater effluent complex algal communities from Wisconsin, to seasonally profile nutrient transformation and Carbon sequestration -... | ecosystem: Engineered > WWTP > Effluent > Algae... | reverse complement strand
CGCCCGCCACCTCGGCTTGTGTGGTTTGCAGTATTCTCTGTCCAGACCAGCCTGCCGACATGCATAGTCAGATGCGCAAACTGACGGTCTCTGAGGACCTTCGCGCAACAAAAAAGCCCCAATAGGGGCCTCTTTGTTGCGCCGCAAACGCGTTCAGAAACAATGCGCACGCAAGCCAAGTGACCGCGTTATTTCATCCCATGCATAGCCGTTGATTCTTTGTTCGCTTTCGACAGCGAAAATGGCGCCGCGCGGAAACAGTGCCATGTTGCTGCGATCAAACAGCAATCCATTGCTCCAATCGAGGCCGCTGAGTGTGATCGAGCCGCGTACGTCACCTTTTTCATATCCGATGAAACGGATTGTGGTGCCCGCGCTGGTTGCCTCGGCTACAAACCAATAACCTTTGTCCAGGCTGCTCGGGCAGGCCAGCAAACCCGCACCGACGCTCACTCCCTGCAGCGTACCAATGCTGAGCGGGTTACTCGCGTCCTTCAAGTCCAGATCCCACGATTTCGCCTGCATCCCGTGGATCAAAACCAGCCGACTACTGTCCGAGTCGTGGATGAGCGTCGGTACACCGGCGAGGGGGCCGAGTTCGATTGAACGCAGCTCGCCAAGCTGGATGCGGTCCGGCTCGTCCGGAGCGGTTGCACTCAGGATGCGAGTTTCGAAGCGATGCAAGCGCAGTTGTTCGCCCTCACGATCAAGTATGAACAGCAGACGCTGATTGTCCGAGCCAGCGGTGAAAAGCAGCGCGATCGGGGATTTGAGCGCCTCATGTTCCAAGGTCTCGACAAATTTCGGATCGAATCCGTAGAACTGTTGCAGCCTGCGGCCCGCCCCATCGGCGACCCATAGTTCTTTACCAAACGTCGTCAAAGCTTGCGGCTTTGCAAGACGCTGGTCTGCCGGCACATCTTTTCCGAGTTCGTCATGGTAAGTGCCGGTCGACGCCTGAAAGCGGTGCAAAGCGCCACTGTCTGCGGAAACCGCGATCAGATATGGCGCGGAGAAATGTCCAGTCTGTCGAACCAGAGAACCGAAACGCTCGTCGCCTGGCCGCTGCAGTGTGTACTTCGGTTGTGGCCGCAACCCCGCAGCACGTGCGCCACCCTCCGGAACTTTGGCGGGTGATTCGGTTGATGGAGCGGAGCCGGGGTCTTTCGGGGCAGCAGCACAGCCATAGAGCGTGACTGCTGCGGCTGCCAGAAGCGCAAGTCGCATGAGGGACTCCTGAAGGGAAGGGCGAGAGGGTAGTGGAGCGTGGCGCAATGCTCTCCAAACCGACGCGGCAGAGACGAACGCGGTGGCTGCGAGTTCCGGACGGTGCGCAGGGTCACGCCCTGTGCCTCACCGTTGCGCGATACTGGCGTCACCTGCCGCTGTGGAGCTTCTGATGACCACCCGCTCCCATGGAGTCTGGCGTTGCGCCATGCTCCTGTTTTTGACTTGCACAACCCCGGCGTTGGCTTGCGACACCATCTCGGCGCGTGGCTTCGAGTCGCTACCGGTGGATGCTCCAGCAACTGATTGCGAGGCTGCACGTTTTCTGACGCAGGCAACTTTTGGTGTGTCGCGGGCGGATCTGGCGCGTGTCAGGGAAATCGGCTACAGCGCCTGGATCGATGAGCAGCTGGCTGTCCCCGCGACCTTGCATCGCCCCTATTTGGACGGCCTCAATTTTGCTGGGCAGGCGGTGTCTCAGAGTGATCGCGTTGATCGCTGGTGGAGTGTCGCAGCCTATGCCCCGGACCAGTTGCGTCAGCGCATGGCCTTCGCTCTGACGCAAATCCTCGTGGTGTCCGATCAGGATTCCAATCTTTCCGGGCGTCCGGATTGGGTGGCCGACTGGAATGATCTGATGGTCAACAATGCGTTCGGCAACTACCGGCAGTTGCTTGAGCAGGTGACCTACAAGCCGCAGATGGGTCTGTATCTGACCTATTTCCGCAATCGTCGTGAATTCAACAGCGGTAACCCGCCCAATCTGATCAAGCCGGACGAAAACTATGCACGCGAGGTGATGCAGCTGTTTTCGATTGGTCTGATCAAGCGCAACAATGATTTCAGCCCGGTGCTGAGCAATGGTCAGCCGGTGCCGACTTACGACAACGACGTGATTGCCGAGCTGGCCAAGGTTTTCACGGGATTGACCTGGTCCAATGCCTTGGATACCAACTTCAACAGTGGTTCGGCCAGCACCGATCCGCTGAAATGCATCGGTCAGATCAATACGACTATTTATCACGACGAGCGTAGCAAGGCCCTATTCGACGGTGTGGTGTTGCCGGCGTTGCCGACACCGGTGACTCGTGCCAGCTGCGAGGCTGACATCGATCGTGCGCTGGATGCCTTGTTCAACCATCAGAGTGCGCCGTCCTTCATTTCGCGCCAGCTGATCCAGCGCTTCGTCACCAGCAATCCCTCACCTGCCTACATCCAGCGTGTCGCGCAGGTCTTTGTCAACAACGGCAGTGGTGTCCGTGGCGATCTGCGGGCGGTAGTCCGGGCGATCCTGCTGGATGCGGAGGCTCGAACGGCCAGCGACTCGACCAGTTTCGGCAAGTTGAGAGAGCCAGTTTTGCGATTGAGCGCGATCTGGCGGGCCTTCAATGTCGTGGCGCCGGACCAGCAAGCGACCGGCCAGCAGTCGATGGGAACGCGCAACTTCAATGCCAACTGGGGACAGCAGCCGCTGTCCAGCCCGACGGTGTTCAATTTCTTCGAGCCGGAATTCGAGCCGTCTGGTCCAATTGGTGGAGCGGAACTCGATGCGCCGGAGTTCCAGATTCTCGATGAGAGCACCATTGCCCGGATGAGCAACGATGTTTGGACACGAACCTACAGTTGGTCGGACCCGGCCACGGCAACGACCAACCCGCGGATCAATATCACGCCACTGGTTGCCAATGCGGTCACCAATCCCGCTCGGATGATCGAGGACATCAATGTCCTGTTGCTGCAGGGACGCATGTCGCCGGGCATGCGTGCGACGCTGCGCAATTTTCTGGCGACGCCGCAATTGACCTCCGCGACGGCCTTCGAGCGCGCTCGCAGCACGCTGGGGCTGGTGGTTCATTCCCCCGAGTTTGCTATCCAGCGCTAAGCACAGGAGCTCATCATGTCCCGCGAACAACGCAATGCCCGGCGCGAGTTCCTGAAGAACTTCGGTCTCTGTCTGGGTGCCGGCACGGCCGCTTCATTCTTCCCGCAGCTTCGCGTCATGGAAGCCGCTCTTGCACAGACCACGGGAGATTACAAGGCGCTAGTTTGTGTTTATCTCGGTGGCGGAAACGATGCTTTCAACTGGCTGGTGCCGGTCGATGCACGTCTTTCAACCTATCAGGCGTCTCGCGGGATTCTGGCAATCCGTCGTGATCCGGATCCACAGAACCCGGCAACCCCCTATCTGCTCGACCTCGCTTCCGCGCAGACACCGTCTGGAAGTTATGCCGTCCATTCCGAAGGCGGGGCCTGGAACGATCCATCGGGTGCGAGTCGACCCGGGGTCAAACAGTTGTTCGATAGTGGCCGAGCCAGTTTCGTCGTCAATGTCGGTCCCTTGGTGCGTCCAACGACCAAAGCGCAGCTGAGTTCTCCTGCGCATCCGCGGCCGCCGCAGCTGTACTCGCACAGCGATCAGACCCGGCAGTGGCAGAATGGTTCGACGAACACGAATCGAAAGGCCGGCTGGGGTGGCCTGGTGGCGGACCGGTTGTTCGGCAGCGCCCAGGGCGGGCAGATGCCGATTCTGATTTCACTTGGCGGTAATCGCTTTTCAGTGGGCGAGCAGACAGTGCCCTACCTCGTGTCGACCTCCGGGGCGACGACGATGTCGGGGTTTTCCCGCACCGCTTCGGTCAACTCGGTCGAGGGTCAGCGACGTCTGGCGCTGGATCAGTTGCTCAACGTGGGGTCCTATGCGCATCTGTTCCAGGCCGAACATGCCCGCATCATGCGTCGCAGCATCGATCTGGCGGGGGTTGTGACCGATGCGCTGGCGGCAACCCCGAACAACACGGCACCGTTCAATCTGTTTCCGGTCGGTACTGGCAATACCTTCAACACCTTGGCGGATCAGCTGCGGATGGTGGCGCGCATGATTGCCAATCGGGCGACCTTCCAGCATGGCCGGCAGATTTTCTATGTCAGTCTCGGCGGCTTCGACATTCATTCGGCGCAGATTGCTTCGCAGCCGGTGCTGATCCGCCGGATTTCCCAGGCTCTCGGTGCTTTCCAGACCGCGCTGGAGCAGCTCGGCGTGGATGATCGGGTCATGACTTTCACGATGAGCGAGTTCGGTCGGACCCTGAATGCCAATGGCTCCAGCCTGACCGATGCCGGCAGCGATCACGGCTGGGGCAGCATCCAGATGGTGATGGGCAAGTCCACCGTGTTGAACGGCGGACGGATTTTCGGGACCTTCCCGGACCTGACCTTGAACGGGCCGGACTGTTTCTCGCGCGGTCAGTTCGTGCCCACCACCTGTTCGGATCAGATGTCGGCCGCGCTGGCGCAGTGGATGGGGGTATCGCCGACGGTTCTGCCGGAGGTCTTCCCGAATCTTTCCAATTTCACGCCGACCGTCTTGCCGCTGGTCGCCTGAGGCTCAACGCTGGCAGCGCGGACACCACACGGTGGCCCGCTGCCCGAGACGCTCGTCCCGCAGTTCGGCGTTACAGCTGCGGCAGCGCAGGCCCTCGCGGCCGTAGACCAGCAGCTCCTGCTCGAAGTAGCCCGGCGAGCCGTCGGGTGAGAGAAAATCCCGCAGGGTGGTGCCGCCGCGCTCGATGGCGGCGCCCAGGATTCGCTTGATCTCGGTCGCGAGTCGTCGGTAACGCTCGCGGCTGATCTTGCCGGCGGCGCGTCGCGGATCGATTCCGGCAGCAAACAGCGCTTCGGCGGCGTAGATGTTGCCGACGCCGACGACCACCCGCTGATCCATGATCCAGGGCTTGACCGGCGATTGTCGATCGCGCGACCAGCCGAATAGCCAGTCCCCGTTGAAGGTTTCGGACAGAGGCTCTGGCCCAAGCTCCGCGAGCAGTGGGTGTGGCTGATCAGCACGCACCAGATCGAGGCAGCCGAAGCGCCGCGGATCGTGGAAGCGCAGTCGCAGGGCTCCGTCAAGCACCAGATCGACGTGGTCATGTGCGCGGACAGGTGTGTCGTGGGGAACGGTGCGCAGGACGCCGCTCATGCCCAGATGCAGCAGAATCTGCTCGGGCCGATCCAGCCGGACCAGCAGATACTTGGCGCGCCGTTCAATGTCTTCGATCCGGGCGCCGGCCAGAACCTGCTGCAGATCCCCGGGAAATGGCCAGCGCAAGCCGTCGCGACGCAGGACCACGGATTCGATGCGCCGACCCAGCAGATGCGGCAGCAGACCGCGGCGGGTGGTTTCGACCTCGGGAAGCTCTGGCATGGCTCAGCGATCGACCAGGGTGAGTCCCGGAATCGCATGCAGCGGATCGGTACCGAACAGTTGCGAGGGGGTCGTCAAGCCGTCCAGTGTCCGGCCGCCCAGAATCTGGCCGACGGCATACGTCACCGCCTCAGCGGTGAAGCGGTAGCCATCGGGCCCGCCCAGCAGGCTGCTGTGCCGACGACCGTTTTCGTCGATCGTCTGTGCCACGCACCAGCTTCGGCCTTTCTCCAGTTGCCGGGCCGATGGACCTCTGGCCGAGGCCAGCAGTATGCGGCGGACGCTCCGATTTCTGGCCAGCGACGGGTGACGGGTCAGCAGTCGGATCAATCTCGGCAACTCGATGTAGGTTTCGACCGTCGAGATTCCGGTCGCAGCCATCACCGCAAGAGGTTCGGCACGCCAGGGATAGTTCGCGCAGCGACGCTGACCGCCCGCGCCGAAATCGAAATCGGCGACATTCTCGAAGGCGGCGGTGGGCTTCAATTGTCCGGCTTCCAGTCGGAAACCGGAGAGCGCAGGGTTCTCCAGCAGCGTCTTCAAGGTGCCACGGGTGATGCCGGCATGACTGCCGCGAATGCCGATCTGCATCACGACGGCGGTGCGGTGGCGTTGCCAGGCGTGGAAGGCGAGGCAATCCGTGGCCAGGAAGCCGAAGCCGATGCCGGGCAGCAGCATCACGCCGGCATCGATCGCCCGATCGGCCAGCGGCTGCAACATCCGGAAGTCCGACAGTTCCGAAGAGATGTCGGTGTAGTGCGAGCCGACGCGCAGGCAGGCTTGCGCCAGCGCGGTCCCCGTACCGACGAAAGGGCCGGCGAGGTTGACGATCAGGCGGAATCCGGTGATGCCATGGTCCAGCGCATTGCGATCATCCAGATCGAAGGCGCGATGGCGGAGGCCGCGTGACTCTGCCAATGCCTTGACATGGGCATCGTTGCGACCGCCGAGTACCGGTTTCAGGCCACGCGCCAGCAACGCGTCGACCACCAGTTGGCCGGTCTGACCGGTCGCACCGTAAACGAGGAAAGAGGGCGTGAAGCTCGCCATGCGCAATCACTGGGGTCGATGAGCAGGGTCGCGAGTGTGCAGCAGTGCCGCGTCGTTGTGCCGAGACCGCCGACGCCCTTTGCGACATTTGGTCGCGCAGCGTCAGTTTTCGTCCTCGGCGGCGCAGACTGGTCACCCACGCCTCGGAGCATCGCCATGCGCAGCGCGCTCGCCGTTCTAGTCTTGTCCGCTTCCATGACGGTGTCCGCCACGACCCCGATCCAGCCCGGCATCACTGGCGCCTGGTTCGATCCGGCCCGCAACGGTCAGGGTCTGATCCTCGAAGTCGTCAACGGCAACAACGGCCGCGAACTGGTGGCCTACTGGTTCACCTTCGACAGCGCCGGTTCGCAGCGCTGGGCATTGGGTCAGGCGCAGCCAGTCGGCAATCGCGTCAGCTTGAATTTCCTGCGCGCCGAAGGTCCGCGTTTCATGCAGCCGGCGGCGGGCAACCAGCCAGCGATGCAGGCTTTCGGCAGCGGGGAGCTGGAGTTTCTGAGTTGTGACACCGCGCGCTTCAGCTACACGACGCCGCTCGGCAGCGGAGCGGTCGATCTGATCAGGCTGACCCGCATCGAGGGCCAGTCCTGCAGCAGCAGCGTGTTGCTGGATTGGACGCCAACCGCGGTCGGCGAGGCGCGTACCTCGATGACTGGCCCCGGCGGTGCCAGCGGAAGTCTGGATTTGCAGACTCGTCCGGGCGAGGTGTCGTTCGAGGTTGAAGTCGAGGATGTGCCGGTCGGCAGTTATCGCGTCTTCGTCGCCGGGATCGAGCGGGCAACGCTGCAGGCCACCAGTCAGAACGGTCGGGTGAAGGGTCAGGTCGAGTTCAAGGCGCCGGTCGAGCCGGGCAAGTTGCCGCTGGAGTTCGATCCGCGCGGTCGTCGGGTCGAAGTGCGCCGTGCCGACCAGTCGCTGCTGGTGTCCGGTACGGCGCCGGTGCTGTAGGCGAGTCCGGCGGCGACCCTGCCGCCGGAGCCCGGTGCGCCTCAGCGGATCACGAGCATGCGGATTTCCGACATGTCCTCGATGGCGAAGCGCACGCCCTCGCGGCCGAGGCCGGAGTCCTTGACGCCGCCGTAGGGCATGTTGTCGACCCGCCAGCTCGGGACGTCGCCGATCACCACGCCACCGACTTCCAGCTCGTCGTAAGCGCGCTGGGCACGGTAGATGTCGCGGGTGAAGACGCCGGCCTGCAGGCCGAATTTGCTGTGGTTGACCCGCTCCAGCGCGGCATCGAAATCGTCGAAGGGCTCGATGGTGACGGCCGGACCGAAGGCTTCCTCGGTGTAGAGCTGCGCGTCGTCCGGGCAGCCCTCGACCAGGGTCGGTTCCAGCATCGCGCCGACGCGGCCACCGCCGCAGAGCACGGTGGCGCCGGCGGCTGCCGCTTCCAGCACCCAGTCGTGCAGGCGCTTCGCCTCGCCCTCGGAAATCATCGGGCCGACGAAGGTGTCTTCTGCGCGCGGGTCGCCGCACTTCAGCGCGCGGATTGCGGCGACGTAGCGCTCGCGGACGGTCTCGTACAGCGAGCGATGCACCAGCACGCGCTGGACGTGGATGCAGCTCTGGCCGGATTGGTAGTAGCCGCCGAACACCAGCCGCTCGATCACCCGATCCAGATTGCTGCCCTGGTCCTCGTCGACGATGCAGGCGGCGTTGCCGCCCAGTTCCAGCACGACTTTCTTCTTGCCGGCGCGGGCTTTCAGGTCCCAGCCCACGCCCGGCGAGCCGGTGAAGCTGAGCAGCTTCAGTCGCTCGTCGACGGTGAACAGGTCGGCGCCGTCGCGATGGCAGGGCAGCACCGAAAAGGCGCCCGCCGGCAGATCGGTCTCGGCCAGCACCTCGGCGATGATCAGGGCGCCGATCGGGGTGCGGCTGGCCGGCTTCAGCACGAAGGGGCAGCCGATGGCAAGCGCCGGGGCGACCTTGTGGGCGGTGAGATTCAACGGGAAGTTGAAGGGTGAGATGAAGGAGCAGGCGCCGATCGGCACCCGCGTCCACAGGCCCCGATAGCCGCGGGCGCGCGCCGAGATCTCGAGGTTCATCACTTCGCCGGACAGTCGCGTCGATTCGTCGGCAGCGACCCGGAAGGTGTCGATCAGGCGGGTGACTTCGCCGCGGGCGTCGCGGATCGGCTTGCCTGCCTCGATGCACAGCGCATGGGCCAGTTCGTCGTAGCGCTCGCCGAAGCGGCGGATGCAGTGCTCCAGCACCGCGCGGCGCTCGTAGGGAGCCATCTTGCGCATCGGCTTCTCGGCGGCCACCGCCGCGGCGATGCCGGCGTCGATCGCCGCGGCATCGGCGAGTGCCACTCGGGTCGCGACCGCACCGCTGTACTTGTCGGTCACGTCGAGCCACTGACCGGATTCGATCGGCCGGTTGGCGAGGTAGTACGGATAGCTGGGCTGGAGCATGGCAGCGACCTCGGGCGACGGAGGCGGCAGTGTAGGCCGAACAACGCTCCGCGGTGCCTTGCGGCGCATCGTCGCAGCCGCCCCGGCAAGGGCTGCCGGAGGCCTCTCGCGGGCGCATGATCGAGGCTTGGCACGGGAGGACAGGCAATGAGCATCGAGATCGAGTTCCACGGCGCGGCCGGCGAGGTCACCGGTTCCTGTCATGTGCTGCGCTACGGCAGCCGCACGGTGCTGTTCGACTGCGGGCTGATCCAGGGCGGCCGCGAGGAATACGAGCGCAATGCCGCAGCCTTCCCGTTTGACGCCGCCGACGTTGATCTGGTCGTGCTCTCGCATGCCCACATCGACCACTGCGGCCGGCTGCCCTTGCTGATCCATCGCGGCTTTCGCGGTCGGATCGTCTGCACCGCAGCGACCGGCGCGCTGCTGAAGATCATGCTGGAAGACGCCGCTCGGCTGATGCTGGCGGATGTGGAGGCGCGCAATCGTCGGCGTCAGCGCGCCGGACTGCCGCTGCACGAACCGCTCTACGATCTGGACGACGTGCAGGATGTGATCGACGCCGTCGACGGTCATGACTACGGCGAGACCGTCGAGCCGCTCGCCGGTCTGCAACTGCGCTTCTTCGATGCGGGCCACATCATCGGCTCGGCGATCGTCGAAGCGCGCATCCACGATGCCGACACGGTCCGCACGGTGGTCTACAGCGGCGATATCGGCCCGACCAATGCCCCGATCATGCGGGACCCGACCCCACTGCATGAGGCCGATCTGGTGCTGATGGAGAGCACCTACGGCGACCGGCTGCATCGCGCGCGTGGCGACACCGAGGCGGAAATCGGCAACGTACTTGCCGAAGCGCGGCGCAAGCCCGGTAACGTGCTGGTGCCGGCCTTCGCGGTCGGCCGCACGCAGGAGCTGCTGTACCTGCTCTCGAAGCATGTCGAGGACTGGAAGCTGGACCGTTTCCGGATCTACCTCGACAGCCCGATGGCCAGCCGGGTGGTCCGCGTCTATCAACGCTTTCGCACCCTGTTCGACCCGGAAGCCGTCGAGCCCTTCGCCCACAAGCAGCCCTTCAATCTGCCGCACCTGCGTTTCGTCGATACCGCGCAGGAATCCCGGGCGCTCAACGAGATCGACAGCGGCGCGATCATCATTGCCGGGTCCGGCATGTGCAACGGCGGCCGCATCCAGCATCACCTGAAGCACGGACTCTGGCGCCGCAACAACCATGTGCTGATCGTCGGATATCAGGCCAACGGCACGCTCGGTCGCCGTCTGGTCGATGGCGCCTCCGAGGTGCGGGTCCTGCACGAGCAGGTCCAGGTCAATGCGCAGATCCACACCGTCGGTGGTCTGTCGGCGCATGCCGACCAGGCCGGCCTGCTGGCCTGGTACGACCATTTCCGGCACCGCCCGCCGGTGGTGCTGGTGCACGGCGAGGATCGCGCCCGCGAAGCGCTGGCCGAACAACTGCAGACCCGCGGCACGATGGTGACGCTGGCGCGCCCGGGGGCTCGAATCCGTCTGTGATCGTTGGCCGGCGTCGACATCGCTGACCGGCAGCCGACCCTGTCGAACGGCAGCAGACGTCGGGCTGAATGCCGGCTTACATTCGGGCTTCTGATGATCGGAGGCGCACGGATGAAGCGGGTACTCGGGAGCTTGGCTCTGGCGATGGGGGTTTCGGCGGCACTTGCCGCCGAGGTGGCGGTGAAGATTCCGGCCGATGCGGCTGTGGCGCTGCCGAAGTCGGCGCGGGATTACGGCAGCTTCCGCTGGCTGTGGGCGAATGCCGAACAGGCCGCCGAGTTGGCGCAGCTGCCGGGCGCGAAGCTCGTGCCCGAAGCGCGACTGGTGCAGCTCGGCCAGCGCCGCTTCGATCCGACCGAAGCCCGTGGCGCGCCGCTGCTCGACGCCGCCGGCCGCGGTCTGCACGTGGTGCAGTTCAATGCGCCGCTGCGGAGCGAGTGGACGCGGGATCTCGCGGCCGCCGGCATCGAGGTGCTGCATTACCTGCCGCACAACGCGGTGCTGGTCTGGGCATCGCCGGCCGAGCTCGAAGCCCGTCGCAGCGCGAGCGTGCGCGGCGTCGCGCCGGTGCTGGCCGAGGACAAGCGCGACCTGACCCTGGCGCAGGCCGCGCCGGTGTCTTCGCGCGGGATCAAGGTTTTCTATTACGCCGGCGGCGACGGTACGGCGGCGGCGCAGTCGCTGGCCGAGGCCGGCGGCATCGTGCTGGAGAACGAGCCGGCGCAGCCCAATCGCCAGTTCTGGACGGCGACGCTGGAACTGCCGGCGGCCCGACTGGCCGATGTGCTGGCGCTGCCGTTCGTGGTCAACGTCGGCTTCGAGGCCGAGCGTCAGCTGGATGACGAGCAGGCCAACCAGATCCTCGGGCCGAACTTCGCCACGCCGACCACGCTGCAGCTGGGCTATGCCGGCTTCCTGAGCAATGTGCTGGGCGTGACGGGGCAGGGCGTGACCTGGTCGGTGGTCGATACCGGGACCGATGCCAGCCATCCGGATATCGCGCCGGCCTGGGCGGGTGGGGTGACGCAGGGCTGCCCGTTGGGCGATGACGGTCAAGGTGACGATGGTTTCTCGACGACATCGAGTGGTCATGGGACGCACGTCGGTGGCGCGATCGCAGGCCGCGGTGTCGGCGATGGCACCGGACCTGGTGCGGAAGTCGACGCCAACGGTTTCCTGTACGGACAGGGCGTCGCGCCAGGTGCACGGTTGTGGGCTGCTCGGCTGGTCTGTTCCGGCAACACGTTGACCGACGTCTCGGTAACGCAGCTGGCGCTCGCCGCCGGCGCCTCCGGTTCCAACAACAGCTGGAACAACGGCGCCGCGCGCAGTGGCTATACCGCCAGCGCGCGCAGCTACGACGTCCTGGTCCGTGACGGCAATTTCGACACGCCGGAGCTGACCGAGGCCTTTTCGGTGTTCTTCTCGGCCGGCAACGCCGGCACCGCCGGTCTGACCGCGCCGCACGAGGCGAAGAACATCGTTTCGGTGGCCAACTCCGGGACGCCCCGCAGCGCGGCGACCGGCCTGAATCTGGTCAACAGCGGCTCCAGTCGCGGTCCGGCGGTGGACGGGCGGATTCTGCCGACGCTGACGGCGACGGGTACGAATACAGCAGCGCCCCGCAATGCGCTGGGTGGCTCCTGTTCCACGGCGGTGGCCGGCACCAACAACCTCTACGCGCTCTGCAACGGCACCAGCATGTCGACGCCAAGGGCCTCGGGTGCGGCAGCGCTGGTCATCGAGTGGTATCGCAACAAGTTCAGCCAGACGCCGAGTCCGGCGATGATCAAGGCGATGCTGGTGAACGGTGCGCGTGATCTGCCCGGCTCGCAGCCCGGCAACACCAGCCTGATCGACGGCTCGCGGCCGATCCCGAACAACGATGAGGGCTGGGGGATCATCGACCTGCGCGCGACGCTCGGACCGGCCGTGCGCGGTCTGTATCGCGATCAGACCGTCGTACTGACCCAGACCGGCGAGTCTCGCGAGTTAACCGTGCGTGCCGTCGACCCCGGCCAGCCGCTGCGGGTGACGCTGACCTGGAGCGATGCGCCGGGTCTGGCTGGCGCCAATCCGGCGCTGGTCAACAACCTCGATCTGTCGGTCAGCCTCTCCGGTAACACCTATCTGGGCAACGTCTTCGCGGGCGGCACCTCGGTGACCGGCGGCACGGCGGACACGCTAGCCAATCTCGAGAACGTCTACATCGCCAATCCGGGTACGGGTCTGGCGACGATCCGGGTCGTCGGAACGGCGATCAACGCCGATGCGCTGAGCGGCAATGGCACGCCGACCACCCCGCGTCAGGACTACGCGCTGGTCTGCACCAATTGCCGAGTCGGTGCGGAGCTGTTCGAGAACGGCTTCGAGGGTCAGTAAGTCTGCGAGACAGGTCCGGGTCGGCGCGCTGGCGCCGGGCCCGGACTCAGTCGCGAGCCAGTTCCCAGACCAGCCGCGCGGCCAACCGGGCCGTGCGGCGATCGATATCGTGCGCCGGGCACAGCTCGGCGATGTCGGCGAGCTTGAGCCGCCGGCTTTCGCGCAGCAGATGGATGACGGCCAGTGCGACACGCGGCTCGATGCCCAGCGCCGCCGGAGCCGATACGCCCGGTGCCGCCGCTGCAGGAAAGGCGTCGAGGCAGACCGTCAGATAGACCGCATCGCGTTGTGCAACCCAGTTGGCCAGCCGCGTCAACAGAGCCGGCAACCGATTTGGCGTGACGTCGACATCGTGTTCGATCCAGACGCCAAGCCGTGCAGCTTCGGCATACAGCGCCGCCGTGTTCGCCGCCTCGGCGACGCCGAAACAGGCGTACTGAAAACTCCATCCGCGGCGCTCGCAATCCAGCGCGATGTCGCGGAAGGGCGTGCCCGAGTGCGGCCGCGGCGCGCTGCGCAAATCGAGGTGCGCGTCCAGATTCAGGATGCCGACCCGCGGCGCGCTGCTGCGCGTGGCCAGATCCGCCGCGAGACCTTGCCAGCTGGCCCAGGCGATCTCGTGACCGCCGCCGAGTCCGATCGGCCGCGCGCCGGCCGCCAGCAGCGCGGCGATCCGCGCGCCGAACTCGGCCTGCGCGGTTTCCAGCTCGTCCCCGTCGACCCGCACATCGCCGGCGTCGCAGACCTCGTCGTGATACCAGGCGAGGTTGGCCAGCAACCGGCGCAGCTCGGTCGGTCCTTCAGCAGCGCCCGGCCGGCCGCCATTGCGCCGCACACCTGCCTCGCTGGCGAAGCCGAGCAAGGCAACAGAGCCGGCGGCCGGGTCGGCTGCGGCTGAGTCCAGCACCCGAACCGCCTGATGCCAGCGCCGCGCCAACGGTCCTTCGGCCGTATCGTCGCGACCCTGCCAGACGCCGGGATCGGTCGCCTGCCAGGGCATCAGTTGCTGCCCTCGAAGCCATCGCGGAACACCCGTTCGGTGTCGGTCACCAGATGCGAGACCACTGCCGAGGACGGAGCGTGGTCATTGCTGCCCTCGTAGGCCACCGTGAGCGTGCGACCGCCCGCTTCGGTGAAGACCAGCGGACAGCTGTTGACCGGTGGCGTCGCCGTGCAGAACTCGGTCGGACTGGCGCTGGCGCGGACTGTGCCGGCGGGCGTGCCACCGCCCGGGGCGACGACTGCCAGCTGCCAGGTCACCGTGACCGGCTGGCCGACTTCCGACGGGTCCGGCTGGTCGGTGATGCTGCCCAGCGTGGTGCTGGCGCGAGTCACCGTCTGCGATCGCGTCGCACTGGCCGCTTCGAAGCTGGCATTCCCGGCATAGCTGTAGGTCAGCGTGCGGCTGCCGGCGGATCGCAGGGTCAGCTGGCAACTGCTGGCCGGCAGCGTGTAGCTGCAGCTCTCGTTGGCGCTGGCCGATACGGTCACGGTGCCGGTGGGCGTGCCGCCGGCTGGCGGTGCTGCGCTCACGCTGGCGCTGACGGTAACCGGCTGGCCGACGACCGAGGGGTTCGGCGTGGTCGTGCCCGGTGTCACGGTGGCCGTGGCACGACCGACCGATACGGCCGCCTGACCGGAACTTGATCCCAAGTAGTTGGCGTCCCCGGCATAGGTGGCCGTCAGGAAGCGCAGGCCGGTGCTGGTGAAGCTGATCTGGCAGCTGGTGGCGGGCAGCACGATCGTGCAGGCCTCGCCGGGCGTGCCGCTGGACACGCTGACCGAGGCGCCCGGCGAACCGCTGCCGGGGGCTTGCACCGTTACCGCGACGTTGACCGTCACTGGCTGGCCGACGATCGCGCTGGCCGGACTGGTGCCGGTGATGCTGGTCGCGGTGTTTGCGCGCGAGACGGTCACCGATCCGGTGCCGCTGCTGGCGTTGAAGCCGCTGCTGGCGGCGAAGGTGCCGGTCAGTGTGCGCGTACCGGCGGTGAAGGTAGTGAGCTGGCAGCTGGCGTTCCCGGTAACGGCCGCAATGGTGGCCTGACAGGTGCTGGTGCCATTACCGAGGATCAGCGGATTGCGCGGCGTCGCGCAAACGCCGGTGCCGCTGCTGACCCGGGCGTTGACCGTATAGGGCTGGCCAACCACAACAGCGCCCGGACTGGTGTCCAGCAATGTCGTGCTCGTGGTGACGGCTGGCGTGGGTGTGCCGGCCAGCGTCCAGCCGATTTCTTCCAGCAGGGTCGGAGTCAGATCGACTTGCTCCCGCGCGATGTTTGCGGTCAGGGCCGGTTCCATCAGCAGGTCCGGACTGACCTGGCTGCTCCAGTGCGACACCGAGGAGCCGGGCTGTAGAGCCGACGGCGCATGCATCTTGATGCAGCCGCCAATGACACCGGCCGCGTTATTGGGCACGAAATTGGAACGAGTGACACCGACTTTCGGGCCGTCCCAGATCAGTTGCTCGGAGGTCATCGAGCTGGCCCGCTGGGTGTTGTTCAAATTGCGCCACAGGTTTCCGCCGGTGCCGGCGCGCAGATGATTCGACCAGACGTCCGGAATGTTCTCCGGATAGCCGCCGAGTGGCACCGTGCCGACCGGACCGAAGTCACAACCATTGCTGTTGGCGCAGGCCAGGCTCAGGAAGCCGAGACCGTGGGCCAGTTCGTGCATCACCACCGGCAGCAGTCGGATCCGGTTGGCGCCGTCCTGATCCTGTGCGCCGATCGCATAGGAAAACCCGACCGTTCCGGACAGACAGCCGGTGTCGATTGCCGGATTCAAATCCATCGCAATTTCGGCGGTGTTCGGGTCGAGCTGCAGATTACCGCCGACGATTGCCTCGGCCAGAGCAATCGGATAGTAGGTTCCCGGTGGAAGTCCATTGCTGTTGCGGATGATCTCCGTCGGTCCGGCTTGACCGAGCACCGCCCCGCTGCCACTGCAGGGCAACGCAGTGCCGAATCGCGCACGTACCCGCACGACGGTGTTGCCGCCAATCCGTGCACTCCACAACGCCGCAGCGCGCTCGGCCAGTCGCAGACGCTCGTCGCCGCGACTGATCGCTCCACCCTGGGTGCCTGATGGCGGAGAGGAATCGCGAAAACCGACGCCACTGGGATCGGAATTGATGATCGTGATGGTCAGTGCCGGCACTGCGGGGGACAGCAGCGCAAGGCTCAGACCCAGGGCTAGCAATCGACTGTTCATCGCTTTGCCTCCGGGTTCGGGACGGTCCCACAGTCGGTGAACCAGACGCCGTTGAACCCTCGCCGCAAGGTCGTGCGCATCATGTAGCCCTCGGGAAACACGATCGACACGCCACCGTCCGCGTGATTGACCAGCTCCGGCGTGGCACTGCTGCGTGTGGGCAGCGTCGGCGGCTCGCCGACCACCATGGCGGCTGCGTGAGTGGTCGCTGGCGCCGGTGCGGGCGTCGCAGCGGGGTCGACCGCTGGCGTGCCCAGCAGCATCAACAACAAGGCGGTATTCATCGGGTGCTCCCGGTCTGGCCCAGAGGTGCGCAGACTACGCGCTCGGCCGTGACGATCAAAGCGGCGTCGGTCGGATCGTGCGTCGGCCGAGCAACCATGGGAACAGGGCAAACAGCACTTGGGCGGCAAGTCCCAGTTGGTGCGGAGCCTCGGCGTACAGCGCGAGGTGCTCGGTGAGCGTGCGACCGGCGAGCAGCAGACTGAGCAGGGCCTCGGCTCCCAGCAGCAGCGCCAGCGCGATCAGCCCCATCGCCAGTCGCGCCGAATCTGTCGCGAGTGGATGCCGACGCAGCGTGGCCCGCGCGAACCAGGCGCTGAAGCCGAGGATCAGCGGCAGCTCCAGCGCCACGGCGACGAGCGGGCTCAGGCTCGGCAGCTGGCTGAGCGCAACGGTTCGCAGCGTACCCAGCACGAAACCGGCTGCGAACACTCCGAGGAAGTAGCGGAGCGCAGCGCGGAGCAGCACGTCAGACCGCGTCGGTGGGTCCCGCGTCGCCGTTTTCGCTGATCTTGATCATCCGCGCGGGGACCACGGTCGAGATGGCGTGCTTGTAGACCATCTGGCTGACGGTGTTCTTCAGCAGCACGACGAACTGGTCGAAGGACTCGATGGTGCCCTGCAGCTTGATCCCGTTGACCAGATAGATCGAGACCGGGACGCGCTCGCGGCGCAGGGTATTGAGGAACGGGTCTTGCAGGGATTGGCCCTTGCTCATCGCAGGCTCCGTCTTGTTGTTGTTCTTGTGGCCGTGGCCGGCTTTGCGCGCCGGAACGGTTGCCGACGCCATTTCGAGTGTACGGGAAGCCTCGTCAGCGGGTTGCGAGGGTTGCAGATCGGCTCGGATCGGCGAGGAAACCCTTGATTTCGACGCGAGCGTGGTCATGGATTGCGGCCGGACTGCCGTCCAGCACGGTCAAGTCGGGCAGCTTGCGTAGCCAGGTCAGCTGTCGTTTGGCCAGCTGACGGGTGGCTTCGATGCCGCGCTGGCGGAAGGTGGCGAGATCCGACTCGCCGCGCAGATGGGCGATGGCCTGTCGGTAACCGACAGCGCGGAAGGCCGGCAGCTCGGGGTCGAAGTCCGGTCGCAGCATCAAGGCGCGGACTTCGTCGAGGAAGCCGGCGGCGAGCATGGCGTCGAAGCGCTCGGCGATCCGCTGGTGCAGCAGGGCGCGGTCGGTCGGGATCAGCGCGAGCGTCAGTCTCGGGCCGCGCGCCGGTGCGGTGGACTGCCATGCCGTCTGCAGCGCGGACAGCGGCTGGCCGGTCAGGGCATGCACTTCCAGCGCCCGCAGGATGCGCTGAGGGTCATTCGGGTGAATGCGCGTCGCGGCGGCGGGGTCGACCTTGGCAAGGCGCGCGTGCAGCACGGCGCTGCCGAATTCGGCCAGCTCGCCGGCGAGCTGCATCCGCAGCACCGGATCGGCGGCCGGCAGCTCGGACAAGCCGCGGGTCAGCGCCTGATGCACCAGCATGGTCCCGCCGACCACCAGCGGAACCCGGCCGCGGCTGTGGATCGCCGCGATCGCCTGTTCGGTGGCAGTGACGAAATCGGCGGTGGACCAGGGCTGGCCGGCGTGGGCCACGTCGATCAGGTGATAGCGGCAGCGCTCGCGGGTCGCCCGGTCCGGCTTGGCGCTGCCGATGTCGAAGCCTGTGTAGACCTGCGCCGAGTCGATGCTGATCAGCTCCAGGTCGAACTCGGCCTGCAGCATTTCGGCCAGGGCGCTCTTGCCGCTGGCGGTCGGGCCAAGCAAATGGATCACGGCAGTCGTCATCGGCTCCGTTCGCGTTGAACCCGGTGCGGGCGCTGCCTATGCTAGATGGATGAAAACCGCCCCGGACCCACGCCGCGAGATCGATCGGCTGAGTGAACAGCTGGAACAGCTTCTGGCCCGCTATCAGGCAGCGGTCGAGGCGAACCGCGAGCTGCGCGAGGAGAATGCCCGCCTCGCTGCCGAACGCAGCCAGCTGGCCCAGCGCAGTGAACAGGCCCGTGGCCGGATCGAATCGATGATCGCGCGGCTACGCACACTGGAGGGCGGGGCATGAGTGACGATCAGGTCGTGGTGACCATCCTCGAGCGGGAGTACCGGATCCAGTGTCCGCCCGGTGAGCGCGAGTCGCTGACCGAGGCCGCCCGCCGACTGGACCAGCAGATGCGCAGCATCCGCCAGGCCCAGCGCACGCTGCCCACCGAGCGCGTCGCGGTGCTGGCGGCGCTGGTGTTCGCCAGCGCGGCGCTGAAGTCCGAGCACCACGCCGGCGACAGCGAGGATCAACTCGCCGCGCGGCTCCGGGCGCTCAGCGAGCGGATCGGCCACGCGCTGGCCCACGGTTGAGCGCTCGGGTCGGAGCCTTGTCGCCCCTGCTGCCCCGGCGCTCGATCGTCGGCGGAACGCATCGATGAATCTCCGCGATCTCCGCTATCTGGTCGCGCTGGCCGAGCATCGCCACTTCGGCCGCGCCGCCGAAGCGAGCTTCGTCAGCCAGCCGACCTTGTCCACCCAATTGCGCAAGCTCGAAGAGCAGCTGGACGTGCAGCTGGTCGAGCGCAATTCGCGGCAGGTGCTGCTGACCGCCATCGGTCAGCAGGTGGTGGCGCGGGCCCGCACGATCCTGCGCGAGGTCGACGCGATCCGTGAGCTGGCCCGCGAAGCCCGCGAGCCGGAAGCCGGCCGGTTGACGCTGGGCGTGTTCCCGACGCTGGGGCCGTACTGGCTCCCGCACGCGGTGCCGGTCATTCGTGCGCGCTTTCCGAAGCTGACGCTGCACCTGATCGAGCAGCGCAGCGAACAGCTGGTGGAGCTGCTGGACCAGGGCCGGCTCGATGCAGCCGTGCTGGCCGAGCCGGTGCTGCATCCGGGGCTGAGCCATCGGCCGCTGTTCGACGAGCCGTTCGTGCTGGCTGCTGCGCTGGACCATCCGCTGGCCGTGCGCACGCAACTTCAGAGTAGCGACTTGAAGGGCCAGGACCTGCTGCTGCTGGAAGACGGTCACTGCATGCGCGAACAGGCGCTGGCGGTCTGCTCGCTGAGCGGTGCGGTGGAGGCCGACGCTTTTCGCGCCACCAGTCTGGAGACGCTGCGGCAGATGGTGGCGGCCAATGGCGGACTGACCCTGCTGCCGAAACTGGCGGTGCTGCCGCCGGTGCCGCAGCATCCGGGGCTGCGTCTGGTCCCGTTCGCGGGTGGCGGCCCGCGTCGACGACTGGCGTTGTGCTGGCGGGCAACCAGCGCGCGCAGCGAGTTCATGGAAAAACTGGCGACGCTGCTGGCGACCCCCGCCGTCCTTGCCGACCCCTTGCCCGGTGCACCCGCATGAGAGGTTCACGAAAAGCCTCAAGACACCTCAACCGACTGACTCTTCCGCATCCGACCCGGAGTCAACCGGGTTTTTCGAGGTTTCCATGAGTACCGCCAACCTGTTTGCCACGATCGGCGTCAGCCTGCTGCTGCTGGCCTTCGTGCTCGACGTCTTCGATCTCACAGCCGACGACAGCGACCTGTTCCTGATCCTCAATGCGGTGGGCGCCGGGCTGGCCGGTTACGGTGCGTGGCTCGCGCCCTTCTGGCCCTTCGTGGTGCTGGAGGGCATCTGGATGCTGGTGAGCCTCGCCGGACTGGCGCGCAAGCGGCTGAAGTCCCGGCCGGCCTGAAGACCGGTCGCCCGCCTCAGCGCTGCCGCAGCAGGGCGTCCGACCAGCCGAAGTCCAGTCGGGGGCCGGCCGGGCCGACCGCATCGCCCATCGCGTAATGCGCGCCGAGGTCCCACAGCCCGGCGATCTGCCGCGGATCGGCCACGTCCGGCACCACCACCTCACGGCCGAAGTCCACCGCCAGCCGGATCAGCGTTGCGGCCTCCTGGCGCTGCTGCTGGACCAGTTCGGGCTTCAGGATCGCCAGCGTGAAGGGCAGCTGGTCGAACAGCTGATTCAACTGCGGCTGGCCGCCGATGCGCCGCAGCACCATCCGCAGGCCCAGCTGATTCATCAGCTGCCCGGCGTCCATATGCCGGCGCAGGTCGGCGGCCACCAGATCGGCGTCGAGGATCAGGCCCAGCGAGCGGCCATCGGCGGCCCAGGTGTTGCGAAAGCGCGCCAGCTCCTGCAGCGCCTGCAGGCTGCCGGAGTTCAGTTCCCACGGCAGCAGCAGCCGCAGCGGCCGTTCGCTCCTGGCGTTCTCGGTCAGCGTCTGGATCGCCTGCAGGCAGAGGTACTGGTCGAGCCGGTCGGTGACGCCCAGCTCGCGGGCCACGGCGCGCAGCCGCTGCGACGGGAAGGCGGCGCTGTCGCCATCCCGCAGCCGCAGCAGCACCTCGTACTGGCCGAGCACGACGCCGCGGACCGGCACCAGCGGCTGGAACTCCAGCAGGACGTTGCGGCGGGTCAGCGGTTGCGACAGCAGCTCGCGCAGCCGGCCGGCCTGTTCGGCGCTCAAGCCTTCGTTGCTGGCGCTGCTGGCACCTTCGACGCCGTTGCCGCCGCGGCGCGCGACCGCCTGATTGGCGGCCACGGCAGCATTGACCCAGCGTTCCAGCTGGCGCCGCGCCACGCTGGCGTTGACGAAGCCGACGCTGGCGGTCAGCGCCTGCTCGCGGCCACCAATGAAGTAGGGCTTCTGCCGGACAAAGGCGACCAGCCGTTCGCTCAGCTTGCGCAGGTCCGGTTCGCTGTCGCGGCGGGCGATGACCGCGAAGCCGAACTCCTGCCAGGCACCGACTTCATCGCCGTCGCCGAGAAAGCGGATCAGCTGGCGGGCGATCGCGTCTTCCAGTTCGGTCAGCGCGACCATGCCGAGCTGCTCGCGCAGTGCACCGGCCTGATCGATGGTCAGGATCATCAGCGCCTCGGCGCCGCGTCGGCCGTCCTGGCCTTCCAGATGCTCGCGGGCGAGCTTCAGGAACTCGGGCCGCGGCAGCAGGCCGTGCTCGCGGGCCTTGCCGACGGGCGTCGACAGCGCCCGGACGATCTCGCGGCAGCGGCGGATCCGGCTCGACACCGCGGTCACCAGATCGCCGGGCTTCACCGGCTTGACCAGCCAGTCGTCGCCACCGATGCCGAGCGCCTCGAAGCGGCGCTGCGGATTGGTCTCGCCGGTCAGGAACACCACCGGCGTCAGGACCGCATCGGAGCGTTCGCGGATCCGCTGGGTCAGCTCCATGCCGTCGACCCCGGGCATGTACAGATCGACCAGCACCAGATCCGGCCGGAACTCTTCCAGCCGCTCCAGCGCCTCGGCGGCGGAGCTGGCGGTGGCGGTGGTCAGCCCGTTCGAGCGCAGGATGCCCTCGCACCACATCAGCTGGACCAGATCGTCGTCGACCAGCAGCACCCGGCCAGGCTCGCGATCGTCGCGGGCGACGGTCTGCTCGATCTCGCGGATCACCTCGGCCGCACCGGGCTGCACCAGCCAGACATCGGAGCCGGGCCCGCGGCTGTGGCTCTTGTCGGCGATGGCGATCACCGGATAGCGTCGCTTGCGGCCCTGCGGGTTGGCGTCCAGCCACGCCGAGAGCGCCGACAGCAGCCGGGCATCGGCGAGGATGGCGGCCGGCGCACGCTGGCGGATCGCCTGTTCCAGCGCCGGCACCGAGCCGAACTCGCGCAGCAGCCAGCCGCGCTCACGCAGTGCCGGCGTCAGCGTGCCGACCAGGATCGTTCCGCCATTCAGGGCATAGACCAGCAACTGCTTCGCCGTGGCGCTCGTGCCTTCAACTTCGACGGTGGTGGGACGGGCACTCATCGGCGTGGCGGGCGACTCGGATCAGGCGGCGGGGCGCTGGGAACGGCCGAGAATAGCCGCAGGCCCGTGCGTGCGGGCGGGGTTATCCTTGTCATCCGCTGTCGAGAGGAGCCCATCGCCGATGCTGCACGTCTACACGCACCCGGCCTGCCTCGACCATGACCCGGGTCCCGGCCATCCGGAGTCCCCGGCGCGGTTGAAGGCCGTGCTCGGCGCTTTGCGTAGCTTGCCGCCGGGACGCTTCGAGGAGCATCACGCACCGCTGGTCGAGCGCGCGCTGGTCGAGCGGGTCCACGAGCCGGCGCTGGTGCAGCGGCTCTTCGGGCTGTCGCCGACGCACGGCTACGCGGCGATCGATGCCGACACGCGGATGTCGCCGGGCTCGCTGGAGGCGGCGCGGCGCGCCGCCGGCGCGGTGGCGCACGCGGTCGATGCGGTGCTGGACGGCCTCTGCCAGCGGGTGTTCTGCGCGGTCCGGCCGCCCGGCCATCACGCCACCCGCGCCGAAGCGATGGGCTTCTGCCTGTTCAACAACATCGCCATCGGCGCCCAGCGCGCGCTGCTGCGCGGCCTGCGGCGGGTCGCGGTGGTCGACTTCGATGTCCACCATGGCAACGGCACCCAGGACATCTTCTGGGACGAGCCGCGGGTGCTGTTCTGCTCGACCCACCAGTCGCCGCTGTATCCGGGCACCGGCGCCGAGAGCGAGCGCGGCGGCCGCGGTCGGGTCCACAACCTGCCGCTGCCCGCCGGTGCCGATTCATTGGCTTTCCGTGCCGCCTGGCGCGAACTGTTGCGCGAGATCGACGCCTTCCAGCCGCAGCTGATCCTGGTGTCGGCCGGCTTCGATGGCCATCGACTGGATCCGCTGGCCGGCCTGAATCTCGGCGCTGCAGATTACGCCTGGATCACCACCGAGCTGGTCGCGATCGCCGAACGCCACGCCGGCGGCCGACTGGTGTCGAGCCTCGAAGGCGGTTACAGCCTGACCGCGCTGGCCGAAAGCACGCTGGCCCACGTCGAGGCGCTGGGCGACGGCTGAGCTGCAGTCGGCCTCGCCGCATCGCGGCGAGTTTCGCCAAATCTTCACAATGGGCCGTCCACGTCCGGACAGTTGTCCGCGGCACCGGACATCGTTGCGCTGTGGCCGATATGACTTCCGGCACGGGTGAATCGCTGAAATCTACGGAATTTCAGATAGATAGGTGACTTTCGTCACCCGCAATCCGTGACTTCGGGGACGGGCGGGAGTTGGCACGGCGGTTGCTAAATAGCTCCTGCCGGCAACCGCCGGCGGCAACCAGGAGTTGCAGCCATGACCGAATCGGACTTTGTCGAGCGCCTGATCCGGGCGCTGAGTCAGCCCACCGCGCCCGCCGGTGCTCCGGCAATGGTCGCCAGCTACAGCCCGCGCAAGAGCGTGCCGTCGCCGGTGCTACCGCGTCCGCAGTCGGCGCCGAAGCCGCGCTGATCCCACTACCCCGTCCATCCCGATCCGGAGACCGCCATGACCACGCTCGATAGCGACACCGCCCGCGAACGCGCCTTCATCGAACGCCTGCTCGCCGCCCTTGCGCGGCAGCCGCTGCGCTGAGCCGGAGACCACTCATGAGCCTGCGCACGCCGCTCGTACTGCTGCCCTCGCTGATCCTGCTCAGTGCCTGCACGATCAGCATCGGCGCCGACCGCGCCGTGGCCGATGGTCACGGCGCCAGTGAAGTCAACAAGTCGATCAACGTCCCGGCCGGCGCCAACGCCGGCGATCTGTCCACCGTCAACGGCGAGATCCGCGTCGGCCCCGGGGCCCGCGCCGGCGACGTCGAAACCGTCAACGGCTCGATCGACCTCGCCGACCAGGCCTCGGTCGCCGATGTCGAGACCGTCAACGGCAGCATCCGCGGCGGTGCCGGCGTGCGCATCGAGGGGGACCTCGAAGCGGTCAACGGCTCGCTGCGCTTCGGGCCGGGTCTGCGGCTGGCCGGTGATGCCACGACCGTCAACGGCAGCGTCGAGGCCAGCCAGTGCGAGGTCGGCCGCAATGTCGAGACGGTCAACGGCACCCTGCGCTTCGACAGCTGTCAGCTGCGGGGAGCGATGGAGCTGGTCAACGGCCGTGTCGAGCTGTCCGGCACGACGGTGCTGGCCGGCGACCTGACCGTGCGCAAGCCGACAGGCATGGGCATTGGCTGGGGCAGCAACAGCAACAAGAAGCCGGTGATCGTGATCGGCGCCGGTGTCGAAGTTCGCGGCCGGATCGTGCTGGAGCGCGAGGTCGACTTGCAGATCGATCCGGCGGCACGCGTCGGCCAGATCATCGGGCCCTGAGCCCGGCAGGTGGCCGGGCGCTTGCCGACGGCAAGCCGCTCAGACTGACTGAATGCGCGGGCGGACTGGATTCCGTGCTGCCGGGCCGCTGAGGCACGCTCGCGCACCGTTTGCCGATGGTCTGCCCGCCGATGTCGCTGTCTCGTCTGTTGCTCCTTCTGCTCCTGCTCGTGGCCGGGTCGCCGGGAGCACAGACGGTGCCGGTGGCACCCGTGGCGCGGCCGGTATTGCCGGTGCCGCAGCCGCCGGCGCTGCGGGTCAACAGTTACCTGCTGATCGAACAGGAGAGCGGTCAGGTTCTGGCTGCCCAGCAGCCCGACCTGAAGGTCGAACCGGCCAGCATCACCAAGGTGCTCTCCGCCTATGTCGTTTTCCATGAGTTGAAGGCCGGCCGCTTGAAGCTGGACGAGCAGGTCCGGGTCAGCGAGAACGCCTGGCGCACCAGCATGGGCGGCTCGCGGATGTTCCTGCCGGCCGGCAGCAGCGCGAAGGTCGAGGACCTGATCCTCGGCATGATCGTGCAGAGCGGCAACGACGCCACGATCGCGCTGGCCGAGCACATCGGCGGCAGCGAGGAGGGCTTCGTGTCGATGATGAACGAGTACGCCCGCCGGCTCGGCATGCACGGTTCGGCCTTCACCAATTCCACCGGCCTGCCGGATGCGGGGCTGTACACCACCGCCAGCGATCTCGGAAAGCTGGCGCGAGCGATGATCCACGAGTTCCCGGAGTACTACCCGTGGTATCGGGTCAAGTCCTTCACCTGGAACAACATCGAGCAGGCCAACCGGAACACGCTGCTGCAGCGCGACGAGACGGTCGACGGACTGAAGACCGGCCACACCAGCAGTGCTGGCTATTGCCTGATCAGCACCGCCAAGCGTGACGACACCCGGCTGATCGCGGTGGTGATGGGATCGAAGAGCGAGCGCGCCCGCGCCGACGAGTCGCAGGCGCTGCTGAACTTCGGTTTCCGCAATTACGAGTTCCACACCATCTTCACGGCCGGCCAGGTGCTGCGCGAATGGCCGGTCTACAAGGGCGAGGCCCCGCAGGTGCGGCTCGGCGTGGCCGACGCCGTGCGGATGCTGGTGCCACGCGGCCATATCGAGTCGCTGCGCTCGGAGACCGAGCAGCCGAGCACGTTGATCGCGCCGATCGCCAAGGGCCAGAGCATCGGCCGGGTCCGCGTGATGCTCAACGATCAGGTCCTGCTCGACCAGCCGATGGTGGCCCTCGACGCGGTGCCGGACGGTGGTTTCTTCCGGCGCAGCATCGACACGATCAAGCTGTGGTGGGAACACTGATGGACGCCAAGGAACGCGGCTACCAGTTTCCGCTGGAAGTCGAGCTGATCGCCTTCGGTCCGGCCGGCGAGGAGTTTGCCGACGACATCGAGGCCCATCTGATTCGCGGCGGTGCGGTCCGCACCGCCACGCCGGTGCGCACCAAGCCGAGCCGTGCCGGTCGCTATCAGGCCGTGCATCTGCCGGTCTGGGTGACCAGTCGCGTCGAGCTGGAGCATCTCTACGCGGTGCTGGCGGAGCACACGGACCTCAAGTTCCGGCTGTGAGCCCGAGGCCGGTCGGCATCACCCTGATCGCCGCAATGGCGCGCGACGGCGCGATCGGTCGGGCCGGCGCGATGCCGTGGCACTTGCCCGAGGACCTGAAGCACTTCCGGGCGGCCACCTGGGGCAAGCCTGTGCTGATGGGCCGGCGCACCTTCGCGTCGATCGGCAGGCCGCTGCCCGCCCGCCGCAATCTGGTGCTGACCCGCGAGCCGGCGACCCTGCCGGCGGGCGTCGAGGGTTTTGCGACGCTCGCTTCTGCGTTGGCCGCCGCGGCGGACACCCCCGAGGCGATGGTGATCGGTGGCGGCGAGATCTACCGCGCTGCCTGGTCGCTGGCCGATCGGCTGCTGCTGACGGTCATCGACCTCGCCGTGCCCGATGCCGATACCTGGTTTCCGGCGGTGGATCCGGCGGACTGGACGCTGGTGGCCGAGCAGGCCGGCGATCCGGCGGCCGCGCTGCCGCACGTCTACCGCGAGTACCGACGCACCGGCTGAGCGCCGTCCACGTCCGATTGCGGCGTGCAGCTTGCGGGCCGGAAGTCCGCCGGGGATTCGCTCAGGCTCCGCGCCTCGCCCTGTATCCGCCGGCCCATCCAGTCGAACACCGGACCGGCGCCGGCGGCGACATCGCCTGCCACCCGCTCGGCCGGGATCGGTCGCCAGCCGCCGGCGCCGTCCGACTCGGCCAGCGCGAACTGGAAGACGAAGGCCGGTTCCACGCCCATCCGCAGGTCGGCGAACACCAACCGGCCGCCGCAGTCGCGCAGCGAATGCCAGCCGTGGCTGAAGGCGCGCAGTCGCTGCGAGGGCAAGTGCCCGGCCAGCGCGGCCTCGGCGGAATCCAGGCTGGGGTAATGCCGCCAGTTGCTCGGCGGTTCGGCGTCCAGCAGCGAGACATAGCCGACGCGATAGCCGTCGGGCTCGCGGCTCAGCACCCGCCACAGCGCGAGATTGAAGGGTGTCGGCAAGGCCAGCACGCGCGCATCCGACAGGCCGGCGGTGCGCAAGCCCTCGGTCGCCCGCGCCAGTACCCAGGCCTGCAGGCCGGCGGACAGCGCCAGATACGCGCAGCTGAGCGCCAGACCCCCGCGCGCCGCGGCCTGCACGCGGGTCGGCACCCGGGTCGCCAGCGCCACGCCGATGCCGATCAGCAGCGGCAGCGTGTACAGCGGATCGATGATGAACATGCTGCCGAGGCCGTAGGGCGTGCGGTCCAGCGGCCAGAACAGCTGCGTGCCGTAGATCGTGAACCAGTCGAGCAGCGGGTGGGTCAGCAACACCCCCGCGAAGATCACGAGCCAGCGCCCTGGGTCTGAGCGCAGGGCGCGATCGAATCGCAGCGCCAGCCGCCACAGCAGCGGGGCCGCGATCGCCAGCAGGATCAGCGAGTGCGAGGCGCTGCGGTGGAACACGAAGTCCTCGACCGGCCCGCCGAGCGGCACGACGGCGTCGAGGTCCGGCAGCGTGCCGAGCGCCGCGCCGTAGAGCAGGGCGCGGCGACGCTGGTCGGGCGGGGCGAAGGCCAGCGCGAGGCTGGCACCAAGGGCGATCTGACTGAGCGAGTCCATGGGCGGAGGCTACGCGCTGGCCGATGCAATCGGTATTTGAGACGGACTCAACGATTCGTCATCGCGAACGTAGTGAAGCGATCTCTGTAAGCGCCGGGAGACCGCTTCGCTGCGCTCGCAGTGACGAGGACTTGGGGGCCGTGGCAAACATGATGGCCCGTGCGTGTTTCCCATCGGAAATCCCGGCTCGCAATGACGGAGGTGTCGGGAATGCAGATGACAGTCAGTGGGTGCTCTGACCCACGCGGGCAACCGCCGGCGTGGTGGCCTCTGACGCTTTGGCGCTGTCCGTGCGCACTGCCGCGTTCCTTTCGTTAAGGCCGTCGCGCGGCTGCGAGCGGGCGCTGATCAGCGCCATTGCGACGGCGGCTGCATAGGGCAGGGCCTGCGCGATCAGGATCGCGATCCACAGCTGCACTTCCGGCTTGCTGCCATCCAGCACCCAGGCGCTGCCGACGCCGGCCAGCACCAGCACGATCAGCAGCAGCAGTTCCTCGCGGACGATGGTGAGCGCGCCAGGCTGGCGGCGCAGCCGGCGCTGCTTGGCGGTGCGTTCGAAGGGATGCGAGGCGGTGGTCAGCCCCTTGCCGACGCCGCGGGCGATCACGTGCGACAGCGACATCGAGGCGATGGCGGCGCCGAAGGCATCCGCCCAGCCGCAATCCACCCGGGCGCGGTAGCTGATCACCCCGAAGGCCATCTTGACGAGGCAGAAGGCCAGCACCGGCACCACGAACAGGTCCAGCGGCAGCGCATAGAGCTGCTTGGCGTAGAGCATGCCGATCGTCCACAGCAGGGCGCCGACCGTGAAGACAAAGTGCAAGCCGTCGGCAAACCAGGCGAACCAGCCGGTCAGGAAATGGAATCGCTGGCCGTTGTCGGCGACGGGCGAGTTCCACAACGACCAGGCGTGGCGGCGGAAGATCTGCATCGCGCCGAAGGCCCAGCGGAAACGCTGCGAGCGGAAGGCGCCGTAGTCCGCCGGGGTCAGGCCGCGGCCGACCACCCGGTCGATGTAGCGGGTCTCGTAGCCGGCCATCAGCAGCTTGAGGCCCAGTTCGGCGTCCTCGCAGATGCACCACTCGCCCCAGCCGCCGACCCTTTCCAGCGCGTTGCGCCGGATCATCGTCATCGTGCCGTGCTGGATGATCGCGTTGCGCTCATTGCGATGGTGCATCCCGATCCGGAAGAAGCCCTCGTACTCGAAGTTGGTCATCCGTCGGAACCGGTTGTCTTCGTAGGCGCGATGCGCCTGCGGCGCCTGTACGACGGCCACCGCCTCGTCCTCGAAGTGGCCGACGAAGTCGCGCAGCCAGCCCGGATCGACGACGTAGTCGCTGTCGATCACCGCGATCACCTCGGCGGCCGGGTCGGTCTGCTCCAGCGCGTGGTTCAGCGCGCCGGCCTTGAAGCCCGGCCACGGTTTCAGGTGCCAGAATCGGAAGCGCGGGCCGAGGGTCGCGACATGGTCGCGTACCGGCTGCCAGATGTCGTCCCGCGCGGTGTTGTTGTCGACCACCAGCACCTCGAAGTCCGGGTAGTCCAGCCGGGCCAGCGAGTCCAGCGTCAGGATCACCATCTCCGGCGGCTCGTTGTGGCAGGGCAGGTGGATCGACACCTTCGGCGGCTTGCCGCGGGTCCACGGCCGGACGTCGAAGCGGCGCTTCCAGCGGCGCTGGAACAGCACCTCCACCAGCTCGAAGGCCAGCACCAGCAGGATGCCCAGCATCATCAGCTGCGCCGGCAGCACCAGCACCAGCAGTGCGGCGTCCAGCGGCTCCAGATAGAAGCGGAAGGGGACGGCACCGGACCAGACCGTCAGGCTGGCGGCGGCCTGCACGAACAGCAGGAAGCCGAGCCGGCCGCGCCAGTCGATCCGGCCGAAGCGCGCGGCGAACCAGATCATCAGCGGCAGGGCGAGCAGGGTGGCGGCCCCGGCGCGGCCGAGCCATTCGGCGTCTTCGATCACCGGGCCGGTCAGCGCGAACTTCGGTTGCCGCTCGGCGTCGTAGATGCCCCAGTAGGCGCCGGGCCGGCCTTCGGTGACCACCTTCCACGGCTGGTCGAAGGCCTCCATCAGGTAGTACTCGATGCCCTCGGCTTCGGCGCGGACGATCCAGTCGCGGATGAAGCGGGCCTGGTTGGCCGGGCTCGCCACCGCATCGAGGTAGCGATCGCCGAGCGAGGGCCAGCCGACTTCGCCGACCACCACCGGCTTGCCGGGAAAGCGGTCGCGGACCTGCTGCAGATGGCGGAAGGCGGCGTCCACCGCCACATCCGCGGCGATGCCTTCCCAGTAGGGCAGCAGGTGGATGGTGATGAAGTCCACCGAATCGGCGAGTTCGGGATGCTTGAGCCACACATGCCAGGGCTCGGCGGTGGTCACCGGCAGGCCGGTGCCGGCTTTCAGCGCGCGCAGATAGCCGCCGAGCTGCTCAGGCGTCAGGTCGCCGCGCAGGAGGGCTTCGTTGCCGACCACCAGCGCCTTCGGCCGCTCGCCACCCAGCACCTGTCGATGCACGGCGGCCAGTTCGGCGGCGTTGTGGTCGGCGCGGCGGTCCAGCCACACGCCCTGCAGCAGCTTCAGGCCGCGCTCGCGGGCCTTGGTCGCCAGCGCCGGGTACTCCAGCGTGCCGTAGCTGCGGATCCGCGTCGTGGACGTGGCCAGCACGCCCAGATCGCTGGCGATCTCCTCGGCGCTCGGGTAGGTCTGCTCGAAGGGGCTCTGGTCGCGCTGGAAAGCGCTGAAGGCCAGTCCGTGGATCTTGCCGGGCCACTCCGCCACCGCGAGTGGCTGGTTCAGTCCGGTCCAGACCGCCAGATTCAGGAGCCCGACCAGCAGGGCCAACAGCAGCGCCGCGCCGAGGCGCGACCAGATCAGGGACGTCGACAGACCGGCCGCACTGCGCGACATGGGAGCCAAGGGCGTGGACAAGGAGCCTTCACACTGCGCGCCCTTGCTGCACTGGCGCATTAATGTTCCGCCGTGCTATCGGAAGGTTCAGTGCGTGGCTGCGGGGCCAGACAGCGGGCGGTCCGGACAGGCCGGCGTCAGCTGCGGGCCGCTGGGCGCGGGTGCCGCCACGGCGGCGGCGAGCAGCGGGTCCAATGCGGGGAGCAGGGAGTCGACCAGTGCGGCATTGCCGGCGCGGCCCAGATGCACGAAGTCGATGAAGCGCGGCGCCGGTTCGGCGGCAAACAGCATCGATCGGTCGAGCACGTCGCCATCCCCGGCGCCGCGCAGGGCGGTGTCGGCGGCCAGCTGCAGCGCCCGATGGCGGGCATGGCTGCTGTCGTGCTGGCCGGCTTCGTAGGTGCTGCGCGTGACCTTGGCAAACAGATGCGGCTGCCAGACATGCAGCACGCCGATGCCTTGCGCCCCGGCCAGCGCGCGCGCCTGCGCCACGTTCGCCTGGTAAACCCGCACGACCTCGCCGGCCAGCGCAGTGGTATCCGGGAGCGGCGGCAGACTGGCGGCGAGCAGCCGCTGCCAGCCCTCCAGCCGGGCGCCCCAGGCGGCCAGCTGCTTCGGCAGCTGTCGGCTGCTGTTGAACTCGCGGACCCGGTTGACCTCGTTCTGCGAGAGCCCGGCCCGGCCGCTCTGGAAGGCGGCATACACGTCGTTGACGCCGTCGATGAAGACCACGGCGTCGGGTCGCGGACCTGTGCAGCGCAGCGCGCTCTGGAGGGCCGCCAGCGATTGCTGACTGACGTAGCCGCTCTCGCCGAAGTTGGCGACCTCGATGGCGTGCCCCGAATGACGCTCGGCCAGCGCCGCGGCGAGCAGCGCCGGGATCGTGTCGGCGTCGCGCACCCCGGTGCCCCAGACCAGCGAGCCGCCGAACACCCAGACGCGGAGGGTACGGGTCGTGTCGCTGGCACCAGCCCGCGGGGTGACCCGGAAGCCGTCGTCGTCGACGTTGATCCACTCGCCCCGATGTGGCAACCGCCGCCAGTAGACCCACGGCTGCCAGCGGGTGTGCCGCGCGGTCTCGTGCTCGGCCCAGTAGGCCTGCGCCGCCGCGGGGCTGTCGAAGGCATCCGCGCTCGCCCGATCTGGCGCGCGGGCGCCCTCGACCACGCGGGTCTCGCCGGCTTCGGGTAGCAGCGCGCGCAGCAGCTGGTCGCCCGCCCACAGCAGGATGAGCGCGATGCCGAGCCCCACCCACAGATCGCGCAGCAGCCCGCCGCCAGCGACCAGCGCCTTCAGCAAGGGATGCCGCGGGGCTGTGTCACTCATGTTGTGATCGGAGGTCGAGATCGCCACGGCGCTGCGCGCCTCGCGATGACGCGGATCTGGAGCACATCAGAGTCGGTTCGAGATTCGGATGGATCCACTCAGGCCAGCGTCGGCCGGGCGTTGATCGCCGCGCTGTGGCGATGCACGGTGTCGATCAGCACGTTCAGCTGCTCCGGATTCACGTCCGGGCGGATGCCGTGGCCGAGGTTGAAGATGTGGCCCGGGCCGGGGCCGTAGTCCTCCAGCACCTCCATCACCATGCCGCGCAGCACCTCGGGTCGCGTGTACAGCGACTCCGGGTCCAGATTGCCCTGCAGCGCGACGCGGCCGCCGGTCAGCGCGCGCACGGCCGACAGCCGCACGCCCCAGTCGATGCCCAGCGCATCGGCGCCCAGATCGGCCAGTGCGCCGAAGTCATGGTTGGCGCCGCGTGCGAACACGATGTGCGGCAGCTGGGCAGCCACCGGATCGGCCTTCAGCCGGTCGAGCACGGTCTTCAGATGCTTTTGCGCCAGCTCGCCGAAGGCCAGCGGCGACAGCGCGCCGGCGTGGCTGTCGAACACCATCAGCGTCTGAGCGCCGGCGTGGGCCTGGGCGATCAGGTAGTCGGCGACCAGTTCGGCCAGCATCCCGAGCAGCTGCTGCGCGGCGGCCGGCTGGTCCCAGGCGAACTGCTTGGCCAGTTTCAGGTGCGGACTGCCGCCGCCCTCGACCATGTAGCAATACAGAGTCCACGGCGCGCCGGCGAAGCCGATCAGCGGCACCCGGCCGCCGAGTTCGCGGCGGATCAGCCGCACCGCGTCCATCACGTAGCGCAGCTCGACCTCGGGGTCCGGCCGCTTCAGCCGCTTCAGATCGGCCGGATCGCGGATCGGTCGGGCGAACTGCGGGCCCTCGCCCTCGACGAAGTCCAGCCCCAGTCCCATTGCATCGGGGATGGTCAGGATGTCGGAGAACAGGATCGAGGCGTCCAGATCAAAGCGCGCCAGCGGCTGCAGCGTCACTTCGCAGGCCAGCTCCGGCGTCTGGCACAGCGCCATGAAACTGCCGGCCCGCTGCCGCGTCGCCCGGTACTCCGGCAGGTAGCGGCCGGCCTGCCGCATGATCCAGACCGGCGTGGCATCCACCGGCTGCCGGCGCAGCGCGCGCAGGAAACGGTCGTTCTTCAAAGCAGGGGCTTGCAGCGACACCGTCTGTCCTCCGTCGGAACCGGCCGCGGAGGGTGCCACAGGCAACGCGGATTGCCGGTGTTGTGGGGCGGCCGGCTTCAGGTCAGCGGTTCGGTGCTTCGGGCGAGCGATCTTCTGCGGCGGGCACCCGAATGACGGGTTTTGGACGGCCTGAGGGGCCTGAAGTCATCGCGCATGCCTTTCCTCACGGTCATTCCGCGCGGAGCGAAGCGGAGTCGCGGAATCCACCCGGTCTGCCGCAAGGTCATCCCGGTCATCCCAGTTCGGATTGGTTTTTTTCGATCAGTTCAATCTTCCACGGCTGGCAGCCGAATTGCAGGTCTTGGACGGCCTGAGGTCATCGCACCTGCCTTTTCCTCAAGGTCATTCCGCGCGGAGCGAAGCGGAGTCGCGGAATCCAGCCATTCCGCGGCAAGGTCATCCCAGTTCGGATTGGCTTTTTCGATGAGGTCAATCTTCCATTGCCTGCCGCGGTTCTTGATCTTCTTCTCCAGTTCGATCGCCGCAGTATATCTTCACCCTGCAAAAACCAAACCAGTCGGGTGACATCATACTTACTGGTGAAACCTTCCAGCAGATGATGCTTGTGTTCGTAGAGGTGCCGCTCGAGGTTGCTGGTCACGCCTGTGTACAACGTGCCCTTCTTCTTGCTGGCAAGGATGTAGACATAGGCTGTTCTGGACATGATCGATACTCCTGCCGTCATTCTGCGCAGGTTCTATGTCCCTGCGCCGCGCGGCGCATTGGATTCTGCGACTCCGCTTCGCTACGCGCAGAATGACCGTGTGAGATTCGGGCCGCTGTACCCATGCCGATGGAGGCCTCTCCGCTTCGCTACGCGCAGAATGACCATGTGCGATTCGGGCCGCTGTGCCCATGCCTCAGCCGCCTCAGCCCGACCGCCCCATCAGCAGCGCCAGCAGCGCGGCGATCCGGTCGCGCTGTTCGCGGCGGTCGAGGATCAGGTCGATGGCGCCGTGCTCGACCAGGAATTCGCTGCGCTGGAAGCCTTGCGGCAGGGTTTCGCGGACGGTCTGCTCGATGACGCGCGGGCCGGCGAAGCCGATCAGGGCCTGTGGCTCGGCGAGGTTCAAGTCACCCAACATGCCGAGGCTGGCGGAGACGCCGCCGGTGGTCGGGTGGGTCAGCACCACGAGATAGGGCAGGCCGGCGCGGCGCAGGCGGCCGATGACCGCCGCGGTCTTGGCCATCTGCATCAGCGAGTACAGACCCTCCTGCATCCGCGCGCCGCCGCTGGCGGTGAAGCAGACGAAAGCCGAGCGGGTGGCGAGTGCGTGTTCGCCGGCCAGCGCGAAGCGCTCGCCGACCACCGAGCCCATCGAGCCGCCGAGGAAGGCGAAGTCGAAGGCGCAGGCCACGGTCGGCAGACCCTTCAGCTGGCCGGCCAGCGCGACCAGCGCGTCGAGCTCGCCGGTCGCGCGCTGCGCGGCGATCAGCCGGTTGGCATAGCGCTTGGTGTCGCGGAATTCCAGCGGATCGGTCGGCGACAGCGCGGCGCCGATCTCGATCGGCGCCGGGTCGGTATCCAGAAAGGCGGTCAACCGGGCGCGGGCGCGGATCGGCAGGTGGTGGCCGCAGTGGCTGCAGACCTGCAGGTTGGTCTCCAGCTCGGGCTTGTACAGCGCGTTGCCGCAGTTGCTGCAGCGTTCCCACAAGCCTTCCGGGACTCCGCGCTTCGGACCCGCCTCGGTGCGGATCCGCGATGGCATCAGTTTTTCCAGCCAGCTCATTGTCGGCGCGTCGCAGAAAGGGATCGGCGAGCGTAGTACCGCGCTCCGGCCATGCGCAGCCGTATCGTCGGAGGCGGCGCGCGCGTGGTCAGCTGCGCAAACCGGTGCCCTTCTGCATCAGCTTCAGGCAGAAGCCGGTCAGCACGATGATCAGCAGTAGCGTCAGCCCGATCGAGGCGCCGACCGGCACGTCGCTCTTGTCCAGAAAGCCGTAGCGGAAGGCGTTGACCATGTACAGGATCGGGTTCAGCAGCGACACCTGCTGCCAGAACGGCGGCAGCAGGGTGATCGTGTAGAACACCCCGCCCAGATAGGTCAGCGGCGTCAGGACGAAGTTCGGCACGATCGCGACATCGTCGAACTTCTTCGCGTACAGCGCGTTGATGAAGGCGGCCAGCGAGAACACCACCGCAGTCAAGAGCAGCGTCAGCACGATCAGGAACGGGTGCGCCACCGGCACACGGGTGAAGCACAGCGACACGCCGATCACGATCAGGCCCACCAGCACGCCGCGCAGCACGCCGCCGGTCACGTAGCCGGCCAGGATCACCCAGTCCGGCACCGGCGAGACCTGCAGTTCTTCGACGTAGCGGCCGAACTTCGAGCCGAAGAAGGAGGACGACACGTTGCCGTAGGAATTGGTGATGACGGCCATCATCACCAGTCCCGGCACCAGGAAGTCGATGTAGGCGACGCCGCCGACCTGACCGACCCGGCTGCCGATGAAGGCGCCGAAGATCACGAAGTACAGGGTCATCGTGATGGCGGGCGGCAGCAGCGTCTGTCCCCAGATCCTCAGCACGCGGCTGACTTCCTTGCGGACGATGGTCTGGAACGCCACCCACCACAGGGCGGCGCCTTGCGCCGGTGCCGGATGCGAGCCGCTCATGCCGCCACCCCGCGGCTGGTCAGCCGCACGAACAACTCTTCGAGCCGATTGGCCTTGTTGCGCAGGGACTTGACCGAAATGCCGGCAGCGCTCAACACGGTGAACAGTGCATTCAGTGGCTGGCCGCGTGGCACGTCGACTTCCAGCGTCAGCGGATCGATTTGCCGCAGCGTCATTTCAGCCAGCGCCGGCAGTCGGGTGACCGGATCGGCGCAATCGAGCACGAAGGTCTCGCGATCGAGCTTGGCGAGCAGGCTGCGCATCGAGGTGTGCTCGACGATCCGGCCGCGATCGATGATCGCGATATTGCGGCAGAGGTTTTCGGCCTCCTCCAGGTAATGCGTGGTCAGGATCACGGTCACCCCGGCCTGGTTGATCTCGGTCAGATAGCGCCACATCGAGCGGCGCACCTCGATGTCGACGCCGGCGGTGGGTTCGTCGAGGATCAGCAGCTTCGGCTGGTTCATCATGGCTCGCGCGATCATCAGCCGACGCTTCATGCCGCCGGACAGCGTCCGCGAGATGGCGTTGCGCTTGTCCCACAGCTGCAGCTCGGTCAGAAACTGCTCGGCGCGCGCCTCGGCGACCTTGCGCGGCACGCCGTAGTAGCCGGCCTGGTTGACGCAGATCTCGAAGGGCTTCTCGAACTGGTTGAAGTTGAATTCCTGCGGCACCACGCCGATCTGTGCGAGCGCGGCAGCCCGCTCGGTGCGGACCGAGCGGCCGAAGACCTTCACATCGCCGGCGCTGGGGTCGACCAGCGTGCAGGTGATGCCGATCATCGTGCTCTTGCCGGCACCGTTCGGGCCGAGCAGCGCGAAGAAATCGCCCTCGGCCACCGAAAGCGAGACGCCCTTCAGCGCCTCGACGCCGTTGGCGTAGCGTTTGACCAGATTCTCGACGGTCCAGGCATCCATGCCGATCGCGGTCCCGATGTGCAGAGGGGCCGCACTGTAGCCGGGATGTCCTGAGCGTCGCGTTCCCGAGGTCATGGCCGGTGCGCTCACGCCGGCGCCCGTAGACTCCGGAGCCTTCACGTCCGACGAGGCCGACATGCCCGCCCAGTTCCCGCTCCGCCTGGCCGATGCCCGGATGCTGGCGCCGACCGTGCGCCACCTGGTCTTCGAGCGCGCCGATGGTCAGCCGTTGCCCTTCATTCCGGGGCAGTTCCTGCAGATCCACTTCGAGCAGAACGGCGCACCGACCAAGCGCAGTTATTCGATCGCCTGCGCCCCGGGTGACACGTGTTTCGAGATCGCGGTCAGCTACGTCGAGGGCGGGGCCGCCACCGCGCTGCTGTCCGGGCTGGCGCTGGGCGACACGGTCAGCGCCAGCGGCCCCTACGGCCGCTTCTGCCTGATGGATCACGACCAGAACCAGCGCTACCTGTTGATCGGCACCGGGACCGGCATCACGCCCTACCGGGCGATGCTGCCGGCCATCGAGGCGCTGGTGGAGCGGCGCGGTGTCGAGGTCGTGCTGCTGCAGGGCGCGCGCAGCGGCGAGGATCTGATCTACGCCGCCGATTTCGAGGCCTTTGCCGAGCGGGTTCGCGGTTTCCGCTACGTGCCATGTCTGTCGCGGGCTGCTCGCGATGGCGGTTGGCCGGATGAGCGTCGCGGCTATGTGCAATCGGTGCTGGCGGAGCTGGATGTCGAGGCCGGCCGCGACATCGCCTATCTCTGCGGCAATCCGAACATGGTCGATCAGGCCTTCGAGGCGCTGAAGGGTGCGGGCCTGCCGATTCCCGCGATCCGCCGCGAGAAATACGTGTCGTCGAAGTAAGCACCGGCGTGGCACGCCCGTACTGCCGCGTCGGCGGTCATGGGCACGCACACGTTGTGAGTCAACCGGCGCGTCGCCGATACCACGGTCCACCGGCCGGCACCCAGCCGTGCTGGGTCATCCAGCGCCGATAGGTGGCGGCTGGGCGGGCGATATAGCCGACCCGGTCGCCGACGAAGTCGATGTCCTCGCTCATCACCGCGATGTGCGCCAGCGTCAGCGACCAGCGGCTGATGGCCGTCAATGCGGCTTCGATTTCCGGATCGGCGACGTAGTGCAGGACGTCGTGACAGAGCAGCAGGTCCGCCTGCTGCCGGGGCAGGCGGTGCAGCTCGCCGAGGGCGCAGTGCGTCAGATTGCGTGCGGTCCCGTACTCGGCGACTGCCCAGGCGCTGCTGTCGTAGCCGGCGTAGGCCAGGCCCGGTCGTTGCCAGGTCAGGGCCTCGCCCCAGGCCCCCTCACCGCAGCCCACGTCGATGACGCTGGTCAGCGGTCGGCCGAGCAGCCAGTCCGCCTGCAGCAGGGCATCCCGGGCCAACTGGCGCTGACGTTCGAGCGTGATGACCCGGGTTCGCGGATTTCGGTACCAGTGCTCGAAATAGGCGGCGTCATAGGCCTTGGCCGGGGAATCAGGCATTGCGCTCGACATGCAGGATGAACTTGCAGGGCGCCGGATCGGGGCAGCTCGGCCGCGATCGCGAGCGCTGCCGTAAACTCGGCGGTTCGATCGTCTGCCGGCAGCCGCCGGCGGGTGGAACTTGCGTCGGCGACTTGCGTCCGCTGACGACCCGTCTGGACCCTCGCGAGTATGCCGATTTCCCTCGACCTCCCTCTGGCGCGACTGCGCGAGCGCTACGAGCGCAGCGCCGTTCCGCGCTTTTTTGCCTGGTGGTGGGAGGAGTTGCTCGGCTGTCTGCCGGCCCGCTGGCGTCGCGAGCTGGCACAGCAGCCGCCGGTGCTGCGGGTGTGTCGGAAGGAGGCCGGATGGCTGCTGGAACGGCGCCGCGGCGAGCAGATCGAGGCGGCCGAGGAGATCTCCGGCGACAGCGATGCGATGCTGCAGCGCGCCGCCGTGGTCCGGCTGCGCGATGGTGGCGAGGAGCCGGTCCGCAGCGTCCGACTGGAAATGCCGGCGGCTCGCGCGCTGTTGCGCCGGATCCAGCTGCCGCTTGCCGCCGAGGCCAATCTCGCCGGCGTCATCAGCTTCGAGATGGACAAGCACACGCCGTTCAAGGCCGACCAGGTCTACAGCGCGTGGCGGGTGATCCGGCAGGACGCCGCTACCCGCCAGCTGACGCTGGATCTGGCCGTGGTGCCGAAGTCGGTGCTGGATGCGGAGCTGGCCAGCCTGCAGGCGCTGGAGCTCAGCCCGGATGTGGTCGACCTGCGGCGTGGCGAGGCGGCCGCTGGGCTGAACCTGCTGCCCGCTGGGCGGCGTCAGCGCACCGGCAACCCGGCCCGCCGGTTGAACTGGATCCTCGGCATCTCGGCGGTCGCGCTGCTGTTCGTGCTGTTGAACGAGTCGGTCGCTGCGCGGAAGGCGGGCCTGGAGGCGCTGCGTGAAGCCGTATCGGCCGAGCGTGAGAAGGCCGAGCACGTCGAAGCATTGAAGCGACAGGTGCAGGAGGCGATCGTCGCTGCGAACTTCCTCGCCGACCGCAAGTGCGTGCAGGCGCCGACCATCGAAGTGGTCAACGAGCTGACCAATCTGCTGCCCGACCACACCTGGCTGGAGCGGATGACCTTCTTCGGCCAGCAGGTGCAATTGCAGGGCCAGAGCCAGCAGGCCAATGCGCTGATCGCACTGCTCGGTCAGGCCAAGACCGTGCGCGACCCGCAGTTCCAGGGTGTGATCCAGCCGGACATGACCTCGGGCAAGGAGCGTTTCAGCCTGCAGGCCAACCTGATGATCAAGGAGACCTGCGAATGACCTGGCTACCGCCGAAGGGCCAGGGTCAGGTGCTGGCGCTCTGCCTGTTGTTCTTTGCCGGCGTCGCCGTCTACTCGATCGGCTTCCGCTGGGCCTTCGTCGCCCACGCCGAAATCTCCGACGAGGTTGCGCAGCTGCAGGAAACCAGCTTCCGCTTCCGCCAGTTGGCCGGCCAACGCGAGCAGCTGGAGGGCCGGCTGACCGAAATCCGCGCGTTCGAATCGCAGAACACCTACTTTCTGCCGGAGTCCAGCTTCGATCTGGCGGCGGCGGGGTTGAGCACCAAGCTCAAGCAGGTCATCAGTGACCACGCGCAGAAGGCGGATCGCTGTCAGGTGCTGAGTTCGCAGAACAACCGGATCCAGAACAACGACCCGTACCAGCGGGTGACGGTGCAGATCCGCATGCGCTGCGATCTGGAGGACTTCGCTCGCGTCCTGCACGCGCTGGAAAACGGCACGCCGCTGCTGTTCGTCGACGAGTTGAACCTCTACCAGCAGCCGGTCTTCGACGTGAATGCGCAGCAGAACATGGGCAGCCTCGACGCCACCTTCAATCTGTCGGGCTACATCCGACAGCCCACCGGGAGCGCCGGAGGATGAGGATCCAGCTGGAGCGTCGTCTGACCTGGGGACTGGGCGGTCTGTGCGCGGTCCTGATGCTGGCCACGCTCGGTTTTCGCGCCGGGATCGGGGTCGATCGCATCGACGAGGGTGAGGCGTTGCTGGCCCTCGAATCGGCCCTGCTGAGGCCGCTGAAGCAGAGTCAGCACGGCCTGCCGCCCTACGAGAGCTACGGCGAGATCGCCAAGCGACCGCTGTTCAGCAGCAATCGTCAGCCGTTGCCGGATACGCCAGCCGGGCCAGCGGCACCGCCCGCCACTCCCGTTGCGCTGAACGTCGCGTTGTCCGGCGTGGTGACCGGTCGTCGCGGCGATGTGGCGATCATCATCGACAAGTCGAACAGCCGCGCCCTGCAGATGCGGGTCGCTGATCCGCTGCCCGGCGAGCAGGGTGCGTGGCGGCTGGAACGAATCAGCGCCCGCGAGGTCGTGTTTGACGGTGGGCCTCAGGGCAAGGCGGTCGTCAAGCTCGATCCGGCGGAAGGTGCGGCGGCGGCCGCTCCGGCACCGCCCCCGCCTGCGGCACCCGTCCCGATGGCGCCAGGCGGTGCACCGCCGCCCGCGCCTGCGGCACCCGCCGCGGCGGCGGCACCGGTCACGCCCGCCACAACGCCGAACGTCGCCGCGGGAACCCCTGTCAGCAGCATGGATCCGGCAGCGCGTGAGGCGGAAATCCGCCGGATCATCGAAGAGCGGCGCGCGCAGATGCGGGCCGAGGCCGAGAAGCAGAACAGCCCGCAGTGATCTTGGGCCCCAGAGAATCCCCGCACATGCAATCAGCAAGGATCATTACCCTCCTCGGGCTCAGCGCATTGTTTGCCTCGGGCTGCGCGCAGCGTCCGGTATTGCCGGAGCTTGCGCCACCGCCGCCCCCGGCCCAGCCGCAGGAAGCGCCGCGCAAGGACGACGTGCTGCTCGACGGCGGCGAGCCGGGTCAGGCGATCAAGGCCGAGCGCATCGAGGGCACCGGCCGCTTCATCGACGAGGAACTGGCCTCGCGGCCGCGCCAGAAGGAGGCGGTCGACGGCGATGTGTCCTTCAACTTCGAGAACACGCCGGTACCGGCGGTGGTGCAGACCATCCTCGGCGAGCTGCTGCAGGAGAACTACGTCATCGCGCCCGGCGTCGGCGGCACGGTGACCTTCTCGACGGCCAAGCCGGTCAAGGCCGATCAGGCCTTCTCGATTCTCGAAATGCTGCTGGCCTGGAACAACGCCGCGGTGACCTATCAGGATGGCCGCTATCTGGTCGCGCCGGTGGCCAACGCCGTGCAGGGGAACCTGGCGCCGCGGATGGGGCCGGGCCGACAGGCGATCGGTTTCGAAGTGCGCGCGGTGCCGCTGAAGTACATCTCCGCGACCGAAATGGAGAAGCTGCTGCAGCCGTTTGCGCGGCAGGGTGCGATCCTGCGGGCCGACAACGCGCGCCAGCTGATCATCGTGGCCGGCAACGCCCGCGAGCTGGAAAACTACCTGCAGACCATCGAAACCTTCGATGTCGATTTCCTGTCCGGTATGTCGTTCGGGCTGTTCCCGATGGAGCGCGTCGAGGTCAAGGACGTCGTGACGGACCTGGAGGCGGTGTTCGGAGATCCGCAGAACTCGCCGTTGGCCGGGATGCTGCGCCTCGTGCCGATCGAGCGGCTCAATGCGCTGCTGGTGGTCACCCCGCAGCAGCGCTATCTGGATGAGGCCGAGCGCTGGATCCGCAAGTTCGATCGCGCGGGTGGCGATGGCGGCGCCCAACTTTACGTCTATGCCGTCCGCAACGTCGGCGCGCTGGACCTGTCCGACCGATTGAACGAGATCTTCACCGGCCAGTCCGCGCCGCGTCGCGAACGCACTGACCGCGGCCGGGTGGCGCCAGGGCTGACCGGCACGCAGTTGACCAGCACGGGTACTTCCCAGACCCAGCAGCCGACTCCGGCGCCCACGCCCGCACCAGCGACCCCGCAGGGCGGCACGACCGGTGACGGCAAGGGCATGTTCGACGGTCAGGATGTGCGCATCACCGCGGTCGAGGACACCAACTCGCTGCTGATCCAGGCCACGCCAGCCTCCTACGACATCATCAAGCGGGCGATCGGGCGACTCGACGTGCAGCCCAAGCAGGTGCTGATCGAGGCGAAGGTCATCGAGGTCACGCTGACCAACAACCTGCGCTTCGGCGTCGAGTGGTACCTGGAAAACGGTATCGCCCAGGCACCGGGGCTGAGCCGCCCCACCGATACCACCACGGGAACCGGTACTGGCACCACCACCACGACCGGCACCGCTCGCGACGTCAACCGCAGTATCTGGGGCTCGATCGGCGGGATCGTCACCCAGGCCGGCTCGATCTATCAGTTCGACGGCCCCGACGTCCGCGCCTTCGTCAACCTGCTGCAGACGGAAAGCGATGTCAACGTGTTGTCGAGTCCCTCGGTGCTGGTGCTCAACAACAAGCAGGCGAACATCAACGTCGGCCAGCAGATCCCGATCGAGGTCGGCGGTATCGGCTCGATCGGCGGCAACATCAATCCGGGATCGGGCCTGATCAACCAGCAGTTCACCCAGTACCGCGACACCGGGGTGACCCTGTCGGTAACGCCCCGCGTCAACGTCGGCGGTCTGGTTTACATGGAGATCGAGCAGGAGCAGAGCACGCCGGGCAACACGCCAGCCGGCGGCGGCAACCCGCCGATCAACCGCAAGCTGATCTCCACCGAAGTCGCCATCCAGAGCGGTCAGACCGTGATGTTGGGCGGGCTGATCCAGCAGGTCGAGGACAACAGCAACGCAGGCGTGCCGGGCCTGAAGAACATTCCGGTGCTCGGGCGATTGTTCGGTTCCAGCGGCAAGCGCACCGACCGCACCGAAACCATCGTGCTGATCACGCCGACCGTCATCGAGGGCGGCAGCACCGAAGCCGTCGGTCTCACCGAGGAATACAAGCGGCGCTTGTACGGTCTCGAACCGCTGCTGCGCGAAGAGCAGCGCATCGAAGCCCTGCGCCGCGTCCGTACCGAATCCGAGAAGGAGCAGAACTGATGAACGAAAATCGAATCCCGCGACGACCGCTGCAGAGCCTCGCGCTGAGCGTTGTGCTGCTCGTGCTGACAGGCTGTCAGAGCGGTGGGGGGGCGCTCTCTGAGAGCGCTGGCGCAGCGGGTGGATCGTCTACGCCGGTTCGTGCCGAAGACCTAGTCAGCGCCCGCGCCACTGAACGCTGGCAACTGCTGGTCGCCGAGAAGTTCGCCGAGGCCTACGAGTACCTTTCGCCCGGCTACCGCGATGTCGTGGATTTCGCTGAGTACGACAAGCAGATGCGCTCGCGGCAGATCCGCTGGGTCGACGCGCGTGCGATCGATGCGGAGTGTGCCGCAGAGAAGTGTCGGGTCCGTATCCAGATGAACTATGTGGTGCGCGTGCAGACCTTGGGCGTCGGCGAGGTTCCGGTCACCACCACGTTGACCGAGACCTGGCTGGCCAGCGACGGCGGCTGGTACTTCCTGCCGGAACGCTTCTGAGCTGGCAGCCCGCCTTCGTTCGAGGCTTGCAAGTTGCCTGAGCTGCTGCTACCTTCGCTGAGCCATGTCAGAAGTTGCCGGCTAAGAGCGTGAAAGCGCCGTCCGCTGCCTATGTCTTGGCAAGCCCTGTTTACCCTCTTAGGAGTCCCAAATGGGAAAGAACAAGCTGTTTAGCGCGATGGCTGCCGCCATCGTCGGCGCTGTCGGCATCGCGAACATGTCCAACGCCATCAACATCAATCCGGATGGTTCGGGCCAAGTGTTGATCTATCCGTACTACACGATCGACGGTGGCAACGACACCTTGATCTCGGTGGTGAACACCGCCAATGAAGTGAAGGCCGTCAAGGTCCGCTTCCATGAGAGCTACAACTCGCGCGAACCGCTGGACTTCAACCTGTACCTGTCGCCGTTCGACGTGTGGACCGGCGTGGTGACGCGCGGTCCTGGCGACAACGGCACCCAGTTGCCGATCCTGTTCACCAATGACACCAGCTGCACCGTGCCGGACATCCGCACCAACCCGCAGCTGCAGCAGTTGGCCGACGGCACGCGCTATGTAAACTTCTCGAACGGTCGCTTCGGTCCGTCTCCTGTGGTTGCAGGGCGCTCGGGTTATCTGGAAATGCTCGAAATGGGTGTGGTCCGGGACTTGACGCCGAGCGCCGTGCTGCTGCCGGCGGGCCAGCCGCTGTTCCTTCCGGCCACTTGGGCGACGCACGTGAATGGCGTGCCGAACAACTGTAATGCCCTGGTAGAAGCATTTGCTAACGTGCCTTGGGCGGCGGGGTCGGGTCGGGGTATTTGGGCTTTCCCACAGAATATCCCCAATCCTATCTCCCCGGAGTTGAACACGGGTAACTCTGCCGGTATTAGGCCTGCTACCGGTGGCCTGTTCGGATCTGGTCTGGTCATTAACGGTTCGACAGGTCGTAACGTCAGTTACGCAGCGACGGCCTTGGAAGGTTTCGAGTTCGTAACTAGCTCCGGCGGTATGCACTCTGACCCGTCCAACTTGAGTCCGAACCTTGGCTCTTATGGTCAAGGCGTGCAGCGCGCGAACGTGTTTGTGGGTGGCCGTTTGGTTCAGTCCACCTTTGGCACGGTCAACACTACCCGTATTCCCGAAGCAATTTCGGCGGTATTGGCCTCGCAAAATGTCGTGAACGAATACGCCTTCTCGGTTGCCGGCACGGCCTTTACCACGGAATGGGTGGTTACGATGCCGACGAAGCGCTTCCACACCGATCCGGGCGTTGTTCCTCCGTTTAGTGGTGCATCGGGCGGCGCGGGTTTCTCGTGCGAGCCGGTCCGAATCCGTGCCTTTGATCGGGAAGAGTATGTGTACCCGTTCGTGCTGTTCTCGCCCGCAGTGACACCTTCGCTCTGCACTGAAGTGAATGTGGTGAACTTCGAGTTCCTGCCGCCGGGCCAGCCGCTCCAAGCAGCCCTTCCGCCGCTGCCTGGTGGCGCTACGACGGTCTTGGGTGCTCGGGATAATCTGGTGTCGACGCGTCGTATTGCACTTCCGCGCCCGCCCTCTGCTCCGACGGCCGGTATCTTGGCAGGTTGGGCTGAGATTGCCTTCGGTGCCCAAGGGAGCCCGGTTTTCCGTCCGTCGGAGGATGGTGACGTGTGGAGTGGCTTGCCGTACATTGGCTTCAACGTGCTGGGCGCGGGTAACACCGCCGGCCAGGTCAGTGCCTTCTACGCTGGCGCCATTTCGCATCGCGGCCAACGTCGTTGCGAGAACCCGGCTGGTTGCTGATCGCGGGAAGGCTTGAGGAAAAAGGGCGCTTCGGCGCCCTTTTTCTTGTGCGCCCGGCACGGGCCGCACTCCTGAAGATGATGGTGAAGGGCTTGGACCACGTGGTGCAGGGCTTGGCCACCTATGAAGCGCAGCAGCGCCAAACGAAACAATGGGCATTGCACAGACCGGCCGCGGAATGCGGAGCCACGATCGTCCTTTACGCTGAATCAGCGTGACCTATGAAAATCAGTTACTTGGCGATTGCATCATGGAGACGCAGTGAAGCGATCTCCGCTTGCTACCAGCTTCACCGCAGCCCGAGACTGCTTCCCGCGTGCTCGCGGTCGCAGTGACAAGGACATGGGAACAGTTGCCAACATCAGGGTTCGCGCGCGTTTATCATCGGAAATCCCGGCTCGCGATGACTAGTGATGCAGTGAAGGTAGGACAGGTTAGCCACAGCTAACCCGATGTGAGCCCAAACGAGCCGCGAACGGCCCTTCAGGGTGTCAGCCACCCGCGACGGACCAGAATGTCGATCAGGGCTTCGGTGTAGGCCGGCTTGTCCCGGTAGTCCAGATGCGAATCATCCGGTAGCAAAAATGCGGCGAGCGCGGGTTCGTCCGCGAAATGCAGCGTGTGCGCGCTCGTCTGTGCAGCCCATGCATCCCAGTACTCTTCCCGAGGAAACAACTCATCATCGAGGGCGCGTCGTGAGCCGCTGATCGGCGCATGGAATGCAATGACCCGGCCACCGCGGTTCTGAATGGCCGTGATCCATGCATCCACTTCGCGCAGATCGGCGACAAAGCGCTCGGGAGGGATGCCTGGATCGATCAGATGGCGATTTGCTGCCACATGCGCATCGAACTGAGCTCTCGCTTGGACAGGGTTGGTCTTGCTGAAGTCGATATTGCAGCTGCGGTTCGCATGAAGCGTCGAGTAGGGCTGAAAGGGCATTCCTAGACCCGCGAGCCAACGCTGCGCCAGATTCGGAAGGCTGAGGTCATGTTGGGCGATAACCACACGTTTTTGCCAATGATTCAGCAGTATTCGGTTGAAAGCCAGACTCGGAGAGTATTCGCGTGCCGCGTGTGTGACCCAGGCCTGCTGCATTTCCCACATCGGTCGGGTCAATGCGTGCGTATCCAGATCCAGCAGCACCGTGCCATTGAAGTGCGGATCCTGTGCAAGGTCGCGGAGTGCAGCGATCGGATAATGTGCATTGATCGCCAGCATGACTGATCGATGCTTTGGCAGCTTTCGCTGCAGTGTGGCCAAGTCAGCGCCGCATTGAATCCGGGATGCGCCCAGAATTGCAAAGACCGGCTGCGATCCGCCCGTCACGCGCTTGCGTTCGATTGCCCAGAGGGTTCTCGAATCCAGCACCTGCGCATAATATCCGGCGCTGCGCCAATACCATTCTGCCGTCGCCACGCAAGTCGTGGCCAGCAGTGCCGATGCCATCAGCAAGCGGCCCCAGCGTCGCTCAGAACTGGAAGTAGATGAAGGCATGTGAGGTCCCTGGCGACAACACGATGGCAGCGCTCATCAGTCCGAGTCCCGCCACGATCAATGGTCCGGGTGTGCGCGCGATCAAGTCCTCGGCCGTGGAGCTGCGCATTGCCCAATGGACAGCGACGATGGTGGCAAATCCGAGCAGGGCCATGGTGTCGCGAGCATCGCGAGAGGGCCAGGCGGCAATGAATGCGGCCCCATCCGAAAATGCCCGGGAGATGGCGATTGCATGATCGAGATCCGTCGCACGAAACCAGACCCAAGTGTAGACCACCGCGACCAGGGTCAATCCAGCCCAGAGCGTGCGTCCGAGACGCCCCGCCGTCTCGACGTGGAACCAGCCACGATCGGCGAGCAGGCGCTCAAGCACCAGCCATAGGCCATGCAGTCCGCCCCAGATCACGAAGTGCCAGGCGGCGCCGTGCCAGAGGCCACCGATCAGCATGGTCAGCAGCAAATTGCGCAGGGTCAGCCAGCGGCCTAGTCGATTACCTCCTAGAGAAATATAGAGATAGTCGCGTAACCAGGTCGACAGGGAAATGTGCCAGCGCCGCCAGAAGTCCGAGAAACCGATGGCTGCATACGGAAAGCGGAAATTGAGCGGTAGATAAAAACCGAGGCAGCGCGCAGCGCCGATCGCTGTCGTGGAGTAACCAGCGAAGTCGCAGAAAATCTGCCCGGCAAAGGCCAGAGTCCCGACCCACGCCCCCAGTGCAGTGACTTTTGCAGGATCGGCATAGGCAGCATCAGCGACCGGTGCGAAAATGCCATCGGCAAGCACGATCTTCTGGAACAAGCCCAGAATCATCAGGCTGATTCCGACACCCAGATTCGGCAGGGTGGTGCCGCGGGCTTGCGCCAGTTGCACGCGCATGTCGTGGAAGCGTACGATGGGACCTGCGACCAGCTGCGGAAAGAAGGCGACATACAGCGAGTAATCCCGCCAGCTGCGGATCGGTGTTTCCCGCCCGCGATATACGTCGATGGCGTAGGAAATCGACTGGAAGGTGTAGAAGGAAATGCCGACGGGCAATGCCAGCCCCATATCGGGGGCCTGCCAAGGGATTCCGAAGCGTTCCATTGACCACGCCACGTTGCCGAGGATGAAATACTGGTATTTGAAGGTGGCGAGGATCCCGAGATTGACTGTGAGCGAAAGCCGCAGCCACGGTAGCCTGTCTCCTAGGTGCGACAAGCTTGCCATGCGTTGGGCCAGCCACCAGTCCAGCGTGCATGAAAACATCAGCAACAGGACGAAAGGCGGATTCCACGCAGCATAAAAAAGCCAGCTCGCCGCCAGCAGAAAGGCCTTGCGGGCAGTCCACGCACGGATCGCGTTGCTGATCGCAAGGACCGAGAAAAAAAAAATCAGAAACGTCAGCGAGTCAAAGGGCATAGTTGGGCTGCACCCTTAGTTCGTACTGATGACGCGAGGCGCATCGGCACCCATGCTCTCGGCGATTCTGGAGAAATCCCAAGATCAGCATACCCGCCAACTGCACGTTGGGTATTGGTGATTGCCGTGAACCGCACCACCGGGCCTCGGTTTCAAGCTTCCCGGATGGCGCGCAGCGCCAATGAAAAACTCACTGGGAAGCTTTCGAAGCTTCCGCCTCGCGCAGCACCCGATCACGCAGAGCGATCACCGCGGCGCCATCCACCACGACCTCCAGTTGCCGCAATTCAGCCATGATGCGGTCAGTCCGGGACTTCTTCCATTCGGCCTCCAGCCCGGCCACGATCAAGGGCACCGCTTCGTCGCGGCTGCGCAAGCGACTCGGCTCTGAGGCAACCAACCGCACCACGACGGTAGCCGCCTCTTCCTGGAAGGTGGCGGTATCCCCGGCAGCCTGCAGCTGATCAACGGCTTCCCAGAAGCGTGGCTCGAAATCCATCTGTCGATCCGCCGCAACACTCACATTCTGGACGGTCGCACCGAGCAGGGTCGCCAATTCGGTGAATCCTTCGGCAGAATAACTAGGGTCCAATTCCCGCTCCAGTTTCTTGCTCTCGGTGCGCAAGAGCTGGACCTGTTTTGTGGCCGGAATGCGCCATTGCTCCGGGTTAGCCGCATGGCGTTCAACCGCGAAACGGCTCAGGTCCGGTGGAGTCCCGATGGCCTGCGCCATGTAGGCTTCCGCCAACCTGGCGTCTCGGGCCAGCGGATCTTCGGCGGGGGGCGCTGCCGCGGCGGGTGACGACCCGGCACGGGAGGCGAGGATCCGGTTGAAAAGGATGCTCTCAATAAGCTGGGACATTAGATTCGGATTGGCGACGAGCGCAGCGCGCTTGCCAGAGTTAGCCGCCGCTAACGCCAGAACAATATCCCGCTCATGAACGACATGCTCTCCACTGGATGCCAAAATGGTTTCCGTCGCGTGGCTTGTCGTTGAGATCAGCAGCGCCAATAGTGGTCCGGCAAGGCGGATCATGGCGGTCATTCCGCGCGGCTCACTTCACCTGTTTTTGGTGCTACAAAACCCTGCCAGCGAATCAGTGCGCTGCAAGGATACTCAGAGCAGCTCCCTAGCGGCCCGGGGGCGCCAGCGGTCACGGCATTTCCGGCAGTGACGTTAAAGTAATAGATACCGCCAGCCTCCAAGAGGCAACCAGCACCTACAAAACTCCAACTGAGACCAGCGCTAACCCCAGGGCCTGCTCGACAAGGCGTCCCATAGTCATGTGGGCAACGGCTAATTGAGATTGTCGCGCTGCCGTTGCTGCCTGGGACGCCTAGATTGTAGACATCATCAATGGCAACACCCCCTGTTTGGGATGCACCGGCAGCCAGATTGGCGGTGAATTGAAGAGCCCTCGACTCGGCAAAACCTACGGAAACAAAGCGCTGGTTTCCAGAGGGTGGGAAAGAACTCGAGCCGCCCGGGCAGCCAAAAGTCGAACACAAGAAAGTTGTCGTCAACCCATACCCCGCCGGCGGCGCGTTGACGCCCGAGCAATTCGTCGGGTTGCTGACCAGCGATACGCTGGTGGTCTGCGTCACCTGCGTGCTGTCAGTGCCGGTGCAGCGCAGACCGTAGGTCAGGGTGCTCGGTGCCACGCCGTTGGCCTGGATGGTGCGGCTGCCGCTGGAGGGCAGCAGGCCGATGGCCGTCCATTCCGAGGGGCCGCTAATGGCCTGGCACGGCAGGCCGGTCGTGGGCACGTTGGTGGTCGTCCAGCTCAGCGTGATCTGGGTGCCCGGCGTCACCGAACTTGGCGTCGCCGTGAAAGACGTGATCGCCGGCGTCGTGCTGGTCTGCGTGCATTGGAGCACGGACTCACTCAACGACCGCACGGTCACCGACCCGTCCGCCGGGTTGATCGCGATGGCCGCGCGACCCGGGGTGCTGTTGAGCGGGACGCGGGCACCGCCTCCGGTGCTGCCGTCAATGCTCATGCAGACCTGGCCTTGGGCGCAGCTGGTGATGTTCTGGGCGTGGACCACGCCTGGTAGCAGCGCGAGGGACGCGCAGGCGGCGAGGGCGGCGGTGAATCGATTCATGAGTCCTGGATCCATCCGGATGCGGGTAGCGGAGTAGTCTGTGGCGGCGGTTACAGTCCGTCAACCGCGAGGTGTGGGGTGTTGGCGGCAGCTTCAGTACGCGAAGGTCTCGAACACCGGGGCGACGCTGTGGTTCCACGCGCCGTGGTAGAGCGCCAGCTTTCGTTCGGCCGGGCACTGACCGGCATCGAGAATCTCCAGCAGCGGTTCGAGGTAAATCCGCTCGTCGGCGCCGTGCCGATTCAGTACGCCGCGGGCCGCCAGGCCACGGGCCGCCAGCGCCACGACCTGCTTGGCCAGATCGAGCACGGTGCCGCTCCGGAAGGGTGCACCCAGCGCGAGCCTCGGCACGTTGCGGCGCAGCTGCTCGCGCTCCTCCGAGGTGATCGTCATGGCCAGCGCGTGGGCTTCGGCCAGCGTGGCCGGGTCGTACAGCAGCCCGACCCACAGGGCGGGCAACGCGCAGAGCCGTCCCCACGGGCCGCCGTCGGCGCCGCGCATTTCCAGATAGCGCTTGAGCCGGACTTCCGGGAACGCGGTAGTCAGGTGCGAGGTGAAGTCCGAGATCAGCGGCCGCTCGCCCTCGAAGCCGGGCAGGCGGCCGGCCATGAAGTCCCGGAAGCTGCGGCCGGCCACGTCGTGGTACTCGCCGTCGCGATAGACGAAGTACATCGGGACGTCGAGGATGTAGTCCAGATAGCGCTCGTAGCCGAAGCTGTCCTCGAACACGAAGGGCAGCATGCCGGTGCGATCCGGATCGGTGTCGGTCCAGACGTGGGCGCGGGTGCTCAGCAGGCCGCTGGGCTTGCCCTCGCGGAACGGCGAGTCGGCGAACAGCGCGGTGGCGACGGGTTGCAGCGCCAGCGAGGTCTGGAACTTGCGGATCATGTCCGCTTCGCTGTCGTAGTCGAGGTTGACCTGCACCGTGCAGGTGCGGGTCATCATGTCGAGCCCCAACTGGCCGCGTGTCGGCATGTACCGGCGCATGATCGCGTAGCGGCCCTTCGGCATCCACGGCATGTCCTCGCGGCGCGACTCCGGATGGAAGCCCATCCCGAGAAAGCCCAGGCCCAGCGGATCAGCGACGGAGCGGACTTCGCTCAGATGCTGCGTGACCTCGGCGCAGGTCTGATGGATGTTCTCCAGCGGGGCGCCGGACAGCTCGAACTGGCCCGCCGGTTCCAGCGTGATCGAACACTGCTCGCGCAACAGGGCGATCGGCTGGCCGTGTTCGAGCACGGGCTCCCAGCCGTAGCGGGTGAGGCCATCCAGCATCGCGCGGATGCCGCGCTCCCCGTCATAGGCCGGCGGACGGTGATCGTCATGATTGAAGCCGAACTTTTCATGCTCGGTGCCGATGCGCCAGGCTGCGGCAGGCTTCTCGCCGCTGGCAAAGTAGTCGAGCAGTTGCTGACGATGCTCGATCACGGGGTCGGCGGCAGAGTGGGGCATGTGCAGATCCATCACGGGAGGGCGACTGGGCGTGACCGGCGCAAGCGCAGGACACAGGGTGCTGATCGTGCCCAAGTACGGGCCTCGCCAGCCACCTCGAGGGTGGTGGCGAACCTGCGCCGTCTCAAGCCCGGATGTTGCACAAGGAACGCGGATGATTGCGAAGGGCTGTGGGTCGAGGACAAGGCGCGAGAAGGAAGCAATAGCTGAGCTATTGCGACGCCGAGCAACGCAGTCGTCGACCCACAGACCGAGCGAGCGCCGCGTTAGCGTCGGCTGGCGAGCCGTTTCGTCCTTCCGGGGCGCCATGGCTGAGAAACCTCATCACAGCACCAAAGTCGAGGTCGGTCGACGCGCCTTGTGCAACATCCGGGCCAGGTGGCCGTTGGTCATGCTGTTGATGGTTTTTTCGGTGTTGGCGCAGGCCGAGACGCCGAATGTCCTGCATCGCGGGCTTGGTCCGGAGCCGGACACACTGGATCCGCAGCGTGCGCAGGGCCTGTCCGCGCAGATTCTGCTGCGCGACACGCACGAGGGTCTGACCCGCGAGGACGCCGAGGGCCGGATCGTTCCGGGCGCTGCGGCAAGTTGGGAGGTCAGCGGCGACGGTCTGATCTGGCGTTTTCAGCTGCGGCCGGGCCTGCGCTGGGCCGATGGCCGCGCGCTGACTTCGGCGGACATCGTTGCGACGTTGCGTCGGGCGGTCGATCCAGCCACGGCTGCCCCTTATGCCGATGCGCTGCGGCTGATCGACGGGGCCGATGCGATCCTCAAGGGATCCGCGCTGCCCGATACCCTGGGTGCGGCTGCCGAGGGCGGCTCGGTCGTGCTTCGCCTGGTGCGTCCGCGCCCCGATTTGCCCGCGCGTCTGGCCCTGCCGATTGCCATGCCGAATCGACTGGACGGGCAGGGACGACCGATCGGGACCGGGCCGTACCGGCTGCGCGAGCAGCGGCCGCACAGTCATCTTGATCTGGAGCGCAATCCGCACCACTGGAATGCCGCGGCGGTGCCGATCGAGCGGGTGCGCTGGCACATCACCGAGGATGCCGGCATCGAGGCCCGTCGCTTCGCGGCTGGCGAGCTGCATCTGACGCAGACGGTGCCACCCGGGCGGCGGGATCAGCTGGCGGCGCGCTACGGCGACGCACTCCGAATTGCGCCGGCCTACGGCACCTTCTTCATCGGCCTCAATCTGCGCCGTCCGCCCTTCAAGGACGCGCCGGCATTGCGCGAGGCTTTGTCGCTGGCCATCGACCGCGAGCGGCTGGTGCGCTCGATTACCGGACTCGGCGAGGCACCGGCGACCCATCTGCTGCCGCCGGGTCTGGGCGGTGAGCCGCCCGATTGGGCCGGCTGGAGCACGGAGCGTCGGTTGGCCGTGGCGCGCCAGCGCTATGCCGACGCCGGCTACGGTCCGGACCGGCCGCTGACGCTGGAGTTGCGTTTCAACACCAGCCTCGTGCATCGGCGCACGTTGCTGGCCGTCGCGCTGATGTGGGAGGAGGCACTCGGTGTGCGCACGCGCTTGCGCAACGAGGAGTGGAAGGTGTTCGTGGCGACCCGTCGTGCCGGTGTGGTGACGCAGGCCTTCCGCGGCGGCTGGAATGCCGATCTGGCCGATCCGCTGGACTTCCTGCAGCTCTACGAGTCGCAGAGCGGGCTGAACTACAGCGGCCATGTCGACGCGGCCTACGACGCCCTGGTCGACGCTGCGCGACACGGGCTCGATCCGGCGCTGCGCCTCGTACAGGTGCGTGCGGCGGAAGCGCGGCTGATGCAAACCCATGCGCTGATTCCGCTGTACTTCTACACCACCCGGCGACTGGTCTCGCCGCTGCTGGAGCCGCCAGTGCTGAATCCGCTGGACCGTCAACCCAGCGCCAGCCTGCGCTTTCGGGAGGTCTCGAGGTGAGCTGGCCGCTGTTGCTGGCCACTCGACTGGTGCGCGCCCTGCTGACGCTCGCGGTGCTCGCGGCGGTCGCGCTGGCGCTGCTGCGGGCAGCGCCCGGCGGGCCCTTCGATCAGGAGCGGTTGGCCGCCCCGGAGGTGCAAGCCGAGCTGGCGCGGCGCTACGGCCTCGACCAGCCCTTCCATCGGCAATACCTCGACTACGTTGCCGGAGCGATCCGCGGCGACTTCGGGCCCTCGTACCACTACGTCGATCGCGACGTGGGCTCGTTGATCGCCGATGGCCTGGCCGTGACGCTGCCGCTGGCGGGGATCAGCCTCGTGCTGTCGCTGATCCTGGCGACGGCGTTGTCGGGGCTGGCGGTCAGTGCCGGTGCCAGCGTCGATCGGCTGGTGCGCGGGACGGCGAGCGTCAGTGCTGCCCTGCCGAAGTTCGCGCTGGCGCCGCTGCTGGTGCTGCTGTTTGCGGTGACGCTGCAGTGGCTGCCGGCAGCCGGCATGACCGCAGGCTGGCGCTCCTGGGTGCTGCCGGTGCTGTCATTGACGTTGCCGCAGGCGGCGCTGCTGACGCGAGTGTTCCGGGCGCTGTGGCTGCAGGCACTGACCGACGACGCGGTACAGGCCGCCGCCTTGCGGGGCCTGTCGCGAGCGCGGCTGATCGGTGTTCACGCCCTGCGCCTCGCGCTGCCGCGCAGCGTCGGTGCACTGGTGCCGGTGGCAATCGCGTTGTTCACCGGCTCGGCCGTGGTCGAGACGGTCTATGCGCTGCCGGGACTCGGGCGACTGCTGGTGGCTGCGGCGCAGAACCGCGATTACACGCTGACGCTGGGTCTGGTGCTGACGGTCGGCGCGATCGTGCTGACGATCAGTCTGCTGGCGGATCTGCTGTTGCGCGTGCTGGAGCCGCGCATGCGGCGCTGAGGCGCAGTTCGCTCAGCTCGGCTGCATCGGAGCGCGGTGCGCCGAGCGGGTCCGGCAGGCGCCGAACCCGCTCGCCCGTCAGAAGTTCGGCTTGTCCGGCTCGGCGTGATAGCGCTCCAGCGATGCGACGATCTCGCGCTTGGCTTCTTCGGCGCCCAGCCAGCCTTCGATCTGCACCCACTTGCCCTTTTCCAGGTCCTTGTAGTGGGCAAAGAAGTGGGCAATCTGGTCGAGCGTGATCTGCGGCAGCTGCCGCACCGAGTCGATGCTGGCGTACAGCTCGGTGACCTTGTTCACCGGCACCGCGATGATCTTGTAGTCCTCGCCGGCTTCGTCGCGCATTTTCAGCATGCCGACCGGCCGGCAGCGAACGACGGAGCCGGGAATCAGCGGCACCGGCATCATCACCAGCACGTCGACCGGATCGCCATCGCCGCAGAGGGTGTGCGGGATGTAGCCGTAGTTGACCGGGTAGCGCATCGCGGTGCTCAGCACGCGATCGACGAACACCGCGCCGGAGGCTTTGTCGACTTCGTACTTGACCGCTTCGCTGTTCATCGGAATCTCGATGATCGCGTTGATGTCATTCGGCACGTCGCGGCCGCTGCTGACCAGACTCAGACCCATGGGAGCTCCTGTCGAAGTGAAATGAAGAGGGTTGCGGCGATGGTGACCGTCTTGCCGCGAACCCTCAAGCAGAAAGCCCCAGACTTTCGTCCGGGGCTTTCCGCCTCCCTCACTGCATCACGCCGTCGCCGGCATTGACTTCAGCTCAGAACTGCAGGCTCCAGGAATCGACGAAGCCGGTGTCACCCGCGGCGTTGTCGTTGACGCGCAGGCGCCAGCTGCCGTTGGCCGGCGAGCCCGACGCATTCACCGTGTAGGTGGTGATGATGTTGTCGGCGCTGCCACCCGTGCGGTTGTGCAGGACGTAGACCACGCCGGTCGGCGAGATCAGGTCGACCTTCAGGTCGCCGATATAGGTGTGGATGATCCGCACCGCGACGCGCAGACCGGTCGGGGCGTTGCCGGTGCGGCCGGTGACGCTGATCGGGCTTTCGACCGTGGTGTTGTCGCGGATCTGGTAGTCCGTCAGGTTCTGGAACAGGCCGGTCGGCGGCGGGGTGGTGCCACCACCGCACTGGTTCAGGACTAGATTGGCGTCGACGATGCCGGTGCCGCAGCCCGAGCAGGTCTGCACGAAGGGACGGACGCCGGCGCGGAGCGCGGCTTCGACCTGGGCCGGGGTGCGGCTGCAGCTGGACAGCAGCAGGGCGGCCATGCCGGCGACGTGCGGGGTCGCCATCGAAGTGCCCTGGTACCAAGCGTAGTTCTCGGCGCCCGGCGTGGTGGTGCCGGCGTTGAGGGTCGACAGCACGCCGTTGGTGGTGCCCGAGCTGGTCTGGCCACCCGGGGCGGCGACGTCGACGACGGTGCCGAAGTTCGAGTAATTGGCCTTGCCGCCGAGGTGGTTGGTCGCGGCGACGGTGACGACGCCGGAGCAGTTGGCCGGGGTGGCGTTCGAGGCATTCACGTTGCTGTTGCCGGCGGCGACGATGACCGTCGAGCCGCGGCTGTTGGCGCCGTTGATCGCGTTCTGCATTGCGGTCGAGCAGGCGCCGCCGCCACCCAGCGACAGGTTCTGAACCTGTGCGCGGGCCGAGGTGGCCAGCGTGGTCGCGCCAGTGACGGTGCCGCCCGACGCCCAGGTCACGCCGTCGGCGATGTCGGAGATCGAGCCGCCGCAGCGACCGAGCACGCGTACCGGCATGATGCGGGCGTTGTAGGCCACGCCGGCGATGCCGCGAGCGTTGTTGGTGACCGCGGCGATCGTGCCGGCGACGTGGGTGCCGTGCCAGCTGGAGTTGCTGGCCGGGCAGCCGCTGCCGGTGGACCAGTCGCCTTCATCGGCCGGGTTGCTGTCGCGGCCGTTGCCATCAAGCGCGGTGGTCGCGCTGGAAATCATGTCCCAGCCAGCGATCACGTTGGCGTTCAAGTCGCTGTGGCTGACGATGCCGGTGTCGAGCACGGCGACACGGATGCCGGTGCCGGTGGCGCGATCCCAGGCCGGTTCGGCGTTGATGCCGACCGTGGCGCTGCGCAGATGCCACATCTGCGAATAGTTGGTGTCGTTCGGGACCAGCAGCGGATACACCCACGCGTCCGGCTCGACCGCGACCACGCCCGGATCACGGGCCAGCGTCTCCATGACGTTCATGATGACCGCGTGCGGCACGCCCACTTCCTCGCTCGCACCGCCCTTCTTGGCAACGGCATCGGAGGCAGCGGCGGCGACTTCGACCAGCACGCCACCCTCGCCGAGGGTGCGGACATAGCGGAGGTTCTGGCCGGTGGCGCGGGCAGCGCCGTCCAGCGTGCGGGACAGTTCGGCGGCATCGCTGTTGCGCAGGTCGCCGCCGTCGAAATGGACGATCACGCGGCTGACCGGGCGCGGGTCGGCATACAGGGCGGAAGCGTTGACCTTCTCGGCGATCGAAGCAGGCTGCTTGGCCGACGGCTCACCCTTGGTGTCGAACGATTGCGCGCCAGCCAGCGAAGCGATGGACAGGCTCAGGGCAGCGACCAACAGACGAGTACGAATCACGTTCACGCTCCAATCCTTCTCAGAGTTACGAGGCAGTTCTGTCGACTTTGACGGTGGCGGCAACGGCCAGCGGCCGGGCTGCCGTCCCCGCGAGCGCTCCGAGTTCGGCCTTCAGGCCGGCTGAGCTCGCGGTGAACGGTCATAGTTGGCAACACTGCCGAGAGAGTCGTCAACAGGCCATTGCGGCGCATATTGCTGCGCTGCAGCGCAAAAAACGTGAACTGATCGACGTTTTGGCGGCTTTTGGGCTTCTGAACCATCGTTCAGCTCTTGCATGTCGTGCTGCAGTGCAGCAAAGGATGTGTCAGTCATCCTGGCGAAATGATCTAGTGATAGGTCATACGTCCCGGATCCGACCGCGTGGGTCGGCTGCGGGGCCGCGGATGGGCGGCAATCGACGTGCTGCGGCAGTCCCTGCAGAGCCGCGTCATGCTGCGGCGCACCGTGAAGACGGACCCCGGCCGAAGGGCCTGTTTCTGCCCCTCTTGCGACGGCGTATCGTTCGCGCTCGGCTGCCGCAGGGGCGGCATGGCAGGGGGTTGCAGGTGCAGCATGGAGTCGTGCCCGCCGCGGAAGATCTGGATCGCGCCTGCCGCGAACTGAAACAGCACGCACTCGGGCTGGCCCGGGCCTGGCAGGACCTGCGCCGCGGCGGCTGGTCGGCGGCGCAGTTGCGCCCGGTGCAGACCGCAACCCGCGCGCTGGAGCGCGGCTGCGAGCGACTGCGGCTGGGTTCACTGCAGCGCCGCGCCCGCGACCTCGGCGACCTGCTCGGCAACTACACCGACATCACGCCCGACGCCGGTCAGTTCAAGTCGCTCGAAGCGCAGCTTTCGGCGCTGTCGAGCAGTGCGCTGGCGCTGGATCTGGCCGCGCTGCTGCCGAATCTGCCGCTGCACCGAGCCGCCAACGAGGTGCCGGCCGCGCCTGCATTGCCGGCGCCGCTGCCGATCCGGCGACGGATGCCGAAGACCGTGCTGGTCCTGCGCGCCAGCGAGGATCTCGCCCGCGGCGTCGATGCGGCGCTGGCCGAACGCGGCTTCGAGGTGCTGAGCCTCGCCACGCCGCAGCAGCTGGCCGACTGGCTGCAGACCGCGTTGCCGGCCGCGGCGGTGATCGATGCCCGCTACCTGCATGCGCTCGGCCGGCAGATCGGCGCGCTGAAGGCGCAGTCGGTGGCCGAAGTGCAGGACGCCGCGGTGGTGGTGGTGTCGGGTCGCCGCGATCTGGGGCGCAAGCTGCTGGCGATGCGCAACGGGGCGCGGGCCTACTTCGAGGAGCCCTTCGACACGCTGGAACTGCTGGCGCAGCTCGGTGCGGTGACGCTGGCGCCTGCGCCGCGCAGTCGCCGGCGGGTGCTGTGTCTGGCGGCCGAGGCGGGCGAGGCCAGCGACTGGGCGCGCTGGCTGGAGGATCTCGGCGTCGAGACGCGGGTCGAGCTGGAGCTGGCGGCGGTCGAGCCGGCGCTGATCGAGTTCGCGGCTCAGGTGCTGGTCGTCGATCTGCGCCACAACAGCGGCGCGGTGCTGGCGCTGGTCGAGGCGCTGAAGTCGCAGCAACGCTGGCATGCGCTGTCGGTGGTCGCGGTGGGCGGCAGCAATCAGCTCGCCGCCCGCGAACGCAGCATCGCCGCTGGTGCCGACGAGTACCTGCTGGACCCGGTCAAGGCCCGCCACCTGCTGAGTGTGGTCAAGTCGCGGATCGAGCGACTGGAGCGACTGGGCGCGCATCGGCCCGGCAGCAGCGTCGACGGCCAGATCCTGACCCGCCGCGCAGTGATCGAGCGGGCCGGGCAGGTCGTTGCGGCGGCGGATGCGGCCTTGCTGTTCCTCGCCCTCGACGAGGCGGAGGCGCTGGTCAACAGCCTCGGTGTGGTCGGCATCAGCGAGCTGGACGCCCAGCTGGTCGATCTGGTTCGACGATGCCTGGAGCCCGGCGATGTCGCGGCACCGTTCCATGATGGCGCGATGGTCGCGCTGGCCCGCCGCGAGGAACTGTGCGGGGTGATGGAGCTGGCCGAGCGGATCCGTTCGGCGGTGGAGGAGACGCGCTTCACCGTGGCCGGTCGGGCGCTGACGCTGCGGCTGAGCGCCGGACTGGCCAGCCTCGCCGACGCCGGCGGTGGCGCCGAAGCCGCCCTGAAGAACGCGCGGGCCGCGATCGCTGCCGCACGCCACCTCGGCGGCAATCGCAGCATCTGGTACGAGCCGCAGCGCTCGACGGTGGCGCCGACCCGGCAGCCCCGGCTCGATGCCGGTGTCGGCGCGGTCTTCGACTGGCGCCGCGCCGAACTGCGGCTGCTGTTCCAGCCCCTGCTGCCGCTGGTCGGTCGCCTGACCGGCCAGTTCCTGCTGCGGCCGAACTGGCGCGTCGGCGATGGTGCGCTGGCCGAATACCCGGCCATCGAAGCCGCCGCGCGGCGGCGCGATCAGGGGATCGAGCTGGACCGCAGTCTGATCCAGGCGACGCTGGAGGCTCGCCACACGGCCCTGCGCCACGGCCGGCAGACGCGTCTGCTGCTGGACCTCGGTTCTGCGCTGCTGGCCGATTCGGACTTCCCGGGCTGGCTGCAGGCCGCACTGACCCGTCACCAGCTGGCCGGACCCGGGCTGACGCTGCTGTTCGCCGGCGACACCGTTCTGGCGCAACAGGACGCCTTTCGCGCCCAGGCCGAGGCGCTGCGGCCGATCGGCGTCCGCATCGGCATCGATGGCCTGAATCCGGAGCACGCGCTGACCCGGCAGCTGCGCGGACTGCCGGTCGACTTCATCGTGCTGGCCGAGGGCCTGTGCAGCGGGGTGGATCTGCCGGCCAGCACGCCCGACGCCGCGCTCGCCACGCTGTTGCGGCGCATCCGCGAGGCTGGTGCGGTCTGCGTGGCCACCGGGATCGAGCGGCTGGCCCAGCTCGATGCGCTGAAGAAGCTGCGGGTCGATTACGCGCTGAGCGCGAATCTGGCGCCGCCGCAGGCGCAGATCGAGTTCGACTTCAACCGGCTGCAGAAATGAGCGCCGCGCACGACCCGGTGTTTCCGCCGGCGCGATCGCGGCCCTTGCCCTATGTCGACCGGCTGGCCCTGCGCGAGCGTTCGGCCATCCACCGGATCGTGCTGCACTGCACCGAACTGCCCGACCTCGCAACCGCGCGCGCGTACGGCGAGCGCGTGCACTACGACGACGGCACCGGCAACAGCGGGCACTACTACGTCGATCGCGACGGCCACACGGAGTGCTGGGTGCCGGTCGAACGGGTCGCCCATCACTGCCGCGGCCAGAACCCGGGCAGCGTCGGTATCGAGCTGGTCAACCGCGGCCGCTACCCGGACTGGCTCTACAGTGGTCATCAGGCGATGACCGAGCCGTATCCGGCGGCACAGATCGACGCGCTGGTGGCCTTGCTGAAGGCGCTGGCCGCGGCGCTGCCGATCGTCGACGTGGCCGGTCACGAAGACCTCGACACCGCCAAGGTCCCGGCCGAGGACGACCCCACCGTGATGGTGCGGCGCAAGCGCGATCCGGGGCTCCTGTTCCCGTGGGCGGCAGTGCTGGCTGCCAGCGGACTAACGCGTTTTCCGCCGACATGATCCTAAAAACCGCAGTTGACCGCTTTGCAGAACCGTCAGGCTCCTGACTTGAAGAGACTTTTCGGACACCTGCGGGTTCTCCTGTTGGGTGAGGCTCGCTACGTGGTGGATTGCACGCTTCCAGCGGCGCATGGCGGCGTTGCAACTCGTTGGAATAGAGAAACTATTCCGCCTCGTTGCGCCTTGCCCTGCACCACCGGAAGCGCACACTCCACCACGTCCAACTGCGGTTTCTAGGATGACCGAGAGCTACGAAGAGATTTCCGCACCGTGGCCGGGTTATCGCCGCGGTCTGTATGCGATCACGCCGAGCATCGGCGCCGATGGTGAGCAGTGGTTGCGCAAGATCGATCAGGCGCTGGACGGCGGCATCGTGATGCTGCAGATCCGCGACAAGACCGCCGAGCCGGACTTTCTGGAGCACTACGCCGGCCGCGCGGTGGAGCTGTGTGCCGCCGCCGGCGTGCCCTGTCTGATCAACGACGATCCGGCCCTGGCGCGACGGCTGCGTGCCCAGGGCGTGCACGTCGGCCAGGAGGACGTCGGTGTACGCGAGGCGGCCCGTCGGCTCAGCGCCGACGCGATCATCGGCGCCAGTTGCTACAACAGTGTCGTGCTCGGTCAGCAGGCGGCCTATGCCGGCGCCAGCTATCTGGCCTTCGGCGCCTTTTTCCCGTCGCCGACCAAGCCGAACGCCCCGGTTGCCAGTCGGCGGCTGATCCAGCCGGCCAAGGTCTTCGGCTTGCCGGTGGTGGCGATCGGCGGCATCACGCTGGATACCGCGCCGGAGCTGATCGAGGCCGGCGTCGACCTGCTCGCGGTCATTACCGACCTGTTCGGCGCCGACGACATTCGCGCCCGCGCCCGGGCATACGCCAGGCTGTGCCGTTGAGGGCGCGTCATTCCCACGGCGGTTTCCCGGGTGCACCTGCACTTGCCGCCGCGACCCCTCCGGCGTAGCGTCGGCCGACGGCCTGCCGAGGCCGGAATCAAGGAGACTCGATGCGGCCCCTGAGCGGACTGGATGCCGGCTTCCTCTATCTGGAAACGCCGGAAACCCCGATGCATGTCGGCAGCCTGTGCCTGCTGGAGCCGCCGGCCGGCAAGGGCAGCTATGTCGAGGCGGTGCGCGAGCATCTGCGCGCCCGGCTGCATCTGGCGCCGCTGCTGTATCAGCGGCTGACGCTGATGCCGCTGGACCTCGGCCACCCGGTCTGGACCGATGCCGGTGAGGTCGACCTCGACTGGCACATCCAGCACCGCAAGCTGAAGCGCGGCGAGGACGTGATGACGGTGGCGGCCGAGCTGCACGCCGAGCGGCTGGACCGTTCGCGGCCGCTCTGGCAGTTCACCGTCATCGAGGGCCCGAAGGTCCTCGCGCTGCACACCAAGGTGCATCACGCCGCCCTCGACGGGCAGGCCGGGGTCGCGTTGGCGCAGGCGATGCTGGACCTGAGCCCGGTGCCGCGGCCGGTACGTCCGCCGGCGGAGAAGCCGGAGGTCGCCGCGCCGGGCACCCGTGAGCTGCTCGGCACCCTGTTCGACAGCACGCTGGGGCAGGTCGCCAAGATCGTGAAGGCCGTGCCGGACGCCCTGCGGCTGGCCGGGCAGACCCTGAAGCAGGCACCGAAGCCGACCCTGGCCTCGCTGAAAGGATTGCGGCAGCGCTGGCTGGCGCCGCGCACCCTGCTCAACGGCCAGATCGGCGCCGAACGGCGTTTCGGCGCGTGGCGCATCTCCCTGCGTGAGGCCAAGGCGCAAGCCGCCGCGCTGGACGCCACCGTCAACGACTGGCTGCTGCTGCTGGTCGGCGGCGCGCTGCAGCGTTACCTGATCGGGCGCGGCGAACGACCGACGCGTTCGCTGGCGGCCGCCGTGCCGATCTCGCTGCGCGAAGCCGGCGAGGCCGCGCAAGGCAATCAGGTCACCATGTTGCCCTGCACGCTGGGCACCAGCCACCGCACCCTCAAGGGTCGGCTGAAGGCGATCCAGGCGCAGATGCAGGGCCTGAAGGACGCGACCCGCGAAGCCTCCAGCCTGATCCCGACCGACTTTCCCTCGCTGGGCGCGCCGTGGCTGATCGGTGGCCTCGCCCAGCTGGCCGCGAAGACCCGGCTGGTCGAGCAAGTACCGCTGCCGGTGAATCTGGTGGTCTCGAACGTGCCCGGCCCGCCGGTGCCGCTGTACCTGGCCGGCGCGAAGGTGACGCACTACTACCCGATCTCGATCGTGATCCACGGTCTGGCGTTGAACGTGACCGTGCACAGCTACGCCGGCGAGTTGGACGTCGGCCTGATCGCCGCGGCCAGTGCGGTGCCCGATCTGGCGCCGCTGATCGCCGCTTTCGATGCCGAAGCCGCGGCGATCCTTGCCGAGGTGCTGGCACCCAAGCCGACCCGCAAGCTGCGGGCAAAGCCGGCTTCAGCGCCGAACCCGCGCCGTCGCGCCGGTCCCGAATCCGCGGCTCAGGCCGCGTCGCCCGACCCTGCGGCCAAGGCCGCCCCACGCCGGCGTCGCCCGGCTGCCAAGGACTGACCAATGGCCCGCCCCCTCGCCCTGAATCTGCCCGCCGACATGACCGAGGCTCACCCGCACCACCATCACCACCCGCGCGAGCCGCATCCGGCCAAGCCCAGCCTGCTGAAGCTGCTGCTGGAGGCGCGTGCACCGGCCGAATGGTGGGCGGGCGTCCTGTCCCTGACTGCGCTGGGCGGCTGGCCGCGCGGCGACGGCCACCCCGTGCTGATCTTCCCGGGCCTCGCCGCCAACGACTGGAGCACCGTGCTGCTGCGTCAGGCGCTGTCGCAGCTGGGCTACACACCCTACGGCTGGGCGCAGGGCTTCAACGCCGGGCCGCGGCACGGCGTGATGGCCGGCTGTCTGGAGCGGCTGGACGAGATCGCCGAGCACCACAACGAGCCGCTGACGCTGATCGGCTGGAGCCTCGGCGGCATCTACGCCCGCGAGCTGGCCAAGCTGCGCACCGCGCAGGTCCGTCAGGTGATCACGCTGGGCTCACCGTTCCGCGGCTCGCCCGAGAAAACCCGCGCCTACCTGATGTTCCGGCTGCTGTCCGGGCACCGCATCCACCAGCAGCTGAAGTACCGAATCGCCGAGGCGCCGCCGGTACCGGTGACCTCGATCTACTCGCGCACTGACGGCATCGTGCCGTGGCCGCTGTCGCTGGAGCCGAAGGCCAAGCTGCGCGAGAACATCGCTGTGCCGGCCAGCCATTTCGGCATCGGCGCCAATCCGCTGGCGATCTACGCCATCGCCGACCGGCTGGCGCAGCCGCGCGGGGTGTGGAAGCCGTTCGCCCCGCAAGGCTGGCTGCGTGCCTGCTACCGACCGCACTGAGGCGGGCTTTCGCGTCCGCCACGGCGCGCTGGAACTGGACGCCGCCTGGCACGGCGATGCGGGCGAACCGCTGCTGGCGATCATGGGCCTGGCCATGCAGCGCACCGCCTGGCCGGCGGCGCTGATCCAGGCCTGGACCGCGCAGGGCTTTCGCGTCCTGACCTTCGACAACCGCGACATCGGCCTGTCCACCCGCTTCGACGGCGCGATCGCCGACGGCCCGGTGACCGCGCGACTGCGCTCGCTGGTCGGCCTGAAGGCCCGCACCGCCTACACGCTCACCGACATGGCCGCCGATGCCCGCGCCGTGCTGGATGCCGCCGGCGTGACCCGCGCGCACGTGGTCGGTGCCTCGATGGGCGGCATGATCGCTCAGCATCTGGCCCGCCTCGCGCCCGAACGCGTCGCCAGTCTGCACCTGATGATGACCACCAGCGGCAGCGGCCGTCTGCCGCCACCGAAGCCGCACGTGCTCAGCTGGATGCTGCGGCGTCCGCGCCGGGCTAGCCCAGAGGCTGCGGTGGCCTATCAGGTCGAGCTGTTCCGCCGGATCGGCAGCCCCGCCTGGCCGCTGCCCAAGGAAGAACGCCTCGCCCGCGCCTGGGCCAGTTACCGCCGCGCGCCGGCCGGCAGCGGCCCGGAACGCCAGCTCGCCGCCATCGCCGCCGACGGCTCGCGGCGCCACTGGCTGCCGCGGGCGCTGGCCGGCTTGCCGATCTCGATCTGGCATGGCGAAGCCGACCCGCTGCTGCAGCTCGCCCACGGGCAGGACCTCGCGAGGCTCTTGCCGCAGGCCCGCTTCGAGACCATCCCCGGCTGGGGCCATGACCTGCCCGAAGCGCTGGCCGAACGACTGGCCGCCGGCATCGCAGGCGTCGCCCTCGACCCCCGGAGGACCGCATGAACTCGCTCTACCTCGGCCTGATCTCCGGCACCAGCGCCGACGGCATCGACGCCGCGCTACTCGATATCGACGCCGACGGCCGGCTGCACTGTCGCGCCGGCCGCACCCATCCGTACCCGGCGGCGCTGCGCGAGGCGGTGCTGGACCTGCAGCTGCATCCGGAGCGGCCCGTGCAGCTGGATGCCTTGGGCCAGCTCGACGCCGGGCTCGGCGAGGCCTTCGCCGACGCCGCCGAAGCCCTGCTGGCCGAAGCTGGCGTCCCGTCCGCCGCACTCACCGCCATCGGCAGCCACGGCCAGACCGTCCGCCACCGCCCGCAGCTGAAGCCCGCCTTCACCCTGCAGCTGGGCGACCCCAGCCGCATTGCCGAGCGCCTGCGCCGCCCCGTGGTCGCCGACTTCCGCCGCCGCGACGTGGCGGCCGGCGGCGAAGGCGCCCCGCTGGTGCCGGCCTTCCACGCCGCGCTGCTGAAGCCGCTCGGTCGCGACGCCGCGGTGCTGAACCTCGGCGGCATCGCCAACTTGAGCCTCTACGACGCCGCGCACGACCGCATCAGCGGCTTCGACGTCGGCCCGGCCAACACGCTGCTCGACGCCTGGCATCGGCAGCACCGCGGCGGGGACTGCGACCGCGACGGCGTCTGGGCCGCCAGCGCCGACGCCGACGCCGCGCTGCTGGCCGACTGGCTCACCGACCCGTACTTCCGCCGCCCGCCGCCGAAAAGCACCGGCCGCGAACACTTCCATCTGGGCTGGATTGCCGCCCACCCGCGCGTGGCCACGTTGCCGCCCGCGGTCGTGCAGGCCACGTTGCTGGCGCTGACCGTTCAGAGCGTCATCGCCGCCCTCGCCGTCGTGCCCGGTCCGACCCCGGTCTACGTCCACGGCGGCGGCTGGCACAACCGCGCCCTGATGCAGGGTTTTCGCACCGCCCGACCGGACTGGTGCATCGACAGCACGGCGGCCCTCGGCGTCGATCCGGGCCACCTCGAAGCTGCCCTGTTCGCGTGGCTCGCCCACGAAACCTTGTCCGGCCGCCCCGGCAACCGCGTCGACGTCACCGGCGCCGCCGGCCCGCGCGTGCTCGGTGCGGTCTGGCCGGGTTAGTGTTCCAGAAATTTCTTCAATTAATTCCGCGTCTGTGGCCCCGATGCTGCGTTGCTCGGCGTCGCTGTAGCGCTGCTACAGCTTCCTTCTCGCGCCTTGCCTCGGGACCACACCACATTAGGGCGCCGCTGCGACTGGTCGTGACTTGCACACCGAAGCGGCGTGCTCTCAATGTTGTATCGAAAGCGCAAGTCAGAGGGGTCAGAGGGGCCTTGGTGTGGATCGCTGCCGCTGCTGAATTGCGCGCCTCGTGAACGCGCTGAGTTGGTCCAGCACAATTTGCACCGCACGGTTGGCCGCGATCACGCCACCGTAAGGATCTTCGCTCGCACTGGCCACACTCGCCTCGAAGTCGCCGCTGGCAATGACTCGACGGTGATCGCCATCAATCAAATATGCCCGCAACAGCAAGCGCACGTGGCTGGGGGTGGTGGAAAAATCCTGACGCAACATCACGATTTCGCTGTCCAATCGCAAATCCGCTGCAGCGCCGCTGGCGCTGCTGAAAACTGCGCTGAAATCACCACTCGCCGTCATCCGCGCGACCAGCAGTGGCGCCAGCATTCGTCCCGGCGTATCGACCCACTGGTTGCGCGAGAAGTATTGCAGGCGGTGCGCCTGGCGTACGTAGAGCATTCGTTGGCTGCCATAGCCTGCGGCGGCGCGCGGTGGACTGACGATCAAGGTCGGCGCCTCCGTGCTGCGCACCACCGGCGCTTCTGGCGCCGCCAGCGGCATGCTCTCGAGTGCATAGAACGACGGTTCTGGCGCTGGTTTCGGTAACAAGCCACTGCAGCCGCCGAGCAACGTGGCGCAGAGTGCGCCCGCGGTCAGTGAGCGGAAGTACGGTGGAAGTTTCATTGCGGAATCTCCGCGGCTGCTTCTGCTTCGCCCGGTCCGTCGGGCACCCGGCGGCGCCCAAAAATCAGGCCGTTGGGACTGCGCTCTGTCTGCTCTGCGACCCGTCGCATGGAAGCTGCAAGTTCATTGAGTTCATCCATCAATCGGCTGATTTCCGGCAGCGTTTGAGCACTGAATCGCGCCAGGTCGGCGCTGGTGGATTCAACCGATTGCCCTGCGGTCTGAATGACCCGTGTTGCCTCCGTGCCGAGATTTTCGATTGCCACGGCGCTGCGGCTGATTTGTGCTACCGCCGGTTGCAGTTGCGCGCTCAGCCGCACGCTATTTTCAAGTGTGGTGGCAGCGCTGGCGATTCCGCGATCAATCTCGGCTTCACGCGCCGAAATGGCGCGCGCGACGCGCGCAATGTCGTTCAGCGCAGTGCTGAAGTTGCGCCGATTTTCATCACTCAGGATCGCATCGACGTTGCGCGAGGTGCTATCCAGCTTGGCCAGCACTTTGGTCAGCACGTTCTCCAGTCGCGCGCTCAATGAGGGCTGTGTGGGAATCGTCGGCAATTCGCCCGGCTCTCGCGCGCGCAGCGGCGGGGAGTCTTTGTCGCCGCCATTGAGTTCCACGTAGGCAATGCCGGTGAGGCCCTGGGTGGTCAATACCGCAACCGTATCAACCTTGATCGGGGTGCCGCGCTCGATGGCAAACACCAGCCGCACCCGCTGCTGATTCTCCGGATCCAGGGTGATCGAGCGAACTTTGCCGACATCAACGCCCAGATATTTGACCGGTGCATTGAGATTCAATCCGCCGACGGATTCCTCGCTGATGGCCAGGTACAGGTCATACTTTTTCTGGAAGTCGCCTCCCGTCGCGATCCACAACACGCCCGCCACGATGGCCGCGCCAAGGACGAGCACGAAAGCGCCGACAACGGCATAATTCACTTTGGTTTCCATGGCGTCCCCGATGGCTGCACAGGCGTCGCATTCGCCCCGGTTTGCTGCGCCGCGCGTGCGCGCGGGCCTTCAAAAAATTGCCGCACCGCCGGCATCTCCAGCGCCGCCAACTCGTGCATGGATCCGACCGCCGCCACACGGCTGTCGGCGAGCACGGCCACGCGATCGGCCACTTGCCACAACGAATCCAGGTCGTGGGTGATCATCACGATGGTCAAGCCAAACAGCTCGCGCAGCTTCAGTACCAGCGCATCCACACCGCCGGCGCTGACCGGGTCCAGGCCGGCGGTGGGTTCATCAAGAAACAACAGTTCCGGATCAAGCACCAGCGCGCGCGCCAGTGAAGCGCGCTTCATCATGCCGCCGCTGAGGGCGTTGGGAAACTGCGCCCCGACGGCGGGTTCAAGCCCGGCCATGGCCAATTTCAAATCCGCCAGCGTGTCGATTAACGCGCTTGAAAGCTGCGTGTGTTCGCGCAGTGGCAGACCGACATTGTCGCGCACGTTGAGCGCGCCAAACAGGCCGCCATGCTGGAACATCACGCCCCAGCGCTTCTTGAGCGCACTGCTGTCGGACTCGCTCAAATTCGCCAGATCCTGGCCCAATACCGTGATGCTGCCCGAGGTCGGCCGATGCAGCAGGATCATTTCGCGCAGCAGGGTGGATTTTCCCGAACCGCTGCCACCGATGAGCGCAAAGATTTCCGCACGACGCACGGTCAGATCAATCTCGCGATGGACCACGTGCGCGCCGAAAGAGGTCGACAAGTTCTTGACCTCGATGACGATTTCGGCGTTGGTGTCGACCACGTCAGAGGTCCAGCGCGCTGAAGACGACCGAGAACAAGGCATCGGCGACGATCACGAGGAAAATCGCCTGCACCACGCTGCGGGTGGTCTGGCGGCCGACGCTGTCAGCGCCGCCGCGGGTACGAAAGCCCTGAAAGCAGCCAACCAACGCCACGATCAGTGCAAACATCGGCGCTTTGCCGATGCCGACAGTGAACGTCGACACCACGATGGCCTTGTTCAATCGCTCGATGAATTCGGCATAACCGACATCGAGCTGTTGGTGCGCCATCAGCATGCCACCGAGAACGCCCAGCGCATCGGCGAAAACCGTCAACAGTGGCAATGCAATCAATAGCGCGATGACTTTGGGCAGCACCAGCATTTCGATGGGCGCAATGCCAAGCGTGCGCATCGCGTCGATTTCCTCGGTCACCGCCATGGTGCCGATTTGCGCAGCGTAAGCCGAGCCGGAACGTCCTGCGACGATGATGGCAGTGATCAGCGGCGCAAATTCGCGCAGCATCGATACCCCCACCAGATCGGCCACGAAAATGTTCGCGCCATACTGACGCAGTTGGTCGGCGCCTTGGTAGGCAACGACTACACCCAACAGAAATGACAGCAGGCCGACAATCGGCAGGGCATTGAATCCGGCTTCGCGGATGTTGAACAGAATCGGCCGCCAGCGAATGCGCCGCGGTTGTTGCACGCATTTCAGCAGCGCGATGGCGGTTTCCCCGACAAAGCTCAGCAAGGCAAAGATCTCCTCCCAAGCGTCTGCAGCACCCCTGCCCAGGCTCGTCAGGCGCGAGTCGGCAGGTTCGGCAGTCGCGCTCGGACGCGCGGCCATCTCTTGCAGTTGTGTTTCGACCACTTGCAGTCGCTTGGTGAATGCCGGCTGCAGCCCGCTGAGGTTTGCGCCGGCCGTGCTGCCGCGCAGTCGTATCAAGAGAGTTTGGAGTAGCCACGCGCCTGCGGTGTCCAACGCCGTGATTTCGGCGCAGTCCAGTTGCAATGGGCCGTCGGCAGCCGGTTTGATCAATCTCAGCTGCGCCTCGATGGTGCCCAAGCGATGCACCGACCACGCGCCGCTGAGTTTGAGCCGTCCAGCGTCGCCTTGCGTGATCGCGGCGGCCGCAGTGGATGCGCTCATCTGGGCGGCGATCTAGTTGATGCAGCGATGCAGCTTCACCCAGAGATCCGAATGACCCGACCGTTCTCGTTGGACCTGGTGGCTGCCAGGCCAATCAGCATATGCTGAAAGCGAAATCCTCGCGTCCGTGAGTCGACCAGTCGCCGATTTCTTCCGCAAGCGGCCAACGATGGTGCCGATCTGGTCGTGGATCATTTGAGGCTCTGGCATCATTCGGGGCGCCAGTATTGCATTGCGGTGGCTTTCAGCTCGGTGCGATGGCGCACCTCAGCTGGCACTGATGTCGTATGTTCGGTAGCGAACCGAATAGGGACACGCGCGCGCCATATGCTCCGGCAGCGGCAAGTCTGGCCGGTCATCCGGCGCGGCTGAACAAGCTGCCTGCCAATCCGCCGTCAGCTGATGAGCCGATCTCCGGTGAAGCAGAACCAGCCCTGATGCAGGTGCCAGATCAAGTCATCAAAATCACCGGTTTCAAGCCACGCGCGATTTTTCAGTGGTGCGTCGCCGCAGTGGCGCAGTGGCGCCTCAATCCTTCGGTAACCCCGACCGACACGGCACCGCGAAGTCCACGTGGTAGTGCTCGTCGTGCCGCACCCACGGCGTGCGCCGCAGAAAGGGCAGGCGGCGCAGCGCAGGACCGCGGCGGGTCGCGAACAGCCGCTCCAGATACGCCACATCGAAAATCACCAGCCCGATCGGCGCCCCATGCCGCCGTCCCGCCCGATCCAGCTGATACAGATGCTCGGCCGTCGCCTCGAAGTCGATGGTCAGCCCATCCAGCCGCGCCTTCGCGTCGAACTCCAGGTCGTAGCCGTAGCGGGTGAACGGTGATGTCGGAATCGGCACGGACTTGCCGTCCGCATCCCGCACCGGCACGAAGAAGTCCACCGACAGCCCGTTCTGATGCGTCTTGTGCGGCCGGAAGCGCCCGCCCTCCGCCCAGCCAGTTTCGCCGTAGACGTACACCACCTCCGGCAGCGACTTCGCCGCCGCCGCATACGCCTCCGACACCACCGTCGCCACCCGGCTGTGCACATGCGTGCGCCCGAGCGTGATCGCCAGGCCGCTGTACGACGTGAAGTTCGGCCCGTCTTCCGGCAAGGCCACGCCATCGCGCAGCGCGCCGTTCGCGACCGTGCCGTAGCAGGTGCTTTCCTTGGCGATAGCGGACAGGGACAGCAGCCAGACGCTGATCACGAGCAGGCGCAGCATGGAGGCCTCGGGGCGAGTGGGGCCGGTGGAGCCTACCGATCCCGCGGGGCGGTGTTGCTGGGAGCCGGGTGTTCAACGTGAACGTTCTGTCCATCTGCAGCGTTCTGCTGCTGTCAGCCCTCTATCTGCTCGTCGGCTTCGCCCTCGAAAGCCGGCTCGGATGCGCGCAGTTCCGGGAGGTCGACGGCGTGCCAAAGGCGCGGAATCCAGGGTGCGCCTTCGGGTGCTTCGTCGGGGTCGTGATAGCGCAAGGCGTGCAGCAGCGGGCCGGCGCCGCGCCAGAGGCCGCGCGGGTCCTTGCGATAGTCGATGACCACCCAGTTGTCTGGTCGCCCGGCGCGTAGCGTGGAAGCCGTATTGGCCGCGATGGCCCTGGTTGCTGCTGCTTCGGAGGGCGTCGTTGCCGGACGCTCCGCATAGGCGCGAAAAAGCAGGCGCGTGTCGTCGTACATGCAAATCGAACCGTCGCCGCAGCCTGCAGCGATGGACGTGCCATCGGGGCTGAAGGCGACGCTGGTGACCCCACCCGCATGACCCTCGATCACCCGCAATGGCTTACCGCTGGCCGCATCCCACACGCACAGCCGGCCATCGCTACCGCCACTGAGCAGACGTGTGCCGTCGGGGCTGAAGGCGACGCTCTGAATCTGATCCCTATGGGCCTCGATCACCTGCAATGCCTGTCCGGTGGTCGCGTCCCATAGGCACAGTCGGCTATCGCCCCCACCGCTGAGCAGGCGTCTGCCGTTTGGGCTGAAGGCAACGCTGTCGATCCGGTCCTTATGCGCATCGATCACCTGCAGAGCTTGGCCGGTGGCCGCGTCCCACAAGCACAGCCGGGTATCACCCCCGCCACTGAGCAGAAGCCTGCCGTCGGGGCTGAAGGCGACGCTGGAAACTCCGCGAGCATGTCCCTTGATCTCCTGAAGCAATTTCCCGGTGGCGTCCCACAGGCACAACCGGCCATCGTCTCCTCCGCTGAGCAGGCAGGTGCCGTCGTGGCTGAAGGCGACGCTCCGAATCCAATCCCGGTGCTTCTTGATTACCTGCAAGGTCTCTCCGCTGGTTGCGTCCCACAGGCATAGCCGGCCGTCGCGACCGCCGCTCAGCAGGCGCACACCGTCTGGACTGAAGGCGGCTCTCCCGACCCAGCCCGCGTGGCCCTCAATCACTTGCTGCAAGCGCTTACTAGCGATGTCCCACAAGTACAGCTGGCCATCACGACCGCTGCTCAGCAGGCGCCTTCCGTCCGGGCCGAAGGCGACGCTCTGGATCTCGGCAGCCTTGCCCTCGATCACCCGCAGCGACTGCCCGTTGGTCGCGTCCCACAGGCATAGGCGCTGATCGTCGTCGCTACTGAGCAGGCGCGTGCCGTCGGGGCTGAAGGCGACACTCAGCACCCAGCTCTTGTTCGTCGCGATCTCCAGCAGTGCCTGCCCACTTGCCGCGTCCCAGAGGCATAGCCGGTGATCGATCCCGCCGCTCAGCAGGCGCGTGCCGTCGTTGCTGAAGGCGATGCTCGTGACCCAGCGGCTGTGACCCTCGATCACCCACAGCGACTTCCCGCTGGCGGCGTCCCACAAGTACAGACGACCATCGTCTCCGCCGCTGAGCAGGCGCGTGCCGTCCGGGCTGAAGGCGACGCTCCGAGCCACACGCTTGCGCTCTTCGATGATCTGCAGCGCCTGTCCGCTGGCCGCATCCCACAGACATAGTCGGCCATCTCTTCCTCCGCTGAGTAGTCGCGTGCCGTCGGGGCTGATGGCGACGCTCCACACTGCGGGTTTATGCCCCTTGATCACCTGTAAAGGCTGCCCGCTGGCGGCATCCCACAAGCAAAGCTGGCCATCGTCCCCGCCGCTCAGCACGCGGCTTCCGTCGGGACTGAAGACTGCGCTTCGGATCCAGCCCGCATGCCCCTTGATCACCCGCAGCGACTGACCGCTGATTGCGTCCCATAGGCACAGCCGGCCATCCGCTCCGCCACTGAGCAGGCGCCTGCCGTCAGGGCTGAAGGCGACGCTCGCTACCCAACGGGCGTGTCCCTCGACCACCCACAGCAACTGTCCGCTGGCCGCGTCCCACAAGCACAGCCGACCGTAGGCCCCGCCGCTGAGCAGGCGCGTGCCGTCCGGGCTGAAGGCTACGCTATCAATCTCGTCGAAGTGGCCGACTCGTAGGCTCGCGACCAGCGTTTGCACGTTGGGGCGACACAGAGACATCAAGGGCTCCGGCCAGCCGGTCGCCGCTACGGCGGTCATGCTGTGCAGCCGGGCATCGGTCAGGATTGGGCTTCCCTTACAGGCTGCAAGGCGTGCCGCACGCAGGTCCGCAGCGGAGAAGTCAGTCTCGCTGACGCTGGCGCCGGGCAGTTCGGCGTTTACCCAGATGGAATCCCGCGCGCTGGCGCGCGTCAGCACGACCCATGGACCCTGACTGTCGCTGGCGTCGGCTTGATCCAGGCAGGCGCCGCTGAGGTCGCAGGCGTGCAGTTTTGCTCGCCACAGACGCGCCCGGCTGAGCTGCGCGCCGGGTAGCCGGGCGGCGCCCAGATCGCAGTCGCGCAGGTCGGCGCCCCGCAGATCGATGCCGGGTGCTTCCAGAAATATCAGGGAGAGTTCGCTCAGGTCCGCACCGGCGAGCTGTGCCTGCGGTGGAATCCACGCGCTGATGCATTCGCGTAGTCGCTCTTCATGGGTCTGCGCTGCCTTCGTCGAGGGGTCGGTTGCGCGGGTGTGTTCCAGTCCTGCCAGTCGATAGCCCAGCAGCAGCGCATTGACCCGTGCTGCCAGCGGCGGTGGGGCGGTTTGTGGCGACAGCAGCGTGCGGATGCCACTGCGCAGGGTGTCACGGCGCTTGGCATCACCGAGCGGGACCAGGTCATGCAGGAAGCGGGAGCACTCGGCGCTGAGCCGCGGCAGGTCCAGCGTGCTGGCAAGTTCCCCGGGCGCGGTGGCCGCGCAGGCCGCGCGCTCGATGCGTCGGGCGAGGAAGAACTCCAGAAAGCTGCGATGCGAAAAGCCATACAGGCCGTCCGGCGTGCGCGACAGGAAGGCGGCGGTGCGCAGTTCCACGTCGAGCCGGTCGGGGTCGAGCTGGCCGCGCAGTTCGCCGCGTCGCTGGAGCAGCGCGTAAAGATCGCCATGGTGGATCCGGTGGCCGACCCGCTGCCAGAGGACGTGCGCCAGTTCCTCCAGCACCGTCCGCAGGCCCTCGCTGCTGCTTTGCCGCTCCACGGGTCGGAAGTCGTCCAGCCAGCGATTGGTGTACGCCCGGTACAGCTCGCCGACACTCAGTGGCGCGCCAGTGCTGGCCTTGCGCTGCTGCAGCTCCGGCAGGCTGGCGATGATGAGGTCCAGCAGCTGCGGGCGGTCGCCCAGTTCCAGCAGGTTGTGCTCACGCAGAAAGCGCAGGGCTGCATCGCCGCCGGCCTCGTCCAGCCGCAGCGCCAGGAATCGATGAACCTGCTCCGGCGTGAAGGTCGCCAGCGTTTGGATGCTGCCGTCGAAGTGCTGGGTCAGGTCCTCCAGCGGCGCCAGTCGGTCCTGGTTCCCGGCGACGGTCTTCATGGCGTCGCCGTGGTCCTTGAAGAATTGCTCGCGGCAGGTGATCAGCACCCGATTGCTGCTGGCGCCGTCTCCGGCGTTGGCGGTCAGGCTGACCAGCATGCGGAACTGGTCGATCACGCTGCGGCCGGCCGTGGCGATGCCCATCTCGTCGAAGGCATCGAAGATCAGCACGATGCGGCCGCGCTGCACCAGGTGCAACAGCACGCGCGGGTCCTTGCGCTGCCCGGTGGCCTGCAGCCAGCGCTCGGCCAGCAGTTCCTCCAGTCGCACCTTGTTGGGGAACTCGCGCAGGCTCACGCGTAGCGGCACCGGCGCGTCGGTGTCTTCGCGGGCGCGCTTGGCCAGTTCGTAGCAGAGCTTCTCGGTAAATGCGGTCTTGCCAGTGCCGTAGTCACCCAGCAACACCCAGAGGCGACTGCCGCGGCCGCTTGCCCATGCCACGCCCTGTTCGAGCAGCGGCATGGCCTCGGGCTTCGGCGGCGCCTGCTCGCCGGATGCAGGCTGGCGTGCCACCGCCCGGACGTACTGATCGACGTAGCTGCGGGCCAGCGGTGATCGCTCGAAATCGGCAAGGATCTGGTGCAGGTAGGACTCGAAGGCCAGCAGTCGGCGCTCCAGATCCTGCGGCGTGATCGCGGTGATGTTGAGCGCCTTGGCGCTGGTCAGGGCAGCTGGAGAGAAGGCTCTGGCCACGATCATGCCGCGCGCGTGCAGGGCCTGGGCCGCCGGTTTGCTCAGCCACAGGCCCAGCAGGTCCACGATGTCCTTGCCGACCGCGTCGCGGTGATCCTTGCATTCCACCAGATAGGTCAGGGTGTCCAGGCCCGATTCGATCCGCGCGATCAGGTCGACCCGGTCCGGTCCAACCAATTGCTCGGGCTCCACGCTGTAGCCCAGCAGCCGCAACAGGTCGGCGACCCGCTCCTCGAAGCGCTTGCCCTGGCTGCTGCGCGAATGGCGCGTATCGGCGTTGCGCCCGTATTGGTCCGGGCGCTGTTGTCGCTCGGCCTGTTCGGCGGCGGCTTCGGCAAATACGGTGTCAACGAAATCGGCAAGGCTGCGGTGCAGGCGCTCGTAGTCCTGAGCGATGGTGCGTTCTGGCTGGGTGATCAGCAGGCTCTCGCTGAAGGCCAGTTCCGGCTCGTAGCGGATCTCGTGGATTGCGGCCAGGTCCTGCCCGAAGGCCTCGCGCCAGAGTTTGCGGCCCGCCTCGACCTTGCCGGCATCGTGCTGCGGGATTGGCGAGGCCACCGGAAACAGCCGTAATGCAGTGTTGCGGTCGCGTAGCGTCGGGCTGAGCTGTGCCAGTGACCGGTGTACCCGCCCCAGCCCGCGAAGGTTTTGCGCGCCATATCCGCCGACCAGCACGGTGGCATCCGGCAACACGCCAGCGATCAAGGCGCCCAGGTCGGTCAGGCCGGTGCGCGAGTCGATCAGGACGTGGCGGAAGCCCTGCGTGCCCAGATGGTCGAACAACTCGCGAAACAGTCCGCGTGCCGGCGGTGGGTCGCCGCTGAGCAGGAGCGCCCAGTCGATGCCGAAATAGAGGGCAGCCGGATCGGCGTCGTCCCCATGCGCGGGAAGGATGTACAGATTGCGGAAGGGCGTGGCGCAGGGAAGCTGATCGAAGCGCTGCAGATCCTTGGCGCCCGGCTGACGCTGCTGGTTGCGCTGCCAGGCCGTCAGCCAATCGAAAAAGCCGGACTTGACCGGTCCCGACGCCGGTCGCAGGGCCTGGATGTGATGCAGCCCCGGCGCTTCCACATCCAGGTCCCACAGCAGGGTTTTGCCCTGCCGCGCGAAGGCGACCGCCATGTTGGCTGCCAACAGGGTGCGGCCGACGCCGCCCTTGTAGCTGTAGAAACTGAGGATGGCGGGGCGCATGGGTCTTCGACTCAAGCCGCGTGCGGACGAATGCCGAACACGTTGGCGCCCAACGAGGGTGGCTTTGGCGTCTGCGCAGGGGGCTCGCCGGAGCGGGCCTTCGGTCTGCTGACCCAGCCTTCCCGGCCGGCGCGTTCGCGGGCGATGACGCCGCGCGCCTCCAGTACGCCGAGGATCTGGCTGACCCGCCCGGCGCTCAAGCCCAGGTCCTCCGGCAGGAGGCTTTGCCGGAGGCGCCCGCTGGGTTCCGCGTCGATCCGCGCCAGAATTTGATCCTGCTGCCGCAGCTTGACGGGCGGCTGGTCTGCGCGCGCCATCAGGGATCTGCGTCGCGCTTCCAGCAGGTCTTCGAAGGCCGACCAGCGCTGGGCCAGCTCAGCACCGCCCGATGTCGATGCAAGCTGATCGCGGGCCAGTTCGCAGAGGCTCAAGATCTCCTGTACCCCCTCCGGATCGCCTGGGCGCTGCAGAACCAGCGCAACCCAATGAAAGAGACAGAGGTCCAGTCGGCTCGCGTGCTTGGGTGTCAGTCCGCGCTGCGTGCGCAGCCACGCCAGCAGTTCGGCGGGCTCGACCTGCGTGACCAAGGCATCCGGATGGCGATCCAGCAGATCCATGGCTTCAGCGTCCTAAAGTGATTCTGAGATGGTAGCGCCATGCTTTAGGATCCTTTAGTGCATTGCAAGGTGCTGGCGCGATGCAGGGGATTTCACTTCACAACACGAAGCGTCGGTTGCTGACCCAGCGGCAGCCCCACGCAGCAACCTTGCGCCGGCACGTCGACCGGATCCTTTTGCCCGCCGGCGTGGGCGAAGCCGGGCAGCGCCCGCCCGTGCGGCTCCGCCGCGGAATTCTTCGTTTGCGCGACAGCCACCGAGGTCCCGGGTGTCACTGTTGCAAGCGTGTAGGCGCGCCGCTTATGGGCTCGCAAGGTCGCCTCGTTGCCGAAGCTGGGCACCCAGACCCAGTCGACCGGCACCTCATTGAGCAGACTCCTGACCGCGACATCCTCGTCGATGAAGTCCCTGCAGATCAGCACCGTCATGCACCCGACCGGGGTGAGCAAGACCTCGATCTGTCTGCCGACGTCAACGTATTCGGCGCCGCTGTCCCTGTCGCCGAACAGGCGAAGCTTGCGTTGGCTAAACAGGTGACGGCCTCCTTGGGCGTACACCGGCGCGGTGTTGAAGGCTGGCATCGAGGCCGGCGGGCTCACGGGCTCATGGAAGCTGCCCGCCACGACCAGGCAGGGGCCGGTTGGGTCAGCCCGAAGAACGTCGATGACCACCTGGCGCTGCGCGACATCGATGGTGAACTCGGGAAACACCACCACCTGTGCCCCGGCGGCTCTCGCATCGTCCAAGGTCCGTTGGATGGACATGGTCCTCACGGAGTCCGGTTGCACGCATAGCGCGCGCCAGTTGCCGATCGCACTCATCTGCTGATCCCCGACCACATCGGCCTCGTCATCGAAGTGCGCGACCCAGACCTTCAACTGCGGCACGCCGTCGGCGAGCAGGGATCGGAATCCGGTGTCGAGTGCCGACCGCGACGTCTGCATGCGGACCTGGATGCCGTACGCCGTACGCTGCGGAAGCACGGCATGGTGATGAAACCAGCGGCTCAGGTATCCGGTTTGGCGCACGGTGCGCGCTTGTCGGCGTGCATTCTGAGTTACCGGAACCAGCCAGTACGCGGTACCGCCTTCGTGATGAAGCGCTTCTTCGTGTCCGGCATGGAGCACCGCATGCGGCGTTCTCATCGCGGCCAGGAAATCGTCCAGCGCTCGAATCAGCGCCAGTGGGGCCTGTTCGATGCGCGTTTGCGGAATCTTGCGTTCGGCCTGCAGGTCCTCGTCGAAAGCGACGCGGTCTTTCTCGATAGTTGCTTCGTTCTCACCTTGCTCCCAGGTGTTCAGGCGGTCGCGGGCAAGCACCCACAGGCAGACCAGGGCCTGTTGCAAGGAGTGTTCCGTGCAGGAGGGGTCGAGTAGCTGCGCAACGCGTTCCATGGAGTCCGGGCAACAGTGTCGATGCATTGAGATAGAAGCTCGGAGCGGCTTCGAGCACAGAGAGTACCGCCTCCCCTGAACGACTTGGCAAAGCCCTGCGTGGTTGGAACCGTCGTCGGCGACGAACTGGGCCGTCGCGGCGGTGGTCGATCGCCGGTTGCAGGGAGCTGGCGAACGAGTGCAGGCCGACACCGCCAACCCAGCCTCAGCGGAACTGGCGTTCCCGCAGGGCGCGCAGCGGCTCCATGGCGAGTTCGAGGACGGTGCGGCGGCCGGTCAGGATGCGGGCTTCGCCGGTCATGCCGATGCGCACGGGCAGTTGCTCGTTGATCGCGGGGATGGCGGCGAGGGCGAAGAACTGGGCGGTGCCGGCGGTGGCTTGCGGGGTCGGGCTGATCCAGGTCAGTTGCGTCCGCAGCGTGCCGTGGCGCTGGTGGGGGTAGGCGGTCAGGAACAGGCGGACGTCCTGGCCGGTGCGCAGGCGCGGCAGCTCAGGCTCCGGCAGCAGCAGGCGCACTTGCGCGGCGGCGTTCTCGCGGGCGAGCTGGGCGAGCTCGTCGCCGAGTGTGATCACGCTGCCGGGGCTCTGCTCGGTCAGGCTCAGCACGATGGCGTCGTACGGCGCGTGGATCGATTCGAGGTCGCCGTCGCTGCCGCGCAGTTGCGCTTGCAGGGCGCTGATCTGCAGGGCGAGCTTCTCGGCGGTCAGGGCCTCGTCGGTCTGCTCGCGGGAGCGCTGGTCGATGCGGGTCTGGCGGGTCAGCTGCAGCTGTTGCAGTTGCTGCTGGGCCAGCACGCGCGCGCTTTCGGATTCGGCCATGACCAGCTGATCGGCGAGCAGGGTCAGCTCCGGCAGCAGCCCGGCCGCGACGGCTTTGCTCTTGCGTTCGACCAGCGCGAGGGTGCTGGCGTGGTGCTGCTGGCGGAAGGCCAGCTCCCGCTGTGCGAGCGCGATCTGGGCGTCGTGGCCGCGCAGTTCCGACTGATGGGCGGTCTCGCGTTTGGCGATCTGCTCGGCCAGCGCGCGCTGCTCCTCGAGCAGCTGGCGTCGGCGCGAGTCGGCGTCGCGCACGTGGTCGCTGCGAATCTGGAACAGCAGGTCGCCGGCCTTGACCTGCTGTCCGGCGCGCACCTGCACGCGGGCGAGGCGTCCGCTGACACTGGCCTGCAGCGGCGCGGCGCCGTCCACCGGCTCGATCACGAAGGGTGCAATCACGGTTTCCGGCAGCTTGAAGCTGACCGCAAACACCGCCGCCGCCAGCGCCAGCCAGATCATCAGCCAGCCGGTCCAGCGGGCGGCTCTGGCCGGCGGATCCACCGGCAGCAGGCCGGAGGGCTGATCGAAGGCGCGATCCTCGCTGGGCGGCTGAGCGTTCATGCCGCCGGCCCGATCTGCTGGCTCGACAGATAGAAGTACAGGCCGCGCTTCTCCATCAGCTCATCATGCGTGCCGATCTCGGCGATGCGGCCGGCGTCCATGACCACGATGCGATCGGCCTCGCGAATGGTGCTGAGGCGATGGGCGATCACCAGACAGGTGCGGCCCTGGGTCAGCTCGCCGAGGTTCTTCTGGATGGCGCGTTCGCTCTCGGTATCCAGCGCGCTGGTGGCTTCGTCGAAGATCAGGATCGGCGGATCGTGATAGATCGCCCGGGCGATGGCGATGCGCTGGCGTTGCCCGCCGGAAATCGCCAGGCCGGTTTCGCCGACGCGCGATTCGTAGCCCAGCGGCAGGCGCTGGATGAAATCGTGCGCGTTGGCCATCTGTGCTGCCCACAACACGCGCTTCATGTCCGGCTGCGGATCGCCGAAGGCGATGTTGTTGAGGATGGTGTTGTCGAACAGGTGGTTTTCCTGCAGCACGAAGCCGATCTGCCGGCGCAGATCGCGGTGATTGAGCGTGCGGCTGTCGACGCGGTCGAAGTGGATTTCGCCGGCGGTCGGGTCGAGCAGGCCGCAGATCACCTTGACCAGACTGGTCTTGCCGCAGCCGCTGCGCCCGACCAGCGCGTAGGTCTTGCCGGCCGGGATTTCCAGCGAGATCGACGACAGGATCTCGGGGGATTCGGGTCCGCCGAAGCGCAGGCCGACGTTGTGCAGGCGGATATGGCCTTCGAGGGAGCGCACCGGCTGCAGCCGCGAGCGATCGCGGCCCTGCTCCGGCTCGGGTTCGATCACGTCGTTCAGGCGGTTGAGCAGCACGCTCATCAACTGCAGGCCATCCCACACGCCCAGCGCGCGCAGGATGGCGCCCGACGCCATCGCCATGATGCTGCTGAAGGCGACGAAGGCGCCGACGGTCAGCTCGCCGGCGACCACGCTGTGCGCGCCGGCCCACAGGAAGATCACGGTGGCCATGAAGCCGACCGCCTGCAGCGCGCTCTGGTAACTCATCATGGTGAAGTTGCCGCGGAACTGCTGCCGGGACACCTTGAGGAAGGCGGCCAGCATTTCGTCGCGGAAGCTGCCTTCGGCGGCGGCGGCCTTGACCGCCTCGATGCCCTTGATGGCGTCGATCTGGTGCGAGGCATAGCGCCCGTAGGCGGCTTCCAGATCGGCGAACAGCGGCCGCAATACCCGCCGGGAGAACAGCATCAGCCCGGCATACAGCGGTACGACCAGCAGAAACATCAAGGTCAGTTTCAGCGAGTAGAGCGCCATCAGCGTCAGGCAGCCGATCAGTTGCACGCAGGCGAGCAGGCCGTCCACGCCCTGTTCCACCAGAAACTGGCGCAACTGCCGCGCGCCATCCAGACGTCGCTGGATGTCGCCGGTGCGCCGCGCCTTGAAGTAGCTCATCGGCAGCGCGAGCAGCCGCCGCGTCAGGAAGTCCAGCACCGCGCTGTCGATGCGCACGGCGACGAAGCTGAGCAGGTACTGCTGGATCATGCTCGACAGCAGCAGGAAGACCAGCGTCGCCACCATCGCCGGCAGCATCACCGTCAACAGCTGCAGATCGCGGTCGACCATCACCTTGTCGACCACGAACTGGGTGAACACCGGGAACAGCAAGCCGAGCACGCTGACCAGCGCTGCCAGGCCCGCCGCCAGCCGCAGCGCGGCGCCGTGTTCCAGCAGGAAGGGCCACAGCCAGGACAGGCCGGCGGCGCTTTCGGGCACCTGATCGAATTGCTGGGTGTAGTCGTAGAGCGCGGTGTAGCCGGTCCACTTCTTGAGGAACTCGGCGCGCGGAACCGTCAGGCAGCTGCGCGCGGGATCGGCGATGTGCACGTTCCTGGCATCGACGCGATAGACCACCACCCAGTGGTTGCCGTCCCAGTGGCAGATCGCCGGCAGCGGCAGCTGATCCAGATGCTGCGGCGACACCTTGAGCGCGCGGCCGGGCAGCCCCAGTTCGTTCCCGGCGGCGCACAGGGCCTTCAGGCTGGTGCCGTCGCTGGCGGTCTGGCACAGCTCGCGGATGCGCGACAGGCTGACCGCGCGGCCGAAGTGCCGACAGACCATTGCGAAGCACGCCGCGCCGCAGTCCATCTCGTCGATCTGGGCGACGAAGGGGAAGCGCCGGATGCGCGCGCGGGATTCGGCTTCCGGTGCGCGGGTCAGGGCGTCGCTGCGCTCGTCGGCATCGGCGGTCTTGTTGCTGGCGCGGGCATCGGCGGGCAGCAGTTCCTCGGCGAAGTCGATCGGGATGCGCGCCTCGCCAGCGCCCTGGTACTGCGCGACCCGCTCGCGCAGCAGCTGGTCGAACTCGGGAAAGCGCTGGCGCAATGCCGTGACCGAGGCCACTTCCAGCAGCAGCAGCTCGCAGTCGCTGACGGCTTGCGCATTCGCCGCCCGCGGTGCCGCGTTGAGCATCGCCAGTTCGCCGAAGAACTCGCCGTCGCGATAGAAGGCGCGGTGGATGGGGGCCTCGCGCGTGCCGCTGTAGACCCACACGCGGCCGCTGCGCAGCAGGTACATCGGCCCGGCGGGGTCGCCCTCGCGCACGATCAGCTCGCCCTTGCGCACGCTCAGCGGCTTGAACTCGGCCATCAGGGCCCGCAGCGCCGGCGCCGGCAGTCGCCCGAAGTTGCTGAATTCGTAGAGAAAGGCGTGCAGCGTGCGCCAGCGCGCGAGCAGCTGCAGCGACTCGCGCAGAGCCGGCAGCTCGTTGGCCAGCGCGTGAAAATGGGTGCGATCCAGACGCAGCGCTTCCACCGTCGTGCTGGCGCGAACGCTCGCGCTGCGCGTCCCGCCATCGAGCAGCGCCGCCTCGCCGAACTCGTCACCTGGCGTCAGCCGATTGAGCGCCAGCTCCTCGCCGCTGGCGCTGGTCTTGATCACCCGCGCGCGACCGCTGACCAGAAGGTAGAAGGCATCGGCGGGATCGCCCTGACGGACGATCACTTCACCGAACTCGAAGTGCTCCTCGGTGAAGCACTCGCGCAGCCGGGCGTGGTGGGCCTCGGGCACGAAGCGCATCAAGGTGCTGCCGCGCAGGAGGCTTTCGGAACGCGGGTTCATGGCGGAGCCTCGAAGCGCCCGGTCGGACTCGGGCAGGTGTTTCGGTACTTCACCGACGTGGCGGGATTTTTCGGACTCGGCGGGGCCATGACGTCGCTCAATTCAGCCCCGACAGCAGCCACTGCACCCGCCGGGTCAGCAGGATGCGCTCCTGTTGCTCGACCAGCACCGCTTTCAGCCGGGCGGCGAGCAAGGGGTCCGTGCGGCTGGGTTCGATCAAGCGGGTGAAGCCCAGCAGCAGTTGCCGCTCGCCCTCGGTGATGACCGCGCTGACCATGCCCGGTCGGATCTGGAACAGGGCCTGTGCCCAGGCTCCGGGAAGCTCGGAGACCCACCAGCGGCCGCAGCGATGGGCGAAGCCGCCCAGCGCGGCAATCTCGGCGAGGCCCTGCCCATCCTCGATGACGCAGTGGCGGGCTTCGCGGGCGGCATCGAGGCGATCGAACTCGAGCACTTCGCAATCGACCTGCAGCCATTGGCGTCGATCCTGCGCGATCACGCGCTCGCGCAGCTCGTCGGTGATCGTCTCGGCCAGCAGCGCTCGATGGCTGGCGTCGATCGCGGCCCAGCACTGCAAGACCGGCCCGACCACCGGCAGACCGGCTTGCGCGGCGGCGGCGACCCGCGCGGCCAGTGCGCGGGCCAGTCGGCGGAAGTCGTCCGAGAGCAGCAGGTCGATCTGCGCCAGGTCGGCAGTCGGCGCCTCCGCCCCGATCAGCCGTCGCCGCAGGCTCGCGCGCAGATCGGCAAAGACTAGCGCCCGCGCGGCAAGCCAGGCGAGGCAATCCTGCGCGCTGACCAGGGCGTGCGCGTAGCGAAAGCGCTGCACCGCGGCATCGACGGCCGCGTCATCGACCACCATCCGCGAAGGGCGAACGGCGGTCGATGCCGACGGGCGCTGACCCGACAGCAGCGGCGCAACCGCCAGCACCTCGCCCACGGTCCAGTGCCGCTGCGCTGCCGTGAAGACCGGCAGCTGCAGACGGCGTTCGGACTCGGTCGCTGGCGCCCTTGCGGGGTCGGACGGTGCGGCTTGCGCCCTCGCGGGCTCGGGCGATCGAACGCTCATCTCACGCTTATCGTCTTTTCGCTGCGCTGCCGACGCCCCGCGCAGATGCGCAGGTCCTGCGCTCCCACACGAGCAGCGCCAGCTACGCTCCGGCGAGACCCATCTGCTTGAGGTTGTTGCCGCTCAACGTGACCGTGGCGAGGCCGAGCTGCTTCAGGTTGTTCTGACCACCCGTGACGTCCAGCTCGGGCGCCAGGTCCTGAACCTCGGCTTCGGCGGCCATCGGCTGCACCGGCCCGTCGTCGGGGGTTGCCTGGGTGGTGTCCTGATGCTGATTCTGGTTCATGAGCGTTCCTGGGTTGGAAAGTGGATCAAGGAAGACGTGCGGGGGCCGAGCGCACTTTCTGCACGGCGGGCAGCAGCAGGCCGATCAGGCCGCCCTTGACGTCTTCCTGCGGCTGCAGGTCCTGTACGGCAAGCTCGGCTTCGCCTGTCGTCGACGAGTCCGACGGGTTCGACGGGTTCGGTGCGGTCTGCTCGTTCATTGGAAATCTCCGGTGATTGCGGTGAGTGCCCCGGGGTGAATGGCAAGATTCGCGCCGATTCGCCGGGTGCACTTCTTCAGTACGGAAGACGATCAGTCCGCAGATCAAGGAGCACGAAAATTTTTTGCGCGACGGCCGACGTGCTCGATCTGTATCGATGGGCGACGCAGGACCCGCAGACGCAGGCGGCCGTCCTCGCCGAGATCTATCGTCGCGTGCGTGGCCAGTCGGCGCGGGTGCTGCGCGAGGACTTCGCCGGCACTGCGGCGGATTCGGTCGCCTGGGTCGCCGCGGACCGCCGCCGCCGTGCCATTGCCGTGGACATCGACGCCCCCACGCTGGCCTACGCCGAAGCGCGGGCGCAACGCCTGCTGGGTGAGGGGTGCGGGCGGATCGACTTCCGCTGCGGCGATGTGCTCGCACCGCTGGCGCCGGTCCCGGAGCGCGCGCAACTGCTCTCGGTGTTCAATTTCAGCTGTTTCCATTTTCATCAGCGCGCGACGCTGCAGCGCTATTTCGAGCGCGCGCTGGCGTCGCTGGATGAAACCGGCGTGCTGGTGCTGAATGTCTTCGGCGGGGCATCGGCGATGACGCCGCGCCTCGACACCCACCGCATCACCCCGCAACCCGAAGCGGGCAGCCCAGCACTGGCGCCCTTCGACTACGAATGGGAGCAGCGCAGCTTCGAGGCCTGCCACGCGCGGCTGGATTGCCGGATTCACTTTGTGGTCGACGATCCCGACGTGCCTGGCGGACGTCGGCGCATCGACGACGCCTTCCGTTACGACTGGCGGCTGTGGAGCCTGCCCGAGCTGCGCGAGTGCCTGCTGCTGGCGGGCTTTCGCGAGGTGCAGATCTGGCGGCATACCGCGACCGATCGCGGGGGCACGCCCGAGGTTTTTCTCGGCCCGGTCGAGACGCTGCAGAATCTCGACCTGTGGCTGGCGTACGTGGTCGCGATTCGCTGAGTGCAACGCACTCGGCGCGGCTGCTCAGGGCTCGGCAGCCGCCAGATTCAGCTCTTTCTGCAGAAACGCCTTTGCCGTGCGCGTGTCGCGGACGACGGTGGGCACCGAAACCTCGAGCAGGTCGGCGAGTTCCTGCACTTCCATCCCGCCGAAGAAGCGCAGTTCGATGACCTTGGCCAGCCGCGGGTCCAGTTCGGCGAGCTTGCTCAAGGCGGTATCGATCGCCACCAGCCGCTCGGCCTGCGAGTCGATCGGCAGGGCCTGGGCATCGAGGTGGTCGAGTGATACATGCTCGGCGCCGGCGCCGCGCCGCTCGGCCAGTCGCGCGCGCGCGTAATCGACGATGACCTGGCGCATGGCGCGGGCGGCGGTCGAAAAGAAATGCTGGCGGTTGCAGTAATCGCTGGCAACGCCGGAAAACAGCTTGATGTAGGCCTCGTTGACCAAGGCGCGGGTGTTCAGCGTCGCACCGCGGCGGTGACGCGCGAGCTCGGCATGGGCGAGCTTCAGCAGGTCGGCGTAGACCCGATCCAGCAAGCGGGCGCGCGCGGCAGGATCATCTGCAGCAGCGGCGAACTGGCCGGTCAACGCGGTTGCGTCCTTGCTGGCGGTCGATTCGCTCATGGGTGCCGATGCGGTCCTGCACGGATACAGAGCGTAACAGCGCGCCTGCTGCGGCTCCGCGGCGCAGCGCGCCAGTACGCTCCGCTTTCGACCCTCCCGCCTCATTGCGAACCGTCTGGAGCACGCATGACCTCAGGACCGCCGGATTGGCAACAGGTGCGAGCCGTGTTCGAGCAGGCCCTGGAGGTGCCCGCCGACCAGCGCCAGGCCTTTCTCGATGCCCGCTGCGACGGCGACGCCGCGCTGCGCGCCGAAGTCGAGGCGCTGTTGGTGGCCGATGCGCAGGCCAACGCGCAGCCGCCCGAGCTGGTTGCGGCCGCCCCGACCCTGCTGCAGGCACTGGCCGAGCAGCAGCAGGCGGCCGACGATGCGCGGCTGACCGGCATGCGCGTCGGCGCCTGGCGGCTGCTGCGCGAGATCGGCCGCGGCGGCATGGGCACCGTGTATCTGGCCGAGCGCGACGATGGCGCCTACCAGCAGCAGGCCGCGGTGAAGCTGCTGCGCACCGACTGGCCGGGCAGCGAGATGGATCGGCGTCTGGAAGCCGAGCGCCAGATCCTCGCCGGACTCGATCATCCGGGCATCGCGCGGCTGCTGGATGGTGGCAGCAGCGCCGACGGCCGGCCTTTCCTCGTGCTCGATTACGTCGACGGCCTGCCGATCGGGCGCTGGTGCGACCAGCAACAACTCGGTGTCAATGAGCGCATCCGGCTGTTCCTGCAGGTCTGCGCGGCCGTGGCCCATGCGCATCGCTGTCTGGTGGTGCACCGTGACCTCAAGCCCTCGAACATCCTGGTGACCGCGACCGGCCAGGTCAAACTGCTCGATTTCGGCATCGCCCGATTGCTGCGCGGCGAGGGTGTGGCATCGACGCAGACGCTGCGCGCCTTCACGCCGGAGTACGCCTCACCCGAGCAGATCACGGGTGCGCCGATCACGACCGGTGTCGACGTGCACGCGCTCGGCTTGCTGCTGCACGAATTGCTCACCGGCCAGCGCGCCTACAGCCAACGCGATTCGACGCCGGCGGCGTATGAGCAAGCCATCCTGCACGAGCAGCCACTGGCGCCGTCGCGCGCGGCGAGCGACGGCAGCGATGCCGGCGAGCGCGCCGCGCGCCGGCGGCTCACACCAGCGGCGCTGACCGCGCGCCTGCGCGGTGATCTGGATGCGATCGTCGCCAAGACGCTGCGCAAGGAGCCGGAACAACGCTACGCCAGCGTCGAGGCCCTCGCTGACGATCTCCAGCGCCATCTGGCACTGGAGCCCGTGCAGGCGCGACGCGGCGCGTGGCGCTACCGCGCCGGGCGCTTCCTGCACCGGCATGCGGTCGCCGCGGGCTTCGCCTCGCTGGCGCTGATCGCCGTGATGGCCGGCGCCGCCTTCTCGCTGTGGCAGGCCAACGTGGCGCGCGCCGAACGGGATCGCGCACAGACCGCACTGGTCACGGCCGATGCGGTCACGAACTTCCTGACGCAATTGCTGGCGAAGGCGACGCCCGACGCCGGCAAGGGCAAGGAACTGAGCGTGCGCGAGGCGCTCGACCTGGCGGCGACGGGCCTCGACCAGAAGTTCGCCGATCAACCGCAGGTCCGTGCGCGCATCCAGATGTTGCTGGGCAACGTCTACAGCATCCTGGGTGCGCAGGAGAAGTCGGAAGTGCAGTTGCGCGCGGGTCTGGCGCTGATCGTCCAGTTGCACGGCGAGACCAGCATGGAAGTGACCGAGGCGCTGAGCCTGCTGGCACAGACCTTGAGGAAACGCGGTGAGCTGGAGGAGGCCAATGCGCTGATCACCCGGGCGCATGCGATTGCGACCCAGGTCGTCGGCGCCGATGCCGAGAGAACCCTGTGGCTGCTGTCGGATGTCGGCTTGAATGCCTACGAGCGCGGCGACTACAACGCGGCGGCCACCGCCTTTGGCGCGGCACTGGAGGGAATGCGCAAGTTGCCGGATGCCAATCCGCGCGCCATCGCCAATGTGTTGCACAACCACGCCACCACGCTGACGCGTGCCGAGCGCTTTGCCGACGCCGAGGTCGCGCATCTGGAATCGCTGGCAATCCGCCGCCGTCTGTTCACCGATCCGCACACCAACATCGCCATCGGCTTGCACCAGCTGGGCGTCACCAAGGCCGCGCAAAAGCAGTACGCCGAGGCCGCGCGCTACTTCAACGAGGCACGGGCGCAGTACGTGACGCTGGTCGGACCCGACCACACGAATGTCCTGATGGAAGATCTGGCGCTGGCGCGACTGGAGGTGGATCAGGGTCGCTACGAGGCCGCGATCCAGCTTTTGCAGCCGCTACTGGAGCGTTATCGAACGCTGCTGGGCATCGACCATGAGGAAACCGCAATCTGTGCGGTCGAACTGGCCGACGCGCTTCAACACACCGGCCAGACCGAGCAGGCGCAGGCCTTGATCAGCCCCGCCATCGCGGTCCTGGAGCAGGCCTATCCCGAGGGCCACAGCCTGCTCGCCGCGGCCTTGCGGGTCCAACTGGCGCTGCAACCCGGTGGCGCCGGGGCAGACTGCGAACTGGCCGAACGCATCGCCGGCATGCTGTTGCGCAGCTTCGGGCCGGCGCATTCCAGAGTGCGAGCGGCACAAGCCGTGGCAGCGGCCTGCACGAGCGGCTAGGCGGGGCGCCGATCGGCGCGCCATTACCGTTCACCCGTCATCAAACCGCGCCCCACTCGCGGTCAGCACCTCGCCGCGAAAGCCGAGCAGGGCGTCGCTGCGGTAGGGCTGGCGGTGTTCGGTCGGGGGGATGCGGGTTTCGTCGGCCAGTCGTTTCTGTCGCAGGATCACCAGGGCATCGGGGTGGCGGGCGATCCAGGCGGCGGCGTCCTCGGGGCGCAGGGCGGTGACGGGCTGGGTCAGCCGGCCGTAGAAGCGCAGCTCGTTCTGGTAGTGGCCGACCCAGGCGATCGGGCGGCCGGCGTGTTCGGCCTGTCCCGCCCGTTGGGCGATGTCGCGCAGGTCGTAGCGGTCGCCGATGCGGCCGAGTGTGGCTTCGACGATCAGGGCCAGGGTCAGCAGGCTGGCGGCGGCGGTGAGGCCGGTGCGGGGGGTGTGCTGGCGGACGGCGAGGAGCAGGGCGGCGAGGACGATCAGGGCGGCGAGCAGGACCGGCAGCAGCTGGGCGACGGTGTCGGGTGGGTGCTGGTGGGCGGCGACGGCGGCGGCGAGCAGCAGGGCGGTGAGGCCGCCTGCAGCCAGCAGCAGGGGCAGGATGTGGCGGGTGAGGTGAGCGCGCGGGTCGCCGGTGCCAGTCAGAGGGCCGGCGCCGGTCCAGGCCAGCTGGGCGAGCAGGGGGCGAAGGCGGGCGGTGACGGTGACGGGTACGGCGGCCGGGGCGAGCAGCAGGCCGTGGGCGTACACACAGGCCAGCGTCAGCAGCGGCAGCAGGTAGTGCACCTGCTTGCCGCCGATCAGCGACAGGCTGACGAGGATGACGGCGGCCAGCCATGCCAGCCAGCGTCCGGCGGGGGTGCTGTGCAGGGCGCGGCTGTGTTGGAGGACGGCGCGCCACAGCGGCGGCCAGGCCGACCACGGCAGCAGCAGCAGCGGGATCAGCGGCAGGTACCACCAGAGCGGCCGCGGGTGGGCGGCGGCGTGGCTGCCGGTGATGCGTTCGAGGGTCTGCACGACGATCAACCGGTGCAGCATGCCGGGTTCGCTGCGTTCGGCCAGCAGCAGCCACAGCCCGAGCGGGATCAGCGCGGCCAACAGGGCGTCGGCATACGGGCGCCGGCGAAATGCGGGGACGGGTTGCAGCAGCGGGATCAGCAGCAGCGCCGGCACGGTGTAGACCCAGATCACCGGGCCCTTGGCCAGCAGGCCGATCGCGAGGCCGGCGCCGAAGTAAAGCGGTCCGGCCGGCTCGCCGCGTGTCCCGCGGAGCAGGCCCAGCCAGGCGAGCAGCACGCCGGTCAGCAGCAGTGGGTCGAACATCAGCGCGGTCTGGTAGAGGGCCAGATAGGTGGTGCCGAAGAACAGCAGCAGCACGCGGTCGGCGCGCCCGGCGTCGTCGGGGTAGAGCCGGGTGGTGAGGCCGACCAGCAGCCGGGCGTTGAGCAGCGTCAGCAGGATCGGCACCAGCCGCGCGCTCCAGTCGTGGATGCCGGTAACGGCCCACGCGGCATTGATCAGCCAGAACAGCAGCGGCGGCTTGTGGTCGTAGGCGCCGCCGTTGTGGTGCAGCAGCCAGAGGTCGCCACGCTGGGCCATTTCCAGAGCCACGCCGAGGTAGCGGGTTTCGTCGACCGGCAGCGCCGGGCGCAGGACGAGGGTGGCCAGTGCGAAGGCGAGCCAGCCCACCAGCATCCATTGGCCGGGCGTGGGTCGGGTCTTGCGGGTCCGCATGTCGGGGGCCGGAAGGGTCGGGAGTCTGGAGCCTGCGCGCCGGACCTGTGGGTGGGCTTGCCGGGCCGTTAAGTGGCGCTGGCAAGCACCAGTCGGTCGCGGCCTTCGGCCTTGGCCGTGAGCAGGGCGACGTCGGCGGCTTTCAGCAGCGCGTCCCATTGCGTGGTGCCGGCGTCCATCGCAGCCAGACCGAGGCTGACACTGACGCGCAGGCTCGGCTGGCCGTCGACGCGCAGCGCGCGGACCGCCGAGAGCAGGCGCTCGCCGGCGCGGCGGGCGTCGTCGAGGGTGGCGTCGAACAGCACGGCGACGAATTCTTCGCCGCCGACGCGGCCGATGGCGTCGCTGCCGCGGAAGGTCTCGCGCAGGCAGCCGGCGACGGCCTGAAGCGCGTGGTCGCCGACGTCGTGGCCGTACTGGTCGTTGATGCGCTTGAAGTGGTCGATGTCGACCAGGATCGCGACCAGCGGGAGATCCTGCCGGCGGGCGAGGTCCATCTGCTTCGGGCCGAGTTCGTAGATCAGCCGGCGGTTGTAGAGGCCGGTCAGCGGGTCGGTGCGGGCGTCCTCCGCGTGCTGCTGTTCGAGCAGAAACACCTTGAGTTGCTGGCGCAGCAGCGTCAGCGCGCCGGTGGCGCCGATCCAGGTGAACAGCGCGTGGTAGGTCGCGTAGTTGATGAGTTCGCGGGTCTCGATGCCGCGCAGGCTCAGCAGCGGCACCAGCAGCGCCAGCACGATTCCGCTGGTGGCGAGGTATAGCGCCGGCGGGATCGAGTAGAAGGCCAGCACGGCAAGGAACACGACGATGCCGGAGGTGCCGTAGACCATGCCCTGGTCGAGTTCGGTGGCGCCGAGGCCGACGCCGAGCATGCAGCTGCCGAGGATGCTGGCGTAGGCGTAGGGCAGGGCCGACTCGGGCAACCTGCGGATCCAGCCGATGGCGCTGAAGCAGAGCAGGGCCAGCGTCAGTCGATAGGGCCAGGTGTGGCTCGCGCCGGCCGGGTCCAGCCACCAGTCCCAGCCCCAGAAGGCCAGCACGCCGCTGCCGAGCAGCGCGAGGTTCATGCGCGAGGAGCGCGCCAGCACCCGGCTGCGGCGGCGCGCGAAGCGCTCGCGCAGCTCGTCGCTGAGGACGCGGCGGGTGGAACTCGGGGCGAGGGGGGCCGGCATGCGCGGAGTATCCGGTAGTGAGAACTCGGCGTTAAGCAGCGTCGACGACCGATCGCGCCGCGGCGCGTCGAAGCCTCGCCGCGAGCCGAGATCGCTTCACTGCGCTGCGCGCCTCGCGATGACGGTATTCCGGGGACGGCCACGCACTCCAAGACGCGTCATCGCGACCGCAGGGAAGCGATCTCGGCCGGCGTAGCGCCGCGACGATCTCCGGCGCACAGGCGCCTCAAGGTCTCACCGCCAGCCGAGATCGCCACGGCGCTACGCGCCTCGCGATGACGATGTTCCGGGGATGACCACACACTCCAAGCCTCGTCATCGCGACCGCAGGGAAGCGATCTCGGCCGGCGTTAAGCGCGGGCGACGATCTTGGTTGTCCGGATCGCCGATCATCCGCGGCCGCCCCGTCCGCTGCTGCCCATGCCCGAGTCTCGCCGCCCGACCCTGCGCAACTGGCGCGCCCAGGCCCTGCTGGTGCTGGCGCTGGGGCTCATGCTCGGCCTGCTGTTCCAGGGTACGCGCGGCGTCTGGGGGCCGGAGGAAGGCCGCTTCACCAATGTCGCGGTGCAGATGCTGGAAAGCGGCGACTGGCTGATGCCGCGTCGGCATCCGGAACAGGAGTTGCCGTCGCCGCCGATGACCTACTGGGTGCTGGCGGTGTCGATGGAGGTCTTCGGGCGCAACGAGTGGGCGCTGCGGGTGCCGAGTGCGCTGGCCTTCGCACTGACCGCGCTGCTGTCGCTGCTGATCGGCCGGCGGCTGGTGCCACGTCGCCCGTGGCTGCCGCCTCTGCTGTTCGTGTCCAGCTTCGTGCCGTTTGCGGCGGCGAATCTGATCAACCCGGATTTCGTGCTGACTTTCTGGCTGACGCTGGCGGTCTACGCCTACGTGGAGCTGTGGCACAAGGCACATCGACCGGAGGCGGCGTACTGGCGGCTATTGTTCTGGGTTGGCCTCGGTGCGGGCTTTCTGACCAAGGGCTGGATCGCGCTGCTGCCACTGCTGGCGATCCTGCTGTACCGCCGGCTGGGCGCGGCGCCGTCGCCGCGGTTGTGGACGATCGGCGGCGTGGCGGCGTTTCTGGCGGTGGCCGTGCCCTGGTACGCGCTGATGATGGTTCGCGACCCGGATCTGATCCGGCTGTACTTCGGCAGCGAGCTGCTCGGTCGGGTGTTCACCGGCATCCACGACAAGAATCCGGAGTGGTACGGCTGGCTGGTGGTGTACGGGCCGGTGATTCTGGTCGGTACGCTGCCGTGGAGCCTGTTCGTCTGGCGGCGTCTGCCGGAGCTGCTGGGCGATCTGGCCAAGTTCCGCTTTCCGCTGTATCGGCAGCTGCATCGCGAGGTGCTGTTCCTGCTGTGCTGGCTGCTGTTGCCGCTGGTCATCCTGATCGTGGCCCGCTCGCGGATGCCGCTGTATCTGCTGCCGCTGTTCGTCCCGTGGGCGCTGCTGCTGGCCCGGCTGATGGAGCGCTCCCGGCCGGCGCGCTACGCGCTGTATGCCTTTCCGGTCTGGCTCGGGTTGCTGCTGCTGCTGAAGAGCTACGCCGCCGGTTTCGATTACCACAAAGACACCCGCGACATGGCGCGGCAGATCCAGCAGAAGCTGAACGACCCGCCCAGCGCGATCGTGTTCGTGCAGGAGCCGGCGCTGTACGGCCTCGGGTTCTACATGGGCACCAAGGTCGAGCGGGTGGGCTTCGTGGAGGACGCCGGTCGGGCCATCGACCGCGGGCTCGCCGAGTCGCTGGCCGAGCCGGACGCCACCGCGCGGCTGTGGGTGACCACCGCTGACCGGGTCGAGCGCTTCGCCGAGCAGAGCCGGGAGTTCGGTTATGCGCCGCGGCTGGTCGGCAAGGCCGGCCAGTACCACTTCTTCAAGCTGGATCCGCTGCCGAAGCCGGCGCCGTAGCGGATGCTCCCGGGGCGTTTCCGGGACGTCGGCGCTCGCTGGAAGTCGGTTACCCTCGCGAACGTTTTTTCTGCAGAGCCTGCCGGGTCCATGGAAAAGCCACGCGCCCTGATCGTCGATGACGAGGCCGACCTGCGCGAGCTGGTCGAGTTGACGCTGTCCCGGATGGGGCTGGCGGTCAGCAGTGCGGCCACGGTCGGCGAAGCGGTCGGGCTGCTGTCGCGGATGAACTTCGATTTGTGCTTCACCGACATGCGCTTGCCGGACGGCTCGGGGCTGGAGCTGGTGGCCCACATCAGCCGGCATCACCCGGACTTGCCGGTGGCGATGATCACGGCTTACGGCAGCGTCGATGCCGCGGTGCAGGCGCTGAAGGCCGGTGCCTTCGATTTCCTGTCAAAGCCGGTCGACATCTCGGTGTTGCGCTCGCTGGCCAATACGGCACTGAAGCTGCGCGGCGAACGGCGCAGTACGGCGGGCACGGTCGGCCGCTTGTTCGGCGAATCGACCGCGATGCAGCGGGTCCGCGCGACGATCCAGAAGCTGGCGCGCAGTCAGGCGCCGGTCTTCATCAGCGGCGAGAGCGGCGTCGGCAAGGAGCTGGCGGCTCGCTCGATCCACGAACTCGGGCCGCGGACGGCCGGGCCGTTCATCCCAGTCAACTGCGGCGCGATCCCGACCGAGCTGATGGAGAGCGAGTTCTTCGGTCACCGCAAGGGCAGCTTCACCGGCGCGCATGCCGACAAGGAGGGTCTGTTCCAGGCAGCAGCCGGCGGCACGCTGTTTCTCGACGAGGTGGCCGAACTGCCGATGCACATGCAGGTCAAGCTGCTGCGGGTGCTGCAGGAGAAGACCGTCCGACCGATCGGTGCGCGTGACGAACTGCGGGTCGACGTGCGGATCCTGTCGGCCACCCACAAGGATCTGGGCAAGCTGGTCGACGCCGCCCAGTTCCGTCAGGACTTGTATTACCGGATCAACGTGATCGAGCTGCCGATGCCGCCGCTGCGCGAGCGCCGCGAGGACATCATGTTGCTGGCGAACCGCTTTCTCGATCGGCTGGCGCCGGACTGGGGCATCAACAAGCCCCGCCTCTCGGCGGATGCGGTGGATGCACTGCTGGCCTACGACTTCCCGGGCAATGTCCGCGAGTTGGAGAACATCCTCGAACGGGCGGTCGCGTTGTGCGAGAACGACACGATCGAAGAGGACGACCTGCAGCTGAAGGCACGCTTCGCGCCGGGCCCGGTGGGCGGCTATGCAGCGCATGCGGATGACGAGCGCGGCCGCGCTGAAGCCGATCCGCGCCGATCGGCGACGCAGGTCGGCCTGGTCGAGTACATCGACACCCTGGAGCGCGAGGTGCTGGTCAAGGCGCTGGAAGAATGCCGCTACAACAAGACCGCGGCGGCGAAAAAGCTCGGCATCACCTTCCGGGCGCTGCGCTACCGGCTGAAGAAGCTCGGGATCGATTGATGCGGGTGCTGCGCGCGGCCGAAGCCGAGACGCGAGTCGAGGCGCCGGGGGTGATCCGGCGGGTGCTGGTCCCGCGTTTCGGCGCCGACGGCTTCGCCGGGGTGGGCGCGCTGCGGGCGGTCCATCTGCTGACGCTCGACGCGGGGGCCACGCTGCCGGCACGACGGCTGGCGAATCTGTCGGTCCTGCGACTCTGCTGGAGGCCTGACAGCGACACCGTTTGGCTGTTGCGGCAGGACTGCGGGGCCGGGGCGGAGCTGCCGGCGTGGTCTGCACCGGCCGCGCTGGAGGGCGTCGAGTTCTGGGTGCAGAGTCGCCGCTCCAACGGTGTGGCGGTGCGTCACGAGTCCAGGGTCGACCTGTCGGGCGCCTGCCTGGCGGCGCCGGGGATGCCGGGCTGGGATGCTCCCGTGTGGATCGACCTCGGATCCGCGGATGCCGCAGCAACCGGGGCATCGCTGTGCTGGGCGCAGGTGCGGTGGGGTTCGGTGGAGATCGGCGCCTTCCGTCTCGATGCCGGCGATGGCCTCGTACCCGAGTCCGGAACGACGCTGCCGGTGGCTCCAGCCGCGGCGATCCTCTGCGTGCGGGGCGGATGAGCGGTCGGATTCGAGGGTGTCAACGGCGACTTCGACGGATGGCTTAATGCTTTCTGACTAGCTCATTTGCGCTTGCCGCGGCGTGGCATGTCGCGTGCGCCCGATGGCTGGCCCGGCCCATCGCGCCGGACCGCGCTTTTCTTGGGCTCCCGCGTCGCGCGCCGTACACCCTGTTGCTTGGCAGCTGAGACAGCCGTCATGGAACCGCGAACTTGCCTTGACACCCCATGACCTGCGGCCTAGTGTGGCCTTCGAGCGGGAAAAAGTGGGAATTGGTGGTGATACGGTGGTGTTTTGGGGAGAACATGCGATCTCGGTGGACGAAAAAGGTCGGATCGCGCTGCCCACGCAGTACCGCGATTCCCTGAAGTCTCTCTGCGACTTGCAGGTGGTGGTGACCTACAACCCCTTTGATACGCAGTGTCTGTGGCTCTACCCGAAGCAGGATTGGGAGCGCGTTGCGATGGAAATGGTCTCCTGGGGTGAAGGTGAAGAGTCCGAGCGCAGTGTGCGTTCACGTTTTCTGGGTGGTGCGCATGCCTTGACGGTCGACGCCGTGGGGCGGATCACCCTGCCGGCGACCTCGCGGCAGACCACCGGGATCGAGCGCCAGGCGATGTTGCTGGGGATCGGGCAGAAGTTCGAGATCTGGAGTGAGGCCAGTCATCGCGCAAGGCTGCAGAAGCCGATCGCGACCTCGGCGATGACGCCGGAGCTGCGGAGGATGAAGTTTTGATGGCCGGGCGCCGACGGCCCGGGCTCCTGCAGGGAGTCGGGTTTCGGGGCGTCCGGGAAGGCGGGTGGGCTGCAGCGTCCTCAAGGAACAGGATTGTCAATGGAAGCGGGTGGCAGTGCAGGGCATGTGCCGGTGATGAAGGCGGAGGTCCTTGATGGACTTCTGCCGGCACAGTGTCCCGCCGGGCACTACATCGACGGAACCTTCGGTCGCGGCGGACACGCCGCGTCGCTGCTGGCTGCGCTCGGGCCGGACGCGCGGCTGCACGTCTGCGACCGTGACCCGGAGGCGCTGACCGCGGCGCAGGCGCTGGCGGCCACGGATCTGCGGGTGCGGGTCACGACCGGCAACTACGCCGACCTGCTCGAATCGCTTCCGCCCGCCAGTGTCGATGGCGTGCTGCTGGATCTGGGCGTGTCCTCGCCGCAGCTGGATCAGCCGGAGCGCGGTTTCAGCTTCATGCAGGACGGTCCGCTGGACATGCGCTTCGGCGATGGCGAGAGCGCAGCCGACTGGCTGGCCCGGGTCGACGAGCGGGCGCTGGCCGATGTGCTCTATCAGTACGGCGAGGAACGTCGCTCCCGCGCGGTCGCCCGCGCGATCGTCGCGGCCCGAGCCGAGGCGCCACTCACACGGACCCGCCAGCTCGCCGAGCTGATCGCCCGGGTGGTGCCGCGCGAGCCGGGCAAGCACCCGGCAACGCGCAGTTTTCAGGCCATCCGGATTGCCGTCAACGACGAACTGGGCGCGCTGGAGCGCGGTCTGGCCGCTGCCTTTGTGGCACTGAAGCCGGGAGGGCGCCTGGCCGTGATCAGCTTTCATTCGCTGGAGGACCGGATCGTCAAGCAGTTCATCGTGAGCCGCAGCCGACCGCCGGCCGTCAGCCGGCGCGGCCCGCCGCTGGCGGTGCCGGAGTTCGTTGCCAGCCTGCGCTCGATCAGCGGCGCGCTGAAGCCCACGGCGGCCGAGCAGTTCGCCAACCCGCGCGCACGGTCGGCAGTCCTGCGCATTGCGGAGCGCGCATGAAGTCGCCGCAGCTGATCCAGGATCTGGTGCTGCTGGTGCTGGCGCTGGCCCTCGCGGCAGCGGCGGTCACGCTGGCCTGGGTTCGGCATGAATCGCGCTGGCAGTTCCGCGAGTTGCAGAGGCTCGCCACCGAGGAGCGCCAGCTGCGATTGAAGCGCGACGACCTGCAGCTGATCCAGGCGGCGATGCGCAACGGCGTGGCGGTCGAGGAGGCCGCGCGCGGCGAGCTGGGTCTGGTGTTTCCGAAGCCGGAGCAGCACGAGGTGATCGCGCCGTGAGCCAGACTCGCCCGCGCCCGCGTCCCGTATCGACCGCCGGCCGTCTGCCGGTGGTGCTGGCGGTGCTGATGATTTCGCTGCTGGTGGTCTGCGCGCGGGCGATCGACCTTCAGGTGGTGCGGCCGCAGCACTACCAGGAAAAGGGCAAGTTCATCGGCGAGGTCACGATCCCGACCCAGCGCGGCACGGTCTACGACGCCCAGGGTGAGGTGCTGGCCGTTTCGGCGCAGGCGATCTCGATTGCCGTGGATCCGAAACAGCTGTTGGCCCAGCCGGCACGGATCGAGCCGGTGGCGGTCGCCCTGAAGCTGGATCCCGCCGCGTTCCGGCGTGATCTCGAGGCGCGGCCGCAGCGGCGCGAGTGGGTGCCGCTCAGCCTCGCCCGGCTCCGGGCCGAAGACGCCGATGCCCGACTGGCTGCATTGCCGCCGCTGGATAAGAAGCAGGAGCGTGACGTATTCCGCAAGCAGGAATGGCGGCGCTGGTTCCCGGCGGCGGAAGTGACTGCGCACCTGACCGGCTTCAACAACGCCAATGGTGAGGGTCTGGAGGGCATCGAGAAGCTCCGCGAACAGCATCTGGCCGGCACCGCCGGCCTGAAGCGGGTGCTGCGCGATGCTCGCGGCGGCGTGCTCGCCGACCTCGATCTGGTGCAGCCGGTCAAGCCCGGACAGGATCTGCAGCTCAGCATCGACCTGCGCGTCCAGTATCTGGCCTATCGCGCCCTGCACGAGGCGGTGCTCCGCCATGCTGGCGATGTGCCCTCGGAGCATCCGACCACCGGCAGCATCGTCGTGCTCGACGTGCCGACCGGGCAGGTGCTGGCGATGGCCAACTACCCGAGCTTCAATCCGAACGCCCCGGAAGATCGCGCGGTGGCCAGCCGGAATCGGGCGGTCACGGACCTGATCGAGCCGGGCTCGACGATCAAGCCCTTCACGATCACCGCGGCGCTGCTCAGTGGCCAGTTCCAGCCGGACACGGTGATTCAGATCGGCGGCAAGCGTGCGGTGATCAACCGCCACACGGTCACCGATGTGAAGGCTTCCGACGAGCTGACCGTGACCGGCGTGCTGGCGCGATCCTCGAACATCGGCACCTCGAAACTGATGGTCGAGCTGAAGCCGGACGACGTGTACACGCTGTTCCGGAGTTTCGGCTTCGGCGAGCGTACCGGTTACGAATTCGGCGGCGAACAGGCCGGGATGCTGCCGCCGGCCGGGCGCTGGCGCGGCAGCACGCTGGTCACGCTGTCCTACGGTTACGGCATGCAGGCGACCCTGCTGCAGCTCGCCCAGGCCTACGCCGTGTTCGGTGATCAGGGCCGGTTCCGACCGGTCTCGCTGCAGAAGGGGCTGATCCACGAGGCGCAGGCGATCATCGATCCGGCGCTGGCAAAGACAGTGCTGACCATGCTCGAAGCGGCCGTGCAGCCGCCGCTCGGTACCGGTACGGCCGCGCAGGTGCCGAACTACCGGGTTGCCGGCAAGACCGGGACCTCGAAAATCGCCGACGGCGGCGGATATGTCGATGGCCGCTACGCCTCGCTGTTTGCCGGACTGGTGCCGGCCAGCGCGCCGCGACTGGTGGGCGTGGTGGTCATCAACGACCCGAAGGGCAAGGACTATTACGGCGGTGCGGTGGCCGCGCCGGTGTTCGCCGAGGTCATGGAGGGCGCGCTGCGCCTGCTGAACGTGCCGCCCGACAACATCGGCGGCAGCGGCATGGATTTCGCCGCGCTGAGCGCCGAGCAGCTGCGTGAACTGGCGGCCGAGGGCTTGGGTGACGCGTCGGAGGAACTGCCCCGATGAGTGCGCCGACGCCCACGCTGCGCCAGCTGCTCGCCGGTTATGGCATCGAGGCGCCACCCCTGGCGATCGCCGGCCTCGGCCTGTCGGCGCAGGCGCTGGCGCCGGGTGAGGTGTTCCTTGCGGTCCGCGGCAGCCGCGCGCACGGGCTGATGCATGCCGCGCAGGCTGTCGCTCGGGGCGCCGCGGCCGTGTTGTACGAGCCGGAACCCGGACTGGCGCTGCCCGAGCTGCCGGTGCCGCTGATCGCGATGCCCGAGCTGCGTGGCTTTGCCGGCGTGCTGGCCGATCACTTCCACGGCCAGCCCTCGGCGGCGCTGAAGCTGATCGGCGTGACCGGCACCAACGGCAAGACCTCGGTGGTGCAGCTGATCGGCCAGGCGCTGGCGCGGCTCGGTTACGCGGTCGCGACGCAGGGCACGCTCGGCGCCGGCCCGGTCGGTGCGCTGGTGCCGGGTAGCCGGACCACGCCGGACGCACCCACCACCCAGCGCTGGCTGGCCGAGATGCGCGATGCCGGCATCACCCACGTCGCGATGGAGGTGTCCTCGCACGCTCTGGATCAGCATCGGGTGGCCGGGCTGCGCTTCCACACGGCGGTCTACACCAATCTGAGCCACGATCATCTGGACTACCACGGCAGCATGGAGGCCTACTTCCAGGCCAAGTCGCGGCTGTTCCGCTGGCCGGACCTGAAGGTCGCCGCGGTCAATCAGGACGATGCGTGGGGCCGCCGGCTGATGCCGAAGGCCGCCGCGCTGCTGTCGTACGGCTTCGCCCACGAGGCCGCGATCCGCGGCAGCGGCCTGACGCTGCTGCCCGACGGACTGCAGTTCGAGGTCGACACCCCGTGGGGCACCCTGCCGGTCGACAGTCGGCTGCTCGGCGCTTTCAATGCTGCGAACCTGCTGGCGGTGATCGCCGCACTGCTCGGCATTGGCGTGCCCTTGAAGGAACTGCGCGACCTGCTGCCGACGCTGAGCCCGGTCCACGGCCGGATGAATCGGCTCGGCGGCGGGCACGTGCCGCTGGTCGTGGTCGATTACGCCCACACGCCCGATGCGCTGGAGCAGGCGCTGTACAGCCTGCGCGCGCATGTGCCGGGCCGACTGGTGGTCGTGTTCGGCTGCGGCGGCGATCGCGACCGCGCCAAGCGTCCGCTGATGGGCGCAATTGCCCGGCGACTGGCCGACCGCGTCGTGCTGACCGATGACAACCCGCGCAGCGAGGACGGCGACGCGATCGTCGCCGAAATCGTGGCGGGCATTGCCGATCCGCAGATGGTCGATGTCGAGCGCGATCGCGCCCGGGCGATCCGCATGGCCGTGCTGGAGGCCTCACCGGGTGATCTGGTGCTGATCGCCGGCAAGGGTCACGAATGCACACAGGAGACTCAGGGCGTGCTGCAGCCTTTCGACGACACGGCGGTGGCGCAGGCGGCACTGGTGCTGTGGGGCCGTGATGCCGGCGCGGTGCTGGATGGGGTGGCGGCATGATCCGGATGTCGCTGAACGAGCTGGCTGCCGCGGTCGGCGCGACCGCGCCGGGTGTCGAGGTGTCGATCGCCGGGGTGGCGATCGACACCCGCAAGCTCACCGCCGGCCAGTTGTTCGTCGCGATTCCGGGGCAGCGCAGCGATGGCCACGACCATCTGGCCGCGGCCCGGGCCGCGGGCGCCGCCGCCGCGCTGGTCAGTCGGCCGGTCGACGATCCGCTGCCGCAGCTGGTGGTCCCGGATACGGTCCGCGCCCTCGGCGATCTGGCGCGAGCCTGGCGTCGCAAGCTGCCGACGCGGGTCGCCGCACTGACCGGCAGCAACGGCAAGACCACCGTCAAGACGCTGACCGCCGCGATCCTCGCCGAAGTCGGCCCGACCCGGGCGACACCGGGCAACCTCAACAACGAGATCGGCTTGCCGCTGACCGTGCTGTCGCTGGACCCGGCCGATCGCTACGCCGTGCTGGAGATGGGCGCCGGGCAGCCGGGCGATATCGGCTGGCTGGCCGGGATCGGCCAGCCGCACGCCGCGCTGGTCAACAACGTGGGCCCCGCGCATCTGCAGCGGCTGGGCTCGGTCGAGGGCGTGGCGCACGAGAAGGCGACGATCTATGCCGGTCTGCCGGTCGACGGCATCGCCGTGCTGCCCGCCGACGATTCGCAGCTGGCGATCCTGCGCGCAGCGGCGGGGGACCATCGGCTGCTGAGCTTCGGTCTGTCGGAGGCGGCCGACGTCCGTGCCACCGATCTGGAATCCGACGCCGATGTGCAGCGCTTCACCCTGCACGCCCGCGGCGAATCCGCCGAGGTGGCGCTGGCGCTGGCCGGCGTGCACAACGTCCGCAACGCGCTGGCGGCGACCGCGCTGGCGCTGGCGCTCGGCGCCACGCTGGACGATTGCGTGCTGGGCCTGAGCCAGGTCACCGCGGTGCCCGGACGCCTCGCGCCGCGGCCGCATGGCTCCGGGGCGCTGGTGGTCGACGACAGCTACAACGCCAACCCGGCCTCGGTGCGAGCCGGGATCGCCGCGCTGGTCGGTCGGGGGAATCGGCTGATCGCGGTGCTGGGCGACATGGCCGAGCTGGGTCCGGCGGGGCCGGACCTGCATCGCGAGCTGGGTGCCTGGGCGGCCGGGCAGGGCGTTGCGTCGCTGTTGGCGCTTGGGCCGCTGGGCCGCGAGACGGTGGCCGGCGCTGGCGCGATCGGCGAGCACCACGAGCGGCTGGACACGCTGATGGCCGCCCTGCGGCCACGGCTCGGGCCGGGCGTCACGGTGCTGGTCAAGGGATCCCGCTCGGCGGGGATGGAACGGGTCGTGCAGGCCCTGTACGCCGATGCGGCTGCCGCCGCCGAGGGGCATTGATGCTGTACTGGCTCGCCACGCAATTCGGCGATCAGCTGAGCGGGCTGAACCTGTTCCGCTATCTGTCCTTCCGCGCGATCAGTGCGGCGCTGGTGGCGTTCGGGGCCTCGCTGCTGCTCGGCCCGCGCTTCATTCGCGGTCTGCAGCGCCGGCAGTACGGTCAGGTGGTCCGCGCCGATGGTCCGCAGTCGCACCTGTCGAAGAAGGGCACGCCGACCATGGGCGGCGGCCTGATCCTGCTGACCATCTCGATCGCCACGCTGCTGTTTGCCGACCTGTCGAACCGCTACGTGCTGATCGCGCTCGGCGTGCTGCTCGGCTTCGGCTGCATCGGCTGGCTGGACGACTACCGCAAGCTGGTGCTGAAGGACAGTCGCGGCCTCGCCGCGCGCTGGAAGTTCTCGCTGCAGTGGCTGTTCGGCTTCGGCGCCGCGATCGCGCTGTACCTCACCGCCGACGCGCCCTCGAACACGCAGCTGTTCGTGCCCTTCCTGAAGGATTTCGCGCTGCCGCTGGGCCTGTTCTTCGTCGGCGTCGCGGCGTTCTGGATCGTCGGCTTTTCGAACGCGGTGAACCTCACCGATGGCCTCGACGGCCTCGCGATCCTGCCTTCGGCGATGGTGGCCGGGGCGCTCGGCATCTTTGCCTACCTGAGCGGCAACGCGGTCTTTGCCGAGTACCTGCTGATCCCGCGCGTGCCGGGCGCCGGCGAGCTGTCGATCTTCTGCGCGGCGATTGCCGGCTCGGGCCTGGGCTTTCTGTGGTTCAACAGCTATCCGGCGCAGGTGTTCATGGGCGATGTCGGCGCGCTGGCGCTGGGCGCCGCGCTCGGCGCCGTGGCGGTGATGACCCGGCAGGAGCTGGTGCTGGTCGTGATGGGCGGGGTCTTTGTGATGGAGACGGTCTCGGTGATGCTGCAGGTCGGTTCCTACAAGACCACCGGCCGCCGCATCTTCCGGATGGCGCCGATCCACCACCACTTCGAGCTCAAGGGCTGGCCGGAGCCCCGGGTGATCGTGCGCTTCTGGATCCTGTCGGTGATCCTCGTGCTGGTCGGCCTCGCGACCTTGAAGGTGCGCTGATGGACGTCGCCGCCATCTTCCGCCAGATCCTCGCGCCGCAGCGCCTGCCGCCGCTGGATCGCAGCGTGTTGTACGCGGTCTGCGCGCTGCTGGTGATCGGCAGCGTGATGGTCACCAGTGCCTCGATGGCGATCGCCGTGCGCGACGAGGATTCGCCCTTCCACTACCTGATCCGCTACATCTTCGCGACGGTCGTCGGTATCGGGTTGGGGATCGTGGTCTATCGGGTACCGCTGGAGCTGTGGAAGCGCTTCGGGCCCTGGGCGCTGGTGGTGGCAGTCGTGGCCCTCGCGCTGGTCTTCATCCCCGGCTTCGGCGTGACCCGCAACTTCGCCACCCGGTGGGTCAACCTCGGCGTACTGACCTTCCAGACCGCCGAGGCGGCGAAGCTGCTGGTGATCATCTGGGCGGCAGCCTATGCCGCCAATCAGGCCGGTCCGCTGCGCCATGACTGGTCCGGGGTCATCAAGCCGCTGGCGGCGGTGGCCGTCCTGTCGCTGGTGCTGCTGCTGCAACCGGATTTCGGCAGCGCCGCCCTGATCGGCGCGCTGGTGGTGACGCTGTTGTGGCTGGCCGGAGCGAGCACGCCGCGGCTGGTCCTGCTGCTGCTGCTGGCCTTGCCCTTCGTGATCCATCACGCCACTGCCGAGGTCTACCGGCAGGAGCGGCTGACCTGCTTCCTCGACCCCTACCAGGGCGACCGTGCTCAGGACGCCTGCTATCAGCTGGTGCAGGCGCAGATCGGCATCAGCCGCGGCGGCTGGACCGGGGTGGGCCTCGGCAATGGCGTGCAGAAGCTGTTCTTCCTGCCGGAGGCGCACACCGACTTCATCGGCGTGGTGATTGCCGAGGAGTTCGGTCTGCTCGGCTTGCTGGGCCTGATGGCGCTGTACGTCACGCTGGTGGGCCGGGCGTTCGCACTCGGCGAACGGGCGATGGACCGCGGTCAGCTGCATGCGGCCTACCTCGCCTGGGGCGTGGCGCTGTGGTTCGGTCTGCAGGCGCTGGTCTCGATCGGCGTCAACGTCGGCGCGTTGCCGACCAAGGGCCTGACGCTGCCGCTGATCAGCTCCGGTGGCTCCAGCATCATGATGATGCTGGCGGCGACCGGTCTGCTGCTCCGAGTCAGCGCCGAGGTGCGCCGGCCGCTGCAGGAGGCCGAAAACAACGCCGCCCGGGTTCCGGTCGGCGCGCTGGGTAGCGGGTACTCGGGAGCCGTGCGATGAGGCGTCCGGTGCTGATCATGGCGGGCGGCACGGGCGGCCACGTCTTTCCGGGGCTCGCGGTGGCCGAGGAACTGCGGCGCCGGGAGGTGCCGGTGGTGTGGCTGGGTTCGGTCGGCGGCATGGAGTCGCGACTGGTGCCGGCCCGCGGCTTGATGTTCGAGGGCATCGGCGTGTCCGGCTTGCGCGGCAAGGGCCTGAAGGCGCTGCTGGCGGCACCGCTGAAGCTCGCGCAGGCGCTGCGCGAGGCGCTGGGCGTGCTGCGCCGGCATCGTCCGCGGGCCGCGGTGAGTTTCGGTGGCTATGCGGCCGGTCCCGGCGGGCTGGCCAGCTGGCTGCTGCGGCTGCCGCTGGTGGTCCACGAACAGAACAGCGTCGCCGGCCTGACCAACCGGGCGCTGGCCACGCTGGCGCAGCGGCGGCTGGTGGTGTTCCCGGGCGCGCTGGCCGGTGCCTGCCACGTCGGCAATCCGGTGCGCGCCGAGATCGCCGGGTTGCCAGTGCCCGCCGAGCGACCGGCGCTCACCGACGGCTATCTGCTGGTGCTCGGCGGCTCGCAGGGCGCGCGCGCCCTGAACGCCCAGGTGCCGGCGGCGCTGGCGCTGCTCGATCCGGCGACGCGTCCGCGCGTGCTGCATCAATGCGGCGAGCGCTGGCTGACCGATGCCCGCGCCGCTTACGCCGCCGCTGGCGTCGAGGCCGATGTGGTGCCTTTCATCGCCGACATGGCAGCGGCGTATGCCGGTGCCCGTGCCGCGGTCTGCCGGGCCGGCGCCACAACGATCTGCGAGCTGACTGCAGCCGGGCTCGGCGCGATCCTGATTCCCTTCCCGCACGCGGTCGACGATCACCAGACCGGCAATGCCCGCTGGCTGGTCGAGCACGGCGCGGCGGTTCTCCTGCCCGAGTCGACGCTGACGCCGGCGGTGCTGGCCGACCAGTTGCGTCTGGCGCTGGTACCGGCCACCGCGCTGGCGCGTGCCGAGGCGGCACGCGTCCAGGCGATCCCGGATGCCGCCGCCCGCGTCGCCGAACAGATTTGCGAGGTACTGGCATGACCACACCCCGATACCTGCCCGGCCAGGAGGTGATGCTGGCGATGCGGCGGGTCCATTTCATCGGCATCGGCGGCGTCGGCATGAGCGGTATCGCCGAAGTGCTGCTGACGCTCGGTTATGCCGTGTCCGGCTCGGACCTCGCGCCGTCGTCGGTGACCGCCCGGCTGATTGCTGCCGGGGCCAGGATCCACTACGGCCACGCCGCCGCGAACATCGACGGTGCCGATGTGGTCGTCGTGTCCAGCGCGATCACGCCGGACAACCCGGAACTGCTCGCGGCCCGCCAGCAGCGACTGGTGGTGGTGCCGCGTGCCGAGATGCTCGGTGAGCTGATGCGCTTCCGCCGTGGCATCGCAATTGCCGGCACCCACGGCAAGACCACTACGACCAGCCTCGCCGCCAGCGTGCTGGCTGAGGGCGGGCTGGACCCGACCTTCGTGATCGGCGGCAAGCTCGAAGCCACCGGCAGTAACGCGCGTCTCGGCAGCGGCGACTGGCTGGTCGCCGAGGCCGACGAGAGTGACGGGTCGTTTCTGATGCTGATGCCGGTGATCGCGGTGATCACCAACATCGACGCCGATCACCTCGAGAATTACGACGGCGACTTCGCCCGGCTGAAACACGCCTTTGCCGACTTCCTGCACCGGCTGCCGTTTTACGGACTCGCCGTGCTCTGTCACGAGGATGCGCATTGCCGCGCGCTCGCCGATAGCGCGACCCGCGCGGTCCTGACCTACGGCTATACCGCACAGGCCGACATCCATGCCGCGCGGCTGCGCCAGCAGCGCGAGCGGATGAGCTTCGACCTGCATCTGCCCGGCCAGCCGGCGCTGCCGGTGTCGCTCGCGCTGCCAGGCCGCCACAACGTGCTGAATGCTTGCGCCGCGGCCGCGGTGGCCTGGCAGATCGGCGTGGCGCCGGAGGCGATCGCTGCGGGGCTGGAGCGCTTCCAGGGCGTCGGGCGCCGCTTCACGCTGCGCGGCAGCCTCGCGACTCGCGACGGCGGCGAGGCGCTGCTGGTCGATGACTACGGCCACCACCCGCGCGAGATCGCGGTGGTGATGGCGGCGGCCCGCGGCGGCTGGCCGGAGCGGCGGCTGGTGCTGGTGTTCCAGCCGCATCGCTACAGCCGGACCCGCGCGCTGCTGGAGGACTTCGCCGAAGTGCTGGCCAGTGCCGATGTGCTGGTACTGACCGAGGTCTATGCTGCCGGCGAAGCGCCACTGCCGAACGCCGACGGTCGCGCGCTGGCGCGGGCCGTGCGCGCGCGCGGTCGGGTCGAGCCGGTGTTCGTCGAGCAGGGCGCCGATCTGCCGGAAGCGCTAGGTGCGCTGTTGCGCGATGGCGACCTGCTGGTGCTGCTCGGTGCTGGAGACATCGGTCAGTTGCCGGCGCGATTGCTGGCGGAAGGTCTGGGGGTGGCGGCATGAAGATCACGGATCCGCGCGATTTCGGCCGGGTGGCCGTGCTGATGGGCGGCCGTTCCAGCGAGCGCCAGGTGTCGCTGGACTCCGGCGCCGGCGTGCTGTCCGCGCTGCAGAGTCGCGGCATCGCGGCCGAGCCGGTGGACGGCTTGCCGGCCCTGATCGAGGCGCTTGCCGAGCGGCGCATCGACCGGGTGTTCAACGTGCTGCATGGCCGCGATGGCGAGGACGGCGTGGTCCAGGGCCTGCTCGCGGCCCACGGTGTGCCCTGCACCGGCTCCGGTGTGCTGGCCAGCGCACTGACCATGGACAAGGCCATGACCAAACTGGTCTTCGAGGCCGCGGGGTTGCGCACCTGTCCGTGGGCGCTGGTCCAATCCGTTGACGAAGCAGAGGCCGCCATGTTGCGTCTGGGCTTGCCGCTGATCGCCAAACCGGTGGCCGAGGGGTCGACCGTCGGTGTCGTCCGGATTACCGAGGCTGCCCATCTGGCCGAGGGTTTCGCGGCGGCGCGTGTGCACGGCCCGGTCCTGCTGGAGCGCTTGATCATTGGTCACGAATGCACGGTCGCGGTGCTCGATGGCCGTGCCCTGCCGCCGATCCGCATCGTCCCGGAGGGCGGTTTTTACGATTATCATGCCAAGTACATTGCCGACAGCACCGGCTATCTGATTCCGACCGGTATCGGAACGGATGTCGATTGCGAGCTGGTTCGGCTTGCCGAGGAAGCATTTTCTGTGACCGGCTGTTCCAGCTGGGCGCGGGTCGATTTCATGGTGGACGCGGATGGACTGCCCTGGTTGCTGGAAATCAATACGGTGCCCGGTATGACCAGTCACAGTCTGGTGCCGAAAGCGGCCGCAGCCGTCGGCATCGATTATCCCGAGCTGTGCTGGCGGGTGCTGGAAGCAAGCTTCGACAGCGGTACGACCGCGGGAGGAACACAATGAACCGGGCGATCTGGTCAATCTGGATGGTCCTGCTGACCGTGGGTCTGGCGGTGGTGCTGGCCCTGCCGATGCTCGGCATGGGTGCCGGACCGGGTGGCGCCTTTGCCATCGATCATGTGCGCGTGCCGCGCGATCTGCGTCACGTCGAGCCCGCCGCGGTGCGGGATGCCGTGGCTGAATTGCTCGCGCCGGGCTTCCTGATGGTGGATTTGGCCGCGGTGCGCGAGCGGGTGCTGGCATTGCCGCATGTCAGCACCGCCAGCGTGCGTCGCGTCTACCCCGGGCGTATCGAAATCGACATCGTCGAGAGCCGGGTGGTGGCGCGACTGGCGGACGGCAAGCTGCTGGCCGGCGATGGCCGCGAGATCCCGGCCGAGGCGCTGAGCAGCGAGCCGGACGTGCCGGTGGTGATCGCGATCCCCGAGGATCGCGAAGCCGTGCTGGCCTTCCATACCTGGGCGCAGGCACAACTGGATGGCCTCGGTCTGGAGATCGTCCGGCTGGAGGTGGGTGCCGGCGGTGGCCTGGAGCTCACCCTGTCCGATCAGGTCCGCGTTCGCGTCGGGATCGGTGGCACCGAGGTCTGGCAGCCGCGCTGGCAGCGCTTCGTGTTGTCCTACGAGGAGCTGCGCCTGAAGGCCGGCAACCGTCCGATCGCACA